>ERZ1034980.4-NODE-4-length-368288-cov-171.543854_pt1 | contig 368288 bp, 301 predicted proteins | sample MGYA00520622_ERZ1034980 | MGnify/ENA primary metagenome ERZ1034980 (study PRJEB33766, sample SAMN09781791) | gut metagenome | biome: gut microbiome | host: Homo sapiens | place: Madagascar | study: EMG produced TPA metagenomics assembly of the PRJNA485056 data... | reverse complement strand
TCGGATTTATTAGAGCCAAGGTCGGATTTATTAGAGCCAAGGTCGGATTTATTAGAGCCAAGGTCGGATTTATTAGTGCCAAGGTCGGATTTATTAGTGCCAAGGTCGGATTTATTAGTGCCAAGCTCGGATTTACCTGTGCCAAACTCAGATTCATTGGTATCATTACTGGTATCATTGACTACATTTTTGATAGTAAATTTATCAATGTTTTTGTCGTCAGAGTTTTCTTTGATTATCGCACTAGGCAATGCTTTAAAGTGGACTCTTAATGTATTGCCTAAAAGTTCATATCTTGGTAACTTGCAACCATATTCTTTGCAAGAGTCGCAGATCTTTTCAATACCACGACCCCAATGCTCAATGAATCCTGCCCTGTAAAATACATTTGCGAAAGTTGGATTATATGGCATAGATGTATGTGATTTCATTAGAGTATCTACAGTCCATCCTTCTGGCAACACGCAAGTATTGCTTATGATCATTTGCTCTTCTTCAATTCTGATTTGAATTGGATAGCCATACATATAGCAATTGTGGACAATTGCATTAAATATAGCTTCTCTGATAGCAGGTCTTGGATAAGGATAAGTCTCTATTCTTCTATCGTGTTCGTATGAGATCTTTGCTTTTAAGTATTTTAAATATATAAGATCAACTATTGTTTCTGCAGTTGATATTAAAGAACCTTCAAGCATGTCGTGGTATAAGACTTCTGCGTGATCTCCAAACATTCCTACTTGAACGTGGCTACCCATTTGCACAACTGAAGGATTTTTGTAAAAGAGAAGAATGGCAGTTCTTTTTAGTTTGCCATTAGATATGAGATCTAACTTTTTAAGCAATTCTTCATTAGATATATTTAGATCAGACTCGCTCATGCGTTTTCTTTGGAGAGCTTCTTTTCTGAAAATTCTAAAACTGTCTTCATCAAGATCATTAACAGAGATATTATCTACTGTGACATCTTCCCATCGAAAACCTGTTTTTCGTGTAATGAACTCGGTTAAAGCTAATCCTGTTAATTGCTGTTTTGTGCTACCACTTCGAACATGAAATTCTCCATGGTAACTAATAGGAAATGAACTTGGGGAGACTTTTATTTCAATATAGTCTAAACCATTCTTTGTTTTCTTGTTAACTTCAGCAAGAATACCTAAGCCTGACTGAATTTTATTAGGAAGATCTTCAAGCAATTTTTTACAGTTGTTTACGCCAACAACATTGCCGTCATCGTCCAAGCCAATATACAGTATTCCACCTTGCGCATTTGCAAATCCGCATAGCCATTTTAAATAATCGTCTTTCCATGTTTCTTTATATTCAATGTTTTGGCTTTCGGACATAAAACAACTCTCTTCTTCAATAACGCATCTCAATCTGTTTATATCTGATTGATGATTAAGATATATCTTTCTCGTGATGCGTTATTTCAACAAGTAAGACGATTTTTTGTAAAGTTAATTGCGCTAAATAGCAAGTTTTCTCTTGATGTACTGAATACTATCTGTGATGGTATTAGTATCTGTTGCAGAGGAAGCTGAGGTTACACACTTAAGACCTGCATGATCACCATCAATTAACTCACCGTAGCAGGTAAGAGGCAATACCTGACCTAAGACCTTAAGTCCCATAGATTTTAGCTCTCTGTAAGCTGCTACCGTAAATTCAGCTCCTTTAGTGTAAAGAGCCTGTACATCAGGACGTTTTTCAAGAACTTTCTGTACAATCTGACCATAAGCTGTAGAAATGATATCTAAAGCTTCAGTTTGAGTTCTGTTGGTCTTTAAAAGCATTTCCTGATATTCAGCTGAGAGCTGATTGTTAACTTCCATATTGTCAGATACAGCAAATGAGATGGTGTAGTTGTTGAACTTTGTGGAGATCTCATCTACTACACGGTTAATCTCGGCATTACGGTGTTGCTGATCTTCTAATAACTCAAGATTATGTACGGTGACGATATTAACTTTCTCTTCAAGTCTTAACAGTTCAACCTGAGCTGAAATTAAAGGATTTACACCACCTACAATACCAAAGATCTTCGCACCTGAGGCTGCGGTGGCAACAGACTTGGTCCTCATCACCTTACGGGCTAATGTAGCTGTAAAAGGACCTGGATCTACAGCTAAGAACTTAATCTTTGAGATCACCACCGCATCAGCAATCTTGTTGATATCTTCCTGAGAAGTGCAATCAAAAACGATAGCTCTTGTACCTGCATCAGCTAACTCTTTAATCTTTAGCGCAAGATTATCTGTGCCTTTTAAGAACTCTTTTAAGTGCAGTGGTTCTGCTTTGTACTGGAACTTTTCTGTAAATAAGTCAGCTACACGACCTGATTCTGCTGGATACAGATCTTCAAGACCTGCTAAGGATTTTTGCAGAGGCTTACCATCAACTAGGATATAACCGCCAACATTGGTTCTGCGCAATGCTGGGAAAGCTGGAACTACAATGGCAACTCTATCAGGATCACCTAGGGCATCTAACAGAGCTTCTGTTTCAGCACAGGTGTTGCCTCTCATAGCAGGGTCAATACGTTTGGCATAAAGCTTTACTTCATCAGACTTTAAAAGTTTAGCAGCTGAGAACACCATCTGATAGCTCTGTTGAGCAGTAAGATTTCTTGAATTAGTTGAATACACAAAGCAGTCATACTTTTGTGTAATAGGATCTTTTAAACCGCGAGTGCTCATTAAAGAGCAAACTGTATTGCCATTTTTCTCTAATAAAGAACCAACAGCTGAGCCGCCGGTGATTTCATCTGCAATCACTATACATTGTGGCATTATTATTTATCTCCTTTAGCCGAGAGTTGCAATCTTTGCACGCAGGGTAAGAATGCTTGAAGGTACAACAGACATTTCATCAACTCCAAGCTGAATTAATTTTCCTAGGAATTTCTCATCTGAGGCAAGCTCACCGCAGATACCAACCCAAATTCCAGCTGCATGACCATTTTTAACCGTTGTTTCAATGAGTCTTACCACAGCATGGTGGTATGGATTTAGATAACTTCCAAGATCTGCATTTTGCCTGTCAGCAGCTAGTGTGAACTGAGTTAAATCATTAGTACCGATACTAAAGAAATCTACTAATGGAGCTAACTCATCTGAGATTAAAGCTGCAGCAGGGGTTTCAATCATGATGCCAAATTCAACATCATCTTTAAAAGGAAGTTCTTGAGCAGTAAGCTCCTTTTTAATGTCATCGATAATTCTCTTGCATTCTATGACTTCTTCAACCGAAGTAATCATAGGGATCATGACAGAGAGGTTACCAAAGACGGAGGCTCTGTAAAGAGCGCGTAACTGTGTTTTAAATAAGGCTCTGTTAGTAAGACAAAGACGAATTGCTCTTACACCCATAGCAGGGTTTTCTTCAGGTTTTAGCATGAAGTATTCAGCAGTCTTATCAGCACCGATATCAAGAGTTCTGATAATGACCTTCTTACCGTTCATGCCTTTTAGAACATCTTTATAAATCTTAAACTGCTCTTCTTCTGTAGGGTAGTCATGAGCCTGCATGTAGATGTATTCACTTCTAAACAGACCGATACCTTCAGCGTCTGAGGCTTTAATCAGATCGATATCAGCTAAGGAGCCTGAGTTTGCATACAGGCGAATAGTGCGACCTGAACGGGTCTTGGTTTCTTTACCACGGTATTCTTCTAAATGGGAGTGCTGAACATCGTCAGTCTTCTTCATTTCGGTAAAGCGCAGAATGGTTGATTCGTCAGGTTCTATGTAAACATAACCTGAATTTCCATCAACAATGGCTTTTTTACCTTCAAGATCTTCAGTTAACTCATCACCGATGCAGACAATGGTAGGAATACCCATGGTTCTGGCAAAGATAGCAGTATGCGATCTTGTAGAACCTTTAGAGGTGATGATACCGGTAACTTTTTGGTTATCTAGCTGAACAGTCTCTGATGGTACCAAATCATCAGTTGCAAGAATAACAGGACCCTTGTTATCAAAGCTAAGACCATGTTTTTTGAGCTTACCAGCATGCATCATCAGAATTTCTTTAACACGTCTTGAAATATCGATGACGTCAGCTGCACGACCACGCATGTAGTCGTTATCCATTTCTAAGAACTGCTTTTCAAATTTGTGAGCAACCTTAGTTACGGCATACTCAGCATTAGCATGTTCTTTTTCAATGAGTTTATTAACAGATGATACATAGTCAGGATCATCTAACATCATCTGATGGATCTGGAAAACTACGGCATTTTGCTCACCTAGTTTTTCTAATGATGCATCATACAATGCGTTCAATTGAGAGATGGCATGAAGTCTAGCTTTTTCAAAGCGTTCGCACTCTGCTTTAGTATCTGAAACAGAAGTCTTTTCAAGACCAGTTTTAGCTCTTTTTAAGAAGCTAATAGTACCAAAGGCGATGCCTTTGTTGGCAACAGTACCTTCGAGCATCGATATATTCTTATTTTTGCTGTTCAAGATATCACCTTTTGTCATTAGATAATTCTTTAGATCATAAGGGTATATTCTGATTATATCTGCAAATTCTTATAAGTTAGGTGATAGGTATATAAAAAAATAAGATTAAAGGCTAAATTTTAAGGTGTACAGCGTTAATGTGCCTGAGTAAAAGATCTGTTGGTAATTGAGTTCTAGTTGAATGTGCTGGGGAAAATGATTTTGTATAAAAGAGCTTGGATAAGTTTGCTGATGTGATCTCAGAACGCCTTCAATGCACATAGTGGCAGAAAGAACTTATATTGGCAGAGTTTATTCAGATCGAACATATGGCAAGTGCTCATAGTAAAAAGCAAGAGTTTTAACTAGACCTATGGACAAGACACTTAATATGGGCTATTTTAGCCACGTGTCCTTTCAATGTATGCGGTAAATCCGTGCTTTCTTTTTTACGGTAAATCCGCGTTTTCTACATTCTAATGGCCACTTTATCGGAAATTATCGATATCCAAATAACCCCCGTTTTACGGTTTACTGCATTACCATGTGGAAACATTACGCATTACTGTCATCTTTATTTGCAGCTCTGACAGCTATCTTTGCAAAAATCGGTGTTAAGGATATTAACTCTAACCTTGCAACCGCCATCCGCACTACTGTAATTTTATTTCTGAGATGGGGCATAGTATTTTTTACTGACAGAGTAAGTGAAATTAAAGATATCAGTCGTCATACCTGGTGTTTTTTACTACTCTCAGGAATTGCAACTGGTCTGTCCTGGCTTTTTTATTTTAAAGCGTTGCAGTCAGGTGTCGTTTCACGTGTTGCTCCTATTGATAAATAAGACAGCATAACAGTTTGTTGAGTGCGTTGTGTAAGATAACTTTGTCTAGAGCTTTGCACTTATAAAGGTAGATTATTTTGATTACGTTGTTATGTCATAAATATGTGGAGGAAATATGGCTTTATATAAGACTGTATTAGTTACAGGAGCCTCAGCAGGCTTTGGTTTTGCTATTTGTGAAAAACTTGCAAGTCAAGGTTACAAAGTAATTGCAACAGCACGTCGTCAAGACAAATTAGATGCCTTAGCAAATAAATATGAAGGTCAGATCTTCCCATTAAAGCTTGATGTAACTGATAATGAAGCAGTTGATTCTATCTTAGATAAGTTACCTGATGAGTTTAAAAACATTGATGTTTTAGTTAATAACGCAGGTTTAGCCTTAGGTCAGGACAAAGCATTTACCTACTCTTTAAAAGACTGGCATACCATGGTTAATACCAACATCAAAGGGTTACTCAATATTACCCACAAACTGCTACCATTGATGGTTAAAAAGAACAAAGGTTATATCATCAATTTAGGCTCAACTGCCGGTGCATGGCCATATACAGGAGGCAATGTCTACGGCGGTACTAAAGCTTTTGTTGAGCAGTTTTCAAGAAATCTAAGATGTGATTTAGCAGGTACTGCACTTAAAGTTACTGTAATTAAGCCAGGTCTTTGCTCTAATACAGAATTCTCAAATGTACGTTTTAAGGGCGATAACGAAAAGGCTGCTGCTGTTTACAAAGATGTTGAAGCAATTTTACCTGAGGATATTGCTAATACTGTAGATTATCTCTTAAGCACTCCAGCTCACATGAATATCAATGAACTTGAAATCATGCCTGTATGTCAGACTTTTGGTGGCCTTTCTGTTACCAGAAATCTTGATTTAGATGAGAAGTAATTAGAGAAAATTGAATAAGAATGTAGGTGTTCCTACATCCTTATTTGAGATCGTCGTCTGTAACGACACAGCGTGTAACTATTTTAGCTTTTTACAAGCTGCAAGACAGTTCTTTCCTGAAAATGCAATTCCATAGGCGAAGATACTTTGAGTCATGCTGTTTTGCAAGAATGGAAATGCATAGTCTTTATTTTCTACTTGATTTATTGCATTCTCGCCTAATGGAATTAAATCAGAGCCTACAGAAGCTACTTTTATCTCGATAATGATAGCTTTTTCTGAATATTCACTTTTAAAAGTAATATCAGCATAGCCATCACCTGCTTCATAGTTAGGGTGGTATTCTGTTAAAAAATCGTTTGAGCAGTTAGTAAAGACACAGTTTAAAAATCCGTGGTAATAGTTTTCTTTTGGTGCTTTTGTAGCAGTGTCTCTTATAGATACGAATTTCTTTAGATAAGTACGCAGTTGACTTTGTACATATTCACTGTCACCGATAAACAAAGCATTGGCTATTTTGTCAGCAAGATTATCTTTCTTAAAGAAACTATTAAATCTTTTTTGAATATTTTCTCTAAAACAATCTTTAATTTCTAAGTTTGGCAGTTTTACTGCAATATCATCTGCGCTACTGTCTTCAGAATTTAAGGTATCAGTCTTATCCCAATCTACAGTTAAGTAACCTGTATGCAGCAGTAATGACCAGAAATCATTTGGTATATGTTTAGATAAACAGTCATAGTTCATGGATTCATTAAGCTTAAAGCTAATTGACTTGCCATCAACTAAGTCCTGCATCTTTTGGGTATCAGTATCAGTTAAATATCCTAAGTATTCATATACAGCATGACTTGAGGTTGATGTTGCCCAATAGTTATCAGTCTTTATTTTTGACAACAGCCCCTGCTGTTTAAAATCAAAGTTGTCTTTAATGAAATTTACCACATCCCATGGACAGAACATCTCTTTGTCATAGAACTTGTATCCGTCATAGTTATCTTTTACCTTTTGAGCAAAGTCATCTAACTCGTAGTCTTTTAAGAACTTATAGGTATCTTCTTTGGTAAATCCAATCATACCTGTATATTGCTTTAACTGACTTGTAACAGTATTCACATAGAGGTTATTTACACCTGTAAAGATGCTGTTTTTTGCAACCTTCAGACAGCCTGTCATTATGACTTTACTTACATATTGTTCACCAGTCTCAGGATCTTGGGGAATGGTTTTAAAGAAATCAAACAAAGATGAGATTAAAGTTACCATCTCATCATGGTAGTCTTTTTCCTGCGCTTTAGCTAATGGCACATCATACTCGTCAATTAAGACATAAACCTGCTTTTTAAAATGCTTATACAGCATCCTTGCTAAAGATATGATGGCAGAGGTTACATATGATTGCGCTTCTTCATCTGCTCTTTTTAGATACATCTCATCACATAGCAAATCAAACTTAGCTTTTTCTTTATCGTTTAAGTTTTGACTGTCTTTTAAGAAACTGTATTCATTAGCTTTTGCTACAATAAGTTCTGCTAATTTATAGTAAGCTGCTTTAAAGGTCTTTCCTTGAACACCTTTTAAGGTAAGACAGATAACTGGATGCTGTCCCATGTATTTTGCACAGAACTCTCTGTCTTCTAATATCTTGGTATCTTTAAACAACTTTTGCTGAAGTATGGTGTCTCCAGGATTTGCCGAGTTTATTTTCAAAAAATACTCAACCATGGACATAAACAGAGTCTTACCAAAACGTCTTGGTCTAGTAAATAACATTACATTTGACTTATCTTTATCAATAAGCTCTTTAAGATAAGGCGTCTTATCTACAAAGTAGCATCCGTTACCTTTTAGCTCACTATAGACATCTTTTCCATATGGTAATGGTAAGAATTGTTTTGTTGTCATTGTCTTGTTCTCAACTCATTAGTTCTACTTTAATTATACATGACAAAAATTTTGAGAATTTTGATTAGTGGCGTTTTATGCTAGTAAATCAAATTGATGAACTTTTGGACACTTCTTTTTCATCACCAAAACTTTTTGTACAAAATAATCTTTTAAACTGTCTACCACATGCATCACTTCTAAATGTGCGTGAATTCGCAACTTCTGAAAATTATTTGTGACAAATTTTCAAAAATTTAAAGTAAGAACTTAAAAATTGTGAAAATAAGATCACAATCTATAGTCAGTTAGAAATTTTGCTTTATAAGCTGAGCTCGTACTGACTTTGACTTAACGCTTTGAGTTAGATAATCAACGATTTCATAACACACAAAATGTAGAAGGGAAAACACAACTATGTACTTTCCCTTTATGAAAGCTGCATTAAAACTTTTGGAGTAATAAATGACACTAAAAGATCTACATAGCACCTTCAAATTATTAGATGGCAATAAAATTCCTTGTCTAGGTTTTGGAACCTATAAGATTGACAAAGGTCAGGCAGGTATCGATACACTGCTTCATGCCATTGAATTAGGATATAGACATTTTGATACCGCTTCTTTGTATGGAACTGAAGAAGCATTAGGTACAGCCATTAAGTTATCAGGCATAGATAGAAAGAAGATCTTTGTTTCCACCAAGGTTTGGAAAGACGATTTAGAGCCTGAAAAGATTAGAGCTTCACTTGCAAGTTCACTTGAAAAACTGCAGTTGGATTATGTTGATTTACTTCTTATCCACTGGCCACGTGCAACCGAAGAAGATGATGGATGGGAAGACAGATTAGCTAAAGCCTGGCAGACTTTTATTGAGTTAAAAGAAGAGGGCAAGACTAAATCAATTGGTGTTGCAAACTTCTTACCTCATCACTTTGATGCTTTAAAATCTGAGGTTAAACCTTGTGTAGATCAGATTGAGTTCCACCCAGGTTACATGCAGACAGGCGCTGTTGATTATTGCCACCGTCATAACATTGTAGTTGAAGCCTGGATGCCATTAGGTCGTGGTGCTTTAATTGATTTACCTGTAGTAAAGGAAATTGCAATCAAGCATCAGGTAAGCGCAGGTCAGGTTCTCTTAAGATTCTGTTTAGATCATGAGGTATTACCTCTAGTTAAGAGCTCTAATATTGAAAGAATCAGACAGAATGCTGATATCTTTGACTTTAAGCTCTCAGAAGATGAGCTTACAGCATTACGTGCTGTAGCTGAAAAGACTGCATGGTCAGGTGAACATCCTGATCTTTCAATTCCAAAGCTCAAGACTCCTGCAAAATAGAGATTTCCTAAATCGTCAAAGCCAAACTTAGACGATTTTTAAAACATTTCTTTATTAACCCCCAATGTATCTGCAACGAAAGTTGCAGATACCTCCCATTTCATTTTTTAATGAGCGCGACTGTCTTAGTCGTGGTAAAATATGGCAAATTTTTTAAATGGGAAATAATCATGACCGTTAAAACAAGATTTGCTCCATCTCCTACCGGTTTCTTACACGTAGGTGGTGCTAGAACAGCCTTATTCTCATGGCTATATGCAAGACACTGCAATGGACAGTTCGTATTACGTATTGAAGATACAGACAGAGAACGTTCAACTCAGGAAGCTATTGACGCTATTATTGAGTCAATGAAGTGGATCGATCTGAAATGGGATGAAGGTCCTTACTATCAGACCAAGCGTTTTGACCGCTACCATGAAGTTATTGAACAGTTATTAAAAGAAGGCAAAGCTTACAAGTGCTACTGCTCTAAAGAGCGCTTAGAGAAAATGCGTGAAGAGCAGATGAAGAACGGCTTAAAGCCTCGCTATGATGGTCACTGCAGAGATGATCATTCAGAGCATGCTCCAGATGAGCCATACGTTATCCGTTTTAGAAATCCAGATGACGGTATTGTAGCTTTTGACGATATGGTAAAAGGCCATATTGAGTTTAAGAATTCAGAGTTAGATGATTTCATCATTCAGCGTTCTGATGGCACCCCAACCTACAACTTCTGCGTAGTAGTTGATGACTGGGATATGGGTATTACCCACATCATCCGTGGTGATGATCATGTTAACAACACACCTCGTCAGATTAACCTGTACAAAGCTTTAGGTGCTCCAGTTCCAGTATTCTGCCACTTAGCTATGATCTTAGGTGATGACGGTACCAAGTTATCAAAGCGTCATGGTGCTGTATCAGTAATGCAGTATCGTGAAGATGGTTACTTACCTGAGGCTTTAGTTAACTACTTAGTTCGTCTAGGCTGGTCACACGGTGATCAGGAAATCTTCTCACGCGAGGAAATGATTTCTTTATTCACATTAGATGCAATCACCAAGAGTGCTTCTGGCTTTAATACTAAGAAATTAGACTGGTTAAATGCTCATTACATGAAGACTCTACCAGCTACAGAGGTAGCTAAAGAGTTGATATGGCACTTAAACAGAATCGGTATTACTGATTTATCAAAGGGTCCTGCTCCTGAGGAAATCGTTCGCAACTACTGCGAAAGAACCCATACTCTAAAAGAGATGGCTCAGAAGGCTGCTTGCTACTATCAGGAGATCACAGAGTATGATCCTGCTGGTGTTAAGAAGTGGATCAAAGAAGGTTCAGTTGATGTACTAAAGGATGCTTTAGCTTCATTACAGGCTTTACCTTCATGGGATGCTCAGTCAATCGATAAAGTATTAGAAGATGTTGCTGCAAAACGTGAAATTGGTATGGGCAAGGTGGGTCAGCCACTGCGTATTGCTGTAACCGGTAGCGCTATGTCTCCTGGCATTGGCGACACCATGATGCTTGTAGGTCGTGAGCGTACCTTAAAGAGAATCGAAAACGCTATTGAACACTTTAGCGCTTAATACTAAATAAGGCAGGGTAACCTGCCTTTTCATGTTCCTAGGAATGTAAATGTATTCAAATTTACTGACAAAAGCTTTGCTTGCAGCATCTGTGTTAGTTTTAACCTCATGCTCAAACTTTGAATTCAAGACCAATGTGGATCCTAGCAATTTCAAAGAGTACTTCAAGCCTTCATATGCTTCAGAAGTGTCAGAAGAAGATCTTGAGAAAGTGCCAAACCGCTCATTAGGTTTAGTTGAAGGTGTATCTTGTCAGATTAAAGACACTGATGCGATTGCAACTGAAACTGATGCAAGAACTAAAGCTAGAATTAAGGCAGCTGATTTAGGCGCAAATGCTATTAAGTTTGGCAAATGTGTCCGCTTAACTAATACTCCTGCCTGTCTAGTATCTGTTACCTGTTATGCCGATGCACTAGTAGTTGATGACTCAAAGCATACCAAGTCAAAATAGTTTCAATATAGAACCTATTGGTTTCATACATTCACCCTATGCCGAGAAGTTTGCTGTTCCAAGACAGCCTGGTCTTGCACCAGATGCTCTCTCGGTAATTGAGTTTTATCCTCCATATAATGATGAACTGTCTTTTGTCGGCATAGACGGTTTCTCTCATATTCATGTGATCTTTTTGTTCGACAGGGTGGAATACACCTCATTTAGACCTAAGGTAAGACCCCCTAGATTAGGTGGCAATACTTCTGTGGGAGTTTTCGCCACAAGATCTCCATTCAGACCTAATCGTTTGGGGCTGTCCATCGTAAAACTCAATCGTGTGATAAGAGAAAACGGTAAGGTCAAACTTGAGGTAAAAGGTGCAGATTTAGTTGATGGTACTCCTGTAATTGATATCAAGCCTTATATCCCATTTGTGGACTCAGTACCTAATGCAAAAGGAGGCTTTGCTAAAGAAAAGCCAAAAGTTTTAGAGGTTGTCTATCAAGACAATCTTGATGACTATATTGAATCCTTTGTAGGTCCTAAAAGACTTGAGGCTATTACTCAGACTTTATCTCAAGATCCTCGCCCAGCATACAAAGACAATGAACACGACACCAAGATTTACAGTGCTAAACTTTATAATCTTGAGATTAAATTTACAGTAAATTTAAATGTAGTAACCGTGATAGCTGTAAATTGCATATCAGGAGAACTGTCATGTTAAAGAAATATTCTCATATTCTTTTTGATCTTGATGGCACTATCTACAACACTGAATATGCCTATACCATGGCTTTATTTGATGTTGTCAAAAGAATTGATCCTAATACTCATGAAACCTATGACTCTTTAACCCGCTTTATGGGATCATCAGCTAAAGACACCAATAAAGAGCTTCACTATTCTGAAGATGAGTTTGAAAAGCTCTCTGTAGAATGGGCTGATAATGTAAAAAAATATGCTGATAAAATTAAGCCATTTGATGGTGTAATGGGCGTTATCAAGCACCTGAAAGAAAAAGGTTTAAAGCTTGGCATTATTACCTCTCGAGCAAGAGTAATTGGCGGAAAGGAGAACTTATTTGCTTCCCCAATGCCGGTTGAGCTTACCCCATATTTTGATATTTCTATTAGCGCATCCGATGTGGGAAAGCCCAAGCCAGCTCCTGACTCAATATTAAAGTATATGGAGATGACAGGTGCCAAGCGTGATGAGATCTTATTTATTGGTGATACACAAAGTGATATTACATGTGCAAAAGATGCTGGTGTGGATTTTGGTTTAGCTGTATGGGGCACAAGATTAGAACGTTCAGTAAAAGTAGCTCATTACTTTTTAAATCCATGGGATATCGTAGGTGCTATTTTTACTTACGACAATCTGAATTATCAGTTCTACAAATGGGCTAAAGAAATTCAGGCTATAGGACAGATCGGTCTTACCTATTGCCAGAATGTTTTTGATATTGAGCGTTTTGAACGATTGCGTGAGATTGCTGCCTCTATGGTTGCTACCATGACTGAAGAACCATTAGAAAAGGTCAAAGCAGCTATCTGTATGGATAAAGGCTATATCACTCCAAAGATTGATACTCGTGCAGCTGTCTTTAATTCTGAAGGCCAAATCCTTTTAGTAAAAGAGGCTAAAAACTCAAAATGGTCAATGCCAGGAGGCTGGTGCGATGAGAGTGAGTCAATCTTTTCTAATACCACTAAAGAGGTTCGTGAAGAAGCCGGTATGGTGGTCTCTCCATACAAGTTTGTAGCAATGCTCGATAAGAGCAAATGGAATAAGAGTTCACAGCCATTTCATATCTTGGCAGCCTTTACTATCTGTAAAGAGGGGGAGGGGCAGTTTAGTAAAAACTCTGAGACCTTAGAACGACGATTCTTTTCATTAGATGAAATCCCTGTAGATGATTTAAGAGTAGGTACTACTACCATTGAGCAAATTAAGCTTTGCTTTGATGCTTATAAGACAGAGCATTGGATACCGGTAATAGATTAGGCAAGATTATTTGGGAGTAAACATGCAGTTTCCAATTGATTTACATACACATACAGTTGCAAGTTATCATGCTTATTCAACTATTGTTGAATATGTCCACCAGGCCAAATTGTGTGGTATTAAGATGTTTGCAACAACCGATCATGGTCCATCACTAGAGGATGCTCCTCATGTCTGGCATTTTGGTAATTTAAAAGTAGTTCCAAGAATTTGTGAAGGTATTGCTGTCTTACGTGGTATCGAAGCTAATATCATGCCAGGTGGCACTATTGATATTGATAAATACTACAGAGACAGGCTGGATATTGTCTTAGCAGGCTTCCATCCAAACAATCCTCCTACAAATCCAGAGGAGCACTTAAAAAACTACATCAGTGTCATGGAAAAAGGTCTTGTAGATGTGATTTCACATCCTGGTAATGCCTCATATCCTTGTGATTACGAAGAGTTGCTTGTAGCTGCTAAAAAGTACAATGTAGCAGTTGAGATTAACTCATCATCTGATGTTAATACCAGAAAAGGTTCACATGAGAATTGCGTAAAGATTGCACATCTTTCTAAAAAAATTGGCACCACCATATCTTTAGGTACTGATTCTCATATTAGCTATTATTTAGGTAATTTTGAGAGTGTGATGGAAATTTTAAAGGATGCAAATATAGGCGAAGATCAGATTATTAATACCTCTCCTTTAAAGGTCTTAGACTTTTTAGAGTCTCGCGGTAAAGAGCCAATAGCTCAGATGCGCAGTTTCTTTGAAAAGGCTTAGCCTTTTCTCTCCTTTAAGACTAAAAAGGTCAGCGCAAGCTGACCTTTTAATACGGTTTTTAAAGAACTAGAGATTATTTTGTTTCTTCTCTTTTACCAAACCACTTCTCGTAGATCTTGTCATAAGTACCGTTAGCTTTGATCTTCTTCAAGCCATCTTCAATCTTATCTGATAACTCTTTATTGTTCTTTGAGGTAACGATACCGTACTGCTCCTGAGTGAACTTATCATTGATCATAAAGAGTTTGTCATTTTTTGAGGTAGCTAAGTAGTACTCTAATACAGGCTTGTCGTTTACAGTTGCATCACATGAACCTTTGTTAAGCTCCATGAAAGCTTCTGATGCTGTATTAAACTGTGTTACGTTAGCGCCTTCAATCTTTTGAGCAAACATCGCACCAGAGGTACCAATTTGAGCGCAGATGCTTCTTCCTTTTAAGTCTGCTAATTTCTTAATTTCATCTTTCTTTTCAATTCGAACTAAAGCACCTAAACCTGCATCGTAGTATGGCTCTGAGAAGTTAACAATCTTTTTGCGCTCATCAGTAATAGTAAAGCCTGAGATTGCAACATCAATCTGGTTAGTTACAACAGCAGGGATCTGACCATCAAAAGGCATACTTGAAATGTTGGTCTTATAGCCTTCAACTTCAGCTACTGCATTGATGATATCAACATCGAAACCAATTAGTTCTGAAGTTTTCTGATCCATAAATTCAAATGGAGCAAATGAAGGCTCGGTTGCTACTCTTAGTACATTGCCATCAGCAAAAGAGTTTGCAGCTGATAGAACTGCAACACTTAAAATGGCGCTTTTTACAAAATTCATATTTTCCTCAAACTATATTTTACTAGCGTTAATCTGCTAGCTTATTTGTAAATATTCACTTAATAACTATAATTTAATAACAAGCATTGAATAATGCAAGAGATTACTAAAATGTTCTTTTTGCTCTAGAACAGTGCGAATTTTTAGGAGATAAATATGCAATTTCTTCATGAATTAGCTGAAAAAGCAGTACATATGAAAAACATCAGATTTAACATGAAAAGAGCTTACAAAATTCGCCGTGATCTTACAGAACAGGTAGAGGTAGGAGAGGGGGTTACTCTTACCTTCAAACGAGGTGAAGCTAAGTATCTAAAGCAGATTGAAAACTTGCATTTAGAACTTTTCAGACAACCTCTCTATCCATGGTTAGTTTGGTTATACCGCTTTAGAGCAAAAGAGCTTATAAGCATTGTTGTCGATAATAATGACAAAGTAATAGCTTATGATCTTTTCTTTTTCCAGCCTGTAGAAGCAAATCAAAAAGTCATACATGAACTCTATGTCGGTGTTGAATACAAGTACCAGGATAAAGGCATTGGTGTAAAGCTAAGACAGTACTCTTCAAAATGCTATGACGAAGGCTACTTAGATGGTATTTCAACACTAGCTGCCTTTGATAATATCAAAGCATTAAGAACTGCTCAAAAGTCTGGTTTTGCTATTACCAAGACAAGTGCTAAGCCATTAGCTCACTATCTTTACAAGCATCTTACTAGACGTTATTAGCTCAAGAACTGTTAGTAACTTATATTAGAGAGTAAAAAAAACTTTAGGCTTATTAAAGTGGAGTTTTAGCCTGTTAAAAATCATTTTCAGGATTATTTTGACGGTTTTATCTGTATAATCGATCATAGATTGGTCGGAGAATAATAATGAAAGATATCAGCTCAACAGGCTCATTTATAGATTTTACTTTAGAGAACTTTATCTATGTTGATAAGACTGAATATATTCCAAAGCTCGTCAAACTAAAGCGAGTTTTTATCTCCCGTCCACGTCGTTTTGGTAAATCTCTTACCTTAGATACCATAGCAACTTTATTTGAAACAGGTGTAGAGCCTTACTTTAAAGGAACCTGGATTTATGACAAGTGGACAGAGCCTACCTATCCTGTATTAAGACTGAATTTTTTAAATTTTGATAAAAACTCATTAGAGAAATTTAATAATAAATTTAATTCTAAAATAACCGAATTTGCAGAACTAAATAAAGTCACAACCTATAAAGAGAAGGAAGAAGCTGAAGACTCCATAGACCATCTCTTGGAACAATTAAGATTGGAGAACCGTCAAATCGTAATCTTAATTGATGAGTATGACTGTCAGATGACAGCAAACATCAATAATTAAACTCTATATAAGCAATTTCAGGAAAAAATCAAAAGCTTTTATGCCAACATCAAAGATAAGTTTGCAATTAAGTTCTTAGGAATTACTGGTGCCACCAGATTAAAAGATGTAGCGATATTTTCAGTTGGCTCTGATATCAACGATATCACTAATGACAGTGCCTATTCTCAGATGATAGGTTTTACCCGTGATGAGATTAAAAAGTACTACATTGATTATTTAAAGTTGGCAGCATCCTATGAGAACAACTGCACTGTAGATAACGTAACCGAAGCTCAGATTGAATCTTTGTTAGATAGACTTGCCAAGAACTATGATGGTTACTGCTTTGATGAATTCTATAAAAAGAAAGTATTCAGTACTTGGTCTGTAAATAAATTTTTCCAAAGTGCGGTATCTAATAAATTTGTATACTTTGGAGAGTACTGGTACGACAACGGTGGCTTACCATCAATCCTTGTTAACTATTTAAAAACTCATGAGCTAAATTCTTTTGACTATTTAAATAAAGAAAATCCTATAACAATCCCTGTTAACGATTTTATGAATCCAACATCTTTAACTACTATCAATCAGAATGTACTGATGTGCCAAACAGGCTACTTAACCTTACGCTCTGCTTTAACTAGTGGAGATCTTACAGTAGATTTGGGTATTCCAAATGGTGAAATCTATAAAGCCTTAAACAGATTACTTGCCATCAACTTTTATAAGGAAGGTATCTATGCTTTAGCTAAAGGTGTAAGAGACCTATTAGATGCAGGTGAGATAGAAGATATCATAGATAGATTTAACTCAGTTATAAATTCAGTATCTTATGATCATTTCCCTATTAACAGTGAAGCTGCGATACAGAACTACCTATACCTATTCTTAATAGGTGCAGGTATTGAAACAACAACTGAAAGTCACTCTTCAAAAGGAAGAGCAGATTTAATTATAGAAACTAAAAACAGACGCTTAGTTTTTGAGTTGAAGTATGCTCAAAACGAGACTGAGGCAAAGACAAAACTTACTGATGCTGTAGAACAGATTAAGTCACGAGACTATGGCAATACTGAGCCTAAAAAAGAGAAGCTTATAAGAATTGCAACAGTGTTTAATGCTGATCCTAAAGTAAGAAAATTCTCTCAATTTAGTAAAGTCTAAAATCAACTTGTTCCTCAAAAATAACAATGGCTCTTTTAAAGAGCCATTGTTAAGAGAGTTAACTTAGTAAAACTACTTAGTTACTTTCTTGAACTTTAATCTGTGAGGCATAGCATCTTCACCAAGATTTGCTTTCTTCCAAGCTTCATACTCAGTGTAGTTACCCTCAAAGAATGAGACTTTGCCTTCATCACCGTAGTCTAAGATGTGAGTTGCAATTCTGTCCAGGAACCAGCGGTCATGAGAGATAACCATAGCAGAACCTGGGAACTCCAGTAATGCGTTCTCAAGAGCACGTAAGGTTTCAACATCAAGATCGTTAGTAGGCTCGTCTAGCAGTAATAAGTTACCGCCTACCTGTAACAGTTTTGCTAACTGTAAACGACCTCTTTCACCACCTGATAAATCGCCAACACGTTTTTGCTGATCGGTGCCTCTGAAGTTGAAACGCCCAATATAAGCTCGTGAAGGGATCTCGTATGATCCTACCTTTAAGATATCCTGACCTTGAGAAATTTCCTCATAAACAGTGTTGCTGTCTTTCATCTGGTCGCGGAACTGCTCTACATAAGCGGTAACTACAGTATCACCTAACTTAATAGAACCTGAATCTGGCTTTTCAATACCTGTGATCATTCTGAACAGGGTAGACTTACCGGCACCGTTAGGTCCGATGATACCTACGATAGCGCCCTTAGGAATGCTAAAGGTTAAATCGTCGATTAACATCTGATCATCATAAGACTTGGACAGGTTGTTAACCTCAAGCACAGTCTCACCTAAACGAGGCCCTGGTGGAATATATAATTCGTTAGTTTCGTTACGGGTCTGATATTCAACTGAAGATAACTCTTCAAATCTTGCCATACGAGCTTTAGATTTAGCATGACGGCCCTTAGCCCCCTGACGAACCCATTCAAGCTCTCGCTCAATAGAACGACGTCTTGCTGATTCTGTGTTCTCTTCAATCTGCAGACGCTTATCTTTCTGATCAAGCCAGCTAGAGTAGTTGCCTTCCCAAGGAATACCCTCACCACGGTCTAACTCTAAGATCCAGCCAGCTACATTATCTAAGAAGTATCTATCGTGGGTAACAGCTACCACAGTTCCTGGGTACTGATGTAAGAACTGCTCTAACCAGTCAATAGATTCAGCATCAAGATGGTTGGTAGGCTCATCTAAAAGCAGCATATCTGGCTTTTCTAATAATAGACGGCATAAAGCTACACGACGTCTTTCACCACCTGAGAGAACTTTAATCTTTCTTTCAGCAGGAGGAAGTCTTAAGGCATCTGATGCCTTATCAATTTGAACTTCGATATTGTGACCATCATGAGCTTGAATGATTGCCTCGAGCTTAGCCTGTTCTTTAGCTAAAGCATCAAAATCAGCGTTTTCGTCAGCATATTCAGCATATACCTCATCCAGACGTTTTAAGGCATTAGTAACTTCAACGAAAGACTCTTCGATTACTTCTTTTACAGTCTTTTCAGGATCAAGTACAGGTTCCTGTGGAAGATAACCGATTTTAATACCTGGTTGTGGTCTTGCCTCACCTTCATAATCGGTATCAACACCTGCCATGATCTTAATTAATGTAGATTTACCTGCACCATTTAAACCTAAAACACCAATTTTTGCTCCAGGGAAAAATGACAGGGAGATGTCTTTTAAGATTTGACGTTTAGGGGGAACAATTTTGCCCACCCTATTCATTGTATAAATGAACTGAGCCATAAATTTCCTCATGTAAATGACCAGCACATTGTAACATGGAATAGGCTTTTTCTAGGAAAAATAGCACAAATAAGAAAACCGCCTTAGGCGGTCTTCAAGAGAAAAATGGAGATTACATTTTTTGTATGATGTTTGCGTGTTTTATTAACTTTCCTGCAGCATCTGCAGAGCCATCTGAGGCTTCTGATTTGCCTGAGTTAGAATTGTAACAGCACCCTGTTGCAGAATTTGAGCTGCTGTCATATTGGAAACTTCCTCTGCATAATCAGTATCACGAATTTGGGCGCGTGAATCTGAAACGTTCTCAGAGATATTCTCCTGGTTTCTAATGGTTGACTCAAGACGATTCTGAACTGCTCCTAACTCAGATCTTTTTGAATCAACAGCTGTCATTAAATAATCAATACCTGCTAAAACAACCTGAGCATTAGACATAGAGCTGATATCAATACCTTTGCCATTTACCTGATAAGAGAACACATCAGAGAACTTAAACTCAGATACGGTTAAGGTAGAGCCTTCAGGTAATTTAAAGGTATCAGAGCCTGAAATCTTAGCAGCTAGTGTTGCTAATGAATTAGTATCAAAACCTGTTGAAAGGTCAATCTTAATGATTGAACCAGGATCTGGGCTAATCTGGAATCTTGCAATTGAGGCATTGCCGTTTAAAAGATCCTGGCCACCGAAAGTGGTATCACGGGCAATACGACCAATTTCTTCGTTTAACTGATCAACTTCATCCTGTAGCGCAATACGGTTATCTGTTGCATTAGTACCGTTAGCTGACTGTACTGCAAGAGTACGAATTCTCTGCAACATGGTAGTAATTTCTTCCATCGCACCTTCTGCTGTCTGAGCATAGGCAATGGCGTTTTGGGCATTACGGTTGGTCTGATTTAAAGAGTTTAACTGTACAGTAAGTCTGTCTGATGTCTGAACGCCTGCTGGATCATCTTTGGCAGAGTTAATTCTCAAACCACTAGACAATCTTTCATAAGACGTATCAAGACGGGCAGTCTGTCTGTTCACAGTCCTTTGAGCAAGTCTTGCTGAAAGGTTTGTATTAAGATATAAGGCCATTTTTCTCTCCATATATTATTGATGAAATTTTGAACGGCAAAATTTCGTCATCAGTAAGATATATGAAAAAAGTATGCCAACATTTTTTTGTTGACATACTTATGAGAAAAACTGAATAGAGATTAAAGCGTTAGCTACTTGTCTTCATCAACGATAAATGATGATAACTTTTCAACCTGATTTTGAGCTAAGTTTCTAATCTGATGAACAGACTGCTTGGTGTCATCAATGTGAGTAAAGCACTCTTCTGTAATCGCATTGATGTTTTCAATAGAATGGTTAACATCAGCAGCAATAGATGTCTGTTCCTGACAGGATTGTACAATCTGCTCAGACATATCGGTAATTGTTGCGATAATGCCCATAATCTCTTCGATAGCAGAGTTTGCTTTAGAGCTTTGCTGAACAGAGTTGTTCATTTCTTCTTCGCAGGATGCTACAACCTTAACGCAGGTCTCCACAGCCTTTGATAGGTTAGAAATGGTGTCGGTAACCTCATCTGTTGAGGTAGCTGTCTTTTTAGCCAAATCACGAACTTCGTTAGCAACAACTGCAAATCCTTTACCATGTTCACCGGAGCGGGCAGCCTCAATGGTTGCGTTCAAAGCTAACAGGTTAGTCTGATCAGCAATAGCAGCAATAGTTTTAACGATAGAGTTAATCTGCTCACCCATTTCGTTAATCTTTTGAATAGCAACAGATGTATCACGTAACTTATCAGCTAAGGTGTGATTAGTGGTGATGTTATCCTGCATGGTGCAACGGCAGGTATCTGAAGCTGTTTCAGCGGTCTTAACTTCTGACAGGGTAGAACGGGCAAATTCTGTTACTTTTTCAATGGAGTTTTCCATATTCGCAGTAGCTTGTGCTACAGAATGAGCTTTTGATCTCTGTGTTGACATAGCATCTGCAGCATTATCAAGCATAGATGAATTATGGTTAACCATGTCCACCATCTTGCAGAAATCATTATTTAACTTATTCACAGTTTTCTGCATTGAGAAAGCAACATTATCAACTAAGCCATCGATGGAGCCAATCTCGTTTTTGCGCTTGATCTTGTCTCTGTCACGTCTAAAGTCTCCTGAGGCAATCTTTAATAAAGACTTCCAAACGTGCTTAACTTCGCTGTTAAGTGATTTTGATAAGAATAGTGATTGCAGTACAGATACTAAAATAGTGACGATTAAAACAGCATACAAAGAGTAAAGCACTTTGTTATAGGCTTTAGCATCTAACTTGCCGTTTTTAATCAAAGAGTCAATCTTTGTTAAAACCTCAGAGCAGGATCTTAATTCTTTATAGAAGGAGTCCTCATTAGAGTTGTTCTGTAAGATTGAGTTGGCGTTGCTTGAAAAGTCAAAAACAGCTGAGCGTAAATCAATTGCGCTTTGATTTACTGTAAAGAAGGCTTTTCCTTTCTCTGAATTCAAGCCTCGGTTAATACTGTCTAAAGCCTGTTTGGCAACAGAGATGGCCTGACCATCATGATTGTCATGGCTTAATTCAATAAAGGCACTGTTAATGGCATTTAAATCAGAGTAAAGCTTTTCAATACTGTTGCGCTGATCAACATAAGAGTTGATATTAGAAATAATGCAGACAGAACCTACAGCAAAAATTAATATTGAGAGTGCAAAAGATAAAATAATTCTATGCACAATCGAGATATCACCAAACTTTAAGGAGAATAGTGATTTAAAGAAAGGAGCTGATTTGTAAGCATTATCACTTACAGAAAAGGTGGCTCTCTCTGCACTTGTATCTTCAAAATCATTATCTGAATGTGCGCTTTGTTCTGTAACACTGTTCTGCTCTGTTATTTGCTCAAGGGAAGATCCTGTTTGTGATAGGTTGTTTTCTTGCTGAGCCAAATCGTTTTCGTTATTATAATTTTCCATATACAGCCTCTATATACCTTACGGCACTGGGGTGTTGATACTGACGATACATAACGGTCAGTATTATACAATTTTGGAATATGCTATTAATAAAAACTAGTAGTTCTTTATATTCTATTTGAAATTGTCGGCACGGTTGTAAATTTTTTTAGATTATTTGAAGTTGTGGCATGTTTTTCTGTACAATTCTGAAAGGCAAGTCAAATTAATGAGAACTTGAACAAGTTAATTTATCAAAGCTAAATTTGTTAAGAACAATCTATAAGTCTAAAAAGTTAGACTAATGAAAAAATAAAGGCGCGTTTTACTTGAAATGCGTCTTTAATCAAGGGGCATTTTCCGTGGCAAAGAAAGAAAAACAAAGCAGTAACATGATTGCTGTTAACCGCAAAGCTACCTTTGAATATTTTATTGAAGACAGATATGAAGCAGGTCTTGAGTTACAAGGCTGGGAAGTAAAATCTTTAAGAGCTGGCAAGTGTAATATTTCAGAGGCTTATGTAACCGTAAAAGATGGTGAAGTGATTATGTTAGGCTCTATCATCAATCCTTTAAAGACAAGCTGTGCCTTTGTTGTAAGTGATCCTACCCGTACTAGAAAACTGCTTTTATCAAGACGTGAAATCGATAAGCTTACAGGCTGTGTTCAAAGACAGGGCTATACTTTAATTCCTTTAAAGATGTATTGGAAAGGTTCATGGGCAAAGCTAGAAATTGGTGTGGCTCGTGGTAAGCAGGATCATGATAAGAGAGACTCTATTAAAGATAAGCAATGGGCTCGTGATAAAGAGCGTATCATGAAGAAGTCTTTTAGATAATCTTTTGCCTTTTATCTAAAGGTAAATGTAAAAAGAGAGATTACAAAAATGCCGGACAGTGTCCGGCATTCTTATAAATGAAAATCAAACCTTATTTATGAGCACATGGATCAGCGTGCTTGTTCATAAAGTCCTTATCTGCTAAAAGCTGTTTTGCCATCTCAAGAGCATGCTCAAAATCAACAGCAATCGCACCATCAAGATTCTTATGAATACCAGCTTTTTGTAAGATAGTACGAGGCTGTGGTCTTACAGCTGAGAAAATTACATAAGTCTTATGCTCACGGCAGATCTTAATAATGTCTTCAATAGAGTTCTCACCTGATGCGTCTAGATAAGGCATAAAGCGCATACGTAAGATCAGAATTCTTGGCATATCTTCTAATGACTTTAACTTATCACAGAACTCTGCTGCAAAGCCGTAGAATAATGGACCATTGATCTGCAACACGATTACGTCATCAGGAATTTCAATGGTATCGTCGGTTACTAATTCACCGTCCTGAGACTCATACTCATCAGCTGTATGTTTCTGACGTCTTACTTCAACAGAACGAGCCATATGCCTCATGAATAATAATGAAGCAAAGGTTACACCAACACCGATAGCTACGGTCAGATCAACCATTACTGTCAAGAAGAAAGTTAAGAACAGAATGGTTCTGTCTGAAGGGCTGATCTTTGCAATCTGGATAAAGTGTTTTAAGTCAGACATACCCCATGAAACCATGAAGAGCACAGCAGCAAGTGCTGTCATAGGAATGTAAGCTAAGATATCCATTGCAGTGTATAAGAACACTAATAAGAATATCGCATGGAAGATACCAGCAACAGGGGTTCTACCACCTGCTTTAATATTAGTTGCAGTACGAGCAATTGCTCCAGTTGCAGGAATACCACCGAAGATACCTGAGGCGATATTTGCAACACCCTGTCCTACTAATTCTTGGTTTAATGAGTGCTTGTGTCCGATTAACCCGTCAGCAACAACAGCTGACAGTAAAGCTTCAATACCAGCTAAGAATGCGATAGTGAATGCTGATGGTACTAGCTCACGAATTTCTTCTAATGAGAAGGTTGGCCATACAGGTGTAGGCAGACCTTCAGGTAGGTTAGGGAAACGGCTGCCGATAGTATCAACAGGCATTGTAAAGAAGAATGCTATAGCTGAAATTAACAGAATTGATACCAAGTATGAAGGGATCTTAGGAGATACCTTCTTACAGATAATGATAGTAGCTAAACCTAAGGCACCTAAAATTACAGCATAGACTGAGGTCTGATCTAAATTAGTTAAATAAACATACCATTTGTTTAAAAAGTCAGCAGGTACGTTTTGTACAGAAAGACCTAAGAAATCTTTTACCTGAGATGAGGCTATGATTACAGCAATACCTGTGGTAAAACCGGTGATAACAGGGTAAGGAATGTATTTAATCAGTTTTCCTAATTTTGCATAACCAGCTATAACCAGAATGATACCTGCCATGATGGATGCGAGTATCAGTCCATTAAAGCCAAAGCGCTGAATTACATCAAAGATAACTACTACAAAGGCACCTGTAGGACCACCGATTTGGACTCTAGAACCACCTAAAAAAGAAATAAAGAAGCCTGCAACTACTGCTGTTACAAGACCTTTATCAGGAGAAGCTCCAGATGCTACTGCCATTGCCATAGCTAAAGGCAAAGCTACAATGGCAACAGTAAGACCTGCAATTACATCAGCACGGAAAAGCTTGAAAGAATAGCCTTCTCTCATGCAGGTGATAAACGCAGGCACAAAAGGATTTGCGGTTTTCATAAAAAATAAATCCTAAAGCTTAGGTTTAAACCCAAACTGCAAGTTTGTAAAAAATTGATATATATATAGGGAATTCAGACAGCCTGATAAGAAGTATCAGAATGGATATTTTATTGGCCTAACTGAAGTGCGCACATTATAACAGACAAAGTTACTTTTGAAGTTAAAAGAGAAAAATTTTGAAAAACATCTAATTATAGAGCATTTTAACTTGTGAAAATTGCGTGAGTTTTGTTATCCGGTTAGTTGATTGCATGTGTAAATTTTTATCACAAGCTGTTGTAAAGGCTTAATGATAATGTATAATCGCTTTAACCTATGGGGGTGATTTTGGTTTCGACCGGAAGCACGAATTCCTAGGAGCATGTCGAGTGGCGAAAGCTCGTTAAAAAGTCGCATAAAAATAGTCGCAAACGACGAAACCTACGCTTTAGCAGCTTAATAACCTGCTCGAAGCCCTCAGTTCTAAGTCTTTCTAGTGACACTTAGTCGCACTGGGGTCGGTTCTTCACTAGATCGTGTGGATGCCCCGTCTGTGGTTGAAGCATTAAATGAATCTTACAGACTGGGTATTTCGTGGCGTGGCGGTCCGCAGCGGGTACTAAGATCGAAGATTGCCTAAACATGTAGCGCCGACGATGCAGTCTTTTGGGACCCGAGTTCGAGTCTCGGCACCTCCACCAAATCAGTGGTTATCTCTTCTTTTGCGTTGTTACAAAGTTAAGTCACATAGTTTACACTCCGCTAGAACTTGTTTTAGCAGTCATTGAACGCGCAAGAAATTCAGATTATAAAGAATGGTTTTTGATACCATTACCTCCCCCCCCCCTTAAAAGCTGCTATTAGCCTGTATCATAAATACGGCTTTGAAGAATGCTCTGCTAACTATAACAATCCCATGGACGATGTGATTTATATGAAAAGGCTTATAAATAACAACTTGTCGCTACCTAAGATAAAGATGTACTTAAGATCCTATAAAAACTCTGACTGTAAAACTCTTTATATCTCCTTTTTTTTTAAACCTCATTTATTTAAAATTAAGTGTATAAGAATAAGGAGATATTTATGTATCAAGTTTCATCTTTACGTTATAAATCAATGGAATACCGCCGTTGTGGTAAGAGCGGTTTAAAGTTACCAGCTCTATCATTAGGTCTTTGGCATAACTTTGGCGATACTGCTGTTTATGAGAATATGCGAAAGCTGTGTACTACAGCTTTTGACAATGGTATTACTCATTTTGATTTAGCTAATAACTATGGACCTCGTCCAGGAGCTGCTGAAGAGAACTTTAAAAAGATCTTAAAAGACGATTTAGGTCAGTATCGCGATGAGCTCATCATTTCAACAAAAGCAGGCTATACCATGTGGGATGGTCCTTATGGTGACTGGGGCTCAAGAAAGTATCTGCTAGCAAGTTTAGATCAGAGTTTAAAGAGAATGGGACTTGAGTATGTGGATATCTTCTATCACCACAGAATGGATCCTGACACTCCTCTAGAAGAGACCATGGGCGCACTAGCTACTGCTGTATCTAGTGGTAAAGCTTTATATGTCGGTTTATCAAACTACAATGGCGAGAAACTAAAACAAGCCTGCGCCATTTTAGAAGAACTACACGTTCCTTTTGTAATCAATCAGAATCGCTACTCTATCTTTGAAAGAGACATTGAGAATAATGGCTTAAAAGAAGCTGTAAAAGAAACTCAAAAAGGTTTAATTACCTTCAGCCCACTAGCTCAGGGTAGATTAACATCTCGTTACTTAAATGGGATTCCTGAGGATAGTAGAGTAAAAACAGACGGCCGTTTCTTAAAAGAAAGCGATCTCAATGAAACTGTAATTGCCAAGATTAGAAAATTAAATGATCTTGCATTACAAAGAGGTCAGACTTTAGCTGAGATGTCTCTATCCTGGTTATTAGCTCAGGATGTTGTAACCAGTGTGTTAATCGGTGCTTCAAAGGCTGAACAAATTCTAGACAACATCAAGGCATTAGAGAATCTTAACTTTAGTGCTGAAGAGTTAGAGTTAATTGATAAAATCAGTAAGTAATTACTAAAAACTACTAAACAGTGTAACTTTTATACTGTGTGAAAGCAGTTCTCAAGATACTATCTTGAGGACTCTTTTTTAGAGAAACTGTAGATTACCTTACTGTCTTTACTTTCAATAAAAGCTTGTGGAAACAGGTAATCTCCTCTAACTAAAGGAATATCCACAAACTGCCATTTTAAAGAGAACTCCTGATTCACTTCTTTTAACGCACTGTAAATTAAGATAGAGCAATACATGGGGCGTTCCTGACTGTTTCCTTTATAAGTTAAGATAAAACTCTGACCTAACTTACTGTTAACACTGTCTATTACTGTTTTTACATTATCCTCATTTATAAAGTTAAGTCTTAACAGCATACCGGCATCAGCATTCTTTGAATTCCAGAATTCATAAAGAGGAGTTTTGATGACCTGGTCTGCATGCTCTGGATCATCATCTGTGGTGGCGTGAGTGACAATAATCTCAGGTAGAACTGCTGTTATAATGCCAATATGAGAGTAGTCAGATGCGCTTAACATCATAATGACGTTGCTGTCTGTGGCTGTACCTTCACGTAGGACCAGATCTCCTAACTTTACTTTGTCTTTAACAGCATTAATATCAAAGTTATTTGCTTTTACTTTATTTATATTTTTGAGATTAAAAACAGGGTAACGTCTTACAAAGTCAGAGTCTTTGAAGATGGTAGTGGAGAGCAGGAGAAAAGAAAACAAAAGCGCAATTATTAGGATAACTGCGCTTATGCCTATCTTTTTAGATAACTTCAAGAAAATAACCTAAATTTGAAGCTCTAAATTTAAAGGATTGATACCTTCCAGTTATCTTTTACTTTCTTTAAGTTAACGGTCTCAACTTTTGAAGACTTGCCATTGAACTCTTTATTAAAGGTTACAGTAACCTCAACTGTAGCTTTATCTTTCTTATCATTTAGTTTAGCTTCAGATGCTTTAATATCCTTTACACCACCAGCCTGCTCATCAATAACTTTCTTTTGCTGAGGTAACATGCCATTGAACTTTTTAGTCATCATGTCTTTTTCATCAGCTTCTTTTTCTTCATCAAGATAAAGCATTGCAACTGCATCTTCAGTCTTAGCGTTATAGATGTTAGTGATAAATTCTGTAGCTACATCCTCAGGAGCCTTAGCACCGCCACAAGCAAACAACATAATAGAACAAGCGATAATTGCTAAAAGTGATTTAAAGTCTGTCATTATTTTTATCTCCAAATTTGCTAATCGTTATTTTATTTGTACTTTCCAGCCCTGCTTGGTCTTAACTAGGCGTACAGGCTCAATCGTAGAAGTCTTTCCTTTTAATCTGCCGTTGAATACTACCTCAACCTTAATTTCAGCTTGAGTCATATCTTTATTAAATACTGCTTCAACAGCCTGAATTTTCTTAATGCCATCAGCTTCTTTCTCAATTTCTTTCTGTTTCTCAGGAAGTACTTGAGATAACTTTCCTTCAACAAGTTTCTTAGATTCAAGATCTTCGATATCCTCTTTATCAGCTGAAGAAAAATCGATGCAATCTAAAGTTTTCTTTACATCTGCAGAATATGCAGATTTTACAAATGCAACAGATACATCTTGAGCGGTCTCTGGACCTGAACAAGCTGTAAGATAAAAAGAGCATAAAGCTATAGACAGATATGAAATCAGTCTGGAAAACATGGGTAACCCCGATAAGATTGCTGTAGTTGTATTAATAGAAATATTGAAAATAATTCTACATATATTAATTAAGAGAATGTTTGATATAGCTTACATATTTACTAATTTTTAGATATTTCAAATACCTAGAATGCAAATTTTTTTTGCAATAATTTGCAATTATCGTTAATTTACGTAAATTTTGTAAAAATTTACGAAATGCGATTATTAGCATGGTTTTTCTTTAATTTTTTAGCTATATTTTCTTTATAGAAAAGGCATATAAATCGTATTCTATTGTAGATATTCAGTAATAAACTGAATTTAAAGTGATGTGTTAAAAATAATAAAAGCAAGACAACATAAGAGCCAACTATGAGAAAGAAATATCGTCCAAAAACTAAGCAAGATCTGAGAAAACTCATTTTAAATGAGGAAATCGAATTAGCTGATATTGATACTTCTAAAATCACTGACATGAGTCATTTGTTTGAACCAACCTTAAGGGGAGGAGATCAGGCAAGATTCTTCTTTGATGGCATCGAAACCTGGGATGTATCTAACGTAACTGATATGAGCTATATGTTCTGTTACGCAAAGAATTTTAACGAGCCATTAAATTCATGGAATGTCTCTAAAGTAAAGAACATGCGCGGTATGTTCCAGTTTGACTCTTCCTTCAATCAACCTTTAGATAAATGGGATGTATCCTCTGTTGAGAATATGTCGTCAATGTTCTATGACGCTGCAGCTTTCAGTCAGAATCTTGATAGCTGGAATGTCTCAAAAGTAAAGACCATGCGCTTTATGTTTATGTATGCAAGGTACTTTAAAGATAAGCCTGCATGGAATGTAGAGCATGTAGAAGATGTGGTAGGTATGTACTATGGAACACCAATTGTTTATGTAGATCCTGATCTTGCTTGTGGCATCGATCCTGATTTAGAAAAACTGGCAGCTCAAGAGAGCCTAGATCATCAGTTAAACAGCGTTTTAGACAGTGACGGTATTGCTCACTTTGCAAAAGATCTTGTGGATAAAACTCAAGATCTGGCCTCAACTGTAAGTAAAGCCATAGACAGAAAGACTGCTGAACCTTCAACAGAATCCTTACAAGGTGACACAACTGACGCTCAAACAGAAAGCTATGAACCTGCTAAAGCACATTCTGTAGATGATGAGACCATAGCTCTTAATGATCCTAAAGTAAAAAGATTAAAGGACTTGTTAGAAAAAGGCCTAATTGAGCAAGATGAATTTGATCTCCTTATAAGAAGGTAGATAGCTTAAGAATTAACATTTTATTCTCTGTAGTTATTTTTGTTTTTTTTGATCTGGTTTCATGCCAGATCTTTTTTTTACTTGACAATGTAAACAAAAGTTTACTAATATTAGTAAACGTTTGGTTACAAGATTGTATTAAGACTACTATGACCTCAACAAAAGACAAAATCCTAAAAATAGCTTTACATTTATTCGCTCAAAGTGGCTTTGATGCGGTATCTACAAGTCAGATTGCAGATGCTCTATCGATTACAAAAGGAGCTCTATACAGACACTTTGAAAGTAAACAAGCTATCTTTGATGCTATCTTGTCAAAGATGGAACAAAGCGATAAAGAAAAGTCTGATGTGAATAATGTCCCTGCACAGAGTCTAGATAAAACTCCTAATGCTTATCAAAAGGTCTCTTTAGAGAATGTGTTTAGATTCTCTTTAGAGATGTTCAGGTATTGGACTGAAGATGACTTTGCTTCATCCTTTAGAAAAATATTGACTATAGAGCAATATAAATCAGAGAAAATGAGAGATCTTTATGCTCAATATTTATCATCAGGTCCTGTGTCATATGTAAGTGGCATCTTTAAATCTTTAAAGATAAAAGAACCTTATGCAGAGGCCTCAAGGTTCTATTCAGTGCTGTTTATGTATTACTCTTTATATGATTTGGCCTCCAACAAGGAAGATGTCAAACAGCAATTTGAAAGAGCTCTTGTAACTGTAACGCTGGATATCAAAAGATCACTTACCTAGATAGGTTAATGTCGCAATGCAAAATCTAGAAATTTTAGCGATCCAAGATAATTATCTTTCTTCATTTGTTTATAGGTAATTATGATGTTACAAGTAAGAGTTGAGAGTAAAGAAGATTACAGAGTAGTAGAAGAGCTTACACGAGAAGCCTTTTTCAATGTTTATTTACCTGGTTGCAAAGAGCATTACGTTTTACATAAATTCCGAGACTCAAACAACTTCATAAAAGAGCTGTCTTTAGTCTTAGAACTTGATGGCAATATCATTGGCCATGTGATGTTCGCAAAAGCCAAGGTAAAACTCGAAGATGGCAGTTACAGAGAAGTTCATACCTTTGGGCCTTTCTCAATCAATCCAAAATACCAAAAGCAAGGTTATGGAAAGTATCTTTTAAATGTAGCTCTTAATAAGGCAGAAGGGCAAGGCGTAAAGGTGCTATTAGCATGTGGTTCGATAGACTGCTACAAGAAATTTGGATTTTCGCTAGCCTCATCAAGAAATGTAAGATATGCCTTTGCAGAGACCAACGATAAGATCGTTCCCTACTTTTTGATAAAGGAATTTGATAAAAATTACTTGAACGCATCTTCATGTACATACCAAGATCCTGATGAGTATTTCGTAGCAGATAAAGAACCAGAGACTTTTGAGAGGTACGAACAGACCTTCCCATACAAAGAGAAGAAAAATACTGATACTCAGATCTTTTGATGATAAAACACACTCATCTAAGTGATTAAAAAAGCTCTTAGACCTGAATAAAATAGTAACGAACAGGTATTGATAGGCTTTAAGCTAGACTCAAGTTAAAGTTAAAACTAGACCGAACTTAAAATGCGCTGTAAGAGCTAAGCTAAGTGCATACTCCGAAATAAATGCATAGATAATTACGTTACGTATGAAAAAAGGATCTTCAAAGTGAAGATCCTAAATTCAGCGGTAAATTATAGTAATAAAAGCTACTTCTTATGAGACTTTTTCTGCTTTGACTGAGATTTATCTTTTTTATCAGTATCTTCTGAAGATTCTGTATCAGAAGAGTTGTCATCGTCATTCTTTACAGCTTTTTTATTATAAGATGTGTCTTTAACATCAGAGTCTTTTGCAGTGTCATGACCTTTTGCTTTAGCTACAGTCTTTTCATCAGACTTTTTGTATTTCTTTTTTGATTTTGACTGTTCTGCTTTAACTTCTTTACCGTTCTTATCTTCAGGCTTTTTGTCAGACTTTACGTTATCTTTTGCCATATCTTGAGGTGTATCTAATGAGGTAATTACAGTTAACTTTTTAGCATTCTTTACAGCACGGATAGCTTCAGAAGCCTTGATATATCCTGAGAAGATTGCAGTGCTTTCAATTAAAGAGATTAAATCTTCTTTTTTGTTGCCAGTCTTTAAAGCTGCATTTACATGCTCGGTTAGAGTCTGAGCAGAATCATTAGATGAGAGCACAACAAATAAAGCTAAAAGCTCTTTTGCTTTATAGGTTAGGAGTGTTCTTTCATAGAACTTCTTGAAAACAAATTCGTCGATGCTCTTTTTAAAGGGATTAGTAGCATCATTTTCACTGATACCAAAACCTGTTCTGTTATCAAAAATGCGGTGTCTTAGATCTTTATTTGTTGAATTATCTTTTGCATCATAATCTTGTTTAGAAAGTGAAATTTCATTCTTACCCACAAACTTAGCTACTTCCTTTAAGAAAGGGTAGACTTTTGCAATTCCTAAGAATGGTACTGTAAAGTACAGGCACTCTTTTAGATATGTAATATCAAAATCATTTTCATCAATGAGATCAGGCAAGATCTTTTTGAACAGTTCAAAACCGTTTGAACCTAAAAGTACACCGGTAAGAGCAGTCTTCTGTTCTGTTGTCTTAAAGTCAAAGCTATAGTTTTTGTCTTCTTTAGTATTCTGATTAAGAATTGCTACGAGTTCTGGATCTGAAACAATGATTGCTTTCAGATAGTGAGGTAATTTGTCATTTTTCATAAAACTTCCTAAATAAGTTATACATATATTGGAAGTTTAAGTTTTGCGAGTAAAGTTCAGATACTAATATTGTTAAATTTGTGTTAAATATATTTTTCAAACTTGCTAAGATTCTGTTAAATCTCTTTGCTTAAATTTAACAATTGTCTCTAGCAAAAAATGTATTCAAAATATAGTAAACGATTGTTTACTTAAATTCAACCTCTTCAATTATGCATTCATGCTCTTTTGTTTTGGGATCGTAGTTAATACCTACATAAAGGGCACTGTCAGCAAATTCATTTATTTTAGATGCGTAATGTCTTTCTTTTATTTGCTCAATTGCACTTATTGCTCTTTGCTTATATTTAAGCTCAATTATGAGCGCTGGCAGTCTGTCTTTAAAACTTATGTTTGGAAGGTAAACTATATCTGCAAATCCTTTTCCAGAAGGTAATTCCTGAATTGGTTTTAAATAGTATTTTTCTGTAGCTAAAAAAGCCATCAGTATGACATGTTTTAATGCAGATTCGCTGTTGTAATCAATTACTGAGACTCTTTCCTCATGAAACTTTGAGATTAGATTTGCAACTGTTTTATTGTCTTTTTGCAAAACACTTTCTAGAAGACTGTTGGATTCATCATAAACTGATGTATATTGTTTCCAATTGGATTCTTCAACTGATTTTATAAGCTCACGTCTGGTCTCTTCGTTTGGAGAGTAAACACTTCCAGTTTCCAGATCGTAGGCCAAGTAACCTAAATGGATAAGGTATAAAAGCACAGAGTCTTTTTTTGAAAACATTACGTTTTGGTTGTTTAGACTAACTAAATCTATATTTGAAACTCTATCACCAGAACATAGTTTTACGAGATCTTCTCTTAAATTTGGAAAATCGTTTTCTATAGCTTTTTTTACTGCTGTATAGGATGCTGTTTGAGACCAGTAGCTTAGAAATGCTCTGCAAACAATAAGTTTTGCAATAGCGTTTGGGTTGTAAATGTTATAACCACCAAAATGATAGCCTTCATACCAAAGCTTTGTTTTCACAGGATCCAAATGGTGTTCCTCACAGATTTTAGCAACTTCTTCTTCTGTAAAACCGTAATATTTTGCAAAAGGACCTGGATTTACCATAGTAAATTCGGTGAAGTTGTTTAAAGCCGACTGAGTATCATATCGTGCTAATGGCAGGATGCCTGTCATATAAACAAGCGAAACGGTTTGAGAATTATTTGTTTCTTTAAACAGTTTTCTTAAGAGGTCAATGTAGCTTTCTATAAGAGTTTGGTCATCTTTATATTTGTTTAAAGGAAAGTCCCATTCATCAACAATAAATATGAATTTTTTATTTAGAATCTCCAAAGCTTCAGGCAAATAAAAGTTACCTTTAAGTTGTTCTAATTCATTAGGATAGAGTTTTATCAGCTCACTTGTAACTTTTCTATTTAGGCATTCAATATAGCTTTCGTTCGAACCTGGTACAGGTTCGAATGATTGCATATCAAGATAAATTACATCATACTTATTAAGGAAGTTTTCAAAGTCAGGAGCTTTTGAAATTTCTAAATTAGAAAACAGATCTTTAGAATCGCATCCTTTTGAATAATAGGCATTTATTGTTTGTGCAGTAACAGATTTTCCAAATCTGCGAGCTCTCGTTACACAGATAAAACGATACTCAGAATTGATACTTTTGTTTAAAACAGATATTAGGCCTGTTTTATCAACATAATTTGACCTCAAAACTTTTTTAAAAGCATCATTATCTTTGTTTACAAACATAAATTTATCTATAATTGATTGATTCAAAAATACTACCTCATTATTGTTCAAAGCATAAAAAAAAACAATGATGAGAGTTTAATCTATGAATTTTTAACATAAGAAAAATTACTGGCATAAAATGACAGTAATTGAAGATAAAAGTGAATTAATTTTTAGTAAACGACGGTTTACTATGCTGTTTCAGAATATACCAACATAGAACGCACATCACTAAAGTTAATACACCTACAAATGAGAAGATCATTTCAAGACCAAATCTGTCTGCTAATAGACCTAAAAGAGCAGGACCTATCAGAACTCCTGAGTAACCTATAGTGCCAACTGTTGAGATGGCCGCAGATTTATTCTTGCCACAGTTTTTTGCAACAGTTGAGATAATAACAGGAACCACATTGCCTAAGGCAAGACCTGCAATTGCAAATGAGGTAATTACAACCACAGCTTCATGATGAAAGGCGATAAACTGAAGAGTTATAAAAGCGATGATGCTTCCTGTACATAGAAGTTTAGTACCGCCAATTTTAGAGACTAACCTGTCACCTAATAATCTCATAATGGCCACAGCTAACTGGAAGATTGCATAACCAATGGCAGCAATCTCTAAACTTACATTGCATTTAACATTAAGATACACACCACTCCAGTCATAGACCATGCCTTCACATAAGAACATCAATAAGCAGGCAATGCCCGCCATTACAATATGGAACTTTGTAAAGTTCTCTTGAAAACAGACAACAGTGTTATCTGTTGAAATGGTACTCTTAGATTTGTCATCCGATCTCTGCCCATGTGTGTTTATAAGATATTTATGGCAGAAGAGAATAAGTAAGAGGCAAGGGACAGTTATTAAAATTGAAACGCTAAAAGGAGAAAGATTAAAAGGCAAAAGTACTGGATAAATAATTGCTGAAAAGATGCAACCTATTGTTGAAAAAGCCTGAAATCCTGAGAGTAGATGTTGCTTTGTCAGATCTTCAAAGAAAGTACCATAGATGTTGTTAGCAACCTCTAATATTCCTATGAAAAATCCCCATAAAGTTACTGCCACAATAGCAGGAACGTAGGCAATAGATGGGCTACTTATTGCCAGTACTGTTAAAAACAGTAGAAATAAAGCCAAGACAATTACATTTTTAACGCCAAATCTTTTGCAAAAAATCCCTGCTAAGGGCATACCAATTACAGCTCCGATACCAAAGGATAGTAAAAGCTGTGCATAATAAATTTCATCTAAGGCTAAGCGGTCTTTGACGTAAGGCATGATGGCAGCCCAAGGAGCCATACCTATACCTGTGAGCATAAAAGACAATTTTCCGGCTCTTTTGGAGTTTTCGTACATCGCAACTTCTCAATTTAATTTTGTTCAGCCTAATATACCATGCTCCCATAACGATTGATCTTTTCAAATGAGTTTATGGGGATCCTTGTAAGGTTTTACCAAATTATAATTATTGTTTTAAGTTCACTTTCATACATAAGCATGAATCATGTGTTCGAAAAATAAATCCAAGTTGCATATAATAAGAGTAGATAATATAAGGTTCACATATGCATACACCAAAAATAACCGCTACTTTTGGAGATAAACGTTTAGGTCGTAAACGTCTATTAAAGGCTCTATCCATCACATCTGCAATCTTGTTTTGCTCTGTAACACTCACAGGATGTTTTAAAACAGAGACAGAGAAGGCTGAAGCTAAATGTTTGTCAGGTGATGCTGTTTCTTGTGTAAATGCAGCTAAAGCTTATGCTTCTGGTAAAGACAGTAAGGGGAACAGTGTAGAGAAAAGTTCTGACAAGTCAAAGCAGTTATTCTTAAAAGCATGCTCTCTTGGAGATGGAGAGATCTGCTCGTCAATCGCCTCAGAATTTGTAATTCCAAATTCTGCTCAAACTGATTTTGTAGCAGCTGAAGAATTCTATAAAAAGGCATGTAACTTCGGTTACTATCCTGCCTGTGGCAATTTAGGTTTAATTGAGATTAAGTCACCTGATTTAAGACACAGTTATGCTTTAGCAAAAGATGCGTTTGAAAAAGGCTGTAAAGGTCAGGACGGTAAGTCCTGCACTTATCTTGGTGTAATGTATGAAAAAGGTGACATTGTAAAGCAGAGTATTAAAAAAGCTCTAGAGCTTTACACTAAAGGCTGTGACTTAAAGTACGGGCAGGGCTGTACGAATATCGGTACTGTTTATTATGCCGGTATTGGCGTGGATGTTTCCTATCTAAAGGCAGCAGAGCATTTTAGAAAAGCCTGTCTTTTAGATAATGGTCAGGGCTGTACCAGTTTAGGTAACATGTATGCTAATGGTAATGGTGTGCCTCGTGACATCAAGTTCGGCCATGACATGTTTGAAAAGTCCTGTGCCTTAAATGATGCAAGAGGCTGTGCTAACTTAGGTGTGATGTACCAAAAAGGCATCAGCGTTAAAATGGATGGTAAAAAAGCTGTAAAGTTACTGACTAAAAGCTGTTCAATGAATGACCCTCAAGGCTGTCTGTATTTAGGATATGCCTATGAGCGAGGTTTTGGTGTTGAAAAAGATCTTAAGAAAGCTTTTAAGTCCTATGAATTAAGCTGTGCAGGGGATAACGGCAATGCCTGTTCAAGCTTAGGTATCTTGTACATAAATGGTGTAGTGGTAAAAGAAGACTTTAAAGCTGCCCATGATCTATTTGATAAGAGTTGTTCTTTAGGCTCAGTTGAAGGTTGTACCAACCTAGGTGCGGTATATCAAAACGGTGAAGGTGTTGAACGCGATTACACTAAAGCTTTTAAACTTTTTAACACAAGTTGTTCTTTCCATGACTCACTTGCCTGCGCTAACTTGGGAATTATGTATACCTTCGGTCAGGGCATAAGTCCAAATCTTAAGAAAGCTAGGGAGTACTTTGATATCTCTTGTAAGGGCAAAAATGCCTTAGGATGTAACCTTCTAGGCTACATCTACAAAGACAGCATGGGCGTAAAGCAGGATTTAAAATTAGCTCTAAAATATTTCAAATTAGCCTGTCAATTAGGTAACAACGATGGTTGTAAAAACCAAAATTTACTTGATAAAAAAGTAATAATTAAGTAAACGGTTACATTGTTTCTTTATCTAAAATCTCTTCCGTAAAAAGAATGATCTATTAAACATCTGATGCTCAAAAAAGCCTCAGATGATCTCCTGTCACAGGATTTTGCTAAACGTAATTTTCTTCAAAAATAGATAATAAATCTAGCAAACTAGATTTGATTGTGGAAAATATTCCACAATTTTTATAAAAGTATTACACAATATTAACCTAATGTTTGAGCACAAAGGTATATACAGTATTCACTATATAGCATGTTGTGTGATAACTGAAAAAAATATCTAATTTTATAAAAATCAAAAAGATAAAATTTGAAGTTGAGCGGGTTTATCGTTACGGTTGTGCAATTTACGTAAACGTTTGCAAATATAAAAAAATTCCAGATTTTTAAATCAAAAATTCTACAAATTATCAAAAAAAATAATAATAATGTTTTAAATTCAATGAATTAAACAAAAGTTTGATGTGTTTCCCATTTTTGTATATGAAAAAAAATATTTTCGTGATTTTTAAAAAATAAAGCTCTACTATAATTTATGTGCACGTGCACAAATGCAAATCAAACATGAGGTTTACTATGAAAATTAAGACAACTTTGACCACACTATGTTGCGCAGTTCTAGCATGTACAGCTTTCTCTGCAGCTAATGCAGCTACTATCGGTGTTTCAATGCCAACTCAGTCATTACAGCGTTGGAACCAGGATGGTCACAACTTAGAAGCTCAGTTAGAAGCAGCAGGTCACAAGGTTGAACTTTTATACGCAGGCGATAACGATATTCCTACACAGGTAAGCCAGATCGAGAACATGATTTCTGGTGATGTTGATGTTTTAGTTGTAGCTCCTATTGATGGCGGTGCTTTAACCACAGCTTTACAGGGCGCTATTGATAAGGGAATTCCTGTTATTTCATATGACCGTCTGATCATGAATTCAAAGGCAATTTCTTACTATGCAACCTTTGATAACTACAAAGTAGGTCAGATTCAGGGTAACTACATCGTTGATGCATTAAAGTTAAAGGATGATGCAACAACTCCAAAGAATATCGAGTTATTTACAGGCTCTATCGATGATAACAATGTAAACTTCTTCTTCGGTGGCGCTATGGACATCCTAAAACCTTACTTAGATAGCGGTAAGTTAGTATGTAAGTCAGGTCAGACCAAGAAAGAGCAGGTTGCTACTCTAAACTGGTCAACTGAGGAAGCTCAGAAGCGTATGGAAAACTTAATTTCATCAGTAGGCTATGGTCCAGATGGTGTTAAGTTAGACGTTGTTCTATCTTCAAACGACTCTGTTGCAAACGGTGTAACCAATGCTTTAACAGCATCAGGCTACAACGCTGACAATTTCCCTTTATTAACTGGTCAGGACTGCGATAAACCATCAGTTAAGAACATGAAACGCGGTTTACAGACAATGTCAGTATTCAAGGATACCCGTGTTCTAGCTGACCAGGTTGTAAAAATGGTTAATGCTATCGTTGATAACAAGGAAGTTCCAGTAAACGATACTAAGACCTATAACAACGGTACAGGCGTAATTCCTTCATACCTGTGTTCTCCAATCGTTGTAACCAAAGATAACTTAAAGGAAGTTTTAATCGATTCAGGTTACTACACAGAAAAGGAAGTTAAATAATTAGAAATAAACTAATTTTTAAACCTTGATTCAGGCCGGTAATCCCGGCCTGTTTTGGAGAAGAGAACAAGTATGACCGAGCAAAAAGTATTGCTTAAGATGAAAAACATCACCAAGCGTTTTGGTAAGGTAACTGCCTTGAAAGACGTTAACTTGGAGGTGAAAGAGGGAGAGGTTCATGCACTTGTCGGTGAAAACGGTGCAGGTAAATCAACCCTTATGAACGTCTTAAGTGGCGTATATCCATACGGCACATATGAAGGCGATATCATCTTTGACGATGAAACATGCAAATTTACCCAAATTCATGACTCAGAAGACAAAGGTATTGTTATTATTCACCAGGAATTGGCATTAGTACCATATTTGTCAATTGCTGAAAATATGTTCTTAGGTAATGAAAGAACGGCAGCATTTTCAAACGGTGTTGTTGATTGGCCTAGAACTTACCAAAGAGCAAAAGAGTTGATGGATCTTGTAGGCTTAGATGAAGATCCTCATACCTTAATTAAAGATATCGGTGTTGGTAAGCAGCAACTAGTTGAAATCGCTAAGGCAATTTCCAAAAACTGCCGTCTGTTAATTCTTGACGAGCCAACAGCATCATTAAATGAATCTGATTCCCAAAAACTCTTGGAGCTGATCGATAAATTCAGATCTGAGGGCATGACATCAATCATCATTTCACATAAATTAAATGAGATTTCATACATCGCAAACTCAATTACAGTAGTTCGTGATGGTTCAACCATTGAAACCTTAGATAACAACGATCACAACGTATCAGAAGACAGAATTATTGCCGGAATGGTAGGTCGTGCTCTAACTGACCGTTTCCCTAAGAGAAAACCTGAGCATAAGATCTCAGATGAGATCTTATTAGAGGTTAATAACTGGAACGTTTCACATCCATTAAATCCTGATCGTAAAGTAAACGACAATGTTTCTATCAAGATCCACCGTGGTGAGGTAGTTGGTTTTGCAGGACTTATGGGTGCAGGACGTACTGAGTTTGCAAAGAGCTTGTTTGGTCATTCATACGGCACCAAGATCCATGGTGAAGTAAAGATTAACGGCAAGGCAGTTCACCTCAACAATGTTCGTCAGGCTATTGAAGCAGGACTTGCTTACGTAACTGAAGACAGAAAAGGTGATGGTCTAGTACTTGAAAATCCTATTTCAACCAACATGACTTTAGCAAATCTTGAGGCTGTATCAGACCATATGGTTATTGATAAGGACTTAGAGCTTGCAAAGGCTAAAGAGTTAAAGCAGGACTTAAATGTTAAGTGCGCATCTGTATTACAGAACGTAGGTAACCTATCTGGTGGTAACCAGCAGAAGGTGTTACTTGCTAAATGGATGTTCGCAGAACCTGATGTTCTAATCCTGGATGAGCCAACCCGTGGTATCGACGTTGGTGCTAAGTACGAAATTTACTGCCTTATCAACAAGCTCGTGGAAGCAGGTAAAGCAGTGCTGATGATTTCTTCAGAATTACCAGAAGTTTTAGGTATGTCTGACAGAATCTATGTGATGAATGAAGGCAAGATCGTAGGCGAGATGCCACGTTCTGAAGCATCACAGGAAAACATTATGTCTGCAATTTTACGCACTTCCGGTAAGAAAAAATCAGTGGAGCAATAAGTTATGTATATCTTAAACATGTTAAAGCGCAACACTCTGTTAATTGCGTTAATTTTAGTCATGATCCTGTTCGAGATTGCAATTCAGTCTACAGGTCATGGATCATTATTCTCACCTTCAAACTTTACTAACATTATTTACCAGAACAGTTATGTGATTATCCTAGCTGTTGGTATGCTGTTCTTAATCATCGGCTGCGGTAACATCGATTTGTCTGTTGGTTCTATCGTAGCTTTAGTAGGTGCAGTAGCAGGTGTACTCATGGTAAACAACGAGTACGACATCTATATGTCAATGGCTCTATGCTTACTGTTAGGTATCGTAATCGGTGCATGGCACGGTTTCTGGATCGCTTACATCCGCATTCCATCATTCATCGTAACCTTAGCAGGTATGTTACTGTTCCGTGGTTTAGCTCTGATCGTGTTAGATGGTATTACCATTAACCCATTCCCAGCAGATTACTTAACCATGTTCACCTCATACTTCCCTTCATTTGACTCAGGATACTTCCAGGAGCAGTTAGCTTCAGGTTTATCACGCGCTGAAGTAAGAGCTGGCATGAGTGCAATCGTATTCTCAAAGACCATGACTGTAACTGCAGTTATCGTGATTGCTTACTTAGTAGGTATCATCTACAGCCGTGTTTCAAAGATTAAGAAAGGTTATGAAGTTGAGCCTCTATATGCATTCTTATTCCAGCACGTATTAGCACTTGCAGCAATCATCGCTTCATGTGTTCTATTAGGTGAGAACAAAGGTATTCCAGTTATCTTAATCTTAATTGCTGTTGTAGTTATCGTATACGCTTTCATCGCTAACAAGACTGTTGTAGGGCGTAGGATCTACGCTCTAGGTGGTAACGAGAAGGCTGCTAAGTTATCAGGTGTTAACACCAGTCGCTTATTATTCCTGTCATATGTAAACATGGGCTTATTAGCAGCTGTTGCAGCTTTAGTTTGCGTAGCACGTTTCAACTCAGCTTCTCCAATGGCTGGTACCGGTTATGAGTTAGACGCAATCGGTGCTTGCTTCATCGGTGGAGCTTCAGCTTACGGTGGTGTTGGTACTGTCGGTGGTGCTGTTATCGGTGCTATCTTCATGGGTGTTCTAAACAACGGTATGTCAATCTTAGGTATTGACGCAAACTGGCAGAAGGCTGTTAAAGGTTTAGTTCTGTTAGCAGCTGTTGTAACCGACGTTATGTCAAAGAAGAGAGTAACTAACTAATAGTTAAATAAAAGCAGGGGCGAAAGCCCCTGTTTTTGTATCAGAAGGTATATACGTATGTACGGACGTTGTTCGTAATTTAATAAAAACAAAATTTGGGGAATATCATGCGTTATTTATTAGGTGTTGATTTAGGTACTTCAGGAACTAAGACAGTTTTATTTGATGAGACTGGTAAAGTAATTGCGTCAAAGACTGTTGAATATCCTTTATTACAACCAAAGAACGGTTGGGCAGAGCAGGATCCAAAGTTCTGGTACGATGCAACTATTGAGTCTGTAAAAGCAGTTCTTTTACAGAGCAAGGTAAACAGTGACGATGTAGTTGCATTGTCAATTGCAGGTCAGATGCACGGCTTAGTAATGCTTGATAAGGACGGCAATGTCCTGCGCAACGCTATTTTATGGTGTGACTCAAGAACCCAAAAACAATGTGATGAAATCACTTCATTAGTAGGTAAACAGCGCTTAATTGAGATTAATGCAAATCCTGCTTTAACCGGTTTTACTGCTCCAAAGATTTTATGGGTTCGTGAAAACGAGCCTGAGTTGTACAAAAAGTGTACAACCATCATGTTGCCAAAAGACTACGTACGTTACATGTTAACAGGCGTTAAGGCAATGGAAATTTCAGATGCATCTGGTACTAACTTATTAGATATCACCAATCGTGTTTGGTCAGATGAGATCTTAGAAAAATTAAATATTGATAAGAATTTAATGCCTCCAATTATCGAGTCAAGCGCTGTAGCAGGTCATATCACTAAAGAAATTGCAGAACTTACAGGATTAAAGGAAGGCACAATCGTAGCTGGTGGTGCTGGTGACAACGCTGCAGCTGCTTTAGGTACAGGTGTATGTAAAGAGGGTGATGCTTTTGTAACACTAGGTACATCAGGTGTTATTTTTGCTCATACCAACAAGCCTTCAATCGATCCTCTAGGTCGTGTTCATACTTTCTGTGCTGCTGTAAAGAATTCATGGACAGCAATGTCATGCACACTGGCAGCAGGTCTATCATTACGCTGGATGCGTGATGAACTATATACTCTTGAAAAAGACATCGAAGCTAAGAAAGGTAATGATGTTTACAATTTAATGACTGCAAATGCTGACACTGTTCCTGTAGGTTCAGATGGTCTTATTTATCTGCCATATTTAATGGGCGAAAGATCTCCTGTATTAGATCCTAATGCTAGAGGTGTGTTCTTTGGTTTAACCGCCCGTCATACTAAATCTCATATGACAAGAGCTGTTCTAGAAGGCATTACACTTTCACAAAGACATAATCTTGAAGTGTTACATGCGATGGATATTGATCCTAAGACCTTAACCGCTTGCGGCGGTGGTGCTCAGTCTCCATTCTGGCGTCAGTTATTAGCTGACGTTCTAAAGTGCAGCATTGTAACTACGACTTCTAAGGAAGGTCCTGCTCTAGGTGCAGCAATTCTAGCAGGTGTAGCTGCCGGCATTTTCTCATCAGTAGAAGAAGGTTGTGAGAAATTAGTAAAGAGATCTGACAAGCGTTCTGATACTAACAGTGATGCTGCTTCTAAGTATGATGAGATTTACAAGCTCTACTCATTCTTATACCCAACAATGCGTCCTGCTTTTGCAAAATTAGATACCTTAAGACAGAAGTTAGATGGTGATAAGGTTGCAAAGTACAAGGATGTAACTGATATTGAGTTTGAGCGCTATGGTAAGGTAATTTCTGATTTACCAACAGATAAGATTTTATCTTTATTAGAGAAAACTCCATTAACCGATGGTACGGATTACAAGCCATCAGTTGAAGTTCTAGAAGAGCCTTCATTAGTTAAAATTTTACAGGATCAGGTCTTTGGTGGCTTAAAGATTCAGGTAGGTTACTGCAATGGTCATAACAAAGCACTAAATGCTTTAGAGTACCACCGCAATGCTGAATTGAATGTTGCTGCTAATGATGCTGTGCTCATGGTAGCTCCAATGACTGCTGTACATGACGGTATTATTGATACCAATGATGTAGAGTTATTTAGAGTAAAGAAAGGTCAGGCCGTACTCTTCTATGAAACCACCTTACATTATGCTCCATGTGTAGCAGACGGTGAGGAGCATTTCAGAATGTGTGTAGTTCTGCCGAAGGATACCAACACTGATAGACCTGAAGGTGTAACTCATGATGGCGAATCCGGCTGTTTAACTCACAATAACAAGTGGTTATTTGCTCATAAAGATTCATCTGAGGGTAAGTCAGGAGTAACTACAGGACGCCTAATCGGTGAAAATATTGTATTAAAGTAAACTCTAATACGTAATAAAAAATTATGGCGCCTTAAAAGGCGCCATATAACAAAGATGATTAGCAAAGGATTATCGCGATGACAGTAACAGTAAAGACTTTAGCAAAAGCAGCTGGTGTATCTCGCGGAACAGTAGACAGAGTTCTCCATAACCGCGGATCTGTTAAAAAAGAACTAGCTTTAAAAATAAAAACATTAGCTAAAGAATTAGGTTATGTACCAAACAGAGCAGGTCGTGCTCTGTCTGGAATCAGAGAGCACTACAAGATAGGCATTATGTTACCTAGTATTGGTAATGCCTTTTTTGACGGTGTAATCGAAGGTATTGAAAAAGCTTGCCTTGAATATGAAGAGTTAGGTGTTGAAGTAATCTTAGATAAAATCCAAGGTTATGATGAGGCAACTCACCTAAAATCAATTGATGAGCTAAAGAAAAAAGGTTGCTCTGCTTTGTGTCTGGCAACTATAGATACGCCTTCTGTTGCTGAAAAAATCAAAGAATGTGAATTACTCGGCATCAAGATCATTTTAGTAAATTCTGATGTCTCTAATTCAAACAGAATCTGTTATGTAGGTTCTGACTATATTAAAGCAGGTAAGACCTGTGCTGGTTTATTATCTTTAATTTCAAAATTTGAAAAATTAAAAATCCTAGTAGTTACAGGTTCTGCCTTCATGAAAGGTCACAGACAGAGAATTGAAGGTTTTGAAAATGAACTTCAAAATCTCAATGTAAATTTTGAGATCTGCGCTCAGATAGAATCAAATGATTCAGATATTAAAGCTCAGATTGAGACTACTAAATATCTTACAGCACACAAAGACATTAACTGCGTTTATGTAACAGGCGCAGGAGTGCAGGGTGTAGGTGCCGCTATTATTGCTACAGGTCGTGATGACATCGTTGGTATTGCTTTTGACGATATCTATACCACTGTAGAAATGGTAAGAGCTGGTATCTTTAAGTTTGTAATCTGTCAGCAACCTGACAGACAGGGATATCATGCTGTAAAGCGTGCTTATCAGATTTTATCAGGAACTGTAAACGAACAGGCTATGACAGACTTCTATACAGATACCATTATTAAGATTGCATCTAATATTGGTAAGTAGTTATAGTATTTAACCCAAATTTAACCACTGCATAAGATTTATATTTGATGCAATATTCGCTCGATTTTAAGGCAACCTTTAGGTTGCTTCCTTTTTTAGGTTAAAAAGAAAATATTTTTTCTACCAAACTTTCCTAGATGAATATTGAGTAAATTCTCAATTTTAGATAAATCTTGTGAAAAATATAAATAAAGCACAAAGATTTTTCTCTTTAATATGTTAAAATTAGTCGGCTTTCAACTGAGTTTGTGATCGGTCTGAGAGTTTTTGTTTAATTATCACAAAGGAGCAAAATTTTATGTTAACAGTAGCTGACAAGGCAAAAATCGTAGCTGAGTTTGGTCGTAACCCACAGGACACTGGTTATCCAGAGGTTCAGATTGCATTATTATCTGCAAGAATCGCTGACCTTCAGCCTCACTTTGAGGCTCACAAGAAGGACCACCACAGCCGTCGTGGTTTATTACGTCTAGTTGCTCAGCGTCGTAAGTTGCTCGACTACTTAAAGGCTTCTGATCTTGCTCGTTACAGCGCAATCGTTGAGAAGTTAAAGCTCCGTCGCTAATATTAGCGTCTGGCTAGGGCGGCATAATTGCCGCCCAATTTATATAAGTCCCACGAAAAGAGGCAAATATAGTGGGAAGTTTCGGAGATAAGTTGATGAATTTAAAACCAATAGTACGCACCTTTAAATACGGTCGCCATACAGTTACATTAGAAACAGGTGCAATTGGTCGTCAGGCAGATTCAGCCGTAATGGCATCTATGGACGATACAACAGTTCTAGCAACAGTTGTATGCAACCGCAATGAAGAGGTTGAAGGTCGTGATTTCTTCCCTCTAACAGTAAACTATCAAGAACGTTCTTATGCTGCAGGCAAAATTCCTGTAAGTTTCTTCCGTCGTGAAGGCAGAGCAACAGAAGGTGAGACTCTGATTTCACGTCTTATTGACCGTCCATTACGTCCATTATTCCCAGATGGTTTCGTAAATGAGGTTCAGGTTGTTGTAACTGTAATGTCAGCAAATCCTGAGATCCCAACAGATATTATTTCTATCATTGCAGCATCAGCTGCATTAGCATCTTCAGGCTTACCATGGAATGGTCCTCTAGGTGCAGCTCGTGTAGGTTACATTGATGGTCAGTATGTATTAAACCCATTAACCTCAGAGTCAAAAGTTTCAGATCTTGATTTAGTTGTAGCAGGTTCTGAGAAAGCAGTAGTTATGGTTGAGTCAGAGGCTAACTGCTTACCAGAGTCCGTAATGTTAGGTGCTGTGATGTTCGGTCATGAGCAGCAGCAGACTGTAATCAAGGAAATTGAAGAGTTTGCAAAGCAGGTAAACCGTCCTGTATGGGATTGGGTAAAGCCAGCTGAGGATACAGCTTTAATCGAGGCTGTTAAGGCTGATGCTGAAGCTGCTGTAGGTGATGCTTTTAGAATCGTTGATAAGTTAGAGCGTCAGAACAAGTTAGCTGAGATCCAGAAAGCTACTGCTGAGAAGATTAAAGCTTCTAAAGAAGAGTGGGCTGAAAAAGACAATGAGATTGCTAAGATCTTCTTTGAGTTAGAGCGTAACATCGTTCGTGAAAGAATCTTATCAGGTGAGAAGAGAATTGATGGTCGTACCTTACGTATGATCCGTCCTATCACCATCGCAACCGGTATTCTTCCACGTGTTCACGGTTCAGCTTTATTCACTCGTGGTGAGACTCAGTCAATCGGTACCTGTACTTTAGGTTCAGAGCGTGATGCTCAGACCTTTGAAGATATGTCTGGTGTTCGTTCAGACAGATTCATTCTTCACTATAACTTCCCTCCATACTGCGTAGGCGAGATTGGTTTAATTGGTTCTCCAAAGCGTCGTGAAATCGGTCACGGTCGTTTAGCTAAGAGAGCTTTAAAGGCAGTATTACCACCATTAGATAAGTTCCCATACACCATCCGTGTAGTTTCAGAAATTACTGAATCAAATGGTTCTTCATCAATGGCTTCAGTATGTTCAGGCTGCTTATCATTATTAGATGCTGGTGTTCCTATCAAGGCTCCTGTTGCTGGTATTGCAATGGGTCTTGTAAAAGAAGACGACAGAGTAGCAATCTTAACCGATATCATGGGTGATGAGGATCACTTAGGTGATATGGACTTTAAGGTAGCTGGTACTCGTGATGGTGTAACAGCACTGCAGATGGATATCAAGACTGACGGTATTACCCGTGAGATCATGCAGAATGCATTAACTGATGCACATGCTGCTCGTATCCACTTATTAAATGTAATGCAGAAGGCTATCCCAGAGCCTCGTCAGACCTTATCTCCTTATGCTCCACGTGTTGTAACCATTAAGGTTCCTGCTAACAAGGTTAAGGAAATCATCGGTAAGGGTGGTTTCAACGTTCGTTCAATTCAGGCTGACACCAACTCTCAGATCGACATCGAAGATGATGGTACCGTAAAGATTTCTGCAACTTCACAATTATCAGCAGAATCAGCTATCAAGCGCATCAACGATCTGTTAGTTGAGGTTGAAGTAGGTAAGGATTACGACGGTAAAGTTGTACGCATCACTGATTTTGGTGCATTCGTAAATATCTTACCTGGTCGTGACGGTTTAGTTCACATTTCTCAGATCACTGAAGAGCGTGTTGAGAATGTAAATGATTACTTACGCGTTGGCGATGATGTTCGTGTACGTGTGCTTGATATTGACAATACCGGTCGTATCCGTTTGTCAATCAAGGCTATCACCGATGAGCAGAACAAGGCTAACGCAGCTGTTGAGGCTCCAACTGAAGTAACTGAACAGGAAACTGTACAGGTTGAAGATCAGGTAGTAGAGCAGCAAGCCGAAATGCCAAATCCTTACGAGAATAGCCCTCGTGAAGATCAGCAGTAATTTTAAATAATTAGAATAAAGGCCCTTCGACTCTCGTCATGGGCCTTTTTTAACGTAAAGATGTCACAATCAAATTCGAACCCAAATACAGACTCAAATTCTCGCGAACTATTTTCATCTCGCTTAGGTTTTATTTTAATAGCCGCTGGCTGTTCTATTGGTCTTGGTAATGTTTGGAGATTTCCTTACATTGCAGGTCAGTACGGCGGTGCTCTGTTCGTTTTAATCTATATTGCATTCTTAATTCTTTTAGGCATTCCCTTAGTGACCATTGAGTTATCTGTTGGTCGAGCCTCAAGACGCAGTATTGGTCTATCTTTTGAAACATTAACTCCAAATAAAAAATGGAAATACTGCAAGTATTTCATGATCTTTGGTAACTATGTGCTCATGGCTTTCTATACCATGGTTACAGGTTGGATGCTTTATTACACTATTGAGATGTTTACAGGTTTTTTAACTAGTGTACCCATGACACAAGAAGAGTCAGGAAACTTTTTCAACTCCATGCTTCAAGAGCCAGAACCACAGATCATGTTTACAGCAGCAGTTACCATTGCAGGCTTTGCTGTATGCGCCTTTGGTTTAAGAAAAGGAGTCGAAGGGTTTACTAAACCTTTAATGGTGCTGTTATTCCTGTTATTGCTGTTTTTAGCTACTAGATCATTCTTCTTACCAGGCTTTAAAGAGGGTATCCAATATTACCTGTATCCAGATTTTTCAAAGATCACTAAAGATAATTTCTATGAAATTCTCTCTGCAGCTTGCGGACAGGCTTTCTTTACACTAGGTGTAGGTATTGGCTCTTTGCAGATCTTCGGCTCATATATGAGTTCTAAAAAATCAATTGCCTATGAAGCTTCAGTAATTGCAATTTTAGACACCTTGGTAGCTTTTCTAGCAGGTATTGTGATTTTTCCTGCTTGCTTCAGCTATGCTGTAGAGCCAGATCAGGGCCCAGGACTTATCTTTGTAACCTTAGTTTCTGTATTCTCACATATGGAATATGGTCAGTTCTGGGGAGGAGTATTCTTCCTGTTCATGTTCTTTGCTGCTCTATCAACTCTGATTGCAGTATTTGAAAATGTCATCGGTATTACATTAGATATCTTTAGAATCAGCAGAATCAAAGCTGTGATCTGTAATTTTATTTTGATCTTTGCGATGTCTCTTCCTGTGATCTTAGGTTTTAATGTCTTAAGTTTTATTCATCCTATGGGGCATGGATCAGTAATTCTTGATCTGTATGACTTTATTCTTTCTCAAAATATTATAGAGTTAGGTTCGGTTGTATATGTACTGTATGCTTCTTGGCACTATGGATGGGGCTTTGATAACTACTTAAAAGAGGCTAATTCAGGTCAGGGACTTAAAGTAAGCAGTAAGTTGCAATTCTATTTTAAGTATGTATTGCCAATAATTGTATTAGTACTGTTTGTTCAAGGCTATATCTCAGTTTTTAATCGCTAGTAATAAAAGAAGTAAAAATTAACTAAGGTTACCTTTATGGAAAGAAAACCACGTGAAATATTTAAAACAAGACTAGGCTTCCTGCTTATTGCTGCAGGTTGCGCGGTAGGTATTGGTAATGTATGGCGCTTCCCATTTATTGTAGGTCAGTATGGTGGCGCATATTTCGTTTTATTATATTTATTCTTTTTAGTCACTTTAGGTATTCCTTTATTAACAGTAGAGCTTGCAATTGGTAGAGCATCAAGAAGCTCTATGGCTTACTGTTACGAAGAACTAGAGCAGGCAGGTTCTAGATGGCATATTAACAAATGGTGGCAGTTCTCTGGTAACTACTTCTTGATGGCATTCTATGTCGTAGTAGCAGGCTGGATGCTTTACTATTTCTTATCATTTGCCTTTGGTGAGATCCCAACTAACATCACTCGTGATGAAGCTGCTCAGACTTTTGGTAATCTTTTAGCGTCACCTGTAGTGATGTTTGCCTGTGTTCTGGCGACTGTAGTATTCTCTTTCGCTATCGTAGCTTTGGGAGTGATTAAGGGAGTTGAAAGATACACCAAGCCTTTAATGGTAGTGCTGATCCTTTTATTAGCATTCATGGCTTGTAGATCTTTTAACTTAGATGGATTTGCTGAGGGTATGAAATTTTACCTGGAGCCTGATTTTTCAAAACTTGAAAATAACTTAGGTCAGGCTATCTGGGCTGCTATGGGACAGGCTTTCTTTACATTATCAGTAGGCTTTGGTGCGATTGCTATCTTTGGTAGCTATATGTCAGATCGTCATAAGATCCTAAATGAGGCTATCTTTATTGCTTCATTTGATACCATCATTGCGCTTTTAGCAGGTGTTGTAATCTTCCCTGCATGCTTTACCTATGGTATCAACCCTGATGCTGGTCCTAATTTACTGTTCTTAACAATGACAGTTGTGTTCTCAAATATGTCTTTTGGCTCCTTATGGGGAACATTGTTCTTCCTGTTCATGTTAATTGCAGCTGTATCAACAATGATTGCTGTTTTTGAAAGCTCTATCGCTGGCACCATCGAACTCTTTAAGATCTCAAGATTCAAAGCAGTTATCATTAACTTCTTTGTCATTATCTTAATGTGTTTACTGCCAATGTTTGGCTTTAACATCTTATCTGATGTTCATATCTTGAATGCAAATTCAGGTATCTTAGACTTCTTTGATTTCTTGGTATCAAACAACATCATGCCAATAGGTTCAATTGTCTTTGTACTGTTTGTCTGTGCAAAGTCTGGTATGACCTGGAAGAGATATATTGATGAGTGTAACGTAGGTAAGGGCTTTAATATGTCAGAGAAGTTATTCTTCTACTACCGTTATATTCTGACATCGATTGTGGTTGTAGTTTTGGCAATAGGCTACTACAAAATCTTTATCGGTTAATTAAATATGGGTGAGTGTATATAGCTTTCTATAAATACTCACCTAAAATATAAAACTCAAATAATAAGGTAAGTTAATAAGGATTTTTTATGGATTCAAGCAGAGAGCAGTTTAAAACCAGATTGGGCTTTATTCTGATTGCAGCAGGTTGTGCTGTAGGTATTGGTAACGTCTGGCGTTTCCCATATATTGTAGGACAGTACGGTGGTGCTTTCTTTGTACTAATCTACCTATTCTTTTTGATTGCGATGGGTATTCCTCTTTTAACAGTAGAATTAGCCATTGGTCGTGCTTCTAGAAGTTCTATTGCTTATTGCTATGAGAACTTAGAGGAGAAAGGTGCACAGTGGCATCACAACAAATGGTGGCAGTTAGCAGGTAACTACATCCTGATGTCATTTTACGGCGTGATTACAGGCTGGATGCTTTACTATTTCTTTGAGTTTGCTTCAGGCTCTGTAGCTCCACATCTTGAAAAAGATGTTGCTGTAGCTAACTTTGGCAGCATTCTGCAGGATCCTGCAACTCTATTCTCATGCATGGCTGCAGTTGTAGCATTTTCCTTCTTGATTGTAGCTTTAGGTGTCGTCAAAGGCATTGAGCGTTTTACCAAACCTTTAATGTTACTGCTGTTAGGTCTTTTAATCTTTATGGCTTTACGTTCTGTAACCTTAGACGGTTTCATGGACGGCGTGTCATTCTATTTAAAACCTGACTTTTCAAAGTTACAGGATAACTTTGGTGAAGCTGTCTGGGCTGCTATGGGACAGGCTTTCTTTACCTTATCAACCGGTATGGGCGGTATTGCTATCTTTGGTAGCTACATGTCAACAAAGCACCGTTTATTAAACGAGGCTCTGTTTATTGCTGGTTTAGATACAGCTGTAGCACTCCTTTCAGGCTTTGTAATCTTCCCAGCATGTTTTACCTACGGCATTAACCCTGATGCAGGTCCAAACTTACTGTTTGTTACCATGACCATGGTTTTTTCAAACATGAGCTTTGGCGCTTTCTGGGGAGCTTTATTCTTCCTGTTCATGTTAATTGCTGCTGTTTCTACTTTAATTGCTGTGTTTGAAAACATCATCGCAGCAAATCTTGAGCTATTTAAGATTGACAGAAAGAAGGCTGTGCTGATTAACTTTATCGTGATCTTAGGTTTATCAGTATTACCTGTTTTAGGTTTCAATGTTCTCTCAGATGTTCACATCATCGGTTCAAATACTGGTATTACTGATTTCTGTGATTTCTTAATTTCAAATAACATTCTTCCAATAGGTTCATTAGTATTCGTGCTGTTTGTAACCTCAAAGAGCGGTATGAAATGGGATCGCTATATCCAAGAAACTAACGTAGGTGAAGGTTTTAAACTGACACCTAAGTTATTCTTCTATTACAGATACATTTTGACCACTGTAATTGCAGTACTGCTCATTATTGGTTATTACACAGTATTTAATCGAGCATAATACTTACAACAAGGTGCCATTGGACGTATAATCTCAGTGTATAAATAAAACACTGAACCAATGGCACCTTGTAGAAATGAAAACCAATAAGCTAATCAAAGGAATTATCTTTACTTTCTCTTTATTACTTCCACTCTCTTTTAATACTCAAGCACAAGCAAATAGCTCTAAAGGTCAGATTAGAACTTTAACCATCGAGCAGGCTGAAGCATTAAAGCACCATAAATCTTCTGCAAAAAGAAGCTCTGCAAAAAAGAGTACAGCTCAAAAGAAATCTTCAAAGTCACGTAAAGCTACTGCGTCTAACAAAAAGACAGCACATAGCAGTACTAAAAAGAGCAGAAAAAAGAATACTAAAACACAAGCTAAAACTCGTGTAAGAACTACTACTCCTCAGGAAAGAGCTATACAGTCAGAATATGTAACTGCTCCATTTGATTTCTCGGATGAAAATCCACTAATTGCAACCACACCTACTTTGATTGCTCAAAGAAAGTATTTTGCTGATGCTGAGAGAGCTATTAAAAGTGGGGATACCGATACAGCTTTATCAATTCAGAACAACTACTTAAGAAACTATCCATTATCCTTGTGGATTGATTACTGGTATTTAGCTAACAATATGGATGTATCTAAATACCCCCAGGTTAAACAGTTTATTAACTCAAAAGTTCATCAGGAATTAGGTCTGTTGCTAAAGAGAAAATACATTGAGTATTTATCATCTGTTGGTCAATACAAGTTAGTTTCAGATTTAATCGGTAAAAAGCCATTTCAGGATGACAGTGAGATGGCAAAGTCTCAACAGGCCCTTCAATGCCGCTTCTATGAAGTTCGCTGGCAACAGGGGATTGCTGATGTTACAGCAGCAACCTTTGCTTCAAAAATGTATTTACAGCTGTCTCCATATCCTTCAAGCTGTGCAGGTTTAATCTACCTTTGGGGACAGAATGGATATCTTGATGATAAGGTGCAACTAGAAAAGTTTGAAAGGGCATATATCACTAAAAACTACACTGAAACTACAAGATCATTAGCTCATGGTCTTGAACAAACTCAATTTGCATCTCGTGTAGCTCAAGAAATGTCACTTTATGACAATCCAGAAACAGTGCTTTCACTAGATTATGTTGAAGGTGATGAGAACACTCAAAGAACTGCTGTGCTGGCTTTTAAGAGATTTGCAAATCTTGATCCAAAGAGTGCAACTCCAGCATTTGAAGCTTTTGCTGAGAAATTTAAGATCAGCGATACTGAAAGATTAGAGATCTTCCAGATCATTGCAAAAGGCTTTTTATCAAGACAGTCTACAGAGGAAGAAGTTCAATGGGTAGATAGAAATCTTCCTGCAGTGGTTTGGTCTGAAGAAATTAAGATTATGCGTATGCGTAAAGCCATCTGGTTTGCTCAATGGCAGATTGTTTATGACTTATATGATCATTTAACAGAGCTTGATAAAAATGCAGTTAACTGGCGTTATTGGAAAGCAAGAGCTGCCCGTGAGATAGGACGCACTCAAGAGAGTAAGTCACTCATGGCAAAGGTTGCTAAAGACAGAAGTTTCTTTGGTTTTTTAGCCGCTCAAGAATTATCTTTAAAAATGCCATTTAACCATGAGCATTTATCAAAATCAGCTCAATGGCCACATACTGTAGCTAAAAATAAAGCTGCAGTGCGTTTCTTTGAATTTAGAGCTTTAAAGGATAGTAATGCAGCTATTGAATGGCGTGAAATTGCTAAGACTGGTACTAATGATGAAGCGATGTTAATGGCAGAGTGGGCTTTATCTACAGGAAACATCAGTTATGCAATTTCAAGTGTAGTAGCTGGTCAAAGATGGAGTGCTCTAGACTACAGATTCCCTAAGCCATTTTTGACCCTGTATCAGAAATACTCATCCTACTCTAATGTACCAATTTCATTCTTATATGGTATTTCTCGTCAGGAGAGTATGTTAAATCCTGATATTAAATCACCAGTAGGTGCTGTAGGTTTAATGCAGTTGATGCCTGGTACTGCTAAGATGGTATCCAAAAAGAATAACTGGTCATATTCAGGAACTGGTGATTTAGTAGTCCCTGAGAACAACATCAGATTAGGCTCAGCATATCTTAGAGACATGCTAGACAGATTTGATAACAACAGAATTTTAGCAGCTGCTGCCTATAACGCAGGTCCTGGCAGGATCAACATCTGGAAATCAAAAGATGGTAAGGGTAGAGATGCTGCGATGTATGTTGAGAATATCCCTTTTAAGGAAACAAGGCAGTATGTTCAAAATGTTCTTCTGTATGACACAATTTACAAAAAGCTGTTAACAGGTCAGGAAGACAGATTATTGAACTCAAATGAATTGGGATATAGATACTAATTTTTTGAGAAACCGTAGGTTCTTGTAGACACTACTCTTTACAAAGTATCAAAATTTGCTATTATATTCACCGTTGCCCAGGTGGTGAAATTGGTAGACACGCTACTTTGAGGGGGTAGTTCTGCAAGGAGTACGAGTTCAAGTCTCGTCCTGGGCACCAAATCCACATCTTTTAACCTATCCTAACTTATCCCAAAATTGTTTTAAACAGGCTTTCTAATGCGCCTTTGCATGGTTTTTTCGTCGCAAACTACAATGTCTCCTAAGGAACATTGAATTAACTGAAAAAACAGCTAAAATTGTAGATAGTAAACATTTTTGGACTTCATAAATGAGCGTAAAGACATTCAAACCATTACCTGTTGGCAATGAGGACTTTGTTTCATTAAGAAATAAAGGACATTACTATGTCGACAAGACTTCATATCTTAAAAATGTCTTTACCGATCCATCATCGGTACTACTTTTTACAAGACCAAGACGTTTTGGAAAAACACTGCTTATGGATATGTTTGCCTCATATTTAAGGCTTGCACCAGATGGCAGTGATAACAGAAAATACAAAGAGAAAATCTTTGAAGGTCTTGAGATTTTAAAAGATAAAGAGTTTTCCGACAAATACATGGGACAGTTTCCTGTTATCTGCTTGTCACTTAAAAGTGTAGATGGAAGAGATTTTAAGGATGCTTATGGAAAGCTTGCTGAACTTGTAGCTGGACTTGGAGAACAGTTCAGTTTTCTAAAAGACAGTGAAAAGATTTCAAAAGAACAGAAAGAAGAATTATCTATACTTAGTAATAAACTAAAGCTGATAAATCCTGATTATAGTTTCATTCTTACAGGATCATTAAAGACATACTCAAACTGCCTATACAAGCATTACGGTAAGAAAGTCATACTGTTAATTGATGAGTATGATGTACCTTTGGCAAAAGCATCAGAGAAAGGCTACCATTCAGATATGGTGACACTGATAAGCCAGTTTTTTGATGTTATGAAAATCACTCCAAACAATAATGACTATGAAGAATACCCAATAGAAAAGATAGTTCTTACAGGATGTTTAAAAGTAGCTAAAAACAGCATCTTTACAGGAGTAAATAATATCAGTGTCAACACTGTCATCTCAAGAGAACCTTCATTTGATTCCATCATAGGCTTTACTAAAGATGAAACCTTAAAGCTTTTAAAAGACTACGAGCTTGAAGAATACACCTCCATGGTAAAAGAGAACTATGACGGCTACAGATTCAATAAAAAAGAGATGTTCTGTCCATGGGATGTGGTCAAGTTTGTAAACCAGGCAAGAGAACTTAAAGACAATGGCAGTGAAGATGAAGTCTTTGCTGAAAACTACTGGATAAACTCAACCTCAAGTAACGTCTTATTATCATATCTAGGGTATTTAAGTGATAAGGCAACAGAAAAGATGCAGTCACTTATGAGCAATGAGAGTATAGAAACCTACATCAATGATTCAATGAATTATGACACCTTATCAAAACATGATGAGGTAGACTTCTTTTCTCTCTTACTCCACACTGGCTATCTGACATCTGATGGTTACAGAACAGTAGATGAAGAAAGTGGCAAACCTAAAGCACTCTACTCACTTAGAATACCTAACCTTGAAATTAGAGAATGCTTTGAATCAAACATCCTAGAGCACTTCAAAGAAAAAGCAACCTTAGGTGAGAACAAGGCCATGCTTATAGCAAAAGCCCTGTTTGAAGGTGACTGTGATACTGCAAGGGGCAATATCAGAGAGCTTTTAAGAGGTTATGTATCAGTCAGAGACTTTGCAACCAAGGCAAAACCAGAGAACTTCTACCATGGATTCCTATCTGGTGTATTCACAAACTGCTCTGATGGCATAAGCGATTATCTCTCAAACAACGTATCTGGCGATGGATATGCTGATATCATCTTAAAAAATGCTGATGAAGATACAGTCGTTGTTGTAGAAATTAAGTCATCAAAAAGTGATGATGATTTTTTAGAAGACACGAGAGCAGCTTTAGAGCAGATAGAAAGTAACAGATATTATGAGCCATATCTTAAAAAGGTTAATGTCAAAACAATTTACTGCTACGGCATTAGCTTCTATAAAAAAGACTGTTATATTGAAGTTAAAAAGATCAAATAATCAGACATTTTTGTAAATGGTCTGAAATAACCATTCAAACTTTTTAAGTCTCTCTCAAAGCAGACTGCCTGCTTTTTGAATCAGTATGTAGACAGTTTGAATGCAATGAAGCAAAATACTCCTAAATAAATCTGAACAAGTTGTAAATTACAGGTGTTAAAAAAATTTATGTTTTTGTTAATTGATCCAATATGACTAAATCTACCTCAAATTCTGAGAATAATTCAGATACCTTAATCAAAAATAAAGTAAAGCTAGTAAAAGCCATTAAAAGCATCATAGATACTAATGGCTTTGATTACTTAAAGAACAAGCCTTATGACGTATACCTATCTTTAGTAGCTAACAAGAGTTGCTCTAAGAAAGTAGCAATAAGTGTTCTAAGTTCACTACTTGTAGAGGTGCCTTCTCTTCTTTTAAAAGGTAGAAGTAAGAGTATTCAAAAGATCTCATCTGTTCTCAAAGAGAATTGCTGTTTATCAGATACAATCAGTGGTGAATTAGCTAGTGTTTATCAAGACGTGTTTTCTGATGAGAATAAGAAGAGTTGGGAAGATAATAAGAACTCAGGATTAGATTATTTTCTTGAAATGGAACTTGATATTTCATGGGAAGGCGACAGTACATGGGAGTGCTCTCAAGGATCTGAGGACTGTCACTATAGTGCAGAGATAAAAGTAGCTCCTTTAAAAGATAGCCTTAATACATCATTGATCGATGATTTGCTTAAAGAAAATCCATTTATAACTGATGAAGAGATTGCTGACGTTTATGAAAATGATCTCAATGATTATCTTGATAACGTATTTTCAGATTATTGTGAAGGTGATGATTATTACCCACCTAACACTGAAGATTTTGAAATCGAATATTATGTTGGCAAGTGGTGTCAAAAGAATGGTTTCAAACTTATATCTGCAAATGGCGATGGATATGAAGATGATTTTGAAGCTTGGTCTAGACGTTATTAGAGTAAAGATCTTCAAACGAGTATTAAACTCTGTAAGAATTAGTAATCACCGATCTTCGACAGTTGTACTAATGTACAATTCTCCAAGTCCTTGATAGATAAGACTTGGAGGTTATTTCCTTTCTTAATCGTCAATAATCATTTCTGGCGACGTTTTAATTTTTTTCAAAATATTTTTTAGGGGATCTTTCATAACAATCTGCTTGCCTAATTCTTTAAGGTCAAAGCATTCGAGAAGTTCTGACATCAGCTCACTGTTGTTGTAGTCATGGGCAAAGGCCTGACCTTCTGCTATGCTGATTAAGCTCAGCTCTCTAATAGCATCGAGTATCTCAGGTACAGTATATTTGCCCTCAGGATATTTAAGATTATCAATATGGTGTTTTGCAATCTTTCTTTCTATGCCTCTGATAGGAAGTAAGGCCATAAAACAGGTCTGAAAGTGAGCTACAATTCTTGAGTCTTTATTATGATAGAAAGGACGGGATTTGAGGTTGGTTTTCATAATACGGAAACACTCTTCAATCTCCCATCTTCTCTGGGCAATGGCAATGATTTGCTGAACAGAGCACTGTTCTTTAAACAGGTTGGTGGCGGTGCAGTAAAAGCCGTCATACAAAGCGTCATTCTCGGCTTTCTGCTTATTGATAGTAGCCTTGGTCTTTGTGGCTTTCTCTCCATTGTCCGTAGTATGATCTTGAGATACATAAGCACGAGGAGATGTATCACGTTCATACTTGTAGGAGCCACTGTCAATCATCTTTTCAGCACGCTTTAACTTACGCTGTCTTAAAGCTCTCTGATAGTCCTGGTACTTCAGAGAAAAGGTCATGATTAAATGCTGATCCAGATTGTTCTTAGCAATAGTCCTTTCCTTGTAAAAGACAACATTGTAAAACACAGCTCTCTTATCATCAGTAATATTGTTTAAATCAAATTTCTCAATCCGACGATGATCAGTAAAAATCACTGATTTTTAGGCTTAGTTCAATTTTTCTTTTGCAACTGTATTAAGAAAACTCAGAAAGAATTTTATGTAAAATCAGATTTACATAAAGTTGATAGTTTGTGTCTTTTTCATATGAAGTGGAAAATGAATAAATTGAAAAAATAATTTTATATTTAATGTGTTTTCTGGTTGTGATATGAGCCATTGGATTTATTCATATAAGAATAATGGATGGACAAGGGCTGTGTTATCGCCATAACAGGATCGAAATAGTGGTTTTGAATACAGTATGCCCAATCATACAGGGCTGATTTGATATTTTCTATTATTCGGTAGGCTGGATGTTTTTATGAGCAGGATTTTTTGCTGTTAAGTTGCAAAATGATGCCTGAAAATACACCTTTATAACAGTATTTTGAAAATGCCTGTATATAAAAAACAGCTTGACAGCTTAAGATAATACTGTCAGGCTGTTTTTGATTTAGCGAGTATTACTGATCTCTCTGATCTTCAACTCGACGTGTCTTCTTTTCACATCTTGCCAGTGTGCCCACAGGAGCAATAGCTACGTGAGGTGTTACACCGAGCTTTGATTTTGCAAGTTTTGCAATGGTTCTGGCTGTTTCTGCAAAGTCAACACGACCTTCAGCCTCAGCTGTAATGTGAAGCACATCTTTGTGGGTATCAGCATCTCTTGCAAGAATAATTCTGTACTCACTGCCAACACCGTCAACCATGCCTAGAATACCTTCAATCTGGCTTGGGAACATATTAACGCCGTGGATTTTGAACATATCATCGCTTCGACCTTGAATAATACCCAGACGAGGATACTTACTGCCGCATGAGCACTCACCCGGAATAATTCTTGAGAGATCGTGGGTTCTAAAGCGTAACAGTGGAGCTCCTTCCTTAACAAGAGTGGTGATTACAATTTCACCTGGCTCTCCGTCAGGAACTCTCTTTCCTGTAACAGGATCAATGATTTCTATGTATACAAAATCATCCCAGTAGTGAATACCGTTCTCAGCTTCACAGCTGATACCGATACCAGGACCGTAGATCTCTGTTAAACCGTAGATGTCAAAGAGTTTAATCCCAAGATTTCTCTTAATGGTATTACGCATCTTGTCGCTCCAGCGTTCTGATCCGATAACACCCTTCTTTAAAAAGATCTGATCGCGAATACCGCGACGTGTTATTTCCTCTGACAGAAGTAGGGCATATGATGAGGTTGCACATAAAACAGTTGATTTTAAGTCCATCATCATGGTCAGCTGTTTATCGGTATTGCCAGGTCCCATAGGAATTGCCATTGCACCTAACTTTTCACATCCTGCTTGAAAACCGATACCTGCAGTCCACAGACCGTAGCCTGGAGTGATATGAATTCTGTCTGTCTTAGTAATGCCTGCTGTTTCATAGCAGCGTGCAAACATGGTTGCCCAGTCGTCAACATCCTTTTTTGTATAGGGAATGATCACAGGGCGACCTGTGGTACCGGATGATGAATGAATTCTGACAACCTCGCTGTCATCTACAGCCTGAATTCCCAATGGGTAGGCAAATCGTAAATCGTCTTTGCATGAAAAAGGAATTCTGTCAAAGTCATCCTGATTTTTACAGCCTGTTATACCCATTTCACGGTATTTTTTGCCATAAAAACTGTCTGTTTTTATAAGTCTTTTAATCTGGCTGTCAACCTGTGACAATTGTTTTTCACTGAGCAGCATATTCTTCACCTACCTTTATTCCTGCAGCAAAGGCTTTCTTGTTGATGTCAACAAACTTTGCTTTTACTTTTTGTTCAATTTCTAAAATCATGGAGTCTTTGCTGATACCTAAAAGACCAGCACCGGTTGCTACTCCAAGAATAATGATGTTAAAGAATTTGGATGAACCAAATGGTTTACAAATTTCATCAGCATCTACCACACAGGTTTTAACCTTGTGTGACTTTAAAAACTCAATCATCTTTGTGCCGTCATAACCGGTATCATTTAAAGATTCGGTAATTGGTTTTACTGGATGAGAGTTTACAATCACACTTCCACCAATTTTCAGAAAGTGTAAGTTGCGTACAGCTTCAGCAGGCTCAAAGGCTAAGATTAAGTCAGCCTTACCATCAGGAATTAATGGTGAGAATGCCTTATCACCGATTCTGACATGACTGGTAACTGAACCACCACGCTGTGCCATACCAATAGTTTCAGCTGAATGAACGATATTACCTTCTCTCATAGCTGCTGAGGCTGTAAGTTTTGATGCTAGAACTGTACCTTGTCCACCTACGCCACATATAAGAATGTCTTTATTCATGTTCTACCTTCTTATCTGTTTTCTCAGCTGTTTTTACTTCACATGTGCATTCATCACCATTACTTGCAACAGCTTTATGAGGACATACCTGAGAGCAGAGCGTGCATCCTGTGCACAGACTCTCATCAATGGTTACCTTACCGTTGTTAATGATGGTAGCAGGACACCCTAACTGCTTGATGCAGATCTTGCAGTCTTTGCACTTTTCAGTCACAGTGCACTTTTTAGTACTCTTTACGATAGAAATACATGGTGACTTAAAGATAATCGCTTTAACGCCTTTGATAGCGGCGCATTCTTTTACAGCTGCAACTGATTCTTTAAGATTTAAAGGATCAGTTTTAACTACCTTTTTAACGCCTATGCCTTTTAGTACAGCTTCAATATCAACTTTGTCCACAAAGTTGCCCATGAGGTTAAAGCCAGTACCTGGGTGAGGCTGATGACCTGTCATGGCAGTAGTAGAGTTATCCAGAATACAGATAATGATATTAGCTTCATTGTAGACGGCGTTGACTACACCTGTAAGACCTGAGGCAAAGAAGGTTGAATCACCGATAAAAGCAAAAGAGGTAGCTTCTGGATCAACAAAGTTAAAACCCTGAGCCATAGTGATACCACCGCCCATACACAAGCAGGTGTCAACCATATCTAATGGTTTGGCATTACCTAAGGTATAACAGCCGATATCACCACAGAAGTAAGTCTTCTTTTTGCGCATTGCAACTTTTACAGCATAGAATGCTCCACGGTGTGGACAGCCTGCGCATAATACAGGAGGACGAACTGGCAGTTCAGGAGTCTGTGCAATAAACTTAATCTCTTTGGACTCAATGCCGTAGAACTTATCAAGAATTGAAGATACCTTGAGTACAGATAATTCACCTGAGTGAGGAACATCACCTGTAAGTTTGCCTCTTACGTTGAGCTTTAAGTGATGACGACCTGCTACTCTTAACAGCTCTTCTTCAAGATAAGGGCTTAACTCTTCAAGACAAATAATTTCATCAAGATTAGATACTGCATTTAGGATAAAGTCTTCAGGTAAAGGATAGGGGGTTGCAATCTGAATCAAGCATACATCATCATGCTCAATCTGGTATTCTTTAGCATAAGCATAGCTTACACCAGATGCTAAGACAGCTTTCTTACAACCATCTTTTTTACCAGTTATGGTATTAAATCTGTAAGAGCTTAGATCTTTTCCATATTGAACATTACGTTCTTCAATTAACGCATGGTTTTTATTTGAGAGCTTTGGGAAAATCACCCATTTACTTGAGTCTTTTACAAAGCCTTCATATGGTTTGACCTTGTAGTTCTCATCAAACTCAATTGACGCATAACCGTGACATACACGAGTAGTAGGACGGAGAATTACAGGAGTATGGTATTTCTCTGACAACTCGAAGGCATCCTGAACCATGCAAAAGGCCTGCTCAGGAGATGCCGGATCAAGTACAGGAATTCTGCAAAATGAAGCAAAGCGTCTAGTGTCCTGCTCTGTCTGAGAGGAGATAGGACCTGGATCGTCAGCAACAGCTATGACCATGCCTCCTTTTACGCCTACATAAGCCAAGCTCATTAGTGGATCAGAGGCTACATTAAGCCCCACCTGTTTCATGGTCACCATTGATCGCGCACCAGAGTAAGCTGCACTTGTAGCAACTTCCATCGCAACTTTTTCGTTTACAGACCATTCAAGGTGTACATCGTCATGTGGTGCATGAAAAATTGATTCTATGATCTCGGTTGAGGGAGTTCCTGGATAACCTGCAACTATTTTTACACCTGAGCACAAAGCTCCTGCTGCAATTGCGCTATTGCCCATTACATAATCTTTACGCATGTGTGATTCTTTATATTGTTATTCTTTATAGTATCGTATGTGCTTTCTAGTAATGACATTAAATACAGTACTTGCTCATTACTTTATGCAGTAATAATAACCTTTTAAAGATAAAAAAACTAAGAACGTGCCATCATAGTGGCAATGCTTGTTTTTAGTGCACTAAAGGGAAGTAATTTGATGGAGTTTAGGAAAATTGTAATAAATAAAAGCTCTACATGGTGTAGAGCTTGAAAAGCAACTTTTAATTTCTTTGAAAACTTTGTTAGTAGAGCCTATTTAAGATCTCATCATCAATCTTAAAGGTATGTTCAACTGCAGGAAAAGAAGAGTTTTTAACTTCTTTAGCATAGTTATCAAAAGCTTCTTTCATGGTTTTGCCAATCTCAGCAAAGTGCTTTACAAACTTAGGAGAGAAGTCCTGATACATACCTAACATATCCTGATATACAAGAATTTGTCCGTCACACTCTACACCTGCACCGATACCGATGGTTGGAATTGAGAGCTTTTCAGTTACGATAGCAGCTAACTTTGCAGGAACGCATTCAAGTACAATTGCAAAAGCACCAGCCTATTGTAATGCCAAAGCATCCTCAATTAAGTCTTTGGCAGCTTTTTCAGTCTTGCCCTGAACCTTATGTCCGCCAAAAGCATTTACTGACTGTGGAGTCATACCCAAATGACCGCAGACAGGAATACCAGAGGAAACAATTCTTTTTACAGTAGCAGCAACCGCTCTTCCTCCTTCAAGTTTCACAGCATTAGCTCTGCCTTCTTTTAAAAGACGGCCAGCGTTAATCAAAGCCTGTTCAGCATTTACCTGATAAGACATAAAAGGCATATCTGCGATGATAAGTTTGCTTTTACAACCACGAGCTACAGCACCTGTAAAAGTTATCATGTCATCGACAGTTACAGATAAAGTATCCTCATAACCTAAAATAACATTGCCAAGTGAGTCTCCAACTAAGATCGCATCTACATTTGATGCATCGATGATTTTGGCTGTTGAGGCATCATAACAGGTAAGGCAGGCGATTTTTTGTTTTTCCTGTTTCATCTTGGCAAAGGTAGCAACTGTTACTTTCATTTATTTTTGTCCTCTGAAAAAAGTAAGTTTTTAATCTCGTTATAATCCTTTTGAGGATTTATATTTTTAGAAATCTCATAAAGCTTTTGACTGAGTAACCTGTACAGATCAATGTCATTATCATTAAGACAGTTCATATGCTTTTTTAATGTAATAGCATCATTTCTTAACACAGGTCCTGTAAGAGCATGAGTGACACCTTGTGCGATGATGTTATTAGCATTGTTAATAAAGAGGGGCGTGAGGGCTTTTAAAGCATCATCTTTTGAAAATCCACATTCGCACAATAAGTCCTGACCCATGGAAAACAGACCTACCACACAGTTACTTACAAGCACAGATGCTAAATGATATTTTGCTTTTAAATCATCAGGGGAGGCATCAGAGCTTAATACTGTGTGTTGAATACCAGTTTCATTAAGAAGGAACTTTATTTTTTGAATACCAGTATTAGATCCTTCTAATGTAAAAAAAGCCTTTTGAATGGAATCTATTGAAGTCTCTTTTGAATTAAAAGCAAGCATTGGATGTAAAGACACTGTATCTGTAAGCTTTGAGCTCTTTTTAAATGCCGAGATTGCAGATAAAACACCTGAGCAATGGACTAATAACTTGTCTTTTAAAGCTTCTTTTCCTAATAGATACAATTCTTCATCCACAAAAGAAATGACTGAATCAGGCACAGTGATAAAAATGAAGTCTGAATTTTTGACAAGTTCAGCTATAGAGTTTGCGACTTTTGGTATGCAAGCTGTTGCTTGATTACAGGGTATCTTTTTTAGTAAGGAAATAGTTTCGTTTGCAGAGGTTACATGCTTTGAGTAGATAGAGGAGAGAGCAAGTAAATTGATGCCTTTATGCACATAGTATTCATAAAAGAATCTTGAAAGAGAAGAGCCTACTTTTCCAGCACCAATAAAACCAATCATTAACTTATCCTTATATTTGATTTATAGCTATCGATGTAGGAGAAAGATGCTGCATGAAGCAGCATCTATTTTCAATTTAAGAGCTTAGAAATAAAGATTTAATTCAAAAGACTAGTTAGTCTCTTTGAAAGAATCATCTTCAATTCTAAATGAGGTGCTCTGCTCGACAGCACGCTTAATCTCAAGTCTCTGTCTGTCTAGTTCAAGCAGCTTTGATACCATCTTGTCAGCTTCCTCTATAAGGTTCTTAGAGCTCTTATACATAGGAAGCTGTTTTAAGATCTTACTCTGTAGAACTTTAATCTTATCACCTGTAGTCTTCATCTTCAGATAGCGTTGCATGTCGTAAGATTTTAACTGGCAGAAAATTAAGCTTTGAGGATATCTTTCCTCATTTAAGGTTCTAATCACAGCAAAGCACTGACCTGCAATCACATCAGTTCTGTCATCGTTAAAGTAACCTACCTTTCCGATGGTACCTTTAATTGAGAGTACAATGTCACCTTTTTGCAGACGGCTGCGCTTTGCACGAGAATCATCTGAGCTTACTCTGATTTCTTTTTGTACATCAGACATCACACCTGTCTGCGGAACATCATTTAAATTTAGCTCATGAACAATTTCAGTGTTCTTTACTACATCAGGATCTGCTGCTGAGCATACCTGAGCGCGATAAATCTGAGCGATGTTCTCAAGCTTTAACTCACCCTTTTCAATGTAGCCTACACTCTCTTCATGCTCAGGACCTGCAACATAGCAGCTAGGATCAAATAAGCACTGATCATCATTTAATTTCATGGCGTCTAAGAAAACGCTATGACCGGTCTTTTCACCTGCTAAAACTTCTTTTAACTCTGTAGCAGCGTTCTCATTTAGAACATTATGCTGTCTGTCTGAGAGTACTGAATCAAGACAGTCTTTTCCTGATAAATCTAAGAAACTTACCTCGCCATATATAGATGTAGTATCAAATACCATTGCACACATAGGGAATGGTACCTGTCTTGTAAAAAACTTAGGCAGATTTACAACGGCCTTTAAGTGACCTTCGTTAATAATTCTCTTTCTAAAGGTAGTAGCCTCTGACTGGCTTAAATAGGTAACAGAATTGTGTACAAACATTACGAAGCGTCCTTTTACAGATTTGCTCAAAGCCTGGTAATGATTTACAGCACGATTGAACCACTCAGCAATACCCTGAGGATAGATGTTTAAGAAAGAGAATCCACCAGAAAAACTCTTATCCTCTAAAGCAGGGAAAGTAGTTGCAGTAATAGGATTAGTTAAATTGTAAACTAATGATCTGCATAGTTTTTCAGCATAAGAATCTAAGCTAAAGTGGAATCTTTTTTCTTTGTCTGCTACTTTGAAAACATCAACTTTGCAGTTGTTTTCAAACTGAAGAGCATATTCAGCATATGGGTTGTAGTTGTCTAAAACCATTACAGAGCGGCTCTTGGCATTGCTATCTTCTGTAATACCGCCTGCAACATATGAAGTAAAAACGCCAGTTAAGCGGGACTCGATAAAGAACTCAGCATGCTCTTTTAAAAGTTCAGCCTGTAATTCTGTAAAGAAATTAACTCTCTTTAAGTTGTCATTAAACATCTCAAAGCGCTGTGTATATAATTGGAAGAACTGGCTTTTGAGCAACTGATAGGTAGGCTCATCCATGTGGTTCTTATCAATATATTTAGTTATATAAGTTGCGGCATCTTTTAGTTCATCCTGTGAGTATTTATCGCCGTACTCTTTTTGAAGACAAAACAGCAAATCTTCCCTAATTGAACAGCTGTTTGCAAGCTTTGTAGAATCTGTTCTAGCTAAGTAGAAAAGGGTTGCAAGAGAAATTAGACAAGAGTTGTAATTATACCATTTCTCGCCTAAAGCACTTAAAGATTTAAACTTATCTGATTGTTCCATATTTAGATATATATGTTAGATGATAATAGCATTCACGAAGACAGAACAGTTGTGATAAACAATCTTCGCAAAATTAGTAAAACTGTTAGTAATTCTAACAGAATAATAGAGTATAAAGATATAAGTGCTTAAAAAATTAAGTATTAACTATGTGTAATGATTTTACTTTTTTATGAATTTTAGTGTTTTAGCATTCCTATAACAGGCTTTTATGCAGATATTGTGCAAGACACAGCTGTCACTACTAGGTATTTAAATTCACTTTTATTGTGAGAATTACAATCTTTTTTACTCATTCTTTAAAATTGGTAAAATAGAGACAATTTTAATTAGAAGGTAAGAGAGTAAATGAGAGATCTGCTACAGTGCCGTGATGATATCGATAGAATCGATTCACAAATTTTAAAGTTATTACAAGAACGAATGGATGTTGCTACTGATATAGCCAGTTACAAGTTAGCTCATAATCAGAGCATTACTGACAGCGTTCGTGAGCATTCAAAGTTACAGACTTTAAGAAATAAGGCTAAAGAGTTAGGTCTACCTCCTTCTTACATATCAGATGTCTATAAGCTTATCATTCGCCATACCTGTTCTGTTGAGCAAGAATATATCGTAGCTAAAGCAAACGAAAGTTCTATCGACAGAGATACATCGGTTGCTTACTTGGGCACAAAAGGTAGCTACTCACATGTAGCAACCTGCAGATATTTTGAAGGTTTCAAAGGCAAGATTGTTGCTCATGGTTGTGGTTCTTTTTCTGAGATTGCCGGTCTAGTAGAAACAGGTAAATGCGAGTTTGGTGTTCTTCCAATTGAGAATTCAAGCTCTGGCTCAATAAATGATGTTTTAGATGTAATGCAAACTACTAAAGCTTCAATTGTGGGTGAAATCTTTGTACCAATCGATCATGCTGTCTTAGGCGTTGAGAATATTGATTTAAGTAAGATCACCGACTTATATTCACATCCACAGCCTGTAACTCAATGCTCTCACTGGATTAAAGATTTACTGCCTCATGTAAATATTCACTACACCAAGGCTACCACAGAGGCTATGGAAATTGTCTCAAAGTTGAAAGATCCTGCTCATGTAGCCATCGGCAGTCATATGGCAGCTTCCTTTTATAACTTAGTACCAATTGTCGACAACATTGCCAATAATATTCATAATTTCACTCGTTTTATTGTGATTTCCATGACTCCTATTGCAGTACCACAGTCAATCAGTGCTAAGACTTCTATCTCATTTAGTGTTCAGAAGTATCAGCCAGGTTCTTTAATTTCAGTGCTCTCTGAGTTCTCAAAGAGAAACATTAACATGACTAAGTTAATTTCTCGCCCAAAGATTGAATCTTCTCGTGAAACTTGGGAAGAGATCTTCTTTACTGATTTAGAGGGCAATATTGATGCTCCTGTAATGCAGGATATCTTAGAAGAAATTAAGCCTTTTACTAATTCATTAAAGGTTTTAGGTTGCTATCCTAACAGTGAAGTAAAGTAAGACTTTACGGCAAGTTTATAATTGCCAAGTTAGTAAAAGTTAAGTTTGTAATAAAGTCAAAAGAAAACTCTCAGTGTGAAGCACATTCTGAGAGTTTTTTACTATGTTATTCATGAGGTTTTAGATTAGAGAGATTTATTTAGTTAATCTCTGTTTAAATAATCACTTGTTTAAACAAGCTCTTTTTTCCAAAGACCATGTAAGTTGCAGTAAGCATAAGCACATACTGCTTTGTCATCATCAGCTAGAGCAAAGACAGCCTCAGCAGCTTCATAGTCAGACTCAAGATATTTAATCTGTAAGCCTTGAACGGTCTCTAAGGCAATAAACTCGATATAGTGGTTTTCTACCATAGGATGTGGAACAGAGCCTACTTTTACCGTTACCTTATCGCCTTCTATGGTAACTGCAGGGACGTGCTTTTCTACAGCTGCATCAACTTCACCCGGAATTAACTCCTTCATGGGGTTGCCGCAGCAGACTACATTAACAGAAGAGTCCTTTAGTTTGGTAATGATATTACCGCAGGTTTCGCATTTATAAAATTTAACTGTCATTTGCATGTGTCCTATATTTAGTGATTTATAAAAAACTTCAGCTTTTAATCAAGCTTTGTTAATACTTAATACAAAAATTTGTGTTCTAAAAATTAGATGTTCTAAAAAGGTAACCAGCTTTAAGTAAGCGTTTTTTTTAGTTTAGTAATAGAACCTTTTATAACTTAAGTATAAAGGAAAATATTCAGAAAATACACTATTAGTAATAATTACTAATAAGAAAAATTTAAGATAATTTGACTAGATCACAGAAATTTAAGGCCTTTTTGAGCTTGTTGCTAATATATTTATCAACTGACCATTTTTAGCAGAAAATAGTGTGAACTGTAGCAAGATCGGAAAGAAGGTTTAGTCTAGACTATTGATATTAAAAAATCAGCCTGTGAGCTTTCGTTTACAGGCTGTTAACTTTGGTTAGTTCTGTTTTTAAATTTTATCTTTCAGTTCTGTTCCAAACACGGCATTTGCTGAACAGATCCATCTTCTCATCATAGAAAGAGGTGTTCACATCAAGAATACCTAACAGGCTGTGGAAGAAGTTGTCCTGAGAGAACCTCTGGCTCATTGCTTTATTGTTCAGGCAGTTTAAGTCCATATGATGATCTTCAACAAAAGAGTTTGCAAACCAGGTCATCATTGGAACTTCCTTCTGGTAATCAGGAGCAATTGCATATGGGGATCCGTGCAAGAACAGACCATTCTCACCTAAGGATTCACCATGGTCAGAAATGTAGAACATAGCTGTACCGAAGTCTTTTTCATATGGTTTTAACTCATCTACTACCTTACTTAAGATGTAGTCAGTGTAGTAAAGAGTATTGTCATATGAGTTTACAATCTGCTCTACTGAGCAGTTTTCAATATCACTTCTTTCGCAACTAGGCTTGAATACTTTCTTATCATCAGGAAGTCTTTGGAAATAAGTAGGACCATGGCTTCCGATTAAGTGCAAGAAGATCACGGTGCTCTTTTTGTTTTTAGCTGCTTTTGCTACACGGGTATGCAGACGCTTTAAGAGAACCTCATCATAGCAAGAATCAGAGGAGCACAACCCTTTGAACTCAGGATCTGATGGTAATAGATCCTCATTAGGTATTCTGTCACAAACACCTTTACAACCGCCATCATTGTCGTACCATGCTACGTCATAGCCTGCGTATTTTACGACATCAACTAATGAACTTGAGTTCTTAGCCTTAGTTTCATCATAGTTAGTTCGCTTCATATTAGAGAACATGCAAGGCACAGAAACGGCTGTTGCGGTACCACAGCTTTGTACAGTTGAGAATTTAGTAAAGTTATCTAGACTCTCTGTAAATGGGGTGGTGTTTCTCTCATAACCGTTATGTTTGAAGTTTTGAGCGCGAGCAGTTTCACCTAAAACTACTACAAAGATCTCAGGTCTTTCCTCTGGATTATCGATAATTGAATCGCCAGCTAATTTCTTAAATTCAACCTTGGTTGGGAAATAGGTATCTTTTAGTGCTTTATAACCAAACCATACAAAGTTATAAGGAGAGATTTCCTTTCTTAAAATTGGATTGTTTCTGCCAATTGAGGCATAGTTCTGATAATAAGCACTACCAATGACAACAATAGTTAAAAGCGCAACAGCAAAAATTAGAACTCTGCCTAAGAAGGCTCTTAAGATAGTCTTAGGCCATCTGATTTTTACAATCCATAAAATTAAGGCAGGGATCACGCCAAAGACAACTGCATTAAAAATTGACTCAAATGAAATGTATGATTTTGCTTCTCCTGTATGGGTTTGCAGAAGATTTATCATCATGTCATAGTCAAAAATGGTTCCATATCTGTAGGCAAAATGACCGGTGATAGCTCCGGCTATGATTAGAATACCTAATGCTACTTTAAAGACATATTTAAATAAGAAGCATAAAAAGATAATTGATAGTGCCGAAAACAACACTAAAGGCGGTGTGAGCGAGAATATAAATGAAACATTATCAGAGTCGTCTAAGATTCTGTAAAAGTGACTTAATATCTGTACATTTAATACAGTTGCATAATAGATAGTAACAGCATAGAAAACTACATACCAAGGCAAGGTAAGGTTACGTAGTTTTGTAAAAATTGCTTTTAAGTTGAAATTTGCAAGTGTTGGTATAAATTTTTTTATAGTATTCATTTTTATAAAATTTTGTTTAAAAAATTTCTTACTTTTAAGAAAACAATTGTTTGAAGTTAAAGAAATATGTAGTTTGAATAAGCTTTAAAACAGATCGAGTCCTTTGATTAAAATTCACAGAAATAAAAAAGAAAAGCGGTTTAAAGTCGCTTTTTATTCATAAACAACGCTTTTAGACAAGAGATTTATAAAAAGGTTTAATCTTTTGTGTTAAGTTTGTGTTAAGTACACTAATTTGAGCCAATCTCAGTCAGGTTATATGCTTAAAAGCTGTTTATTAACAGCAATTCGTTGCTTTTTTTCACTGACACGTCTTAATTACTCTTAAAACCTGCTCTATTTAGATGAAAATTCTCATGCAATTTTGTGCAACGAGTCTTAAATCCGAGCTTTTAAAAAGACCATTTTGCCAGCTTCTTTCTAATTTCTTGATTTTTAAGTAATTTTAAACTTTAGGTAAAAGCACCATGTTTGAAATGTGAGGCTAAATCTTCATAAAATGAAAACAACATAGAACTAGGGAAAAAGGCGTGATGATGTACGTCATCACATAAATCATCTTACAGAGATAACAGATTAAAATTATAAGAATGAGTGCAACAAACATAATAAATGGAAAATTAAGACAAAGATGAGACCTACGTATGTTTGACCTCTAGGAGGGCTTTATGAAAAAGTTATCTATACTGATATTTGCTCTATCAGAACTCTATCCTTGTGTGGTCTATGCTTCTTCTAATGATGAAATAAGATCTATTGTAAAACCATGCATTGATAAGATTGTGTCCTCTGTAGAAGGTTCTGGTGACGGTTTTACAGATGATGACCTCATAAAGTGTGCCTCAGATCTTACACGTCAAAACAATAAAATCAGTATCTCAAAAGCTATCGCTATAGTAGGCTTTTATGCTGGTGAAGCCTATAAGCCACTTGATGATACTAGTATCAATAGTAAAGGAACATACTCATGTAATAGTGAAACTCCTAGAACATAAGCTCCCACTCAAGTTGATGCGTCTGACGTCAACATGAGTGTAGCTCTTAACAGTAAGCGCTTGCCTGTAATGAGTGAAAAAGACGACAGTAAAGATGTTGTAGTAGGAAGTTCTCCTGTTACAGATACAGCTCCTGTAGCAAAGGCTGTAGTAGTTTCCGCAGACAGGATCATGACTGACTATGAGCTAAATGAAGAAAAAGCTGATGATGTCTATAAAGACAGACGTCTGTGCATTAAAGGAAAGATCGGTAAGATTTCTGTTTTAGGTGACGAACCTTTTGTTGAAATGTCAGCTGACAGTTATGGCTTACGCAATGTTAAATTTACACTTGATAAGGGCAGGGTTAATGTTTTAGATAGCTTGCAAGTAGGCGATATTAAGGTAATTGAAGGTACTGTTGTAGACTATACACTCTTTAAGGTATCGGTAACCGATCCTGTGCTGATAACTTAATTGTATGACAAAGAAAAAAGAGAGACTAAGGCTCTCTTTTTGTCGATTTGTATCTTAAAGGAGAAGATTAGTTATCTCTCTTTGATAATAACTTTAAGATCTCAACATATAACCAGCAAATGGTTACTAATAATGAGAATGCATTGTAGTACTCAAAGTACTTTGGTAGACCTTCATCTACGCTTACCTGAATGTTCTCGAAGTCTAAAACTAAGCTGAATGCTGCAACGGTGCAAACTACTAATGAAACGATGATTGAGATTGGTCCTGTCTGAGGAATTAAGTTAGCGCCAAATAGTGAGAAAATCATGTTTGCAATGTAAAGAACGCAGATACCGCCAATAGCACCAGTGATGATTGAACGAAAACGCTGTGTTGGCACAATGATCTTAAACTTCCATAAAGCAAGCATAGTCATAACTACTACAAATGTAGACATCACAGCAGTTGAGACAATACCGGGGTACTGGATTTCAAAAATACCTGATAAAGAGCCTAAAGCACCACCTTCTAAAACAGCATAGATTGGAGCTGTGATAGGTGCGGCTGTTGGCTTGAAGATGGTTACTAAAGCTACAATAAAGCCTAGAATTACAGAACCTAACATTAAACCATTAGGTACCTGACCTGTGGTATAGACAGAGTTTATGGTGTAATTCATTGCAAAGTAGCCAATGATCAAGGTTAGTGCTACTAACACAATTGATTTGGTTGTAGTACCAGAAATGGTTGCACCAGCTTCAGTTCCACCGAAGTTGTATACACCTGCATTTTTTCTGATGACAGAGATGGCAGGATTTGATGATTGCATTTGAGTCTCCTTAAAAAAAGCATAATCTGCATAAATTTTGTTATTCTTACAGATCATAGACAGTAATGCATGAATTCTTGGCATTTATTTCACACATTCTAGATGTCATTATACAATACAACACTATTCTTATATGAAACTTAGTGATGATATATATTATTATCTGATACAAATAACTGTTTTGGAGCAGACATGGCTAATTGGAAAGATATCATTGGACCTTTAAAAAACACTGAAACCTTTAAACATGCTTATGCTTTTCAAAAGGCAAGAAGGGAGCAGGGAGTTACTGTATTTCCTCCTCAAAAGGATATCTTTAATGCTTTTGCCTATACTCCTTTTGATAAGTTAAAAGTAGTTATCTTAGGGCAGGATCCTTACCAGACTCCTGGTTTTGCCATGGGCCTGTCTTTTTCTGTAAATGTTGGTATTGAAATACCACGTTCCTTACAGAACATTTATAAAGAATTAAGTACTGACATTCCCGGCTTTCAAGCTCCAGATCATGGCAATTTAATTCCATGGGCAAGACAGGGCGTGCTTTTATTAAACTCTGTGTTAACAGTTGATTGTGGAGAGTCTAATTCTCATCAGCATCAGGGATGGGAAGATTTTACTGATGGTGTCATCAGAGCCATTAACGACAGATGTGAGAACATCGTCTTCATGTTGTGGGGAAAACCAGCTCAACAAAAAGGTTCGCAAATTGATCAATTTAAACATTGCGTATTGCGAGCAGCTCATCCAAGTCCTCTGTCTGCAAGTCGTGGTTTCTTTGGATGCCACCATTTTTCTGCAGCAAATAATTATCTAATAGCTCATCATAAAAAGCCTATTGACTGGCAACTACCTTTACATTTAGAAGGTACTGAAGAGCTTTAGTATCTGATTACTTTGGTTATTTTTAAATATAATTGTTTAATACATTAGATGTAATATATACAAAGTTATAGGTATTAGGGATAAATGTAAAAAAATATGTAAACGATTACAATGAGTTTAAATATTATTTTTAAAATGTGATTTAAGCCTAATTATGTACCGCAAACAGAAAATGTGATGAATATCTCATTTTAGCTAGGGTGATTTTGCTATTATGACGTTGCTATGTAGTTTAGATGGTTTTCATTCCCCAAATGAACCATTAAGATGATAGCTTTCATAAAGGTGAATTGTCAGCTGTGTGCACTTTTTTTCGCACACAGCCTTATTTTCAAAAATTCCTTCCTAAAAATAATTCCTTGATTTAATTGAATAATATAGTGAACATTTTGGTAAGTGGGATGTTTTGCTATCTTTATGTATTTGTTTAATACATTGTTAATAATTTTTTGATGTTTTTCACAACATTTAAAATGCCATTCTTTGAATAAAGCTTCTGACAGTTGTGTGTGTAAATTGATCTATTTGCGATTAAATTTTGTAATGTTGTGTTGACGATAACCGGATCTTTTAAGTCTTCAACCTTTAGACATTCACCTAAGTTGTACTCTTTAATGAATGAGCAAACACCTTTTTGGTTGTCAGCTATCTCTACAACTATTGAGGGAATGCCTGCTACGTTACGCTCTGTGTTCATACCACCTGCAGCACCTATTGCAAGATCGATATTTGAAAAGAGGACAGGCATATCAGCGCAATGTCTTTGCACTGTGACGTTATCAAGTGTAGAGAGTAAGTCTTTTATTTTGTCATGATCTGGATTAGACATCCCTGAGAGAAAGGTAAATTCATAATTCTGATTTAAATTACCATTTTTAATACCTACTGCAGTATTGAGACAGGCATGGGCCGGATCTGAGCCTCCAAAGTTAACTAAAACTCTAGGTAGACCAGTTTTGGATACTGTGTGGTGGAGTTTTGAAAAAGCTTCTTTTACATAGTTGTAGTCATGACCTACGCAGAGAATACAATCATTGTTAACTAATGACTGGTATTCTTTATCCTGTCTTAGTACCCAGGAATCAAAGAGCATATGACATTGATGTTTTCTGTTAACTAAATCGTCAATTACAACAACTTTTGTATAAGGGTAGATTTGTTCTTCAAAGCTTGCATCTAAATAGTAATGATCAATGATGCAAAGTGCTGGATGAAATGCTAATACAGATGATGCGAGTTTATCTTTAGAAGTTATGGTAATTTCAGAAAACTCTTTGCACAGAGGTAGTAAAGCTTCAGATAGAGAGTCACCTACAAGCGCAAGGTTATAATCTTTAAAGTAATTTAAGATTGTTTTTACTCTCATTAAGTGACCAGTACCGATGATTTCATCAGCTTTTAATACAGCCACGATGGTAGGTTTTTCATTAGTCATTTTTAATTAACTTAAAGACATAAGTTCAATCAAGCTTAAGTTCTTCTACAGCTTTTGCCATAGCACAGGCATAATCCCAATCCTCAGGAGTATCAATATCGATGACACGATGACGAGGCATTGCATAGCCAATAGACTGATAGTCTTTAGCATACTCAAAACAGGATTTGTCATAAAAATAGAATAAGCCACAGTCCTGATAACACTTTTGCAGATCCTGAGATCTCATAGGTGCAAATTTAGGCTCACGATATGACAAGTTACCATTGTCATCTTTGACAAAAGCTCTTTGAATAGGAAAAGGAAATTCACAGATACTGATAACAGATTTTGCATGAGCATTTTGCATGAGGTTGTAGGCTTCTTGTAAATGTTTTGCTTTTAAAAGAGGCGCTGTTGCATAAATACAGCAGACAGTATCTAAAGATGAAAAGGAGTCTTTTAGTTTTAGATAAGCATCTTTGACAACTGCAAAGGTACCTGTAAAGTCATCAGCCAGAGATTTATCTCTTAAAAAAGGAACTTCTGCTCCAAAAGATTTAGCAACTGAAGCTATTTTTTCATCATCGGTTGAAACTACGACTTTATCAAAAAGTTTACTTTCTAAGGCAGCCTTGATTGAATAACTGATGAGAGGTGCTCCATTGAACTCTTTAATGTTTTTTAAAGGAATTCTTTTAGAACCGCCACGAGCAGGAATAACTGCAATTTTACTCATAAAAACATACCTGTGAACTTACATACAAAGAGTTTACTCATTAAGGTTGTCTACAACGCTTTGAAGAGTGGCTGCTACCATCTGCATATCAAGTTTCTTTAAATTAGGATATAAAGGAATTGATAGAGTATGTTTAAAGAAATACTCAGCACCATCTAAGAGAGGGTAGTCTTTTAGTTTCTTGTAGTAAGGATGATCATAAATTGGTAAGTAATGGATTTGAACACCGATACCACGTGATCTTAAAGTTTTATAGACAGTATCTCTAAAATCTCCTTTAATACCTACCTGATAGAGATGCCATGAACTTATTGATTCAGGAGTATCAGCTACAGGCAAGGTCAAATTCTCACTGTCACCTAAAAGCTCTTGATAGTCATGAGCAATCTCACGGCGTTTTCTTAAGAGTTCATCAACTTTAGCTAATTGTGAAATACCTAATGCTGCCTGCAAATCTGACAGACGGTAGTTAAATCCCAAATCCTGCATTTCATAATAGTAAGCTGGCATATCTTTGTTCTCAAGAGCATCAAGATTATGCTCAATACCATGGGTTGAGAATTTGCGCATGAGCTTATACAAATTTTCATTATTGGTAAGGCACATTCCTCCTTCTGCTGTTGTAATGATTTTTACAGGATGGAAACTTAAGACAGTAATATCAGAGAACTTACAGGAGCCTATCATAGAGTCATGATAAATCGCACCAAAAGCATGAGCTGCGTCTTCGATTAGATAAAAGCCGTATTTAGCTTTTAGCTTAGCTATTCTTTCAAGATCAACAGCTCTACCTGAAAGGTGAACAGCAACCACAACCTTTGGTAATCTATGTTCTTTGTCAGCATCAATGAGCATCTGTTCTAAGCTATCAACATCAAGGTTACCTGTATATTTATCAACATCGATAAAGTCAACATCAGCTCCCTGATAACGGGCGCAGTTAGATGAGGCTACAAAGCTAATTGCACTTACAAAGACTCTGTCGCCTTTAGATACACCTAAAGCAATCATGGCAAGGTGCAAAGCTGAAGTACAAGAATTAACACCTACAGCAAAGTTGGCACCTGTATAGGTACAAACTTTGTCTTCAAATTCGGTGATTTTAGGACCGCAAGTGAGAAATGGAGAAGTAAGAACATCTCTTACAGCCTCCAGATCATCATATTCAATTGTCTGAGTGCTGTAAGGTATCATTTACTTTTCCTGTTTTTGTAAAAAGTCTCTAATTTCTTCTACATTTAAGAAGTTAGGATTATTTTTTGAATTGTACTCAAAGCCAAGTTCTACAGGCTTTCCCTGTTCACCTAGCATGGTAGTTTTATAGCAATCAGATGATCTGCTATTAAATGTAATTGAAGGACGAATGATAAAGAAGTCGTTAAACTCAATTACATGCATTGAATCATCTTTAGGACACATAAGTTCATGGATCTTTTCGCCTGGACGGATGCCTACTTCTTTTTGTTGAAGATTAGGAGCGATAGCTGTAGCTAAATCTACAATATTAATTGAAGGGATCTTAGGCACAAAAACTTCGCCACCGTGCATTCTGACTAAGGTCTTTAATACGAAGTTAACCCCTTGCTCTAATGAGATCCAGAAGCGTGTCATTTTCATATCAGTGATAGGTATGAACTCTGCTTTTTCAGCAAGTAGTTTCTTAAAGAAAGGTACTACAGAGCCACGAGATCCTGAAACATTACCGTAACGAACCACAGCAAATCTGGTTCTACCTGAACCTACTAAGTTATTTGCAGCTGTAAATAATTTATCAGAGCAAAGCTTGGTTGCTCCATAAAGGTTGATTGGATTAGCAGCTTTATCTGTTGAAAGAGCAACTACTTTTTCAATGTCATTAGCCATAGCAGCTTCAATAACATTTTCAGCACCGTTGATATTGGTCTTAATACATTCCATTGGATTGTATTCGGCAGCTGGTACCTGTTTGATGGCTGCTGCGTGAACCACAATGTCCACTCCTTTCATTGCAAGATTTAATCTTGTCAGATCACGAACATCACCGATGAAATAGCGCATCTTGCTGGAATATTTAGCAAGTCTTTGTTGCATTTCATACTGTTTTAATTCGTCTCTAGAATAGACAATAACCTTTTTTACAGGGTACTCATCTAAGACCGTTTTGATGAATCTGTTACCAAAAGAGCCAGTACCACCAGTAACTAGAATTGTTTTATCTTTTAATAATTCTGAAATTGACTGCTTAATATCCATGACCAATCCTTAGTTTGAGGCTACGATGCCATATTTTTTCATTTTTTCAACTAAAGTTGTGCGACGTAAGCCTAATATTTCAGAAGCTTTTGCAACAACACCGTTACTTTGTCCTAAAGCCTGCTTAATCATATTGATTTCAATGTTTGAAACCATATCCTTGAGGTTGATGCCATCAGGAGACAGTGTCGGCATAAAGGCCTGAGCCATATCGTTCTCACCTTCGATGACAGGAAGAGGCGGAAGATCAATAGGCTTGCTGTCGGCTTCCTCAACATCAAAATCCTCTTGAACCTCGTCACCTGGCAGAGGAACGGAGAAACTGTCAAGAAGTGCCATACGCTCGGCGTAGGGATCGTCTTCGAGCTTGCCTCCTCTGTAGGATACAGGCAGATCATCAACATCCACAATTTCGTTTGGATGTAAGATTAGTAATCTTTCAACTAAGTTAGATAACTCTCTAACATTGCCAGGCCATGGGCAAGACATAAGCTGTAACATAGCTCTTTGAGTAAATCTGATTGAGGCCTTTTGCTCCTTGCCGTGACGGTTTACAAGCTCCTGAACTAACAGGGGAATATCATCGGTTCTGTCACGCAGTGGAGGTGTATCAATTGGGAAGACATTAAGTCTGTAGTAAAGATCCTGTCTGAAGGTCTTTTCAGCGACCATCTTTTCTAGATTCTGATGGGTTGCAGCAATTACTCTTACATCAGCTTTAATTGGTTTGTTTGAACCTACTCTTTCAAATTGTCTTTCTTGAAGTACACGCAGTAACTTTACCTGCATCTGTAAAGGCATATCACCGATTTCATCTAGGAAGATGGTACCACCTTCAGCTAATTCAAAACGACCTTCATGAGCACTGATGGCACCAGTAAAGGCACCTTTTTCATGACCGAATAATTCTGACTCTAGTAATTCACCTGGGATAGCACCGCAGTTTACAGGAACGAAAGCTTTATTTTTACGGTTAGATAACTCATGAATTGCACGAGCTACCACCTCTTTACCAGTACCTGATTCACCTAAGATAAGTACTGAGGCATCAGTAGATGCTACCTGCTCAATTAAGCGGCGAACATTAGTAATTGCTTTGCCTTGACCCACTAACATCTTGATGAGGGCTGCAGCACCGTCACCTGATTTTCTGGAATATCTGCGCATGGTCCTGAAGGACTGGCAGTAGTGAAGCAGAGAGATGATCTCATCATAGTTGGGATCATTGCTTATGGTTCCCATAAGGTTTGCGCATGAGCTCAAATCCTCACTGCACTTTGAGGTGCATAAAAGAAAGGCTGTATCCTTATGTTCCTTTAACAGCTTTCTGCAGTCTAGAGAGTCGACGTCCCCGAGTACGCAGTAGTCAACATTTGCATCCTCAGCCTCAAAGTATGACAGGCAGTCGGCTGCATCGCCACTCTGACAGACCAAACCTAAAAATGAGAATATGGTTTCGAGCGACTGGCGCTTCTGGCTGTCTTTTTCGAGGATCAGGAGGTTTCCAGAAAATTTCATAATTACACCGAATGAAACATCTTATTTATACAAAAGCAGTTTTCACTGCTCTTATAGTGATACTGATTTTTATTATTAAATATAATTACTGATATCATACTACATACAGAGGATGTCGACAAAATTTTGACAATATTTAGTTTTATTTTGGGGATCATTGAAATATATTTGTGATCTATATTGTGATTTTATTTATACATCCACAAAAAAAAGCATATATTTCGGACTGTTGCATAATTGCGGATAATTTATTTTGCATAAATTTTTCAGACTGAATCAGTTCATTCCACCGTCAAAAAATTGAAAAAACACCTTCTTGACTTCACAAAAAGTTCACTCATCCCTATCAGCTTTTATTTTGACAAATCATCAGGTAAACGCTGTGTCAGAATGGTATTTATGATTGAATACTGCCCGTTTTGAATGTCTTTTTACCGCCTGTTACTATTAATTTTTACAAAATAATAGGATTGTGTTAAAAATTAAGTGGGATACTGAAAGAAAAAGATTTTTATAATACTAAAATGCTAAATGCTGACAGTAAATAATATGTACTGATACTTACTGAAGTATCAGTGCATATATTCGTTTAATGTCCAGAATAATGTTACAAAATTTTTATCTCTTTTAAGTATGTGTATGCTGAGTACACATCTGGAGGCCTGACATAAAATGGCAAAACTCAAAAATCTGATAGCATCATCTCTTATCCTTTTATCCTCTGTATCCTTCGCTGCAGAACAGAACCTTGAATATCTTCCAACTGCTGCGCAGTGGGCAGAGCACACATCAGTTCTTGCAAAATACTGGATGCATCCTGATGCACAGGGTGTGCCTCTTGGTAATTTCCCTACCTGGAGATGTGATGACGGTACTTTGCGCAATCAGAAAAGCTGCAAAGGGGAAGGTAATTTAGGAAACATGCTGGAGCTTTCAGGTATTGATTTTGTGAGAATGCAGGCCAGACAGACCTTTGCCTACGGTGTTCTCTTCAACCTTACAGGTGATGAACAGGCTTTAAAACTGCACAAAGCCGGTGTGGATTTTCTTCTCAAGAATGCACGTGATCCTGAAGGCGGATTCTACTCTCTCATGAAACAAGGCAAGCCTTTAACTGCTGATGACCATGCTCTTCCTGTAAAGAGACTTCAGAGAACCTCTCAGGATCTGAGCTATGCACTCGTGGGTCTTGCTATGAACGCCTATCTTACCCATGATCCTGAGGTGATTAAGGTTATCATGGATTCAGAAAAGTATATTTATGACACCTATTTTGATGAAAAGGCAGATCTTATGAGATGGTGTCTTGAGGATTCAAAATCAGACAAAACCACTCAGAAGGAGCTTGTGGCTCTTTTAGATCAGATAAATGCCTATATGGTTCTGACATTAAGACTGATCCCTCAGGATGATAAAAAGGCCTTTGTAGCTGATCTTGATAAAACCGTTGACAGCATCAACAACCATTTCTACAACAAAGACAGAAACCGCTTCTTCGGCTGTATTGACAACAAGTCATGCTTTGATCTCAAAAAGGGACGCCATCTTGACAACGGTCACACCGTCAAGGCTTTCTGGATGGAATACCTTGTAGCCTGCATGACCGGTAATGAAAAGCTTAAAGAGTTTGCAAAACACGGTATGCTCACAACCTTACATAGTGCCCAAACAGATGAACACACAAACTGGTATGGCGATCTTCTAAAGAAGGATGCCTCCTGGTGGGAGTATGCTGAACTTGATCAGTCAGCTCTGACACTTGCTCTTACAGGTGACTATGAGCTGCAAGATACTCTAAGACCATGGGTGAATGATTATGTTGACAGACAGTACGGTGAGTTAAATCATTTCGGTCTAAAAACCTTCTTCTGGAGAAACGGTTTCCATTCAACCGAGCATGCTCTTATCGGTACAATTCTGTCCAACGCCATCAGAGCAAATGCCTGCTCTGATGACAAATGCCGCGCTGAAAACAGGGTAAAGCTCTACTTTGCTCCTGTAAACAGTGATGATACCATCTTTACTCCATACCTTTATTCAGGAAAGATTGTTTCTGTAAAGGACAGGGAGAACGTAAAGGAAGTTACCTTTGAGAATATTGCTCTTCCAGTAAAGGCATACTGAGTTATCGGCTAAATTTTTCTAAGGTAGCAACATTGAACGGCAGCCAGTAAGGCTGCCGCTTTTACTTTCAGGGGCAGGTGCTTTTACCCTGAATAACACAAAAGAGAGTTTTTAATGAGGTTTAGAAAACTTTTTTTGTGACTGTTTTTGAGAACATAGTGTGTTCCGGAATATTCGGGCATAAAGAATAGACTCTGCGCTAGAGAAAACTGACTGAAAATAAGGTTCAGCCTGATGACGGAGGGAATGTGTATGGCTGTCAGCCTTAAAGCAGTTTGTGCAGAAAAGTCCAAGTAACTGATTTTCTATGGTGCCGTTAGTGTGTCAGGCTAATTTACAACAACAAAATTTAAATGCAACCTGGCCTCATCTAGAAGTTTCTGGGCTTTGGTAATATCATTCATCGAGATCTTCTCAGAAAAATATCCGCCTATGCTTATACTGAGCTTTACAACAGGATGCTGAGGAATAACCGTTCTCTGTATTGCAGATCTGATTTCCTCAAGTTTTCCTTTTAATACAGGCTGTTTCATGCCGTAGAAGAATATTAGGAACTTCTCGCCTTCAAGATAAATAACCGAATCGGTTTTTCTGACACATTTCTGTATGGTGATTCCAAGTGTCTTTAATGCAGCCTCTGTAACCATAGGTCCGTAGGTTTCCCTGATCTGCCTGTACAGATCAAGATCGATTCTGGCAATGGCTGTGGCTTTCTGCAGGGCCTGTTTCTGATCGTCATAATAGCGACGGTTGTAACAGGTCGTCAGCGGATCTCGGTAGTTTTCGTCACTGTACTCGTTGAACAGTCTGATAAAATCATTCTTTCCAAAATCCTTGAACAGAGAATCGTTATTGATCATGGAAACTGATTCAAGAACATACTCCCTGCTTTCAATAAGAATGTATTTTGCGGTTACAAAAAAGATATTCTGTTTGAAAAACTCAAACTTGTTGATTTGAGTCTTTCCATTCAGGGCCCGCATGGTGATGCTGTCGGGGGTGCTCGCGTCCTCGCCTACAGAAACGGTTTTGAGTTCACCGTTCTCTGCTGTTATGTACTTTTTTCCGGCAGCAACATCAAGAAGACTCACATAGGTGAACATTCTTGACAACTGCTTTAAAAAGGGGATGATTTCGTCTCTTTTAAAAGAAATGTTCTCTGACATATAAATCTGATTTTGCTGACTGTAAATTATTATTTTGCTTAAACGTCATGTGCTTTAATCTGCAGAAAACGCTTTTATACAGGTGGTAATGGAAGAACCTGCTACAGATAAAGCAGTAAAAGCATATCTTAAGTTTGAAAAAAGGAATTTTATAGAGATCACATCCTCACGTAAAACTGCCTTAAGATTATATTTTTTGCAGAACTGTCTCTTATAGTGAAAAGATGAACTGATTCTGAATATTAAAATGCGCCGCTGTTAAATTTTACTTTTGCCAGTGTGATGAGTGAAACTGTTGATAAAGGTAGTTTCCAAAGGTTAACCACTGCAGATTAGTTCCTGAAAGTAGACATCATCTTATTAGGCTGATACGAGAAATATAAACTCCGGTCATTTTATTGATTATTACCTGTAAGTTCAATGATAAATGTGCCTGTTTGAGATGTGTTACTGAATTTCTGCAGTCAGATTTTTTTAAGATGCATGGAAATTCAGCACTGTCAGTACACACATCCTGCTAATGATAATCTTCAGATGGCACACTAATTGCTTTACTGTATCTGTAACAGTAATACAGTCAATAAACTGATAATTGAACCGGGTGTGTTATGAGTGATGATTTAATGATTTCCACAGACAAAGGTCCTGACATGGGACTTGTCAGCGATCACCGTAACTTAAGAAAGTTAAGAGAGCTCGGCCTGGGCGACAAAAAGTCTCAGGCTCTGGCTTTAAAGGCTGCAGCAGAACAGTTCCAGTCAATTTTAAATCAGTACTGGGTTGATGCCATGCGTCAGTCAAACGACACCATCAATCCTGATTCACCTCTGCATTCAAAATATTCAGGTTTCTTTGAGGATATGTTAGCTCAGCAGAACGTGTCCACCATGACCTCAAAAGAGGGTATGAACAAAAACTCTATTACTTATTTGTTGACAAAACAGTTTGCCAAATCCTTAGGCGATGAGGGTAAGGAACTCATGAAAGAGCTTGATAAGATGTCAGTCTCCGGCAATCAGCAGGGCTCTTACATTAAAGGCTCTAACATCAGTGCCAGTCAGTTCATTGACAGCCACATCGATGCAAAGGGTAGTATTACCTCATTGCGTAAGATGTATGAAGGCTTGCCTGATCCTAATACTATGTCAAGCTTTGAATCACAAGAAGAGTTCGTCGAAAAGATGATGCCTTATGCTCTAAAGGCTGTCGAAGGCTTAGGCTTTAATCCATTAGTACTGATAGCTCAGGCAGCTCTTGAGACTGGATGGGGACAACATGTCTCTGCTGGTAACAACTATTACGGTATTAAAGCTAATTCATCCTGGACAGGTGAAAGCGAGAAACTTGCATCTCCTGAATTTGAAAACGGTAAGTTTGTAAGTGAGGTCAGCTCATTTAGAAAATATTCTGACGTTTTAGACAGTATGAAGGATTATTTAAAGTTCATCAAAGAGAATCCAAGATACGAAAAAGCAGTCGGCAAAAGTTACTCTCCTGATGAGTATTTTGAGGAAATTCAAAGAGCTGGATACGCTACCGATCCCAACTATGCAGACAAACTTAAAAAAATTTCACGCAAAATTGCATTTATGGCATACAAATAGCATATGGATATATTGAAGAGGAAAAAAGGCAATTAGTTGCCAATTACTTGGCAGTGCCATAAAGGGGTCATAAAATGTCAGTCGATTTAATCCTAACTGGTAAATATGGTGTTTTAAACAGTCAGAAGTTGCTTAATGCTACTTCTAACAACATCAATAATGTAAACACCGACGGTTACGTTCGTAAAGAAACTCAGACATACACTTCATGTGTAGACTGGGGCGTAGGCGCAACCTATACCAGACGTGTTTATGACCAGTATGTACAGCGTCAGATGTTCACTGATACTGGTACCAAAGCTTACTATTCTGCTTATAAAGAAGGTATGGATACAGCAGATAAGGTTCTGTCTGATTCAACCATGTCTATTGCTAATGCAGCAACATCTGTATTTGATGAATTATCAACAGCAGTTAATAACCCTACCTCTTCTGCTAACAGATCAGCTGCTAAAGCTCAATTAGAGAATTTAGTTGAAAGAGCAAATTCAGCTAACAACTCTATGCTTGAGTCTTTAAATACAGTTAATAACCAGATTTCAGACAACGTAAATGACATTAATTCTTTGACAGAGTCAATCTGCAAGATTAACGATCAGATCAGAACTTTAAGTATTTCTGATAATGCAACTAACAATGAAATCTATATGCAGATGTTAGATGAACGCGATCGTCTCATCAACAATCTTTCAAGTTATGTCGGACTTAACGTTAAAGTTCAGCAGGACGGCACCTATGAGGTCTACATGGACTCAGGCATGCTGCTTGCCAACGGTGATGTCTATGCAAAACTTACCCAGGAGCAGAACAAGTTTGATGTAACAAAAAGCGATATCTATCTTACCTATGATAGCATCTATGATTCAGGCAAGGATAAGAGTCATGTAAAGTTATCAAGTGATAACATAGGCGGTTCTTTAGGTGGTTATTTAAATTCTACCAAAGAAATCCGTGCCACCATGCGTGAGCTTGGTAAGGCTATGGTTTCTTTAGCTGATGCTTTAAATGTTCAGAACAAAGCTGGTTTCACTCTAGAAGATATCGCAGGTGGCGATCTTTTGACAATTCCTGGCGGTTTTGGCAGATCAGATAATCCAGATAACAGCATCGCTTTCTCATTCAATGAGAACCAGGGCTCAAATGTGCAGAGCTACTCTTTCCAGGTATCTTTCAATGGCGGAGAAATGCACATTTACAAGGTCGATGCAGATGACAGGAGAGTTGATATCACCAATGAGATTGGTAATATCCCTGATAATGCTACCTCTGTAAGTTTAGATGATTATGGTATCACTTTATCATTTAATAAAGACTTCGGTACTTTAAAAGGTGAAGGTACAACTTTCTACGTACAGCCTACTTTAATGGTTGGTACTGATATTAAGTCAAATGTATCAAAACCAGAGGATTTTGCCTTTGCTTCAGCTGTAAGAACACGTACAGCTTCAAACAATTACGGTAATGCAACTGCATCCCTTTCAAGATGTTCAAATACTGGCGCAGACTATGGTGTATCAGTAGGAGCTGATGGTAAGCCTGTATTTAATGCAGGTGCGCCAACTAACATCGTTATTGATGCTGACGGCAACTATGTAGTTAAAGATTCAAATGGCGCAATCTTAGGTAGAGCTCCAGCTTCTTGTAACGGTACTAATGTATTAGCTAATGCAGTGACTTATGACAATGCAACTGGTACCTATACCAATACTCCTTTAAAGGATTATGGTTATGACATCACCATTAGCGGTACTGTAAAAGAAGAGGATAAGTTCTCAATTGAAATAAATGAAGGTGGTCAGGCTGATAACTCCAATGGTACTGCTCTAATCCAGATTAGAAGCAAGAACATTACCAGAACTACAGGTTCATCAAAGACTACTACCTTTAATGACGGTTACGCAAACCTATTAGCAGAATTAGGTGCATCAATTACCACCGCTAGTGCTAATGAAGAAGCTGCTACTGCCAAGCTTGAGCAAACCACCAAGCTTTATCAGTCAGATGCAGGCGTAAACCTTGATGAAGAAGCTACAAACTTACTGATGTATCAACAGACCTATCAGGCATGTGCAAAGATCATCGAAGCTTCTCAAACTATTTTTAACTCTCTAATCAGTTCATTCTAAAGGAGGCTGCTAAATGAGAATTTCAACAACCATGCAGTTTACCAGTAGCCTCACCTACATTCAGAAGGCTAACTCAACTGTAGATGAATCAGCTAAACGCTATAACACAGGCTTAAAGTTCAGCACTGCTGGTGAAAATCCATCAGGTATGGCATCAAAAGTAAAATACGAAGGTGCTATTGCAGCTTATGATCAGTACTCTAAAGACGGTGGTTTAGCTGCTAATACTCTATCTGAAGAGGAAAACTCTCTGCAGTCAATGTGGTCAGCTCTGTCTAGCATCAACACCCGTTTAATTCAGTGTGTTGACAGCTCAAATGATGATAGTAGCTTAAAGGCTCTAGCAGCTGAAATTGCTCAGACTCGTGATCACTTATATGACTTAATGAATACTCAGAATACTGAAGGTGAGTACATTTTCTCTGGTGCTAAATCAGATGTACCAACCTACACTTTAACCTCTGATGGTCATTATAAGTGTCAGGCTGATGGTTCAACCAGAAGTGTTTTAGTATCACCAAGTGTTACTGTTCAGGTATCAGATTCAGGTTTGGATATTTTTGAGAACTGCCGTACTGCTGACTCTATGACAGTTACTGGTAATCCAGGTATTTCAAGTGCAGTAATTAGTTCATATGGAGATTTTGGTGATTTATATGAGCAGTATTACTCAAGTGCTTTAGGTGCTAATAATACTTTGACTGTTAACGTAACTCCAGATGGTGCGTTCTCTCTATTAGATCAGAACGGTCAGGTGATAGAGCAGGGTGAGGTTGATAAGTCTAACGGTACTATCAATGTTAAGGGCATGGAGTTTACTTTAGGAGATGCGAACTATGTTGGCACTATCAGTGTTGAACTTGATCCTCCTAATACTGACAACATGCTGAATGTACTAACAGACATTGTTAATAAGATTAACGATCCAACCTTGAGCAATACTGAAAAAACAGCAGCTATTGCTAAAGTTCAAAAGTCAGTTGGTATTGCAATGACTCAGTACGATTCTTACCGTGGTCAGATTGGTGCCAGACAGAATACTATTACTACAGTTTTAGATTCAAACGAGTCATTATCAGACATCAAGACTGAGTCAAAAGCAAAAGTATCCGAGGTTGATGCCTTTGAAGCAGCATCTGATTTAGTGCAATCACAAAATCAGCTAGCTGTTTCACGTCAAATTTACAGCATGTTATCTAAACAGTCTCTGTTTGATTACATATAATAATATCAGTGAGAGGAAGAGAATATGATTAACTTAAATACAAATGTAGCAAATGCTAATGCCGTTGTTTCAACCAACACTGCAACTAACAGTGTAGCTAATGTTGCTGTTAAAGGTAATGCTCAGGTTAATACAGGCGCTTCATCAGTTGTAAATTTACAGACTGGAGCTCACAGTGGAGATTCAGTAAGCTCTGTTAAAGTTGATGCATCTAATGCAAAGAACATGGTAGCTGATATCACAGCAATGTTTGCCAAAAGTGGCAATGCTGTTCAGGCTAACTTAAACGGTTTTGATGCAGCACGTCTTTTAGCCTAATTTAAAGCTCTTGGTTAGATGTTCCTGTCCCATATAGATCAGGGCATCTGTCAGAACGATATATAGAAAATGCGCTATCACCTTATAAGGTCGATGGCGCATTTTGCTTAAAAACTCATAAGATAGCTTCCCCAAAATTTTTTTAAATTTACTTAAAGTTTTAAAAAAAGTGTCCGTTATAGAGTACAGATAGAAGAGTAACATTACTTTTCTTAGGAGAGAAAAATTTTTACCTCTCGATAAGAGGGGAGGCTAGCTATGAGCGATATTACTATTACTAGTTCTAATTCAATGTCATCAGTAGCTAATCAGGCCTATGTTGCCAATACTCAGACAACCAAGGCTGACAGTACTGTTGCGGATGATGTAAAAAAACAAAATACTCAAGCAGTAAAAGATAATACTAATTCAGTTAAAGATCCTGAAACAAAGAGTACTAGTGCTTCAGATCTTGATGAAGTAGTAAAAGAGACTGCTAAAAAAATCAATGAAGAGAAAAAGCTCTCTAAATATATGCAGGAGCATAATGAGAAGGTAATTCAAGAGCGTAAAAACGATCTGAACCGCCAGAATATTGGTCTTGCATTCAGTATCGATAAAGATACTGAGAATACTGTAGTTAAGGTTACTGATCTTAATACAGAAAAGCTGGTTCGACAGATCCCATCTGAGGACTTCTTAAAGCTTGCTGAGCGCTTAAAGGATATGAGAGACAATACCTCTGTTTCTAAAAAAGATACTGAAACTAAAGGTATACTTTTTGACGAAAAAGCATAGCCTTGCCTCATACCGCTTCAAAAAAAAGACCTGAAAGTTACAACTTTCAGGTCAAATTTTAGAGACTTTTCAGTCTTTCTCTGTCATTAGTTAATCCTTTTAGGATCTTGCTTTCTACTTTGCAAGCAAAGCTTCAATGTCGGCATCAGCTGAACCTAACTTAATTCTCTGTGCTTTTACAAAGTTTAACTTTGGATAAAGAGCTTTCATATCTGATAATGACTTATCGATTGAACTTCCTCCTGAGGTGCAGAACAGGTAAATGTTCTTGCCCTCAAGGTTATAGCTTTCAATAAAGGTTTGTATGATTCTAGGGGCAGTACCCCACCAAATAGGGAAGCCTAAATATACGTTTTCTTTGTCATTAACGGCAGACAAGTCATTTGCAATCTCTGGTCTTACATCAGGAGTCTTCATCTCAACATTAGCTCTGCAATTATCCTGTCTGTAATTTAAATCGTCGTCGGTATATACCTGTTTAGCTTCAATAGCTAAAGCCTGTGCATCTAACTTTTTAGCTAACGCCTGTGCCACAATTTTTGTGTTACCTGATGCTGAGAAATAAACAACGATATCGTTTGCAGCGGCAAATGAATTTACTGAAAAACTCATAATAGCTCCTAGTGATAGACACTTAATCAGCTTTGAAAACTTCATAACAACTCCTTGTGAATAGGGCAAACATCAATGTAGATTATGGTAACTTTGCATAGTCGTCATCTGAGACGGCTTCAAGCCATTCGTTTGAAGTGTTTTCTCCTGGAACTTCTACAGCAACATGAGAGAAGTAACTGTCCTTTTTAGCGCCGTGCCAGTGTTTTACTTCTGGTTTTATAAAGACTACAGAACCTTCATGTAAACTTACAGGTTCTTTGCCTTCTTCTACATACCAGCCTTCACCACAGGTGCAGATTAAGATCTGGCCACCACCATTTGTAGCATGGTGAACGTGCCAGTTGTTTCTGCAACCAGGTTCAAAAGTAACATTTGCGACAACAAAAGGTTCACCTGGTTTTAATAACAGGTTTAAAAATGAATTTCCTTTAAAATACTGAGCATATGCTGTGTTTGGATTGCCTTTACCAAACACATTTGCTTTTTCAAATTGTGCCTTATCAGTGTATTTCATAAAATCCTCTTAATCTTTATAAATGTCTTTAATTATATTAAATGCTGCCCATGCCTTAGGCCATCCTGCGTAGAAAGCTACATTAGTAATCATGGCAGCCATTTCCTTTTTTGATACGCCATTCTTTTTTGCATTCTGTAAATGGAACTTTAAAGAACTGTCAGTAATGCCACTTGCAACTAAGGTAGAAACAGTGATCATGCTGCGTGTCTTTAAATTTAAAGTGCTGTCAGACCAAACTTCACCGAACAGTACATCATCGTTGTATTTTGCAAACTCTGGTGCTAACTTGCCTAAAATGTCACGACCTGCGGTTACAACAAATTTCTGCTCTTCACTCATATAAGCCTCTTCTTCGTATAGTATTTTGACCATAAATCGATGGTTCTCTTTATCTATGTCTTAATTTTAAAAATCTTGAGAGTATGAAATTTGCACAATCTTTTCAATATATTGTCAATTCTTCTAAAAATGCTTATTTTCTTGTCAAATTGTGCAAAGTGTCTTAAATGAAAATATGTCTTTTTCTGTTAGAATAGCCTTCAAAATCGTGATTTTTAACTTAGATCATTACCTGATAAGTATTACAGGACACAAGTTTTGTAAATTGGAGCTAAACATTTTTTCAATTTGCACGATAATATAATTAAGTAAATGAGTATTTTTGATTGCAGGAGATCAAATGTACGGACGTAATTTAAAAGCTTATAAGCGCACAAACCTTGAGGCTGAGCTCTCTGTAGCAGATCCTCACAGAATCATACAGATGATGTATGATGGTTTGATTGAACGCCTGTCTCAGGCTAAAGGCGCTATTTTGCGCAATGACTTTGAGTACAAGGCAAACAGACTCGATAAAGCCATTGGTATTATCAATGGTCTGCAGACCGCTCTGGACAAGAGAGGAAATCCGGAGCTTTTTGACAGAATGTACGCTCTTTATGACTATATGAAAGAGTTGCTTGCAAAAGCTTCAGTATCTTTGGATGTGTCTCAGATTGATGAAGTAATTAATCTTATCCTGCCTATAAAACAGGCCTGGGATCAGATTCCTCAGGATATTAAGGATAAGACTAATCAGGAAATTCTAAATTCACCTGATTATTAGTTTTATTTCTGAATATACATTTTTTAGCGATATCCCTGTATTTAAGACTGATTAGATACAGGGATTTTTTATCAGTTAAACGGTCAGGATAACTTTATGGATAACAGATTATTTCTAACTTGGACAAAAGATCTTCAAAGTATAGCTCAGGAAGGTCTTTATTACGGTAAGGACGTTTTTGACAGAGAACGATATGAAAAAATTAGAGAAATTTCAGCTCAGATGATGTCAGAGATATCCGATCTTGACGTAGGTAAGGTTAAAGATCTCTTCTGCAATGAGATAGGCTATCAGACTCCTAAAATTGATACGAGATCTGCTATTTTCAAAAATGACAGGATCCTTCTGGTCAGAGAGAAAAACGGTACTTGGTCATTACCTGGAGGATGGTGTGACTATAATGTTTCTGTTGCAGAAAATGCTGTAAAAGAGACCAGAGAGGAGTCTGGCTTTGATGTGAAAGTAATAAGGCTTATTGCTGTTCAGGACAGAGCAAAGCACAATTCTCCTCTATATCCTTATGGTGTCTGCAAGATGTTTTTTGAATGTTCTATCACAGGAGGAGAGTTTAAAGAAAACAGTGAAACAACAGCGGTTGATTTTTTTACAGAGAACTCACTTCCAGACCTTGCCACAGAAAAGAACAATGAAGAACAGCTGAAAATGTGTTTTAAGGCACACCGTGATGAGCACTGGATGCCTTTAGTTGAGTAAAACACAGATTGGCTTTTAGGAAATAAAAAAGGGGAGCATCTGCTCCCCAATTTTCAGACGACTACTGTTAGATAGTCTGTACTGACATGGTATTGGTGATTCCTGAAGGAACTAATGCACCGTTTACCATAACAATCTTATCGCCAGCCTTGGCAAGACCCATCTCAACAGCTAACTTCTTACCTAACTGTAAGAATTCATCAGTTGAAGAAATACGGTCAACAATCTTAGGCATTACACCACGTGTTACGCATAACTGACGAGCAGCCTTTACGTTTGGTGTTAAAGCTAAAATCTCTGCCTTAGGATTGAATTTGCGGATTGCACGAGCTGAATTACCGTGCTCTGTTGCAACTACGATTACTGGTACATTTAAAGCATCAGCAGCTTCTACAGCAGCTAAGCAAGCTGAATCAGTAACAGTCTTTGCAGAAACTACAGCAGGGAATACCTTGCCGTGATTCTCTTCACAGTATGAGTCAGTACGCTCACAGATGGTGTTCATGGTGCGAACAGCCTCACGTGGGTACTTACCCTTTGCAGACTCGCCTGATAACATAACTGCATCAGTACCGTCCAGAATAGCATTGGTTACGTCACCTGCCTCAGCACGGGTTGGACGTGGATTCTTGATCATAGAATCTAACATCTGAGTTGCAGTGATAACTGGCTTGCCTACCTGGTTGCAACGCTTGATGATGTGCTTCTGGGCGAAGATAACGTCCTGAGCAGGGATCTCAACACCCATGTCACCACGGGCAACCATAATACCGTCAGCAGTTGCAAGAATATCCTCAAAGTTATCCAAACCTTCCTGGTTTTCGATCTTGCAGATGATCTTGATATCGTTACCGCCGTTTGCGTCAAGGAAGTTACGAATATCTAAAACGTCTTCCTTGGTACGGGTAAATGAAGCAGCGATGAAGTCAACACCACGTTTGATGCCGAATAATAAATCGCCCTTGTCCTTTTCTGACAGGAATGGCATAGAAATGTGGGTATTTGGCAGGTTTACACCCTTGTGCTCACCGAGTTCGCCGTTGTTCTGTACTTCGCAGACAACGTCGTCACCATTGATTTCGATAACCTTTAAGCCGATTAAACCGTCATCTAATAAAACAGTTGCACCAACTTTTAGATCTTTTGCTAAGTTAGGGTAGGTAACACCAACTTTAGTCTTGTTACCAACAAAATTACTGTCAGAAGTTAAAGTGATCTTATCGCCAGTAACTAAAGAAACATCTTCGCCGTTCTCAAGATCACAGGTTCTGATCTCAGGACCCTTGGTATCTAACAGAACTGCAAAAACTTTACCTGTTTCCTGCATGATTGCGTTGATGTTTGTGATACGACCACCGTGCTCTTCAAAGTCACCGTGTGAGAAGTTCAGACGCATTACGTTCATGCCTGAGTTTAGTAAGGTTTCCATAATTTCGCGCTTCTCGGATTTAGGACCGATAGTGCAGACCATTTTAGTCTTTTTCATATTTAGGCTCTCCTAGCGGAGTAATAAGATTGAAGAATGTAGTTTGTAAAAATTCACGCAAATTATAGCAGAATTCAAAATAAATAATAGTTAAATTTTGTTAACAATATCAAAAAAAATCGAGCAGTTTATTGCTCGATTTTTTAACTTAAGTTCACTTAATTTTTTCTTTTAATTAAAAGAACTTAACATACATTAAGAACTGTAAACCTAGTGAAATAAATGATATTGCAGCAGCAGTACCATATGCAATGTACCATGTTAGTTTTGAGTGAATACCAAAATCATGGCTTGAGTGGTGCATTCTGTGTAAAGCGTAGAAGCTTAATAAGAAAACAACACCAAATACGCATAGGCTTAGGAACCAGTTACTGAAAATGCTGTAAACCTGTCCTAAGTTTAATACACAGTGCTGAAGATCTGAGCTGGTTAAACCAGCTGCAATCAGAACTACCATGATTGCAGGTAATACAATAGCTGCTACCATGCCACCAGCACCGAACATTAACCAGTACATTGGCTCGTCTGAACGAGTTGGAAGGAATTGACGCATTTGTGAATTCTCCTTAAATGGTTAAGAAAGCAACAGCCAAGATAACAACAGTAGCGCCAACTAAAGCTAAGTATAAAGCGCTCTTGGTTACCCACTCAGGCAGAAGCTCTGTTGAGTTCTTGTTCATGAATACACGAACAGCCTTTGGCATTAAAGCGAACCAAGTTACAGCATGGAATAACTGTGAAACTAGGATTACAACGTTAATTGCGATGATAACTGGGTTACCTAGGAAGTTCTGTAAGTACCAAATATATGGAGCAACACCAGTTAAGGTAGGTGCTGAGCCAACTTCACATAAAGCTAGCATGAAGATACCAAATACGATCTCTAATACAGCTAGTAATGCTAGCACAGCAGTGCCTTCACGAACCATATAGTAGATGTAGAATGGATTATCTAACCACCAAGTTAATTTCTTAACAGGTGGGTTGTATGGCTTACGATATGATTTTACTTCGCTCATTTTATTAGTGCTCCGGTTTGATCATGTTGAATACGTAGTCAGTAGCAGACATCTTCTTGCCTAGCTGAATAGCTGAAGATGGATCTACGTGTTTTGGACAAACCTCTGAGCAGTAACCTACGAAGGTACAGCCCCAAACGCCTTCCTCTGAATTTAGGAATGGTGCACGAAGTTTAGCGCCAGCGTCACGATTATCAACATTGTAACGATATAGCAGAGTTAAAGCTGCAGGACCGATGAACTTAGGGTTCAGCTTGTACTGTGGGCAAGCTGCGTAACAGCAACCGCAGTTGATACACTGAGCAAACTGTAAGTAAGCTTCCATCTGCATAGGAGTCTGCTTGAAGTTCTTGTTCAGTGGCATATTTGCGTTCTTAGCATCAGGAATGATGTAAGGCTTAATACGCTCAATCTTCTCAATGAGATCTGATAAGTCAACAACTAAATCACGCTCAATAGGGAAGTTAGCTAATGGCTCAATCTTCATGTCCTTGCCTTCATAGTCACGTAAGAAGGTCTTACATGCTAAATGAGGAACACCGTTTACCATCATACCGCATGAACCGCAAACAGCCATACGACATGACCAACGGAATGACAGGCTAGGCTCAAAGTTGTCCTTGATGTAGAACAGAGCTTCTAAAACTGATGTATCTTTGTGGTAAGGAACATCAAAGGTCTGCTCCCAAGGAGCTTTATCCTGCTCTGGGCGATAGCGAAGAACAGTGATCTTCATAGTTTTCTGCTGTGATTCCATTATTTAGCCTCCTTTGCCTTTCTTGCGGCTTCAGCAGCTTCTGCTTCAGCACCATATACACGCTTAGCAGGCTGGAAGGTTGTAATCTTAACGTCGCTTAGTTCGATTCTTGGCTCATCAGCACCATCTTGCTTGAATGCTAATGAGTGCTTTAAGAAGTTTACGTCATCACGCTGCTTGTATGCACCGTTAGGACCATCTAAACGCTGATGTGAACCACGTGACTCTTTACGGTTGATAGCTGAGTGAACCATACACTGTGCTACATCTAAGGTGTAACCTAATTCGATGCGGTTCATCCACTCGGTGTTGAATACACGACCACGGTCGGTGATACCAACGTTTACTAAGCGCTTTTGTAAGTTCTTTAAGGTATCAATGGTCTTCTGCATTGACTCTTCTTCACGATAGATACCAACGCCTTCTTCCATTGACTGCCCCATCTCATGACGGATCTTAGACTGTGACTCTGTGCCCTTAACATCGAATAGGTCTAAAGCACGCTTCTGAGCAGCTTCTGCCTGACGAGCTAATTCTGGTGAATCGAAGTCCTTTAACTGATGAGCTCGTTCTGCCATTGCGTCACCACCGATCTTACCGAATACGATGGTCTCAACTAATGAGTTAGAACCTAAGCGGTTTGCACCGTGAATGCCAACTGAAGCACACTCACCACCAGCATATAGGCCTGGCATACGAGTCTCGGTGTTACCGTTAGTCTCGATACCACCCATGGTGTAGTGAACAACAGGACGTACAGGAACTGGAGCCTTAACAGGATCAACACCTGAGTAAGTCATAGCAAGTTCACAGATTAGTGGTAAACGCTCATGTAGGTATTTCTCACCTAAGTGAGTTAAGTCTAAGTGAACAGCCTCACCTAAAGGATACTTAATGGTACGGCCTTTCTTTGACTCGTTCCAGAAAGCCTGTGATAGACGATCACGAGGACCTAATTCCATGTACTTGTTCTTTGGATGTCCAACAGGAGTCTCAGGGCCTAGACCATAATCCTGTAAGTAACGGTAACCATCCTTATTGTATAGAACACCACCTTCACCACGGCAGCCTTCTGTCATTAACAGACCGCAACCTAGAAGACCTGTAGGGTGGTACTGAACGAATTCCATATCACGTAATGGAACACCGTGACGATAAGCTAAAGCCATACCATCACCAGTTACGATACCGCCGTTAGTGTTGAATAGGTAGCAGCGACCTGCACCACCAGTAGCTAAGAATACTGCTTTTGCATTGATCTGACGGAATACACCGTTCTGCAAATCGTAGCAAACTACGCCACGGCACTGACCATCTTCTTCTAGAAGATCTAATACGAAGTGCTCATCGAAGCGCTGAATTGAAGGAAACTTAACTGATGTCTGATATAAGGTATGTAACATGTGGAAACCAGACTTATCAGCAGCAAACCATGTGCGAGGAACCTTCATACCACCGAAACGACGTACGTTAACGTCACCGTTTGGCTTACGGCTCCAAGGACAGCCCCAGTGTTCTAACTGATATAACTCTTCAGGTGCCTGGTGAACGAACTTCTCAACAACATCCTGCTCACATAGCCAGTCACCACCAGCTACTGTATCTTCAAAGTGTTTCTGATATGAGTCGTCATCACGAACAACACCAGCAGCACCACCTTCGGCAGCAACAGTGTGTGAACGCATTGGGTAAACTTTGGAAATGAGTGCTACTCTTAACTTAGGGTCAGCCTGAGCAACTGCAATAGCAGCGCGAAGACCAGTACCACCAGCACCCACGATCGCAACATCGGCTTGATATTTTTCCACGTGAATCTCCTAATTACCGTTAGGATCTCTGCACAATAAAACAGAGTCCAAGGTTAGCAAGCAAAAAAACAACGTAATTATAACTGTAAATGATATTTTTTTTTATTTTTAAATGTCAGTTTTTACTAACGTCTTGAAAATAAATATAAAATACTATCTACAATAATAGACAAAAATCTAAAATCTCAAAATTATGCAATTTTGAAGAAATTTTCTACTTTTCTTGAGCAGAAACGATTAGTGATCTTCCCATTTTTACAGGAAGCATAGTTTCAATATCTGAAGGTAATTCACCTTGATTGTTTCCCCACAGGCAGATAACTGTGCTGCCGTACTTGAAGTAACCAATTTCATCACCTTGCTGATAGTGAATGTTTTCTTTTGAGTAGTCTTTAATTTCAAGACCAACTCTTCTGTTAACAGTACCACCCCAAGTTGTGTGAATACTGCCAACTAAAGCAGCTCCTACCATTACTACACATAATGGCCCTATTGCAGTTTCAAAAAAACATACCATTCTTTCATTTACTGTATACAAGTCAGGCATGTTTGAAATGTTTCGTCTGCCAACAGGGAACAATCTTCCTGGAACATGAATAGCTTTCTTTAAAGTTCCATCAATTGGCATGTGAATTCTGTGGTAGTTAGAAGGAGATAGGTAGATACATGTATAACGACCATCTTCAAATTGTTCTGAATCGATACTGTTTCCACCAACTAAAGCTTTTAATGAATAATCAATGCCTTTAGCCTGAATTAGTCTGCCATTGGTAATTTTGCCAGCTTGTCCTATGGTGCCGTCAACAGGGCATACGGCTAAACAATCCTTGTCCAAAGGTCTGGCGTTTTCTTCTAACTTTCTAATAAAGAAGTCGTTGAAGGTTTTATAAGACTCAAGATCTTTATTTGCAATCTCGTCTGTGTTGATATTGAATGTTTTAATAAAGTTCTTAATTAAAAATTGAGTAAATCTGCCCATTGGAACATCTGTTAGCTTTGCTGACAGAGAGGATAAGGTTGTAAATGGGGTGATGGTTTCAACGGTTTTCAGTAGAAATGAGGTAAATGACATTGCTTCTCCAAAACAAACTATTAGAGCAAATAACAGTCTTTCGTCTGTGAATAATAGAAGAATATAAAAAAATTGCGAAGATTTTATCAAAATCTTGTGAAATTTAGCAAAAGAATGTGCTTATTTGATTAGGCGGTCATAAAAACAGGTCATACTCATAAGAATATGACCTGTTGCTTTAGCTTATTTCTTTCCAATTATTTATTGGAAAATTAAATCTCAAACATATGAACAATCTCAGATAGTCTGCCAATTTCTCCGTGGGTACTTGAAATACTTTCATTGACCACCTGAAGTTCTTGAGCAAGATTTTTAGAACCATCAGTAATGTTCTTCATATTTGAAGAAATCTCTGATGTAGCTGTGGTCTGCTCCTCTGCCGCTGTTGCAATCTGAGTGATCTGTGCATTTACCTCAGTTACCTTATCGGTTACTTCACTTAAGATTGAATGTAACTGACCAGTCTCAGCAGAAATACCATCCATTACTTTTACAGATGCCTGCATTGCTTCATCTGCCACATTAGCATCTGTCTGTACTTGAGATACCATTCTAGTAATTTCTTGAGTTGAAGCAGAGGTTCTTGAGGCTAGAGCACGGACTTCATCAGCTACCACAGCAAATCCCTTACCAGCTTCACCAGCACGGGCTGCTTCAATTGCTGCATTTAATGCTAATAAGTTAGTTTGTGAAGCAATATCGTCAATTGTTTGAACGATGGTTCCGATCTTTTGAGCCTGATCTGCTAGGTTCTTAACTAGCTGAGCATCATGTTTTGACTTTTCCACCTGTGTATCAAGTTTATCGATAGTATCTTGAACTCTGTGAATACCAGTCGTGGTGATTTGTGATGATTCGTTTGAACTAATTGAAGCCTGTTCGCAGTTCTTAGCAATATCTGCAGTGGTTGATACCATCTCGTCAGATGCTGCTGCAACTGTTAAGGAATGAGATTGGTTTTGTTCAGCTGTTTGACGAATTTCTGAAGAAGAAGCGTCGATCTCTTGCATAGTAGATTTGATGTTTCTAGTAACATCCTGAATTTGAGAAATACTGCCATGCCATGATTTTCTCATCTTCTCTAAGGCATCTAAAAGAGGACTGAATTCATCATGTCTTCGATTTTTAATTTCCTGATTTAGTTTTCCTGAAGCAAGGGTTGATGCGAATCCTACAGACTGTCCGATAATATCTGAGATTGCTTTAGGCATGGTGCAGATGATAGCAACAGCAACAAAGATGGAGAACAGAGTTAAACTTACAGCAATTACTAAAGGAGTATTGCTAGTAATATCTTTTACATGATCTTTTGATACAGCAATTTGGTAGCCATTTACCTTTACAACATTCTCCTGAATGATGATGAAGTCAGTCAGCATTTTTGTGGTGTAGAACAAGGTAGCCTTTTCAGTTTCACCTTTCTCAACTAAAGGTATGTATTGAGTATTTAAAAGATTGATGAAATTAGAGGTAGCTTTTTTTACTGCACCAATTTCAGTTGGGTATCTTGCCATCTGCAACTTATCAGCAGCAACTTGCATTTTTGATACATTATCGTTTAAAGATTCTTTTGCACTATCATATGATGCGCCATTGTTAATACTTTGAATGATAGTATTAACAGCAAAGGCATAATCTGCTGTGGCTCTGGTTCTGCCATAGCGTTCAGATAGTGTAGTATGAACGAATCCTGCTACGTCTTTGTTGGTAAGACAGTTAGAAATAGAGTTCCAAGACAGTACGATTGATACGATTACTAGTGATAGATAACTTAGAATTAACTTTTTCTTAATTGTTAGACTATATAAAAAACTCATAGCGCCCCCTCATATTTTTATTTTTTAGGCCACTGGTTTGCTTTGTGATCCCGCCTTTTGAACGGATATATTAATATAGTCGGCAGTGTTCCAAAATAATTCACAAAAAAGCTTAATATTGGGTCAAATTCACAAATTTGCGTGCAAAAATATGAAGTAGATAACAATTATTCTTAATAAGAAAGTAAATTTATGTAAATTCCTCTTTAAAAGAGGGTAAAAATCACATCATTAAAAACGTACTGCGGTGAAAACAGTACGTTTTAAACTGTGCTCAAAGTGTGCGCTTGTGCTATGAGTTTATTATTTATCAAACTTTAAATTCTGAAACCATATTGGATAGAACCGTAATTTGAGTATTTGTCTGTTTGATATCTTCATTTACGTCAACAAGATCTTCAGCTAGTTCTTTTGAACCATCTGTGATTTGTTTCATATTAGAAGAAATCTCTGATGTAGCAACAGTTTGTTGTTCAGCAGCGGTTGCAATTTGAGTAATTTGACCTGTAACTTCGTTAACCTTTGTGGTTAATGTATTCAAAATTTCCTCAATTTCACCACTTTCATTTGCTAGCGAATCCATAACTTTTGTTGATATTTGCATTGCTTCGTCAGCCTGGCCTGCGTCTGCCTGAACTTTCTGAACCATGTTGGTGATCTCTTGAGTAGAGTTAGAAGTTCTAGAAGCTAATGCACGGACTTCGTCAGCCACAACAGCAAATCCTTTACCAGCTTCGCCAGCGCGGGCAGCTTCAATAGCAGCGTTTAGAGCTAGTAAATTGGTTTGAGCGGCAATATCATCAATTGTTTGCACAATCGATCCAATCTTTTGGGCTTGATCTGACAGTTTCTGCACAAGTTGAGCATCACTTCTTGATTTAATTACCTGCTCATTGATCTTATCAATGACGTTTTGAATTTTAGCTACAGAAGTCTCAGTTGCCTTAGCAGACTCATCTGCTGCAGCTGAGGCGTGTTCACAGTTTTTAGCAATATCCTGTGTCGTTGATACCATCTCGTCTGAAGCTGCAGCAACTGTCAATGCTCTATTCTGATTGTCTGATGCTGTATTGCTGATTAAACCTGAAGTATTAGTCAATGTTCCAATAATGTCCTTTAGATTTTCAGCAGAAGATATTACTTTAGAAATACTCTCTTGCCATGAAGCTCTCATCTTCTCAAGATCTACCATCAGAAGTCTGAACTCATCTTTTCTGTTGGTATTAAGCTTTCTTGTCATATCACCTTTAGCCAACTCTAATGCAAGCTTAGAAATAGACTTAATATGAGCTGATAAGTTGTTTGCTATTAGATATGTCAAGAAGATAGCAATTAAGATCTCAAATACAGTGCAGCTGATGATAGTAATGTATGTACCTGAACTCTTAATAGATGCCATTGCATTTTGAGTTTCTCTTAATTGATTACCGTTCACTGTAACCATATTGTTACAAATAACCATAAAATCTTGATTTAAAGAATTTATAAAGATTTTCTCAGCTTTATCATAGTTGCCCTTTTGTATAAGGTGGATAAAGTCATTTCTAAAGGTTGCCAAGTATGCTTTAGTACTTTCTTTTATGGCTCCGATTTCTTTAGGGAATCTTTTCATCTGCAAGGCATCAGCACAAGCTTGCATCTTGTCTATGAGAGCTGATGATTTAGAAATTAGGTCTTGAGTATTTCCTGCTTGTGATACTAAATCTTTAGCTAAAAAGTTCATGTTGTAGAAGGAATCAAGAGCTCGTCTTGTTCTCTCATATCTAACGTTTAAAGCGTCAATCTTATCAATAGTAGCGGTTCTAGCAGAGGAAATGGTTAAGGATGAAGTGGTAGCAAGAATGACAGTTAAAAAGATCACACAGAAAAAACTGCTGATGATCTTTATCCGAATGACAGGTTGTTAAGAAAAGACATACAGATCCCCCTCGTTTGTTGTATCAAGAACTTTTTAATTTATTAGTATTTATATTTGATTATTGTTTGTAGAAAATGACAGATTTTGTTCTAATATTTTTTATCTTACCAAGATGATTGTAGATTGTTTTTTACAATTGTCTTATAAAAAATTCAAATTTTGACAATGTCGTGGCAAAAATTGAAAATAATTCTGTACAAATTGTGTTAACGATAAAAGTTACTAATATTTTGAATTTTATAAAAATATTAAATTTTATGAATGATGTATCTTTAAAAAATATGAGAAAATATTACAAGATTTTTATCTTTTAACATAGGATTAAAACGTACTTTGTGCAAATAACCTAGTGTTTTAGAATGAATATTGATATAAATGTCATTTCAAATTTCTAATACTTTTAAACAAGATTTTGTATTTTTAACAGTCAAAGGCGATTTATATGCCTTTAGAGAATTTTTTAGAAATTGATTAACTTCATTCTTAAAAAAAAGATCAAAAAAAAAACTTGACGAATAGAAAAAATAATCTATAATGTCACTCATCGGATGCGGGAATAGCTCAGTTGGTAGAGCATAACCTTGCCATGGTTAGGGTCGCGAGTTCGAACCTCGTTTCCCGCTCCAAATAAAGAGAAGAATAGCTTAAAGCTGTTCTTTTTTTTTTGCCTTTTTGAGCCCTCACTTCGCTTTTTACTTGAATTTTCTTAACACAGTCCGCATATACATAAATAAGTTCATTATTTGTTATGCCTCATAAGGTATAATTACGGTATTGTTAACCATATAAATTTAATTGATCAATTATTAAGATATAAAAAATGTTTGTCACAACCATCGTTACCAAAATCATTGGTAGTAGTAATCAGAGAACTGTTCGTAAGTTATCAAAGATTGTTAAAGGCATAAATGCCCTTGAGAGTAAGTATCAGTCATTAAAAAATGAAGATTTTAAAGATCTTACTGAGCAGTTTAAACAACGTGTAGCTAATGGTGAAACTTTAGAGGCTCTTTTACCTGAAGTATTTGCAGTAGCAAGAGAAGCTGCAAAAAGATCATTAGGACTTCGTCCTTTTGATGTTCAGCTTATGGGTGGTATTGTTTTAAATGCAAACCGTATTGCTGAAATGAAAACAGGTGAAGGTAAAACCCTAACCGCTTTATTACCTTGCTATTTAAATGCATTATCAGGCAAAGGTGTTCACGTTGTTACAGTTAACGATTACTTAGCACGTCGTGATAGTGATTGGTCAAGACCTTTCTATACACTGTTAGGTATGACTGTAGGTGTAAATATCCCTGGTATGAATCCAGAAGAAAAGAGAGCAGCTTATGCTTGTGATGTTACCTACGGTACTAATAATGAGTTCGGTTTTGATTACTTACGTGACAACATGGCTTACTCATTAGAGCAGAAAGTTCAAAGAGAACTGAACTACGCTCTAGTTGATGAGGTTGATTCCGTTTTAATTGACGAGGCAAGAACTCCTTTAATCATTTCAGGTGCTGCAGAGAATAGTTCAAAACTATATCAAGCTGTAGATAAGTTAATTCCAGGCTTAATCTTCCAGGAAAAAGAAGACACTGAAACTTATACAGGTGAAGGTGACTATACCTTAGATCTCAAGATCAAGCAGGCTTACTTAACTGAGCGTGGTCAGATCAAAATTGAAAACTCTTTAGTAAATGCAGGCCTTTTAAAAGAAGGCGACAAGCTCTTTTCTTCAGAGAACATTACATTATTACATCACGTAATGGCTGCTTTAAGAGCTCATACTCTATTCAAGCGCGATGTTGATTACGTGGTTGAAAATGGTGAAGTTTTAATTATCGATGAGCATACAGGTCGTAAGATGGTAGGTCGTCGTTGGTCTGAAGGTTTACATCAGGCAATCGAAGCAAAAGAAGGGGTTGAGATCCACTCAGAGAACCAAACCTTAGCTTCTATTACTTTCCAGAACTACTTCCGTATGTACAAGAAACTTGCCGGTATGACCGGTACAGCTGATACTGAAGCATACGAGTTCCAGCAGATCTACGGCTTACAGACAGTGGTTCTTCCAACTAATAGACCAATGATCCGTAAGGATATGCCTGATCTTATCTATTTAACTGAAGATGATAAGTACAAAGCAATTGTTAATGATATTAAAGAGACGATTGCTAAAGGCAGACCAGTTTTGGTTGGTACCATCTCAATTGAGAATTCTGAAAAGTTATCACACTTATTAGATAAGTTAGGTATCAAACATCAGGTATTAAATGCTAAGTTCCACGAAAAGGAAGCTTATATCGTAGCTCAGGCTGGTCGTCCTGGTACAGTAACTATTGCTACCAACATGGCAGGTCGTGGTACCGATATTATCTTAGGTGGTAACTTAAAGGCTGATATTGCAGCTTTAGGTGAGAACCCAACAGCTGAACAGATTGAAAAAGTAAAAGCAGATTGGCAGAAACGCCATGATGATGTTCTAAAAGCTGGTGGCTTACATATCATCGGTTCAGAGCGTCACGAGTCACGTCGTATTGATAATCAGTTACGTGGTCGTGCTGGTCGTCAAGGTGATCCTGGTTCATCACGTTTCTACTTATCTATGGATGATAACTTAATGAAGCTCTTTGGCTCAGAGAAGTTAAAAGCCTTCATGAAGAAGATGGGTATGGACGATGGACAGCCTTTAGAGCATAAGTTCATCACCAGAGCAATTGAGTCAGCTCAGCGTAAGGTTGAAACTCGTAATTTTGATATTCGTAAGAGCTTACTTGAGTATGATGATGTTGCAAATGAGCAGCGTAAAGTTATCTATGAGGAGCGCAATGCTCTTCTAGAAGGCAAGGATATTTCTGAAACCATTCACACCATCTTCGAAGATGTATTAGATAATGTTATCTCAAATTACATTCAGCCTAATTCATTGCCTGAGCAGTGGGATCTTGAGGGACTGCAGAAGCGTTTAGCTGCTGTATATAACTTAGATGCTCCAGTTTCACAGTGGATGAAAGAAAATGATAAGCTAGTTGAGAATGACATTCGCGATAAGATTATCGCTCTAGGTCATGAGATGTATCAGAAGAAGTGCGATGTAATCGGTCCTGAGAATCAGAAGCAACTTGAAAAACAAGTAATGCTCCAGTGCATTGATTCTTTATGGAAAGAGCACTTAGCAGCAATGGATTACATGCGTCAGGGTATTGGTCTTCAGGGATATGCTCAGAAGAATCCAAAGAATGAGTACAAGATCCAGTCATTCAATCTGTTCTCAAAGATGCTTGATAACTTGAAGGATCAGGTAGTTTCAATTCTCTGCAGAATTCAGGTAAGACTCAAGTCACCTGAAGAGGCTGCAGCTGAGCAGAAGGCTATTGAAGAGCGTAATGAAGAAATGAAAATGCGTGAAGAAGCCAAGAAATACGCAGGAATGCACATCGGACGCAATGATCCATGTCCGTGCGGTTCTGGCAAGAAGTTCAAGGTCTGCCACGGTAGATTTATTTAAATTTTAATCCTAAGAAAAGCCTCGTTTCCGTTTCTCTGGCAGTTACGAGGCTTTTTTTGTGAATGTTATTTAGCAGCATAGATTAAGTAAGGTAAACAAAAATCCCTCCATACCATCTTTCATTTGCAGTTGAACTTACACTCATGTCATCTGCATCTGTAGCAAATTCAGACAGTTTTAATAAATCAAATTAGTTTTTGCAGATTGGTCTAAAAATAATAAATGCGATTTATAAGGCGTTTGTTTGGATGATTGAAAAAATATGTTCTTTTTGAACAAAATTTTCTTGACTGAAAAGGGGTTATGTGTTTTAATATTCGCCGTTGCCCAGATAGCTCAGTCGGTAGAGCAGGGGATTGAAAATCCCCGTGTCGGCGGTTCGATTCCGTCTCTGGGCACCATCTAAAATTCAAAAAAATCATTTCTTTTGCCCAGATAGCTCAGTCGGTAGAGCAGGGGATTGAAAATCCCCGTGTCGGCGGTTCGATTCCGTCTCTGGGCACCATCTTCAAATTTCAAAATTGTTTTCATAACGAGATTGGTGTAATCTCTTTCTGTCTTTTCAGAAGCAAAAAAAAAACGCAAACCTTTCAGATTTGCGTTTTTAACAATGTCTGACTAACTAATGTTATCTTTATTAGGTTAAACTTTAAACTCAGCTACCATGTTCATGAGTTTTACAACCTGATCATTTGAGTCTTTGATATTTGTCTCGATATCTGAAATTGCTCCATTGAGTGCTTTAGAGCCGTCAGTGATGTTCTTCATGTTTGAAGAAATTTCGGATGTGGCAACTGTCTGTTGCTCTGCAGCTGTTGCAATCTGTGTGATCTGACCCGATACCTCTTTAACCTTATCTGTTAACTCGTTTAGGATCTGCTCAATCAGTGAACTTTCCTCTGACAGTCCGTCCATAACCTTTACAGATACCTGCATTGCATCATCTGCGTCTTTAGCATCATTCTGAACACCTGTAACCATGCGGGTGATTTCCTGTGTGGAGCTCGATGTTCTTGAAGCCAGTGCTCTAACCTCATCTGCAACCACAGCAAATCCCTTACCGGCCTCACCGGCACGGGCTGCTTCAATTGCAGCATTCAATGCCAGAAGATTTGTCTGTGATGCAATTTCATCAATAGTCTGGACAATTGATCCAATCTTCTGGGCCTGATCTGCCAGTTTCTGAACCAGTTTTGCATCAGCCTTTGATTTATCAACCTGAGCTTCTATCTTACTGATGATTGACTGAACCTTGCTTACACCTTCAGTTGTGGTGCGTGTGGATTCCTCAGCTGTTGCAGAGGCATGCTCACAGTTGCTTGCTATGTCCTGAGTTGTGGATACCATCTCATCAGATGCAGCTGCAACTGTAATGGCTCTGTTCTGGTTATCCTCAGCAGTGTCTCCGATTTTATCTGAGGCTTCAGACAGCACATCTATGATTTTGCCAAGGCTGTTGGATACATTGACGATTGCAGCAATATCCTTCTGCCATACCTTTCTCATTTCCTCTAAAGAATCAGCTAAAGGGCTGAGTTCATCTTTTCTGTAATTACTGATTTCAAATCTCATATCACAGGCAGCAATCTTTTTTGCCTGACCTGTGATTTCTCTGATACGTTTTGCCAGACTCTCTGGAATAAAGTAGGTAAAAATAATTGCAACAAGGATCTCAAAGGCGGTGCATGAAAAGATTGTTATATATGTGCCATGACTTTTGATTGAGTTTATATCGGTCTTTGATTCTCTTATCTGATTACCGTTGACGACAGACATATTTGAACAGATAGTCAGAAAGTTCTGGTTCATAGATCCGAGCACCACATTTCTTGCAAGATTGAGATCGTTTTTTCTGATGGCAGGAATTAGCATATTGTTTAATGTATCAATATATTCTCTGGCATTATTTTTAATTGCACCTATCTCTTTTGGATAGCGGGTTGTCTGCAGAGCATCAGCAGCTTTTTTTGCCTTATCAATCAGAGCTTCTGATTCTGAAATGTAGGATTCACTGTTTTCTGCATCAGTGACAATTTTTCTGACCTGAAAGTGTAAATTGTAAAAAGAGTCCAGAGCCTTTCTGGTTCTTTCATATCGAACGTTCAGATTTTCGATTTTATCAATGGTAATCTCACGTGTGGATGAGATTTTGTATACAGATGATGCAACAAGAACAGCAGTCAGCAGAATAAGAATGACAAAACTGCCAACGATTTTGCTTCTAAAGGTAAGATTGTTGAAGGAAAACATAACGTCCTCACAGTAAAATTATTTATATAGTTTTCAGTACTCAATGTTTGTCTTTATGATAGTCAGTTAATAATTATTCATAATGCTTTCAGCATTAAATGCATCTGTGTAAATTAAAAGTCACATTGTGTTTTAAATGCACTTTAACAGCACAGATGCACTAGAATTTTCTTTTTTTTGTGACACTTTTATACAACAAAACAATTATTTGTAAATGAAAATAAATTTCATAAAGCATAACTTAGTGAAACAAAAAATTTTTTTGTCTGTAAAATTTATTGATAACTGGTACTGATAGTATGTAAAATATAACTACAAAAACAGACATGTCTCATTGTCGCTCACAGGACATGTCATCACCTTATAAAACTTGAAAGTTATAAACTATATGAAAAAACAAATTCAGTTATCTGCAGCTGCAGAGGGGGCCTTGCGTAAGCTTGGCAAAGGCATAAAAACAGCCCGTATCAAGAAGGGAATTACTGCCACATCAATGGCTGAGTTAATGGATACTACCCGTGTAACTCTAGGCTCAATTGAAGACGGTCTTCCTTCTGTATCCATGGGACATTACATCAAAGCCTTATCAGTACTGGGACTTGATCTTCGTCTGACAGGTCTTATGTTAGAAGAAACTCAGAAAGCCTAATCTGACAATTTCTTTATTGTCTCTTTTTTATGTATCAGATTGTGCGTGGTCTCTGACTGTGCACAATTGTTTCTCATCTTGCAGTTCATCAGATACTCATAGTCTAATCAGTGTTGTCAGTTCAGATAACTTTTCCACAAATCCTGCCATATGGCTGTCTTTTTAAAGCAGTTTTTTTGCCGTTTACTGCAGTTATGACTTTACGTTAAAAAAGAAAGTCCAGTATCTTTAAGCATGCTCTACAGTCAGAGGTAAAGATAATGGACATACATGAACAAATGATATCTCTTCAACGAAGACCACTTCATGTCACTCAATGACAACTGCTACTTTGCTCGTTTAAATCAATTAGATCATTTATGGCAAAAAAGACCCTACTTTGCATAATAAGCGTTTATTTGAACTCTTTTTCATGCTAAATTAGACACATCACAACGCAGATATTTTCAGTTTCCTTACCGGTACTGAACGTAACCTATTTAAGCTTATATATATAGAGCGTGTATTTTGGAAGAATTTAACAATAACAGAAGCGGTGAGCATAAGTCATTTAAACTGAACAAACCTGGTTTTCATGGCGGTCCGCGACTGAACAAATCAAACAGACCAAATCGTGGACGTGACAGGCAGAAGGGGATGGTTTCCGCATTTGTGCAGGGTAAAGGTCAGAATGCAGCGTTAAAGTGGCTGATGGAAAGCAGAACTCCTGTAAGCATTTTTCTCATCACTGGTGTGAAGTTTGAGGGCCTTGTAAGTGCATTTGATGCCTTTACCATCAGCATTACTGATGTAAAGCATCATCAGCAGATGATTTATAAGGATAAGATTTCCACAATCACCATTAAGAAGCCTGAAAATGGTTCATCCATGCATAAAGCGCCATTTCACCGTGGATTTGAACCTGCAACTCCAGGAATGTCACGTCCTTTAAGAGGTGACTCCGCTCAGAATAATGACGATGGTGTTACTCTGCCTGAAGATCATGTTGAGTATTTAGGTTAATTCATCACCTTATAAAAGATCCAGCAGAATCCGTCATACAAAAGAAAGGTGCCGTACACCAATACAGGCACCTTTCTTTGAGATGAGTATGACAGAGTTTTTCTGTCTTCAGTTTTAGCCTATCTGTCACACACAAAGTAATTGATCATTTCATTGTCTTTAACTTCGATGCAGTCAAAACCACCTCTGAGAGCTGCTTTGATCCCTAACTGTCCGTCTTCAAAGACAAGACAGTCTTCAGCTTTAAGTTCAAGTTTTCTTGCAGCTTCAAGAAAAGTGTCGGGATTTGGTTTGTGTCTTGTAACATCATCAGCTGTAACCAAAGCATCAATATAGCCAATAAGTCCCTTTTCCTTTAAAATTCTTGTAGCGTTTGCTGTTCTTGTACCAGTACCGACAGCAATTCTGATCCCCAGCGATTTTGCTGCTTTTAGTTCACTGAAGATCCTGTCAAAAACTTCAATCCTAGGAATATTTTCCTGAAAAATGCTAATTTTTCTTCTGACATATTCATCGATATCACCGACAGGTTCGCCTTTATTTTTGTAGTATGCAGCAATATCGCGGCTTGCCGATCCTCCCATGGCGTAAATGTCCTTTATATCAATGTTAAAACCATGTTCAGTTGCAACCTGCTTCCAGGCCAGTGCATGGTAGGGCATTGAATTGATAAGAGTTCCGTCAAGATCGAAAATGAGTCCCTTGTAGTTTTGTATTTCTGAATAGTTCATAAAAGTGCTGACCTGTAGTCTTTAATATCACGATTTTAAATTAAAGCAGTATTTTATCAGACTGCTGTTCTTTTTTATAAGGCAAAATCCTACAGAATGAAAGAGTCTGTTCTTACCAGTCCTGCTGACTGTTTTATGTGCACTATTCATTTTCAGCTTTTCAAATACTACAATCGTTATTGTATTTGTGCTAATTTATCTGCATAAAGAGTGACCCTGTTCAGATACTGGATCTTCTAATAATAATCAAAAGACAATCACATGGATATCAGATAGCATGGATGTTAGAAAGGTAGAGTGCCAGACACTGATTATAGGTGCCGGTACTGCAGGCATTGAAGCCTACAAAAGTGCTGTGGAAAATGGTCAGGACTGTGTCATTGTGGATTCAGGCCCCCTAGGTACCACAGCTCAGAGATCTGGCGAGTTACCGGTGTCTCTGCTGATGGATGCGGGTCTGTCTCTGCATGCTATAGAAAATCTTGATGAATGCGGTATTTCCTTTGCCACAAAAGTTAAGCCTGATACTTCCAACGTGATGGTGTCTCTCAGAGCTGTAAGAGCAAGAGCCACCTCTGAAGTGCTCTCCTTTATGTATAGAATTCCCGAGAGTAAAAGAATAAGAGGCAAGGCAAAATTTACAGACTCACATACAGTTATTGTTGACGGTTGCATAGAAATAACCTTTAAGACAGCAGTCATTGCAACAGGCTCGTCTCCCCTTGTAACGTACGAACAGTCCAGACTTAAGAATATTTTAACCACCAATGAATTCTTTGAACTTGAAAAACTGCCAAAATCAGTAGCCGTCTTTGGCAGCTCTAAAATAGGTTTGGAACTGGGACAGGCTCTGTCATATCTTGGTGTTGATGTGGCGGTGTTCGGTCAGAGAAAACTATGGTCACTGACTGACGATACTATTCTTACAATAGCGCATCAGATGCTCTCCTCAAGGTTCAATTTATATGTGGATACTTTCATCACCTCAATGGAAGATGAGGAAGATGAAGGTTATGCAATCTACTACATCGACGATCGCGGCTATGAAAACTATCTTCATATGCAGAGTGTGGTTGCCGCAACTGACAGGATCCCGAATATTGCAGGTATGAATCTGCAGAATATAGGTGTAAAACTCGATAGAACCGGCTGTATTAGTGTTGATCCAGGTACTCTGCAGACTTCAGTTGCCAATATTTTTGCAGCAGGTGATGTCTGCCATTCAGATCACCTGTCATCAGTTGCCAGATCAGAAGGCTTTGACGCTGGAGCCAATGCAGCAACATTCCCGGATTTCAACAAAAGACGCACTCAGATAAGAGTCGATATCGTGTTTACCGATCCTGTTCTTGCCATTGCAGGCAAAACTTTAAATGAGATGCGCGATTATGCTAGGGAAACCGGGGATACATTTATTACAACAGAAGTAAGACTGTCTCAGGGGCATTTCAGGGGGTTACGAGAGGATGGCGGAATGCTGAGTATCTATACTTCAGTCAGAACACATAAAATTCTAGGAGCAGAGCTTTGTGCCTTTAAAGGTGATAAGATAGCTCAGCTTTTAGCCTTAGCCATGGAAAACGGTCTGACTGTAGAGACTCTGGCTAAATATTCTTTCTTCAATCTGTCAGCTGAAACTGTAATTACAAAGGCAGCTCAGGAAGCATTGAAAAAGTTAAATAAGAAATAGACACACAAATAAAAGGTCAGTGGTTTTTATGGAAAAAACATTAGTGCTAGCTTCTGGAAATGAGGGAAAAGCCAGAGAGTTTCGCGCCATTCTGGAACCTCTTGGTTTTAAAATTGTTCTGCAGAAGACTCTTGGAATCGATTCTCCTGAGGAGAACGGCAAAAGTTTTCTGGAAAACGCCATTATCAAGGCAAGATACGCCAGTGAGAAGTCAGGCATGTGGGCTCTTGCTGATGATTCGGGGCTTGCCGTTGATGCCTTAAACGGAGCTCCCGGTATTTATTCTGCCCGTTACGCCGGTGAACACGGAGACGACAAAGCAAACAACACAAAGCTGCTCGAAGAGCTGAAAAATGTACCTGAAGGTAAGAGAACAGCCAGATACTACTGTGCCTTATGTCTAGTTCGACATGCCGACGATCCTGTGCCTCTGACTGTACTGTCATCATGGGAAGGTGCAATCGGATTAAAGGAACTAGGTTCTGGCGGATTCGGTTATGATCCTCTGTTCCTTGTTACCGGAAGAAACTGTACTGCAGCTCAGCTGCCTCCCCAGATTAAAAATTTGATCTCTCACAGAGCAAGGGCACTGCAGGCATTAACCTATAAACTAGAGCATAATCTTTCATGACAGTTCCGCTTCCTGTAAGCCTCTATGTTCATTATCCATGGTGCATACGCAAATGTCCGTACTGCGATTTTAATTCCTATCCTAAAAACAGGAGCGTATGTACTGATGAGTCATATCTTAATGCTCTGCTTTCTGATTTTTATCAGAATGTAAATCTTTTATCAGGCAGAAAATTCAATGCTGTCTACTTCGGTGGCGGTACTCCATCTCTGTTTCCTCCTTCGCTTATGGAAAAGCTTTTAAAGGAAATTTATCCGTACTGTATGGATGAGTGTGAAATTTCCATGGAGGCAAATCCGGGAACTGTTTCGCCTGCCTCCTTAAAAGATTATAAGAGTCTTGGAATAAACAGGATCAGTCTTGGAGTTCAGAGCTTTGATGACAGGGAACTGAAGCTTTTGGGCAGAATTCATGACTCAGAAACAGCTGTAAAAGCTTGTCAGAGCGTTATAAAAGCAGGATTTAAAAATTTCAATATTGATATCATGCACGGTCTTCCTTTTCAGACCGCTCAAAAGGCTCTGTCAGATCTCAGAACAGCCGCCTCTTTAGGCTGTAATCATCTGTCATGGTACGAGCTGACATTAGAAGAGGATACATATTTTGGATCTCATCCTCCGCAACTCCCAGATGAGGACTGTCTTGCAGATATTGAAAATCAGGGATTCTCTCTTTTGAGTGAACTTGGTTTTAACCGATATGAAGTATCTGGTTATACTAAGGACAGACGCTGTCAGAACAATATCAACTACTGGTTTTTCTATGATTATTTAGGGATCGGAGCCGGAGCTCATTCAAAAATAAAAAACGGTGATAAAACCTGCAGAAGAGCTAACCGTCAGGATCCTAAAGCCTACATGGAGGACGTTGAGCAGAGAAAGGATAATTTCTTTGAAGTAAAAAAGACCGATCTTCCATTTGAGTTCATGCTCAACCGTCTGAGAGTTTTTGATGAAACCGAGTATGATGAGTTTGAACTTACCACTTCTCTTGATTTTTCAGCAGTAAAAGAAAAACTGTACAGGGCAAGAGAAGAAGGTCTTTTAAAGTTCTCTGATACAGGGTATTCTCTTACGGAGAAGGGGCGCTGGATGCTCAATGATATTTTGGAGTTATTCCTGTAGATTACAGTTTATTGGCAGAGACAGAAGTTTAAGTTACCAGAAAACTCAAAACGTGATTTTTTTTAATTTATTTATCAATAAAACGTGAATTTTTACAGCTTAATGGATCAATAAAATGTGAAAATTTCAGCTGTTAAGCTCAGAATAACGTGAAAACATATGTAGCTTAACGTTGTAGAGAGTAAAAAACTTCCATACTGAAGTTCATTTTAGGAACTTTCATCGTAAGTTACAGTACATGGATATTGTCAAAAAAAGTTCAGATTTGAATATTTAAACTCTCATAAAGATTAAACTATCACCTATAATTGATGTAACAGCAGTTATCTAACATTAAGACTTATAAAGAATTTATAGAGAGTTTACAGGCAGAGTGCTTCTCTAAACTCTTTTCAAGAGCAGAGGATCGTTCCTCTTAAGGACATTTTATGAACATCAATTCAGAAAAACAGAGACTGACTTCTCTTCTGTCATTAAAATCTGCTCCGCAAGGCAAAATCGATGGAGATTTCAGAGTTGCACTCTATGCCGTTGCCGCCCTGTATCAGCTGGATTTTTCAAAAAGCAGCAACTTCGGTCTGTGTGCCAGCCTGCTTGGCTCTGTAGGTTTTAAAGGTGATATAAGCAGATACAAAACTGAAGATTACTTTAATACTTTAGATGATCTTGTAGCAAAAGGTTCACTAGTACAGATCTGCGAAAAGAAAGTATACGCAGTTCCTAGTGAAGTAAAGGTTATTAACGCAAAAGTAAAAGCTGTTGAAGATCCCCTGTTAAAAGGTATTGATGATGTAAAACATTACAGCTATGTAATTTCAGATGATACTGGTAAGGAATATCATCTGAATACAGACTTGGTTATTATGCCAAACGATGAAGTTGAAGCAATAGCTACTAAGTCTAGTGATATTGCCTTTGTAAAGAATTTAATCAAGGTTCGTCAGTGCGTTTTAGGCAGAATTATGCTCTTTGGCAAAAAGAAAGCGTCCTTAATGCCTGACGAGGCTAACTTAAAAGAGATGTCCTTTGACTTTGCTTCAGAATCTGATTTAGGAGAAGCTAAATCAGGTGATGTTGTTATTGCTCAAATTGTAAAGCGTGTTGGCTTAAATCGATTCTTGGTTAAAACCCGTGAAGTGGTAAAAGATATTGGTAATTTAAACAATATCATTGTCATGGCAGTCTTACGCAATGACATTCCTCATGTATGGCCTGACAATCTGATTAAATCTTTATCAAGAATTCCAAATGAAGTTTCAGCTAAAGATATCCATGGCAGAGTTGATTTAAGAGATATTCCATTAGTAACCATTGATGGTGAAGATGCCAGAGACTTTGATGATGCCGTTTACTGCAAAAAAGAAGGCACCGGCTGGAGATTATTTGTATCCATTGCTGATGTTTCTTTCTATGTAAAACCAGGTACTCTTCTAGATAAAGAAGCTGTTAACCGCTGTAACAGCTGCTACTTTCCTAACTTTGTAATTCCTATGTTGCCAGAGAAATTGTCAAATGGCATCTGCTCTTTAAATCCTGATGTCGACAGACTCTGTATGACCTGTGAAATGGTAATTAGCAAAGTAGGCAAGATTGAGTCATACAAGTTCTATCCTGCCGTAATGAGATCACACGCTCGACTTACCTACACAGAAGCTTGGCAGATGATATCAGAGGGTACAGTCATCTTTGAAGAACATAAATCTGTAATGGATGATGTTAAAGAACTTTACAACCTCTATCAGGCTTTCAAGAAAGATCGTCGCAATCGTGGCGGTATCTCAGTTGAAAGCGATGAATTGCATTTTGTCTTCAATGAGAACATGGAAATTGAAGGTGTAAAACCTTTAGAAAGAAATGATGCTCATAAACTTATTGAAGAGTGCATGATCGCAGCAAACGTGGCAGCAGCAACCTTTGTCTCAGAGCGTCAGGCTCAGACTCTGTATAGAGTCCATGCAAAGCCTATGGAAAAGAAACTTGGCCTGTTAGTAACTCAATTAGCCCGCTTTGGTTTATCTTTAAAAGGCGGTGACAGCCCTACTTCTAAAGACTATATGTTATTGGCAGATTCAGTTGCAGGAAGAGAGGATGCTAAGATCATCAACGAGTTAATCCTGCGCAGTATGTCAAAAGCTGAGTATAGTCCTGATAACATTGGTCACTTTGGTCTTGCTTTAGAGAAATATGCTCACTTTACCTCACCAATCAGACGTTATGCTGATTTACAGCTACATCGTGTAATTAAGTATCTTTTAGAAAAAGAACAAAAGCACGACTGGGGAAGAATTGGTTCTCGCTCTTATACTAAGGCTGAACTTGTAGCATTAGGTGTGAAGTGTACTGATAGAGAGATTGCAGCAGATACAGCAGAACATGAGGTCGATGGTACCTTAGCTTGCATATATATGGAGAAATTTATAGGTGAAGTTGTTGATGGTACCGTAACTGCATGTACTAAGTTTGGTGTATTTGTTCATCTAGATGATTATGGTGTAGATGGCATGATCTATATTGGTAACTTTGACAGTTACATGTCATTTGATGAACGCACACAGACTTTAGTTTCTAACCGCGGCGAAGTTTATGCTGTAGGTAAGAAGGTTAGAGTTGTGGTAGCAGGTGTCAACGAAGAAGAGCACAAGATCGATTTAAGACCAGATACTATGAACAAGAAAGAGCTTATGTATCTGAAAAAAGAGCGCGATTCATTAGTTGCAAAACGTCAAAAAATCAGTCAAAATGCACCGCATTCTGATAAAGAGAAGATCCTAAAAAATCTTGCCGACATCTCATCTGCTCGAGTTGCAAGTGATGAGGACAAAGTACAAAGAAAAGTAGCTAAGAAGGGAAGCTCTGCTTCATTAGAAAAAGAGTACATCTCAAACCCATATGGAACGGCTGTGAATATGGGACAGATTAAATTCCCCAAAAAAGGCAAGAAGAAATCAAAGAGTAAAAAAGGTAAAAAATAATGTTTGTTAATCAGAAAAAGAGTCGTGCAAGAGAAATTATTTATGGTATCAATGCTGCTTTAACAGCAATTGAAACTGCTCCTGAAAAGATCACTGCTGCTTGGGTAGTAAAAGGTCGTGAAGATGATAAGAGAATTCGTCAGATTGAGCAGAAATTACAAGCTGTAGGTATCAGAGCACAGGTTGCAATGCGTCACAGCCTAGATGAAAAGACTGATAATGGTGTTCATCAGGGTATTGTACTTGAAGTAATTGCAACACCACCAAAGGATGAGCGTTTCTTAGAAGAATTGTTAGAAAAGCTTGAAGATGAAAAGCAGTTATTCTTAATTTTAGATGGTGTAACTGATCCTAGAAATTTAGGTGCTGCTATGCGTTCAGCATGGGCAGCTGGTGCTGATGCTGTTATTGTTCCTAAAGATAAATCAGCATCATTAACTCCTGTTGCTAGAAAGACTGCTGATGGTGCAGCAGAGCAGGTTCCTTTTGTAGCAGTAACCAATTTAGCAAGAACCATTGAAATGATGCAAGAGCACAATGTCGAAGTTGTAGGTATGGCAGGTGAAGCTACCGACACCATCTTTGACTATGACTTTCAGAAGAAGACTGCTTTAGTAATGGGCTCTGAAGAGAGTGGTATGCGCCACTTAACTCGAGAAAAGTGCGATGCTATTGTTAAGATCCCAATGGCTAAAGGTGTTGAGTCTTTAAATGTATCTGTAGCAGCTGGTATTGCTATGTATGAGGTAGTAAGACAATTTTTAGCAAAAGCTAAGTAAACAAAGTCCAATTTAAGCTTTAAAAATGGCCTGAAAGAGCAAAATCTTCAGGCTATTTTTGTGTTTTGAAGTTAATGAAGAAAATAAGTTTGAAAGGCGTGAATTTGAACTTGAAGTCTTAAGAAAAAATAGTATAATGTCGGCACTCAGTCGTGTAGGTAAAACCTACATCCGTCTCCTTGTCTGATAAGTTGACTGATTTTATCAGACTTTTACCGTAAGGGGCATTTTAATGCGTAACTACGAAATCGTTTTCCTGGTTCACCCAGATCAGACTGATCAGGTTCCAGGCATGATCGAACGCTATAAGGGCGAGATCGAGAAGTCAGGTGGTAAGATCCATCGTTTAGAGAACTGGGGCCGTCGTCAGCTGGCTTACCCAATTCAGAAGGTTCACAAGGCAACCTACGTTTTAATGAACGTAGAGGCTGATCAGGAAGTTATCGATTCAATCGAGAACAACTTCCGTTTCAATGATGCCATTATCCGTAACTTAATCATCCGTACCAACGAGCCAGTTACCGAGCAGTCACCTATGATGAAGGCTCGCGATGAGCGTCGTTCACGCGATGAGGAAGCTCGCGCACCTAAGGCTGAAGTAGAGGCTGAAGAAGCTTCTGCAGAAGTTGCAGCTGAATAAGGAGAATTAGCATGGCACATTACTATCACCGTCGTAAGTTCTGCCGTTTCACTGCAGAAGGTGTTACTGAGATTGATTACAAAGATGTAGCTTTATTAAAGAACTATGTTACCGAGTCAGGTAAGATTGTTCCAAGCCGCATCACCGGCACTAGCGCTAAGTATCAGCGTCAGTTAGCAACCGCTATTAAGCGTGCTCGCTTCCTGGCTCTTTTACCTTACACCGACCTACAGAGCCGCTAATTAGGAGCTTACAATGGAAGTTATTCTATTAGACAAAATTGGCCGTTTAGGCGGTCTAGGTGACAAGGTTAAGGTACGTAACGGTTATGCTCGTAACTACCTGTTACCTTTAAAGAAGGCAGTTCTTGCAACTAAAGAGAACTTAGCTAAGTTCGAAGCTGAGCGTGCTCAGTTAGAGGCTAAGATCGCTGCAGAGTTAAAGGCAGCTCAGGATCGTGCTGAGAAGTTAGCTGCAATCGGCAAGTTTGTTATCACTGCTCAGGCTGGTGATGAAGGCAAGCTATTCGGTTCAGTTGGTACTCGTGATATCGCAGAAGCAGCTATCAAAGCTGGTGTTGATCTTCACAAGTCAGAAGTTCGTTTACCAGATGGCGTTTTACGTTCAGTTGGTGATTTCGATATCGAACTTCAGCTTCACCCAGATGTTAAGACAACTGTTGTTGTTTCAATCGTACCAGAGAAATAATAACTAGTTTGTTCTATTAGGAAAAACGGAGACTTGTTCTCCGTTTTTTTGATCTGAGGTAAAGGTCATATTTTATGAATGAGTTTCTTCTTCCTTTATTAAAGTGGGTTGGTGGTAAAAGACAGCTCTTACCTGAATTAACAGCTAAGATGCCTAGAACTTTCAACACTTACTTTGAGCCATTTATTGGTGGTGGAGCAATGTTATTTGAACTTCATCCTGAAAAAGCAGTTGTAGGGGATATCAATGGAGAGCTCATCAATTTTTATAATGCGGTCAAAAACAATGTTGAACCACTTTTAAAACTACTTTTTACCTATCAGAACACCAAAGAATTCTTTTTAGACAAAAGAAATATCGATAGAGATCCTGAGAAGTTCAATCTCTTAACTTCAATTGAAAAAGCAGCTCGTACCTACTATTTAAATCGAACCTGTTTTAATGGTCTTTATAGAGTAAATAGTAAAGGTCTATTTAACACTCCTTATGGTCATTACAAGTCCCCATTTGTACCTGTGGTAGACAGATTTTTAGCAGTGTCCTCTTACCTTAAAGATAATGACGTTAAGATTAAGCACGCCTCATACCTTGAGATCTGCAAAGACTGTGAGAAAGGAGACTTTGTCTACTTTGATCCTCCATACGATCCTATCAGTAGCACCAGCTTTACAAGTTATGCTTCAGATGGTTTCTCACAAAATGATCAGTGTGAATTAAAAGAATTGTGTGGCACCCTTGATAAGAAAGGTGTTAAGTTCATGCTCTCAAATTCAGCCACTCCATTCATTAAAGAATTGTACAAAGACTATAACTGCACTTTTGTTAAAGCAAAGCGTTTTGTAAATCCTAACCGCGAAGGTTCAGGCAGTGCAGATGAGATCTTAGTTAGAAACTACAGATAATCTTTTAAAATTGCTTAAAAATCATTTGTTTTCATTTACAATAGTTGTAGGTGGAAACAGCGATGCATACTCATAATTCTTTTGAAAATTTAAAACCCTTTGTAAAGTGGGTCGGTGGTAAAGGTTCTAGTGTAGAGCGCCTGTTACAACTCATTCCTGAGCATATTGATACTTATGTAGAGCCTTTTGTAGGCTCTGGAGCTTTATTCTTTTCATTAAACTTTGATAAAGCTATTATCAATGATTCAAATTCGGAGCTCATCGCCGCCTATCAGGAAATCAAAGAGAACGTCTTTGAACTTGAGATGTTCCTTTCTACTCTTATCTATGACAAATCTTTATATGAAAAGATCCGCTCATGGGATCGCGAAAAAGATTTTTTTAAACGACCAAGAATTGAAAGAGCAGCAAGACTCATCTATTTGATGAAAACCTGCTATAACGGCTTATATCGTGTATCAAAAAAGAATTATTTTAATACCCCAATGGGTAACTATAAGTCACCACTTATCTGTGATGTTCCTACTTTAAATGCCTGTTATAAGTTTTTAAATGATAAGAATGTTGCTATTTACAATCAGGATTATGCTTCTTTATTAGATATGATCCCTGATAATTCTTTTGTATATCTTGATCCTCCATATTTCCCTGTATCTAAGACCGCTAACTTTACCTCATATCAGTCTGACAAATTCAAAGAAACTGAGCAGTTTAGATTATTAGATTTCTGTATGAATTTACATAAGAGGGGAATTCGTTTCTTATTATCAAATTCAGATGTGCCAGAAGCCCGTGAGATTTACAGTAAGTTTAATATCAAAGTCTTAGAGGTTTGTCGAAGAATTAACTCAAACATCACTAAGAGAAGTGCTGTAAATGAACTTGCTGTAACCAACTATGATGTTGCTACAGGTGAACTTTTAAAGATAGACTGAGTCATGCTCAGTCTAAAACGACTCTATAGGCTCTCTAAATGAGCTCCTGTACAGGAAACTGCTCTCTTGCGATATCTACCTTATTAAAATCAATATAGGCCTTGATAACGCCTTCTTCTGTGTCTAGGGTCTCTTCTAGCTTGCCGTAAGGAGAGACTACCATGGAGTTACCCAAGCCTTCCATAACCGGTGAAATCACACCAGTTTGATTGCAGACAACAAAGTACACTTCATTATCATAGGCACGAGTTTTAGCCATTGCTCTCCAGATATCTACACAGTCCTGTCTAAAAGCCGGATCTTCAAGTTGATCTTTTGGAAAGATCCAAGCTGTAGGCAAAACAATCATTTTTACACCAAGTTTCATCATGTCTCTAAACTGTAGCGGATAACGGATATCAAAGCAGATAGCAATTCCGGTTTTCCCAAAGTCAAAATCTACACAGCAAATTTTGCTGCCTGGTGTGGATTTAGTGCCTTCTTGTCCACCAAAATAGTTAAAAAGATGGATCTTGTCATAGATGCCAATCACTTCTCCTTCGCGGTTTAAGGCAAAAGACGAGTTATAAATTTTGTTGCCTACTTTTCTTACAATGGAGCCTGCAATGAAATTTGTATGGTAGTGTTTAGCAAGTTTCTTTACTGTATCTAAGATTTCACCACCATTTTCATCTACTACATGATTTACATAATCAGTACTTGTGGCAAAGAATTCAGGCACCACCACAAGATCAATCTTTTCGTCTTTATCAATGGAGTCTTTTAGTGTGTGTTCAATCTTTAAAAGGTTTTCTTTGACATCACCGAATTTAGATGAGCACTGTACAACTAGAACTTTTGTCATGACTTTTCCTTACAGACTAAAAAACAAAAGGAACATTCAAATTTGAGTGTTCCTTTATTAAAAGCTTTAAATATGCTTAGTAGTAATCCCATGGATCGCCGTTGAACTTTTTAATGTCCTTGCGAACTCTTCTACTACGCTTGACTACTTTTTTCTCTGGCTCAGTTGCATTTGCCTCATCGCTTGGAGTTTCATTAGGATCTATGTAGGTGGTGTTACTGTTACCTGCATTCAAGCTTTCTGAAGCGACCTCGGATGCTTGCTCTAGAGCTTCGTTTTGCTCTTCTGATAGAATTTCATTCTGCTCATTGGTTACTTCCTGAGCATTTTGGGAATAATCATATTCAACTTCAAGCTTTTCCTGATGTGTTTTAATCTGTTTTGCTGTATCGGTCAAATGCTTGGCAATTGGCTCGTACTTTGCAATTAAAGCTGCCTGTCTTAATTGCTCAGCACTATCAGTTAATTGCTTTAAAGGAGAGGTCATCTTTTTAGGTTTATTTGATAGTTCTTTTGGCAGAGCGCTCTTACCAATACTTTCTGGTTTTCCTAAGAACTTAGGCTGTGAATCTAAAATATAAACATCGAAGACACACTTAATTCTTGCAAAGAACTCTCTAATTCCCACACGATTGATGAAACTGGTTGTAGGATTGATTGCATTAAATCCTACAGCCTTTAAGTCATATTTATCAGCGATAAATAGAGCTCTTTCGTTTTGGAAACCTTGAGAGATAAAGGTAGCTGATTTTAATAAAAAGACTTTTCTAGCTCTAATTACTGAATCGAGTGTGCTGATACCTGCAAAGTCAAAAACGATCCTCTCTGCTGGAACTCCTGCCTTAATCAGAGCTCTTTTCATGAGACGAGGCTCATTATAAGACTCATGACGGTTGTCTCCAGAGACTAAGATATAATCGATTTTGCCTGACTTAAAGAGCTGAGATGCTGCCATGATCCTATAAGTGAAAAACTCATTAGGAGCACCAGATGCGCCCAAAGGTGAGGTTCCAAATAAGACACCTACTTTGTTATAAGGAATTTTGTCGATACTCTCGTAGGTCTTAAAAGCATAGCTTGAAATCTTAAAGCAGCTTAAAACCACGAAGAGAATTCCTACAACTAAAGCTAAGGCAGCTAAATAACAGGTCGCGCTCAAGAAGCGAGACATGTCAGAGCCAAACTTTAAGTCATTTTGATCTTTGTATGACACTTTTTATCCTAGCAAATAGCTTTTAAATTACGTGCTTTACACAATCTAAAGCGCCGATCTTCTGATACAGTGCTTTTAGATTATCAGGAGTAGTTACCTTTACAGGAATGGTGTAAGACACATAATTTCCTTTTGAACTCTTGCGTGGAGGATCAGTTATTTCCTGCATACCGCCTTTTTCAATTGCATCAACAACTTTCTTAATCTCACCAATTGAATTTACGACAGTAGAGTCAACAATCACTCTAAATCCAACAACTGAAGGAAACTTTATGAGTTCTTCGAGTTTTTTGTAATCGTCAGCCATCTTTAATCCTTCAATATTAAATGTTGATTGAAAATATCTTATTACTTTTGCTCTGATACTTCTTCATCATTAGAGCTAAAGAATAAGCAAATCTTATCCCACATTCTGCCAAAGAAACCGCCTTCTTCGATGTCTTGTGCTGATACTAATGGGACAGAGTTAATTACCTTATCATCAAGCTTTACATCGATAACACCTAATTCATCACCTTTCTTTAAAGGAGCAATGAAGGTGCTGCGTTTTAATCTATAGCTTAACTTCAGGTCATTCTGTCTGCCACGAGGGATCAATAGATTTAAGTCTTTTGCAATGACTAAATCAACCTGGCTTTGCTTACCCATTCTTACATCTCTCTTTAAAAGAGGCTTGTTAGCCTGTACGGGAGTGTAAAGCTGGAAATATCTAAAGCCGTAGGTTAATAAGGCTTTATTGTAGTTAGCACGTAACTTTTCAGATTTAGCACCAATTACAGCTGCAACTAAACGCATATTGTCATTTACAGCTGAGGTTACTAAGTTATAACCTACCTGTGATAAGTGGCCGGTCTTAATGCCGTCAACTTTCATTGAGTTATCCCATAAGAGGCGGTTACGGTTGTACTGTTTAATGCCATTAAAGGTAAATTCTTTTTGTGAATAGATAGGGTATTCATCAGGCAGATCACGAATGATGGCTCTACCTAATAAAGCCATATCATATGCTGATGAATAGTTCATCTCATCAAACAGTCCATGTACGTTTGAGAAGTGGGTATCCTTTAAACCTAATTGAGCTGCGTAGTTGTTCATTACAGATACGAATCCTTCTTGAGTACCCGCTAAATGAATTGCCATAGCTACGCAAGCATCATTACCTGACTGAATGATAATGCCACGAACTAAATCGCCAACCTTAATGGTACGACCTACTTCGATGAACATCTTTGATGAATCTGTGTATTTCTTTGCCCAGGCGTCTTCGGTGATGGTTACATCGTCATCCATATGAAGACGACCTGCTTTTAACTCCATACCGATAACATAAGCAGTCATCATCTTGGTAAGCGATGCTGGCCAAATCTTTTCATGAGAATTCTGCTCACAGATTACACGACCTGAATAGTAGTCCATTAAAACCCATGATTGAGCTTCAAACTGAGGAGGCTCTGGTACTACGATAGGAGCAGGTGCTACCCCCTGAGCTTGGGTGGCAGCTGGAGCTGTACCATTTTGCGCTTTAACAGCAGCAAATGGATCTGGAATTGCATCATCTGCAAAAGCAGTAGATAAAGAGCAAACTGAGCTTAATGCTAGTGCAAAAAGTGAAATCTTTAGAGTACGTTTAACTGACATCTTGTCTTCCTGATAATAATTTATTTAATCAGTTTCAAAATCTGTTTTATTACTTAAACAGTAACATTCAAAGTGTTAAATTTTTTAATTAGTTAATTTTAAAACTTTTTTATGAAACAATCACTATAACCTTTTCTTTTTAAAGTGTTCAAGGCACTGCGAGCTGTAGAGTCTGATAAAGGTCCTACAAGTACACGGTTGATATTCCCTTCCTTTGCAATAATCACTGGATATGAGGTCTTGCCTGACACATTAGCCTTAATTTCTTCTGCCATCTTATCTGAATTACATGCTACTAACTGAATGTAGCTGTTGCCCTTGGATAAGGCGCTAGTTGAGGTATAACCAGAACCCGCTACAGCAGAATTATTAAAGACGTTGTTTGATACATAGTTGTTTAGTCTTGTATAAACTCTTTTAGTCTTATTAGCAGTATAGGTCTTAATACTTCTGCTTACGGAATTACCTGTACCCCATGAGCTAGAACTTGATCCCCAAGAACCATTTGATGATGGGGTGATGTTGTAGCCAGATGGTGTACCTACAGCATTAGCATAACTGCCAGATGGATTTACTTTAATAAGCTCAATTCTTACTTTTGAAGTTCCAGTGCCGATCATATCGATAGCACGAGCTGAACCTTCAGATAAGTCCAGAATTCTAGTTCCCACAAAAGGACCTCGGTCATTTACTCTTACAATAACCTTTTTACCATTTCTTAAATTAGTAACTTTAAGATATGAAGGTAGGGGCAGGTTTTTATGAGCTGCTGTAAAACCTTTCTGGTTATAAACTTCTCCGTTAGAGGTCTTTTTACCATTAAAGCCAGGACCATACCATGAAGCGGTACCTTCTTCTATATAGGAGGTAGCTCCATTCCAAATCATATAGTTCTTGCCTAAAACCGAGTAGTCTTTGTTACATCCACCTGTTCTTTGAGCTTCATAAATTGGCTTAGCTCCACCAATACCCTGAATATTCACTTTTTCTTTTTCAGGCATAGGTTTTGTTTTGTTAGGACCGGTACCATAGGTATAGCCACCACCTGCTGAGCCATGACCTGAAGAGGAACAGCCCTGCAAGATAAAGACTAAAGATAAACAAAGAACACTTAATAAGGATAATTTTTGTTTAATCAAGGTATTCTGCTCCTATGTGGTACTTCAATGCCACGTTGTCTCTTTATCTTATCTACGTTCATTGCAATAAATTCAGACAATTCAAAAACAGCTCTAGCATACAAAGGAGAGGTGTTATAACGCATGATAGTGTTGAAGTTGTTAAGACCTACAACGTAACTTTTGCTACCATTTTCAAGATCATAACTAAAGAGTCTTACTTTCTGATTTGGTGACAAGTTAACTTTGGTGGTAGCTCCTGAGGTATAAAGCTCTTCAACAGTTAAATCCCACTGTTTTTTCATTAAAGCATCAACGTTTGCATTATGAGGATGTACGCCATAACAAATACCACGACCAGTCTGCCAACCGTGACCTTTAAAGTAGTTTGCAACAGAGCCTATAGCGTCCTCTTTATCTGTAAAGAGATTGATGTGACCATCACCGTCAAAGTCTACAGCATAATCAATGTAGGCTGATGGCATAAACTGCCCCATGCCCATGGCTCCAGCGTATGAACCTTTAATGCTGTCATAAGACCAGTTTTCACGATTAGCTAAATAAACAAAACGGGCAAATTCTTTAGAGAAGAAAGCTTCACGCTTAGGATAGTTAAAGCCTAGAGTATATAAAGCATCTAAGACTTTCCATGATCCCATGTTTTTACCAAACAGAGTCTCAACGCCAATGATAGCGCAGATAATTTCTGCAGGGATTCCATAGGTGTTTTGAGCTCTTAAAAGAATTTTTTCATTTTCAAAATAGAAATTAACACCAGCTTGAATTCTGGAGACAGTAATAAAGATCTTACGATACTGCCACCAAGGTTTTGCTTCTCCTGGTCTTGTAATTGCATCAATGATCTTTTGCTGGTATACAGCTTGATTTAAAGCATCCTGTAAAGACTCAACAGGCACTTTAGCAAAGGTGGCTAGCTCATTTAAATCTGCTGCATTAGTGTTTGCAGCACAAGATAGCGCCAAGGTTGCTAATAAAGGTTTAATCGTTCTTTTTAGAAAATCTTTCATGTAAAAGCTGCTATAAGCAGTCTCCTTGTTTTTTTTGTTAATTCTCTCTAAAGAAATTAGTCTTTTTGTGAGTATGAATAGACATGATCATACCAAAGCAAATAGTCAGCGTGATCATAGCTGTACCACCATAACTAATTAGAGGTAGAGGCACACCTACTACAGGCAGAATACCTGATACCATTCCGATGTTCACAAAGATGTAGAACATGAAGGTAAAGGTAAAGCTACCACACAAAATTCTTTCAAAGTTATCTCTTGTCTGCAGGGTAATCAGCACACATCTGCCAATGATAAAGCAGTACAGTGACATTAGAATTAAAAAGCCTACAAGACCTGTTTCTTCAGATAAAACCGCAAAAATAAAGTCTGTATGGGGCTCAGGTAAAAAGTCTAACTGAGACTGTGAGCCCTGTAACCAGCCTTTACCATAAAGACCACCAGAGCCTATAGCAATCTTAGACTGAATGATGTGATAACCAGCACCTAGAGGATCTGATGATGGATCTAAAAGGGTAAAGACACGTTGCTTTTGGTAATCATGCAGCACAAAGTTCCACATCACCGGTAGTGCAGCTGCTGCTACTCCTGCGCCTACAATGATCCACCACCAGGATAGACCTGCAATAAAAATTGCAATAAAGCCTGCAACTGCAACTAAAGATGCTGTACCTAAGTCTGGCTGCATTAAAATCAATACGGTAGGCATGCCCACAATCACAAAGGCGATGATGGTATTTAATATCTTTGGAGGAAGACTGCCTTTAGATAAAAAAGTGGCTACCATAAGTGGCATTACAACTTTAAAAATCTCTGATGGCTGAATTCTTACCACGCCTAAATTAAGCCAGCGCTGAGCTCCCTTTGAAATATCGCCAAAGAGTTCTACCAAAACCAGTAAGATAAGACCTAAGATATAAAGATAAATCGAGAGCTTTGCATAATAGCGAGGAGGGATCTGCGCTACTGCAATCATCAACAAGAATGCTGCACCGGTTCTGGTGACCTGTCTTGTTAACATATCAATTTCCTGTCCTGAAGCTGAATACAGGACAAATAAAGAAAAGCATAAAGCTAGAAACAAACCGAACAATAAAGGCAAGTCAACATGGTGCTTAGAAAAAAAGGTTCCATGAACTTTGTTTGCATTAACCTGACTTAATGTTGTTTTATCTTTTGCTGTCATACTACTGAAGTACCACGCTTCCGCCCATACCAAACTTTACTACCTGAGGATTTGGATCACCCATATAGCCGTTAGGGTATAAGTCTAGTAAATATTTATCGATGATTGCTCTTGCTACAGGGGCAGCCTTAGTAGAACCACCACCTTCGTTCTCAAGAATTACTGCAACTAAAATTCTTGGATGTTTAAATGGAGCATAGGCTACGAAAAGGGCGTTATCACGGTGTTCAACTTTAAGTCTGCTTGCGTTGTATTTTTCACCCTGCTTAATTGATACCACCTGAGCTGTACCTGATTTACCTGCTGCTTTATACTTAGCTCCAAAAAAAGCTCGTCTACCAGTACCTTCTGGCCCATTTACTACAAGGTACATACCAGTACGACAAGCTTCAAAGTATTTAGGATCTTTAATCTTTAGTGTATCTAAAGGCTCTTGCTGCTGGTATTTGCTTACTTTTCCTGTGATAGGATCGCTTACTTCCTTTAAAAGGTGAGGTGTTCTAGTTACACCATAGTTAGCTAAGGTTGAATGTGCTTTTGCTAACTGCATTAAAGTAGAAGTCCAATAACCCTGACCAATACCGATAGGTACTGTATCACCTAAATGCCAAGGCTGACGGAAACGGTTTCTCTTCCAGTCGCGGCTTGGGTTGATACCTAGAGATTCTTCTGATAAATCAATACCTGTCTTTCTACCAAAACCATAACGGTCTAAGTAGTCATGAATTCTATTAATACCAGCTCTATAAGCTAAATCGTAGAAATAAGTATCAGCTGAAATCTCAATAGCTCGGTACAGATCCATCCAACCATGACCCCAAGGTCTCCAATCGCGGAACTGGTGGGTAGAGCCTGGTAACTTAAAGTAAGGAGGACCAAAGAAAGATCCACTTGGTGTAATTAAGCCCTCATTCAATCCCATTAAACACATCAATGGTTTTACAGTGGAAGCTGGAGCATAACCACCTTGAGTTGCACGATTGATAAGAGGGTGACCTGGGTTATTTAATAAGCGCTGGTACTCACCACCTCGGATACCTCTTACAAAAGGATTTGGATCATAGCTAGGATTTGAGTACATAGCTAAAATCTCACCTGTAGATGGTTCGATTGCCACAACAGCGCCTTTCATCTTGCCAAATATTTCCTGAGCATAGTACTGTAATCTGATATCCAAAGTTAAGGTGATATCTTTACCAGGCTCAGGTGGATCAAAGTTTAAGGTTCTAACCACCTGACCATGACTGTTAACTTCTACCTTTGAAGATCCTGTTACGCCGTGCAAGTAATCCTCATAGTATTTTTCAATACCAAGTTTACCGATTTCTGTAGAACCTTCATAGTTGTCAATCTTGCCTTCAGCTTCAAGTTTCTTAACGTCGTTTTGGTTGATTCTTGAAACATAGCCGGTGGTATGGGTAGTGATATCAGCAAAAGGGTAGTAGCGCTTTAAGTTTGCTACAACCTGTGCATTTGGATAGCGATAAGAGTTTACAGCAAAGGTAGCTATCTGCTCTTCTGATAAAAAGTTTGATAACTCCACACCAGAAAAACGCTTTCTTGTCTTTGATTCAGCAAGCAGTCTCTTAACGTCTTTTTCTGATAAGGATAAAGACAGTAATTTATTCAGATCACGAATCGTCTGTTCTGTGTTTATCAGTTTATTAGGAAAAATTACTAAATGATAAACAGGGGAGTTTTCTGCTAGTACCACATGATTTCTGTCATAGATAATGCCACGAGGAGGTACTACAGGCATCACTTTGATTCTGTTTTCATTTGATCTGGTCTGATAGTCTTTGAAAGAGATGATCTGCAAGTAGTAAAGGTTGCAGAAAAGCACTATCACCATGAGTATGGAGATACCAACACAAATAAAAACTCTAGAACGAAAAACGCTGGTTTCTAATTCCTCATTACGAGTCTTGTTGTCAGACTTATTTGAAGAACTTTTCTTTTCATTTTTCGAGCTAAAAAGGGCACGCTCTTTGCGCTTTTTACTGCTTCTGAAAAACAACTTTTAACTCTGTTTGGTAATTATTAGGCTTAATAAATTTTTCTTTGTTTACGGTCTTTGCTTGAATTTGTTATTTTAACGTTTTACTTGAAAAATATCTTTGAAATTTGTCTTTTTTTACGAAAAAAGTTCAGTTTTCAAGAATAATAAAACACCTTTATAAGGTAAAGACTTTATAGACCGTAAAAACAGTTTAATTTTAAGTTTGGTGCTTATGCTCTATGGTAAGGCAGATTTGCATAAATGCTGTATCCACGATAGATAGTTTCAGCTAAAAACACTCTTACAAGTGGATGAGGTAAAGTCAATTTAGATAAAGACCACATCTCATTGGCTTTTTGTCTAATCTCATCAGTAAGACCATTAGGTCCACCAACAATCAGCACTACATCCATTCCTAATGACTGCCATGAACCTACCTTTTGTCCCATTTCTAGTGATGTGTACTGTTTACCTCTTTCATCTAAAGCGATGATATAGGCCTTTTTAGGTAGAGCCTCTAAGATAAGTTTTGCTTCTAATTCTTTAGCCTTTTCCTCAGAGCCTTTACCATTTCTCTTTACAGGAGGGATCTCTTCTAGGACAAGTTTCATCTCAGATGGAAAACGCTTCTGATAATCGTTAAAGCCTTCCTGAACCCAGCCAGGCATCTTAGTGCCGACAGCAAGTAAGATAATCTTCATGAGCTATCCAATCTCGTTTAATTAGTTTTTATTCAGCAACACCACTTGCGATACAACGGTAAAGATCGTCTAGTTCGTAGCGCTCACGAACTTCCTGTTGCATGATGTGAACCATCAGAGTTCCTGTATCTACAATTACCCATTCGCCTAAGGTTTCTCCAGATACTCTAATCTGCTTTAAGCCATCTTTATACAGGGTATCTACAAGTCTTTGGGCAATCGCGCTTACATGGCGATTTGAGGTGCCGGTGCAGATTAGCATGTTATCTGCAATTGAAGAGTTGTTATTTAAATCGATATTAACTAAATCGTGTGCTTTAGAGTCTTCAAGTGTTTTTACACACTTCTTGATTAAAAGTTCTTTTTCCAAAATGGTTCCTAATTGTTCTTTCTACTTTAAGTAGTATTACTTACAGCTGTTTATAAATACGATTTTCAAGAATGTATTCAATTACAGCTTGGTCTAAATATTGTTTACAGCAAGGATATTCATCAATATGCTCAAAAAATTCTGATTTTTTAGCAAATTTTGGATATTTTTGATAAAAATCCTGAAATTCTTTACGTATTTTACTCGAACTTACGTTATGAAAACACCTTTTAAGCATGATGCAATAGTGTTTATTTACAAAATCTTTGTTCTGTAAACTAATAAGCTCTTTATCATCAAGTTCAAGATTTTTATCCCCTGAAAGACCGTAGTCTTTTATAAAGGGGATAACATCCTGATTGATGTCATCAAATGAGTAGCCATCACGACCTGTCACCACAAGATTTGAGAACTTAATAAGTTCAAGTCCCTTATGCCATTTATCAAGGTAAGCTAGAGAGTCCATGCCCATACAAAAAAATAAGGCATCATGTGGATAGAGCTTTTGTAATTTTTCTAATGTGTCATAACTGTAGTGCGGAAGATTAGGATCTTTTTCAACATCACTAATTTCAAAGACATCCTTATCAAAAGAAGCTAAAGACAGCATCTTTACTCTGTCATCAAAGGAGATATGACAGGTATTTTTATGTGGAGGCGTGGCATTTGGAATTATCAAAAACTTGTCTAATGACAAAACATCTTTAATATAGGATGCCAAAAGATAATGATCTTTATGTACTGGATTAAATGATCCGCCTAAAATTCCTATCCTCATTACAATGCCTTTAATGCTCTTACATTACTATTACAGGTTGATACAGCCATGTTCTGTAAATGCATCAGAGCTTCATCATTATTAAAAGCCTGATAGGCTTTAGAAGCTAAATCTAGTTCCTTTACTAAATAGTCGTAGAAATCTTGAGGCATGTTTTTAGCAGCAAAGGTAGCGGCATCCATTGTAGATAGTGCACTAATTCTTAATGGTTTGAAAAACATCATCTTATCTTTGTAGTTAACTCTACCTGTTAAAAGCTCACTGTGTCCTCTTAAAAGGCCAATGGCATAAAGTAATCTATCAAAATTACCAATAACTAAAGGTAGTACTTGAGAGAGTGAACTTGTCTGTGTAAGAGATGATAAGATATTTAGTGCTCTTATACTGTTCTTTCCTCCAAGAACAGCAGCTTCTGCAAATTCAAATCCGGTATAACGGCTATTTCCAGAAATGTAGTCAGATGCTAGTTGCAGTGTCACTACATTTGATGATGTTGTTATTTTTACAAGTTCAAAGAACTGATCTACTGCCACAAGATTACCTTCGCAACTCAAGCTTAAAAATTCCAAGGCATCATCTTGAACGGAAAGAGAGAATTTGTTTCTTGCATGATTTCTTATCCACATCGAGAACTTATCACCCTCTGGTGGATACATAACCTCAATTTGAGCGCCAATAAATTTTAGATTCGCAATGACGATCTTTGCTTTGCCATCAATACTTTTGGTTTTTCCAAAATCATCTTTTAGGGAATTTCCTGCAGCTGTTTTGGCAAGAGCTGAGTTTATCCTGCCTATTTCAACGACAGTGACTACACCTGGTCTTGAGCGCATGGCTAATAATTGCAACACTTGTACTGCAATGGAATTTAAATCATTTAAGTAGATCTTAATAATTCTGTCGCCACCAAATAAACCAGGATCAATAAGTTCGTTCTCAAGGCGTGCCAAATTAGCTACAGATCCTGAGGTTAAATCTGATGAGGTAAAGAGCATGAATTCTGCTTGTGGTAGTTCCTGTCTGGCTTGAGCAATGACAGCTTTACTTCTTTCATTCTTTAAAAAAGGATCATCGCTAGAAAAGACATATACAGGAGCTAAAGACATAAGATATTACTGCAAACTAAGTGTGATGTTTAAACTTTGAAAAGCTCAAATTGAGAGTTTTTAAAGTATGATAATTAGTGAAATTCTAATAATTAGCGATAAAAAACACAAGTAATTACATCTATAGATATCAACAGATAATTCCAATTATTGAGAACTTAAACTGTGGCTAATATTTTGATTTGTTTGATGATTACAATCAAAAACTTGAAAAAGACCGGATATATCCTATAATGGGAGCAGAGGCAGGAAACCTCTGCTCTTTGCGGTTCTATCTTACCAAACTGGCTGGCACCATAACAGTAAAACTAGAACCACAACTATAAAAAAGTATTTCATAAGAAATCCTTTGTTTTAGATAAAAACATGGTTCTAGCTCCTAGGCCATTCCAGTGGTCTAGGAGTCTAGAACCGCCGGTGTTACCTAAGTAACCTGTCTAGTATACAGTAATTTTATTAGTAATAATATAAGGTTACTGAATGGGTATACTTATTCTCTATCCTTGTCTTACTTAATCAAATAAAAAAGCCCAAATTTTTCAATTTGAGCTTTCTATTAACTTATTAAAACATATTATTTATTTTCGTTATCTTCAGTCTTCAAGAAACCTTCTTCAGATAATGACTCTGGAGCCTCATGAGGGATCTTAGGTTCTACCTTAGGCAGAGAGTACTCTTTGTTCTTATTAAGTACTTTCATACCATTGTTCAGATCACTTAAACTTACAGCTTTTCCTTGAGCAACTTCAGCATCCTGTTTAGCACTTAGAGCTTCTAACAATGTCATATTTCTTGAGTTATCAATATATATGTCATTGTTATCTTCATCTTTTGCTAAAAGTAATTCAGCAGGAGCTACAAAAGGTTCATCAGGATCAGATTGTTTTCCAAGATAGTTAATTCTTGCAATCATCTGATCTGCTAACACTTCATAGCACTCATCAATTACAAGCTCCTGCTCATTAGTTGAAGCTAGAGCATTATCAGCCTTATTTAGAGTAGTTCTAGTAAGACCGTTTCTCATGATGATTGGTTTTGAACTGTTAGGAATAGTAAGTCTTGCTTGAGTTCTTACAATAACATTGTACTCAAGCGCAGCACCTCTAGAGTTAATGGAAGCAAGAGGCAAACTTACACTAGGAGCAGTAATTGAAAGAGTAGGAATATCCTTTCTTTCCTCAGGGGATCTATAAGAAGTACCTTGGTAATCTACCTTAATACCTCTCATTTCAAGCTTATGCACAACTAGCTTATAGAACTTGTTGTGATAAGAACCAGAGACTGCAATTTCTGAAATATTAGAACCAAGCCTGTTCTGATTTGGAACATGGAATCCGCAAGAACACAGTCCAAGCATCAGTGCGCCTATACAAACAAGCTTGAATTTCATTATTACCGCCTTTACCTATTTACTGCATATCCTAGTTGTATTGCTTTTTTTAAGTCTTTTAAGAACTTTAGATAGCAACGATGTTAACTAATCTGCCCTTAACATAGATGGTCTTCTTAATCTGTTTACCATCTGTGAACTTCTTAACTTCTTCAGTAGCTAAAGCCTTTTCAGTTACTGTGTTCTCATCAAGACTTGGATCAATGCTCATTCTTGCACGAACCTTGCCGTTTACCTGAACAACAACAGTAATTTCGTCTTCCTTTAAAGCATCCTTATCAACAGTAGGCCAAGTCTCTTTATCGATCTCGGTAGTGTTGCCTAAGATTGACCATAGCTTGAAGCAGATATGAGGAACGATAGGGTAGAGCATTAGCACTACGTTGTTGTATACCTCATAACGAACAGCCATTGAAACCTCATCAGTGCCAGTGCACTTAGAAGCAACATTTAGAAGCTCCATGATAGCTGCAATTGCAGTATTGAAAGTCTGACGACGACCGATATCGTCGGTTACCTTCTCAATAGTTAAGTGCAGATCATGACGTAGCTTACGTAGCTCTGGAGTTAGTTTAGACTTGTCTAGTTTTACACATGGACCTGCTAAGGTTAAATCCTGAACCTGTGACCATAATTTACGTAAGAATCTCTGAGAGCCTTCAACACCAGACTGTCTCCACTCAAGTGTTAATTCAGCAGGAGATGCGAACATCATGAACAGTCTTACAGTATCAGCACCATACATTCTTACCATATCTTCAGGATCGATACCGTTAGCCTTTGACTTAGACATCTTAATCATACCCTCGTGGTGGAGTTTATGACCGTCTTTATCTACAGCAGAAACGATGTTGCCCTTATCGTCACGGGTAGGAATTGCATCTAATGGATTTACCCAATTCTTAGTGCCGTTCTCATCAAGATAGTAGTAAGCATCTGCCAGTACCATGCCTTGGCATAATAAGCGCTTGAATGGCTCATCATACTTAACCATACCAGCATCACGTAATAATTTGAAGAAGAAACGTGAGTACAGTAAGTGTAATACAGCGTGCTCAATACCACCGATGTACTGATCAACTGGTAACCAGTAGTTAGCTGCATCCTTATCAAACATCTCTTTTTCGTCACGTGGTGAGCAGTAACGAGCGTAATACCATGATGATTCCATGAAGGTATCAAAGGTATCAGTTTCACGAGTAGCAGCCTTGCCTTCATAAGTGGTCTTGTACCAGCTCTCGTCTGTCTTTAATGGAGAGATAACGCCATCGATCTTAACATTGCTAGGTAATTCAACTGGTAGATTTTCATCTAACTCAGGAACAATTTCACCAGTCTCATCGATGGTTAACATTGGGATAGGTGCACCCCAGTAACGCTGACGAGAAATACCCCAGTCACGTAATCTGTAGTTTACCTTTCTCTGAGCACAGCCCATTGACTCTAGCTTGTCTGCAATTGCTTTGAAAGCTTCTTCAAAGTTCATTCCGTCAAATTCACCTGAGTGGCAGGCAATACCGTGCTCAGTGAAAGCGTGTTCTGATAAATCAGGATCATCTGAATCTTTTGAAGCCTTAATTACAGGAATGATGTCAATGCCGTATTTCTTAGCAAACTCATAATCACGATCGTCATGGCCTGGAACTGACATCACAGCACCGGTACCGTAATCCATAATTACGAAGTTAGCTACATAAATTGGAACCTTGCGACCATTTAATGGGTGGATAGCATACAGACCTGTAGCCATACCTTTCTTTTCCATGGTTGCAATATCAGCTTCAGCAAACTTCTGAGTACGGCACTCTTTACAGAAAGCGTCTAACTCAGGATTGGTCTCACAGCATTTCTTTACTAATGGGTGATTTGCTGAAATAGAAATGTAAGTAATACCCATGAAGGTATCTGGACGAGTGGTATAAACAGTAAAGGTTTCATCACTGTCTGCAACCTTAAAGGTGATATTTAAACCTTCAGAACGACCAATCCAGTTGCGCTGCATGGTACGAACACGCTCAGGCCAACCGTCTAATTGATCTAAGTCTTTTAATAATTCATCAGCATAAGCAGTGATCTTTAAGTACCACTGAGGAATTTCACGCTGCTCAACTTTAGAGCCGCATCTCCAGCAACAACCATCTTCAACCTGCTCATTTGCAAGAACAGTGTGATCAACAGGACACCAGTTAACAGTTGAAAGCTTCTTGTAAACTAAGCCTTTCTTGTATAACTCACCGAAGAACTTCTGCTCCCACTTATAGTACTCAGGACGGCATGTAGCAACTTCTCTTGCCCAATCGTAAGAAAGACCTAATGACTTTAACTGCTTCTTCATGTAGTCAATGTTTGAATAGGTCCAGTCGCTAGGTTGCTTATTGTTCTTAATAGCTGCATTTTCAGCAGGCATACCGAAAGCATCCCAACCGATAGGGGCTAAAACATTCTTACCTAATAAACGGTTAAAACGTGCAATTACGTCACCAATGGTATAGTTACGTACGTGACCCATGTGTAAGCGTCCTGATGGATATGGGAACATAACTAAGCAGTAATACTTTTCTTTATTCTTATCTTCTGTTGCATGGAAGGTTTGATGATCAGCCCAGTATTTTTGTACTTCTGGCTCAATTTCTTGTGGATTGTATGCAACTTTATTGGCAGACATCGACATTGCTCCGAAAATTACTTTAAAACTTTATGCGGTTCTTTATTTAAAAGAATCAATAAAAAAATCTAATTAAAAATAATCTCATATTTTGCCACATTTATAGGCAAATTTGACCAAAATCACGCAAAAATATATGGAAAGAGGTGAGCAATAACATCAGCTTTTGGTAATTTTGAAATAATTCATTTTGTTCCATAAAGACAAAATTGTGCGCTCTTGCGCATTTTGTTTATAAAAATAGTACAATTAGCACAGTTTTGAAAACTGTACAAAAAGTAAAAAGCAGAGACAGATTTATCATGTTAAAAAAATTAGCATTGGCAGTATCTTTAGTAGCTTCTTTTCAGGTAGCTCAAGCCACAACTAATATTTATCCTTTAAATGGTCACCAGGTTTTAGGTGAAGAGCAGGTTTATTCAATTAACGATACTGGAACTACTACTTTAGAGTATGTTGCAGCAGAGTATCATTTAGGTTTGTCTAATATGATTGAGGCAAACCCAGAGGTTGATCCTATCGTTCCTGCTAAAGGTTCAAAACTAATTATTCCTACAAAACTTATCTTACCCCCAACAGTTCATGAAGGCATTATCGTCAATTCTGCTGAAATGAGACTGTATTATTTTAATGGCGGTAATGTAGAAGTTTATCCAATTGGTATCGGTCAGTTAGGTAAAGGTACACCTATGGCTTGGGTTACCAAAGTAGAGCGTAAAAAGGCTGGTCCTACCTGGACTCCAACAGCTAAGATGAGAGCAGAATATGCTGCAGAAGGTGAGTATTTACCAGCTGTAGTTCCAGCAGGTCCTGATAATCCTATGGGACTATATGCTATGTACGTGGGAAAGCTTTATGCAATTCACGGTACTAATGCTGACTTTGGTATCGGTTTACGTGTAAGTCATGGCTGTGTCCGTCTGCGTAATGAGGATAACGAGACCTTATTCCATAAGGTTCCAGTTGGTACTCGTGTAGAGTTCATTAATCAACCAATTAAATTTGCTGAAGAGCCAAATGGAGATCTCTATATTGAGGTTCATCAGCCTCTATCAAGAAGTGAATCAGAATTTGAGAATTTTGATACAACCGTCCCATTCTCATTCACACAAGCTCAGTTACAATTCTTCAAAGATCCAAGAATCAATCAGGATATTCTTAAAAAGGCACTTGATGAGCGTTCAGGTCGACCAGTGCTCCTAAATCCACCAGAGTTTTAACTGTAGTTATTAATGAGAATCAAAGTAACAGCGTTAGCCGTTTTAATACAGACCTTAGTGCTGTCACAAACTAGTTTTGCGCAAATCGAGCTTCCAGGATATGTGGATCCTCGATTTGGTAAACCAAAATCAACGCTGTATGACTTGTTTACTGCTAAGCCAGAACCTGAAGAGATGTTCTGGCTTAAAGATTCTCTGTTTACTCCTTTCATTGAATCATCAGAAAAGAAAGTTGATGTTCTTTTTGAAAGCAAAACTCAAGGAAAAATAAAGCCACCTAAGACTCTTACTGTCTTAAATGACACTTTGTCAGATTATGTGGATGCTAACACTTCTAGTGTTTTGACCTATCTTTTCAAAGATTACATAAAAAAAGGCAAATTCTATAAGATACCTTTAGTTGTAGATACAGATAAAAATAGAGTTACTCGTGGCTATGACGATTTTTACTCTTTTGATTCAGTTTGCTCTGGTTTAGGTATATTAGAAGCTGATTTAAAAGGTAAGTGTGTAAGAGAAAATGAGCGCTCTTTTGGTTTAATTGAAATCAATTATTCAAAAGATCTTGAGCTATATAGATCAAAGCTACAATTAAAGCAGCTTCCTGACAATGGTATAAATGAGTCATACTCCTTTAAACTATTAAGCTCTTTTCCTGCTTTATTAGGTTTTCGCTCTTCACATGATACTAAAGGATTTTATAAAACTTTAACCTCATTCGATAGTAACTTATATTCAGAAAAACTAGGTAAGTACATCCAGCCTGAAAACAAGTTTTCTGATTTTGGTAAAAACTGCTTTTATTCATCTATTGATAAGTGCGGACTCTATTTTGGAGGACGCAATACCCAACTTCTATTAGGTCAGGCTACAGTTACTCATGACAAGATCCCTTTTAACAAAGCTCTTAATTTAGCTGTGCACTTTGGGTTTAATAACCGTCCTTACCTGAATTTAAGAAACACCATCCTATCTGATTCGTCTTTTATCAATTATGGCTTTTATACTCAGGCTGAATTGATGATGTTAAAGGATTTGGGTTACAACATTAATGACAGGGAATTTTATTCAAATTCACTGTACAAGAGTGGTACTAAATTACATCGAAATCACATCATCTTTAATCAGGGCTTTTATGCCTGGTCAGATGCTATCCATGACTATAAGACCGATCAGCCTTCAAGAATACCAGTTTCAATTGCAAGTCATGTCTTTGGTAACTATAACGATGTTGTACAGAAAGGCACCATAGCAAGCGTAGGCTATGCTTCAATTGGTATCAGAATTGATGGTTCTTATAACAACATTACCGTTGATAAGAGCACCGCTATCTATGAGAATGGTATAGGTTCGAGTGGTATTGCTGTAACTTATGGAAGAGACAATGTTCTCAACATTGAAGGTTCAGTATCTGCAAACTCTGAAGATGGCGTAGGCATCAGATTTGACTTTGGCTCAAATGTTCTATCCGATATGCGTGAATACCAAGGTTCATACCGAAGAGTAAGAACTTATGATGCTCAGATGGGAATTTTAAAAAGAGAGAACGCTCAAAGCGTAGCTGCACCTGAGGAAATTAGAGGACCTATAGTTTCAGAACTTAACATTAAAGGTTCTGTATCAGGCAAAAAGAGCTCAATCTATATTGATGAATCTGCTCATGTAAAACAAATCAATTTCATGAATAGAGCTAAAGTTAGTGGCGATATTATTTCAAATTGGTTCGCTTATCTTGGTGATAATGGTAAGGCTTTTTATGCCAACCATAAAAACCATGCCTTACTTCCTGGTGTCTTACAGTTTGATGCGCCTTTTAAGCCAATCAATGCCTATGAAGTTAAAAAGAAACTCTCATCTTTGTATACCAATGTAAATTTTGGTGTAAAGAGCGCGGGCTCTTCTATGGAAAACAAGTTGCTCCGCTATGTTCCTGACAAGAAGTCATCAGTAGTCATTGATGGAGATATTACTGGTAAGTCACTTATTCTGTCAGCCTTTGGTGGACACACTACAGTAAAAGGTACATTAGATGTAAAACGTCTGTATGTAGCTGATTCAGTTGTTAACTTTAAAGGTGCCCAAAAAGGCTTAAACACTGTTGAAGAACTTGAAATCAGTCGAGGTGGTCAGCTTGATCTTTCAAATGGAATTGCCGATACCTTTATAATTAAAAAGGATGCTGTAATTTCAAGCAAAGGTGTAATTTGCGTTGATATCGATAAAGAAGGAAATATTTTAGATAGAGTTGTTGCTGAAAACGGATTTAGTACACATGACTCAATTGTAAATTTAGAGCCAGGCCTGTCATATAACGACATTAAGAGTTATCAATCTGATCCTAAGGCGCTATTAAGATTGATGAACAACTTTAATCGAAAAGCTAATGAGGTTTTAAGTCCTTATGGTGTAATCTCAAAATATCCAAAGCATATTTGGTATATTCAAGGCGAGATGGGGAGAAAAGTAACTTGCTCATCTCGAGGCTGTCATTTAGGCGATTTCGTAAACAGCTATTCTAAATCAGCTGAAGAGCTTCCTTTATGGCGCTATATCCTAAGCTTTGTAGGTTGTTTTGTTATGCTCTTCTTAACAGTAGTTATTCTCAAAAGAACAGGTACTGGTCGTTTTGGTTAATAGCTTCCTAAATAAAAAGCAACGCCTCAAGTGAGGCGTTATTTAAGATAGAGTGTAAGAGTCAAAATTAGCTTTTAAAGTAACTTTGCTAAATTAGATCTATCAATTAGTTCAGGACTACATGGGAATGAATCCATATCCTTTACTCCGTTGTTATAGGTTGTAGTGTCATTTATGTTAGCTTTTTTACCTGAACTAATAGATCTAACCATATCTATAACAGCATCATGAAGATCATCTCTTGATTTATAGATGGTCATCGCCTGATAACCTTCTTTTACATTCTGTAAAGCTTCAGCTGTGGCATCCTGTCCTGTAATTACAGGAATATTTGACGGAGTGTATCCTTTTTTCTTTAAAGTAAAGATAATGCCATCGCTTAAGCAGTCAACTGGAGATAAAATGCCATCGAGTTTTACGCCTCCATTAGCACCATACACTACAGTATCAAGAATTTCATCCATTCTTTTACTTGCAAGATCGGTTCTCCAACCAGGAACATTCGTCTCATTAGGTGAGATTTTTCCTGACTTTACTACTAACGCACCGCTATCGATGTAAGGTTTTAAGATCTGCATTGCCTCTTCATAAAAGAAGAGGTCATTTTTATCATCCAGTGTGCCGTAAAAGATCTCAATATTTTTAGGATCATCTACTGTAGGTTTTAGCTTGTCGATTAAGTACTGTCCTTGAATTTTACATACTTGCTGATTATCAAAAGATACGTAGTATGTTACAGCATCAGTCCCTGTAATCAATCTGTCATAGCTAATTACAGGAATGCTCTTAGCTTTGGCGTCTTTTAATGGATAAGGCATTACCATCAATTGAGCCTATAACCAGAGCATCAACATTGCTGTCTGCTAGTCTTTTGATCTGTCTGTTCTGCAGATCGATATTTGCGTCGCCAGTGAAGAACAGCTCAACATTAAAGCCCTTGCTCTTTTGCTGCTGCTCAAGCTCAAAACCTTCGTGATACCATCTGTCCTCTTTGCAATGAAAGTAAAAATGATAAGTTAGCATCAACAGAACAACTACAGCGTTTAGTTAAAAGAAATGAAGAAATCATAAGTACGCAAAAGTCTGGAAGCAAACTTATCAATACTAATGAGTATGACAACACAACTTTAATGCGTTTTTACCATATTGCCAAAATGAATGAATTTGAGTTGTGGGAGGAAAGCAACTCAAAATGACCTTTTGCAGGTTTAGTGTTTTTAATTTGTATATCAATAAGTAACGTGCTTTAGAGGCAATATTTGTAGTAATGTCAAAGCACGCTACTTTAACTTTTATGACTCTGATTATGGTCTAATCAGCTTATTCATCTGCTCTTTAAGCTCGTCTGGTTTTCTTACATTTCCGTAAATACCGAACAGGATCAATAAAACTATAATTCCGAGCAAGCCATAATTACCAATCTTACTGTAAAGAGTTTGTCCTGATACAGGCGTAAAGGTAAAGTCGATGCTTGAAGCAACATCTGTTGGCATTACTTTTTGAATTTTTCCAAACTCATCGATATAAGCTGTGATACCACTGTTGGTATCTCTTAGCATTGGTTTTTGTAATTCTAACGATCTCATTCTTGCAATGTTCAAGTGCTGTACTGGAGCTTTAGTAGGTCCAAACCATGAATCATTAGATAACATTACAATAGCATTAGTCTTATCAGAATCCATTGCTTTTACAGTTTCAGGGAAGATAGCTTCATAACAAATTGCAGGAGTGAACTCTAATCCCTTTACTTTGATAGGCTCTTGAACTTTATCTCCATAAGAGAAGCTAGAATTTGGAATTACAAAGATTGAACCTAAAGGCCTTAAAAGATCAGCAAATGGGACGATTTCTCCAAATGGTACTAGCTCTCGCTTGTTGTATGGAGTAATTGAGAGTACATCAGATGTTTCACCTAATGCAATGATAGAGTTATAGGCATGAATACCAGCATCAGGAGTGGAGAGAATACCTGTAATTAGTGCACTGTCTTTCTCTTTAAAAGCATTGTTTAATTCCTCAACTAAAGAGGTGCCGTATTCAAGAGCAAAAGGCAGGGCAGACTCCGGCCAAATAATCAGGCGGTCTTTTCTGATTTTATCCTTGGTAAGATCCCAGTAAGTAGCTACAACTTCATTTGTTCTAGAACCGTCATTTCTTACCTGCTGTTCGATGTTACCCTGTACCATGGTGACATCAACAGCCTTTAGAGGTGTTACAAAGCTAACACCTTCCAAAAAGATACCTAAAAGCAGAATTACGGCTGCAATTGGTAAGAAAAGGAATCTGCGTAACGCTGTTAAGGCAATTGCTCCAGACATAATATAAATTAAAGCACTGATACCTCTTACACCAATAAATGGAGCAAAGTTCTTTAAAGGCCCCTCTACACAGCTGTAGCCTGGATATAACCAAGGAAAACCAGTTAAGAACCAGCCGGTAAAGAAATCTGACAAGATAAATGCTACAGGCATAAAGCTGATTAAAAAGACTGCAGTTTTACCTTTTGAGAGGTAAAAAGCTAGAGTGTTTAAAATTGCATATGGTAGAGCAATATATAAAAAGCTAAATAGTACAATTACAAAATTAGAGAGGACAGAAGGTAGCTCTCCAAAGCCTTCCATGACAAAGTTAAGCCATGTAAGAGAAACTGTTGCATATGAGGCATAAAAGAGCAGTGTAGTAAAAAATACTTTCTTTTTAGATTTGGCAACAGATAAAAGCATCATCAAAAATGAATATGCCAAAATTGCAGTAGGCCAAATTTCAAATGGAGCTAAAGCACAGCTTAATAACACGCCTAAAACAATAGCGCAGAGTGCTCCTCCCCACTTACTGTTTACGAGGTTTAAAAGTCTTGAGCCATCTAAAGCATTCATTAAAAAGAAAATAATTTTAAACATACGATGCTCTTGTTTTATTGAGTAAAAAGCTGCACGAATGCAGCTTTTAAATAAATATAACTTTAGTTTATTGGGGCGTTTTTCTTTTATTCTTCATCTGTTTTTTCAGATACATGAAGTTCTAAAAGATGAACTCTTCTTTCATTAGCCTCAAGCACTTTAAAGTGGAAATTCTTGATATCAATGCACTCACCTACTTTAGGGAATTTACCCCATACATGGGTAATTAAACCTGCTACCGTATCAACATCGGCTAATGATGCTAAATCAGTTTCAAAGTACTCATCAAACTCTTCAATTGGAGTAAGACCGTTGATGATGAATGAACCATCATCTTTACTCCTGATGATGTTCTCTGAATTTACCTGAGTGTCATATTCATCATCGATATCACCTACGATGATCTCTAAGATATCCTCAATGGTAACTAAGCCTGAAACTCCACCGAATTCATCTACAACAATGGCAATATGGAAGCGGTTTTGCTGGAACTCTTTGAGCATAGCATTAACATGCTTTGCCTCTGGTACAATCACAGGATTTCTTAAAAGAGATTTGATACCGCCAGTTAATGTCTTAAGACCTGCAGTATAAGGAATAAGATCTTTTGCTAACAGAATTCCCACAACATGATCCTTATCCTCACTGATAACAGGGTAACGTGAGTGACCGTGTTCTAGAACAACTCTTGCAGCTTCTTCTAAAGTAGCATTTAAGTTGATAGCTACAATATCAGAGCTAGGGATCATTACATCTGAGACACGCAGGCGGTTGATATCAAAGATACCCTGGATCATGTCCTCGGTATCTTCATCAATCACATCGTTTTCTGATGCCTCATGAATTACCTGCTCAAGTTCATTTTGATTTGAAGGCTCTCCTTTTTTAGAGAACAATTTTGATAAAAATGAACCATGCTCTTCATCATGATTATCGTTCATGTTTGTTCCTTTTAGCTCTGTGTTCTATCTAACTTATCTTATCTGAATTTTGTAGTCTGTAACTTTGTATAATCTTACCTAAATACTGATAGTTAAGGTAATATTTTTGTCACAAATGACCAAGCATTACTGAATTTCGTATGGATTCTTAAAGCCAAGTTCTGCTAATGCTTTGATTTCTAAGGGTTCCATTACCTGAGCATCACACTCTTCAATATGGTCATAGCCAATTAAGTGCAGACATCCGTGCACGATTAAATGACAGAAATGCTCTTCTAAAGTCTTATTCTGCTCAATACATTCGCGCTCTAGTACTTCTTTGCAGATCACAAGATCACCAATAATTGGTAATTCTTCGATCCCTTCTGGCATTTCAAAAGGAAAGGAGAGAATATTTGTAGGTCTGTCTACATGTCTGTAAGTCTTGTTAAGCTCATGAATCTCAGCACTGTCTACCATACGGATAGTAAGTTCTGAGTCTTTGGTTCTACCTCCGGTAATTAGAGCTGTCTTTGCCCATAAAGTCATTTTCTCAAGACTTGGGTATGATTCTAAAGGTTCATCTGTAGCAATTTGCAGATCGATATTAACTTCCATTACTAAGACTCCTTGTTAGAGAATTCTTTATCCATAGCTTTAGACATCTGCTCTTTTAATTTTGCCTGCTCTTTGTCATAGGCATCATAAGCATTAACAATTGCAGCTACTACAGGATGACGTACCACATCAGCTGACTCAAAGAAGGTAAAGCCAATTTCAGGTAAAGCATGTAGAACTTCGATTGCCTGTTTAAGACCAGAGCGAACATTTCTTGGAAGGTCAATCTGGCTTGGATCGCCTGTAATTACAGCTTTTGAGTTAAAACCAATACGGGTTAAGAACATCTTCATCTGTTCTACAGTGGTGTTCTGAGCTTCATCTAAGATAATAAAAGAATCATTTAAGGTACGACCTCTCATGTAAGCTAAAGGTGCAATTTCGATGATCTGTCTTTCAATTAACTTTTCAACTTTCTCAAAACCTAGCATCTCAAAGAGCGCGTCATAAAGTGGTCTTAAGTAAGGATCTACCTTTTGAGATAAATCTCCAGGTAAAAAACCTAATTTTTCACCAGCTTCAACAGCTGGTCTTGTTAAAATAATTCTGCGTACTTCGTTGCGCTCTAGAGCATCAACAGCAGCAGCTACAGCAAGATAGGTCTTACCGGTACCAGCAGGTCCAATACCAAAGCTTACATCATGAGAATTGATTTTAGTGATATAGTCAGACTGATTAGAGGTTCTTGCTTTTACAAAGCCTCTTTTAGTCTTAAAGTTATTAGCTTTGTGGTACAGAGAATCAATAGAGCCTTTTGATTCATCTTTTTCATAATCACGGTCATCATTTTCTACATGAGAAAACTCAGTGATAGCTAAATGAACCATATCAGGAGTTACTTCTGATGGCTTTTTAGTACCTTTTAAAGGAGCTGTATCTACATAAAGGCTTTTAACTAATTTCTCAGCCTTTTTTACTTTTGAAGGAGCACCTTCAATATGGAAATGAGCGCCAGAGTAGGTGATCTTTACACCTAATCTTTTATCGATTTGTTTAAGATTCTCATCTTCAGGACCGACTAAATAGGCAATTCTGTCTTTATTATCTGGTTCTAGTGAGAAATCTGTAACAACGTTATTCATTACTTAATTTGCCTTATAAAATTGTCATGCTGTTTTAGCATGACAAGATCTTTTAAACTAATTCACCTTTTAGAGTATGGGCAATAACAGAGGTGATCTTTACATCAACCATCTTGCCTACTAAAGATAAAGGTCCTTTAAAGACTACGATACGACCTGATGAAGAACGTGACTTTAATTCGCTTTCATCTTTTCTTGAGGTGCCTTCTACAAGACATTTTTGAGTAGTTCCTAAGAAAGACTGAGTATATTCTGAAGCTAACTCTTCAAGACGGTTCTGTAATCTGTAAAGACGTTGCATTTTTATCTCTTTAGGTACAGGATCTTCAAGTTTAGCAGCTGGGGTACCAGGTCTTATTGAGTACACAAAAGAGAAGCTCTGATCGAACTTTACTTCGTTTACAACTTTCATGGTCTCTTCAAAATCTTCATCAGTTTCACCAGGAAAACCTACGATAAAGTCTGATGAGATATGTACAGTAGGTCTTGCCTCACGTAATTTTTTTACAAGGTTAATGTACTGCTTTGCTGTATATCTTCTGTGCATAGCCTGTAAAATTCTGTCAGAACCTGACTGAATAGGTACATGGATAGAATCCGAAATCACCTCAAGATCGTGTACAGCTTTAATGATGTCATCTGTAAAGTCCATAGGATTAGAGGTTGTAAATCTAATTCTCTCTACACCTGGAATTGCAGCAATTTCGTATAGCAGTGATGAGAAATTGCAGATAGAACCATCAGGATTTAAACCATGATATGAGTTTACGTTCTGTCCTAATAAATGGATCTCTAAAACACCGTTTGCAATGTGGTTTACGCACTCATCTAAAATGTCTTGAACAGGACGAGACTGCTCTTCACCACGAGTATAGGGTACGATGCAGTAAGTACATTTGTTAGAACAACCCTCCATGATGGTTACAAAAGCACTAGGACCTACAGGACCTGATTCTGGCATATAGTCAAACTTATCAATTGCGTCAGCTGTAACATCAACAACTGGTTTACCGGTTGCTGTAAACTGACCAATCATTTGAGGCAGACGGTGAATGGTTCTTGGTCCAAAAATGATATTAACACTCTTATCTAACTCAAGAATTTGTTCAGCAAGTTCTGAACCTACACAGCCGCCTAAAGCAATAATTGTGTCCTCGTTGATGTCACCTGTGTGGCGCCAAGAAGCGATTTGATTGAATACTTTATCCTCGGCTTTAGCTCTTACAGCGCAAGTAACCAGGACTACGATGTCAGCATCTTTAGGAGAATTTACCTGAGCAAATCCTGCTGCAGTTAAAAGGTCTTTAATTCTACCACCGTCATAAACGTTCATCTGACAGCCCCAAACTTCAACATAGAAGGAGCCTAACTGCATTTTAAAATTGTCTTTAAGTGTAGTTGTAATATTCATGTTTTCTAATTTAAAGGTTTTCTGACAATGCACTTGTCAAATAATTCAGTCATTAAAGTGTAATCACCAGCAAATGCATTGATTGATGCATAAAGCATCATTTTAGCATTGCATCTTGAATAATCTACATAAAAGCCTGTAGGTAACAAAAGTTCTCTAATGAATTCTCTTTGAGTTCTGCCATTGCCTTCTCTAAAAGGATGAATGGCATTGATTTCACCTAAGTAATAGGCAGCCTTAGAGGCAATGTTATCTTCAGTGCAGTCTTTTAAGTAGTTTTCACTTTTCAGTTTCAAAAATAACTTGTTCAGTTCTTTTTCAATAAAGTTAGCATCGCAGAATAATAGCTCTTTGGAGATATTAACCATACGGAACTGTCCTGCCCAAGTATAGATATCCTGAAATATATAGTGATGGATCTTTTTTAGGTGAGTAAGATCGAAGTTTCCTGAAACCGGCTTTTTCAAGAGATCAACAATCCTTGCAGCAGTGCACATTCTCTCTAACTGAGAGAGAACCTTAGGATCATGTTCTCCAAAATTATTGATTAGAACTTCAGTTCCAGGATAGCAATAAACTGTGTCGAAGGACGAAGCTTCCAAAATTCAAGCAGCCTTATACTCTTTGGTAAGTTTTAATAAAAGCTCTTGGTACTCTTTTAAGGTTATCTTGCCATCAGCATAGCTCTTTAACAGCTTTTCCTGCTCTTCATTCAGGCTTAGATTTTCCATGGCTAGAGTAGCTTTTACTTCGTCAAGTAGCATATAAACTCCGTTTGTTAATTAACATCTAAATTATATCAGAAAAGGCTAAAACTAGACATTGAATGACACATAAAAAGTGAAATTTTAAGGGAAATTTTTTGCTAAACGAAAGTTTCAAATCAGGCAGAAAAAGTGCAAAAAAAAATCCCAGACAAAGGAGACGCCTGGGACTGGATGAGGTATGTGTGAACCTGTATATGTGTATTGCTACACTAAACACTATGAATGCACATCAAAACAAACTTGCTTGCGTTAAGAAAACTTGTGGAATTTAACTTCCTAGTCATCTCAACCTCGAGAGTAATATTAAGATTTAAAACTTAGTAAACACTTAGAATTACTAATTTTTCAAATATATATTGATTCTTCACACAAAAGTTTGTTCTCATCCAATTTCGTTTTCATCCAAAATTTAAAGTCCGCTGACTAACATACAGATATTGAAAGTATCCTTCGGAACACTATTGTCTAAGTGCAGACAAACGTGCTCTTTACAATCATCATCAAAACAACATTCTATTTCGTCGAGGATCTTCTCATAATTTGCAGTTAAAAAATTACTGTTTGTGGAGATGTAAAACAGAGTTCCTTGTAATTTATACAGCCTTCATACTAGTCAAACACACTGTTCATAGCTGAAATAGCCTCTTCTCAAATTGCAAAGACTTTGATTGAAGGTAAACAATCATGATCAATAATTTCTGAGTAAGTTTTTGAAACGAGCATATTAGGATCCTCAAAATTGAGAAAATAAATTTAACTGATTAGCTTCTTTGGTAATTCAAACTTCTGTTGTAAATGCAATTCTGGAAAATATTAAGAATTTTCCATTTAATCATCTTTTTTCAATCCAACCACAGCTTCTAAACCGTGGCTGTATCAAGCATTAGCAGATATCTGCGTTTTCTACTGTATTTACAGCTTCATTCCAAAAAGTAGCATCAGAGCTTAAAAACACGGTGGCATTTCTTTCTGAGACTAACTCTTCAGCAATACGGATCTGCTTGTTAAGATTTTTTACCTCTTTAGGTAAATTAAGCTTAGTGTTAATCGTGTAATGCTTTTCAACCACAAGACCTAATTGCTTGGTGTCAGGATTGAACTCATGTTCATCAAATTCTTTTTTTATTTCATGAAAGTCAGTTAAATCTGACTGTAAATCAGAGTACAGGTGTCTTCTTTCTTTTAAACATTCGATCAGGTTCAGGTAATGTCTTGTAGACTTGCCGTCTATTACTCTGTTATTAGCATCATCAATTTCATTGTTTAGTTGTTCTAGATAACCCTGAGCTTTCAGATAAAGATTGATGAGCTTATCTAGTTTTGTGTCATTTTCTTTTTCTGTACTCTCGTCTTTGAAAAATGACTTGGAATCCTCAATCTCTGAGGTTAGATCTTCAGCCCTGATTTCTCTATCAAGCTCAGAGATAGTTTTTCTAAAAAATCCACGTAAAACGAAAGCTCTAGCTAAGGTAATTTTTGCCATGATTAAATCCTCTAAAAATTGCAAAATAAGCTATAAATTTGCTTATTTAGGTACAAATATCGAAGAAAATGCTTCAAAAGTACTAATATTTGCAAAATTTAGCTAAAAAACGTAAAGACAAATTGCAATAAAAAAAGCAATTGCAAGTTAGTTTTTACACTGTAAAGGCTTATCAGAGCGCAGAAATTATGGTTTACTCTGTAAGCTCAGAAAAAATCACTAACCTATAACTGAGTCGTAAGTTTTAAAGTATTCAAAATTTTAGAATTTTGCCAAACGACTCTAAGTGTGGATCTTTTGTTCTCTGAGCCTAAATTCTTAGGCATGCAAAGAGAGATTAATGGAGTAAATTTTGACATGATCCAATTTTCAGCCGATGATACTTCAAGTGTCTGTTCTCAATTACTTTCTGTTGATCTTTTCTGACCGCCTGTTTAGAGCGAAGCGATAGGTCGCTTCCTTTTATTTGTATTGTAAAAAGCTATCGTTCCAGATCATGAAATATGATGAAAATAATTAAAAAAAAATAATTGGATTGAATTCTTAATGATATAAATGCAAATAATCGACAGTTGTTTGAATAAATGCATTTAAAAACAGACGATTAACTATAAGATAATTGTAGTAAAATCTTGTAGTAAACTCTCAAAACCAGAATAACGGAATTGTTTACACAAACTTATCTTTTTATACATATAAATTTACAAAACTTACAAATCGACTTTACCTTCTAACAAGACAATATTCGCATAGTTAAATACATACTATGGAGAAATAAATGTCAAATTCAAGTCCCGATCTGTCAAGACGCGATTTTTTTAAGGTATCAGCGGCAGCCATTGCAACTGTTGGTGTAGCTAACTTCTTAAAGCCATCTTATGCTACTGAAGTTAATGTAAAAACAGTAGCTTTATCTAATCTTCCAAAAGATCCTGTTGAAGTAGCTAAATCCTCAGAACTTGTACAGAAAGCTTGGGATTATTTATTAGGTGAAATCAATTCATTACATGATCTTGCTTTAAGAGAAAAGGTTTTTAGTTTCTATCAGAATACAGTTCCTACATTTATGGAACAGCATCATGGTTCGGCTAATGTATCAAAGGTATATAAGATGCTGTTACAGGAGCATTTAGTAGATCCTGCTTTAACTGATGAAGCTCATCTGTTCCCACCATTAAAGGATTTAAACATCAATCCTCAGCCATTCTTCTCAGCACCTGGCAGTGGCTATGGCAGCCATCATGCTTATCCTGGTGGACTTGCAACTCATACAGCTGTAAACGTAGAGATCACAAAGTCTATCCTTACTACTTACTCACATATCATGGATTATGAGTATGGCTATGACATGGCAGTTGCAGGTCAGTTATTACATGATTTAGCAAAGCCATGGGTATTCCAGTGGAATAAAGATGGTTCATGCCTGAAAGAGTACTCCATTGCAGGTACCGGTGCTCACCACATCTTCTCAATTGCGGAAGCTATCTACAGAGGAATGCCAGCAGATGAGGTAGTAGCTCAGGCTTGTGCTCACAATCATCCTGGTACTCCAAAAGATGAAGAGTTAGTTGTAGGCTGGATTAAGGCTGCTTCAATTTTAGCCTGCGTTGATCCAATTGAGCGCGGTTTATTAGATAAAGACGGTAAGAGACTGCCTACACCTCATAAGCAGGCAGGCTATTTAGTTCACTTAGGTGATCACGATTTCGTTCTCTCAGTTCCAGCAGCACAACAGTCTGTAATTGCACTAAAAGAAGTTGCAGCTAAAGATTATGGTATGAATGACAAAGAGTTAGAAGGTGAGAAGTTTAATATCTTTAGAAACTACATCGCTTCTCAGTACAGTTTCATGCATATCCATCAGGCAATGTCTGAGGCTGATCCTTACCTTGCGGTAAAGGCTATTGCTAAAAAGGTTGTGTCTTAAGAGTTAAGAATAAATAAGACAGTTAAATTTTCGGGTAATCGAATTTAACGGTATTCAGATTAAGAGTACATTCTGGTTGAACCTAAATCTAGGTTAAACATGGTTAATTGCCACAGGGCACTGTGGCATTTTTTAGGAGAAATAAAATGGGCATGATGTCAATTTGGCATTGGGCAATCTTATTGTTGGTAGTTGCTCTGGTGTTTGGTACAGGTAAGTTAAAGAACCTGGGTAAAGATTTCGGTTCTGCAATCAGCGGTTTTAAAGCAGGACTTAAAGAAGATAATAATCAGAATTCAGATTTGACAGTGTCAAAGCATGAAGGTCAGAAAGAATAATAAGACAATGTTTGGTTTTTCATTAGACCAGCTGCTGTTACTCTTAACTGTATGCTTTTTAGTCTTAGGACCAAAGAAAACAGTAGAGATGGCATACAGACTTGGTATTCAGGCAAGAAAAGTAAAAAGCTATTACGATTCTTGCAAAAAAGAGTTTGGTCTTACCGATCTTGAAGCGGTAAAGAACTCTTTTTGTAATAGCTCAAAAGACATTGAGCAAAAAATAAACTCAATGTCTTATGAGCTCAAAAAAGCTATACGTTCAGATCCTCAGCAAATAGATAACGCAGTATCTGTAAGTGAAGGTAAAAAAGATGACTTGGCAGAAGTCAGTCAAAAGCTCAAGCCAAATTTAAAAATTCAGACTGAGTCTGAAGATAAAGAGCTTAAGCTTAGGATTGCATCCCTTGAAGTAGAGCTCATTAAGATTAAAGCCAAGCTTTTGCAAAGCAAAAACGAGAGCTTATAAGTAAGCAAACACCATGAAGAATAAAAAATCACAGCAAGATGACAAAATCTGCAACTCTCATTTTGTCTCAAACCTTTTTGCACTGCGTAAAACTGTTCTTTTAAGCCTATTAGGTATCGCAGTTTGTATTGCTGCCTTAGCGCCTTTTACTAATCTTTTGTTTGATGAGGCTACTAAACCTCTTCTGTCATCACTGCCACAAGGCTCAAGAATGTTAGCTGTAGGAGTAGTCTCTCCTGTATTAGGTCCTTTAAAGGTACTGCTTTTTTGTGCTTTTGTACTCTCACTGCCATTTACCTTGTACATGATCTGGAGCTTTGTCTCACCAGCTTTATACAAACATGAAAAAAGAACCGCTCTGCCTTTTATCCTGTCATCAGTGGTCATGTTTGCAACAGGTACCATGTACTGCTATTTTGTGGTCTTTAGAGCGCTCTTTCCATTTATCGCTTCTTTTGCCCCAGAGACAGTGAACTTTGCTCCTGATATAGAGGTTTACATAAGCTTTCTCTTACATATGTTTTTAGCTTTTGGTCTTGCTTTTGAAACACCTGTTGCAGTGTTCTTATTAGCTGCAAGTGGAGTTGTGGAGTTAGAGAGGCTAAAAAAGGTCAGACGTTATGTAATTGTAGGTGCTTTTGCACTAGCAGCTGTATTAACACCTCCTGATGTTACCTCGCAACTTCTTTTAGCTTTACCTTTGCTAGTTCTTTATGAATTAGGTCTTATAGTAAGCTCAATCTTTTTAGCAAGGAAACAAAAAAAGCAAAACTCACTTGTAGTAGCTCCATAAGCTTCAATACGATTTACATATAAAATAAAAGTTGCACAAGACAGCTTTTATTTTAAGATTAGTCTTTATCAATTCTCAGACATTATCAATTCTCAGAATTAAAGACCTGACTGAAGACGTATTGTCCTACCATATTGCCACCGGGGGTGGTGTAATGGGTCTTGTCATAATACAGAGCTTTACCACCATCAGTTCTGGTTCTGAACTTACCATCCCCAAGAGCCTGAGCTGCATTTCTGTCAACAAAGGTTACATTGTCTTTGCTCTTGGCATATTCACGAATAGCATTGTTAATAAGATCTCTTCTGTAGCCTAAGTAGTCTTTAGTAAAGTTGCATCTGTCAGTTTTGAAGATGTGTCTTAAAGCACTGTCCTGTAAATTAGCCTTTAAACAATTTACGATAGACTGACTGGTGTTAATACCTTGTCCTATGATGTAGAAGTTGAGCTTTGGATAATGTTGAATTTCAGAATCAAAGTCCTCAATTAAAGCTTTAATGAAAGCATTAAAGCTTTCATCATTATCTTTTAAATTGAATTCTCTGATGAAATAGGTGTAATAAACATCCCAGCGGTTGCCGATTACAACTTTATCTCCATCTTGCATCTTATCAAGAACGTATTTGTAAATTCTGTAGAAAGTCTCTCTTTCTTCATGAGTAGAGATAACTTTTACCTTATAGCCTGAGAAGTTAGGACCATAGCCAATAGTCCCATGCATAAACATGAAATATAAAGGTCTTTTATTGATATCTCTTAAATAGTAGCTGTAATGCTCACTGTGAGAATCACCAACTACAAAGGTATGCGCCTTCTCATTCTGATTGCCAAGTTTATAAACCGGTACCTCATTTAAGGTCATCATGATCTTTGGTTTGTAGTTAAGATCTTTGATGGTATCTAACATCACCATCTTTTTGCCATAAGGATCAATGTAAGGGGAGAGTAGGTTTTTACCATCCTGTGAAAAAACAAAGACGGAGGCAATCATACTTAAAACATAAATTAAAGCTGACAGTCTGTTGCTTACCTGTCTTTTTTCAATATAGAGATATGAAAGTGATGTAAAGACAGCAACTAAGACAATTACCGAAAACAGGTGAAGGTATTTTGAACTGTAACCTAAGTCAAAGCAGAAGATGATAACAGGCCAGTGCCACAGATAAAGGGAGTATGAGAACTTACCTATAGAAGTTAATGGTCTAAAGCCTAAAAGAGAATGCTCATTATGAGCAAGGATAACTAAAGAGGTTCCAATAACAGTAAGTAAAGATGTAGATATATACCAAGCAGCACCGTTACTTAAAGCTGTAGTAAAAATTGAGTATAAAAATAAAGCTACACCTATAATTTCAGCTGTGTACTGAAGATACTGTCTCTTATCAAAGACTAAACTGTAAACAGTATCTTTGTAGAAGAATAGAACACCACCTAAAAACATTTCCCAAATTCTGGTATGAGTTAAAAGGTACCCCTGACCGCCTTTTGAGAAAACATAGGAACTTACAAGAGCCAAAGCTAAAATTGCGCACATAGCTTTAGGAAGATTCTTTAAGCCAAAGAGCTTTACCAACAGCAGTATTAAAAGAGGGTAGATGAGGTAGAACTGTATAGTAATGCAAAGGTACCAGGTATGTAGCAATAACTTTTCAGAAGAATCTAAGGCAAAGTAACCACCAGAGTGAGCAAAGCGATAGTTGCCTATGAAGGTTAAAGTATTGATTACCTCAAGTGAGAGCTCCTTATAGACGGATGGAAATAAAATAAAATAGCCTATGCCAAGACAAAAAGCGCAGACTGCTATGAGAGGAGGGAGGATCCTCAACAGTCTTCTTTTATAAAAAGCGCTTAAGGAAAAACTCTGGTTTTCTAATTTATAGACAATGCCTGAAGTGATCAAAAAGCCTGAAATTATTAAAAAGATATCAACACCTAAAAAGCCACCAGAAAAGGTGGTAACAGTTGATGATTCAAATGACTTTAAAAGATCAAAAAAGTGGTAGAGCACTACCGCTATGATCGCAATGCCTTTAAGTCCGTCAATATCACTACGGAATTTAGCTGCCATAAGTTTTTCCTAAGATTTTGTGTGCTTTTTTACTAAAGCTCTGACTCTTCAAGGTTCTTATAATATTCTTGTTTTAAAGCAAAAGATGCTTTTGAGTAGTCTATGATTTGTTTTAACAGCTTTTCAAGCTCTTTATTCTTTGAGTAGTCAGCTGGTGCAAAATACTTAATTCTCTTATCGCGAATTAAAGAATGCACTCGCTCTTTATTTTTTAATTTTGGATCATAAACACCGATAGCCTGTCCTCCTAATGAGGTTACAAGTTTCATACAAGGAATATCGGTTTGACTGTCACCAATATAGACAATGTTGTCAAAAGGAATTCTTATGGATTCCTTTGGAAAATAACGGTTAACGTCATTGTCATTAACATTTAGTGTGCCTTTAGAAATTCTAAACAAGAACTGAGTCTTATTGGTGAAGTTAATGTTCTGAGCAGGCCATACAGCAGTGCCATTTCTGTCATAGAAAAAAGCATTAGCGTAAATTGCCTTGAATTTATCGGCAATAGCTGTGCCTTCAATCATTTCTTTTAAGCCTGAGGAAATGATGTAGTGCTCAACTTCAATGCCACACTTTTTGCCATAAGCATTGATTCTGTCAAACCAGGTTTCAACTCCTTTGTAGAGTTGAACCTTAGAACCGAACTCATGCAATTTATCTTTTTTTACCTGAAACTTACCTTTAGCCCCGTTTAACATCAGGTACATGTAAGACAGATTTGGATCCATCTCGTTTTCAACAGCAAGTCTTGTAGCAAGATCCCAGAATTCATCTACATTCTCATTGATTTGCTGAATATAGCCTTGAGCCTGCATTTCATATGGGGTTAGAGTTCTGTCAAAGTCATAACAGATAGCTAGAACATTGTTTTGATTATATGGCATATGTTTATTCCTTATTTCATCGTTGCAAGCTTACTCTAAAAAGATGAAAAAATATTTGATGTAACTAAAAAAGAGCACTTAAAAACTTGCGCCTAATAAAATTCACCTCCCACTAAGAAAAAAACTAAACTGATGTGAAAATTGAAGAAAAAAGGTCATTTGCAGTGAGAAATGCATCTATTCGAAGAATTTTACTTAGAAATCTTACAAAAATGAGTACAATATGACTAAGTTTAGATTAGGAGCAACTATGTCAAATACACCTAATACAGAGCAGGATTACTTTCAGCAGTCAAAAGAATTGACCAATGAGCAGGAAAAAGAAGGTCAGACTTTATATGATCCATATAAGAATGCTCCTTTGAGCATGAATGAAAGACTTTACTTTAATATATCAATCGTCTATGTAACTTTGATCTCTTCATTTGTGTTTGCCCTAGTGATGGTAGCAAGACCATCATTTTTCAGTGCTTTTTTAGGTTTGGTATGGGCAATGCCAGGTCTTTTAGTTTTAATTGGTTTTAACCGTGGCAGAGCAAAAAAGCGTCTGCGTACTTTTCATACCTTTATCTTTGTAGCAGAGCTTTTATTCTTATGCTACGTGCTCTTGTTAGTTGCAACAGCTGTAGCTTCAGCTAAACTACAAGACAGCTCACTGCTTTATACAGCTGTATATCCTGTGTTCTACGTCTTTTATGTACTAGCTTTAGAGTTTGGTATCTTTAGAATTGTAAAGAGGCATGAAGATGCTTATTACAATGAGAAACTAAAAGATCCTTTGAAAAAGTACTAGTACCAATAATCGCAAAACTAAAAAATTTGGAACTAAAAAAAGTTTATAAGCAGTTTTTCTTAAAGAAAAACGATAAAAATGACATCCATTGAAAGTGAGTGTAATTATTTGTAGGGACTGGCGTTAAAAAAGTTAATTTTAATTGTTGACAATTTTAAATTTGTCTTTATAATGTGTCTCCGTTGTCGAACACAAACGAAAATACCTGTTTAGGGGTATAGCCAAGTGGTAAGGCAGCGGGTTTTGATCCCGCCATTTCCCTGGTTCGAGTCCAGGTACCCCTGCCACTTTGATAAGTTTTGTTTGATAATGTAAGTGTTGGGGTATCGCCAAGTGGTACGGCAGCGGATTCTGATTCCGCCATTACCTAGGTTCGAATCCTAGTACCCCAGCCATCAGATAAGTGGCTATGTAGCTCAGTTGGTTAGAGCGCGGCACTCATAATGCTGAGGTCACTGGTTCGATTCCAGTCATAGCTACCAAACGACCACCTTTAGGTGGTTTTATTTTATCTGAATTCCAAATTTCTTTCTTTTGGGGTATCGCCAAGTGGTACGGCAGCGGATTCTGATTCCGCCATTACCTAGGTTCGAATCCTAGTACCCCAGCCATCTTGATTTTCCAAAGTCTAAATTTTTGCGCACAGGGATTATTGTCTTTACCTAGTCTTAACGCTATTTTGAGCCTAGATTTCAGGTTCAATCTCAAGCTGAAAATCAAAGTCAAAATTCCTAGAGCTGAGCTGCCACTTTCTTTACCATCTCAACTAAAGAGTTGCCTTCAATATCAATAGCAAATTGAGACCAACCATAATCAACATAGACACGGTTTCCTCTTAAGGTAAGATTTACATCATCGTCTATGGCAATGATAAGTGCTTTTGTTAACAGCTTTAAGATTTCATCTTTCTTTTCAAGCTCGGTCATCCCAGTATCCTCTGTGTCATTACGTCATTTGAACTTACTTTGAAAACTTTACCATGAAATTTAACTTACCTTATGCTAACTACTCTCCATATTGGTGAGAATTTTAACGATCTTATGAAATAGAGCCACAGTTCACAAAATACATTACAATGTTCCACATAAGGACGGAAAGTAAACTTCTTTTCGACAACTTTTGAATATAAAAACTCATTGAAGCCATTAAATTAAACAATAAGACACAGGCTAAAACGAAATTTATCAAAGAGGCAAGCAAATGATCCCTAAGATATCTGACCTTCCACAGTTAGATCCTATCTATGCACAATATCTAAATGCTTTAAAAGTATCAGCTTTTAAAGGTGATGTGGAAAGTGCACATGCATCAAGATTGCTAGTTGCAACAGATAACTCTGTATATCAGAGAATGCCTCAGGGTGTAATCTTCCCAAAAGATAATGAAGATATCTCTATTGCTTTAAAGTTAAGAGCAACTCCTGTTTATGAGCGCTTAATTATCACTCCAAGAGGTGGTGGTACCGGTACTAATGGTCAGTCATTAAATGACGGTATTACTATTGACTGCTCTCGCTATATGAAAGCAACCTCAAACTTTGATGCTGATAAAAGAGAAATTTATGCCCAGTCAGGTGTCATCAAAGATGAGTTAAACGAATTTTTAAAACCATACGGTCTGTTTTTCTCTCCTGAGTTATCAACCTCAAGCAGAGCCTGCTTAGGAGGCATGATTAGTAATGATGCTGCAGGTCAGGGCTCATTACGCTATGGAAGAACTTCAACTCATATTAAAGATGTAACCGTAGTTTTAGCTGACGGTACTATCACTACCTTTGGCCCTGTAAGTGGAGAAAAACTGCAGGAGTGCCTGAAAAAAGAAGGTTTAGAAGGTGATATCTACCGTGGTTGCTACGCTTTATTAAAAGACAACCGTGATGAGATTGAAAAGATCTTCCCTAAATTAAACCGTTTTATGACAGGTTATGATTTAGACCACTCATATGATCCAAAGACTGATACCTTAAATTTAGCACGCCTAATCTGCGGTGCTGAAGGTACTTTAGCAGTGATCTGCGGTGCCACCTTAGATTTAACCAAGATCCCTGATTTTAGAGAGCTGATGGTTGTAAAGTATGAGAACTTTGACAGTGCCTTGCGTCATGCTGTAGATCTGATTGATGCTGGTGTGTTCTCAGTTGAAACAGTAGATTCAAGAGTTTTATCTTTAGCTAAAAAAGATACCATCTGGTCATCAGTTAAAGACTATATCCATGAAGTTGAAGGTCATGAGATCTTAGGTATCAATATCGTTGAGTTCAACGGTTATGATGCTGATACAGAAAGAAGTAAGTTAGAAAAAATCTTTGCTGCTGTAAATAAAAAGGCAGAGACTTTTGAAAACGGTATTTTAGGTGCACAGTTAGCTCAAACTCCAAAAGCTGTGAGTGCTATTTACGGTATGCGTAAAAAGGCTGTAGGTCTGTTAGGTGCTGCAGCAGGTGACAAGAAACTGGTTGCCTTCACCGAAGATACTGTAGTACCTCCAAGAAATTTAGCTGACTATATTTTAGAGTTTAGATCTTTATTAGACTCATTACATGTAACCTACGGTATGTTCGGTCACGTGGACACTGGTCTAATGCATGTACGTCCTGCTCTTGATCTTACAACTGACGAGGACAGAGAAAAATTAGTTACTATCTCTAATAAGGTTGTAGAACTGGTTAATAAATACCAAGGACAGATGTGGGGTGAGCACGGTCGTGGTTACCGTTCATGCTTTGGTGAGGTTTTCTTTAAAACATTATATCCTGTGGCACGTAAGGTAAAAGCTCTGTTTGATGCAAAGAATATCTTAAATCCTGGCAAGATCTGCGTTCCATTTGGTAATGAGACCGACAAGATTGTTTCAATTGACTCTCTTATGAGAGGCGATCTTGATAGAACCATACCATTGACTGTAAGACAGTCTTTTAAAGGTGCTGTAAGCTGTAACGGTAATGGTCAGTGCTTTAGCTATCAGACCAGTGCTCTAATGTGTCCTAGCTACCGTTATACCAAGAACCACATCCGTTCACCAAAAGGCTTTAGTGAGTTAATGCGTGAGTGGATGAGACTGATGAATGACAGGGGGTATAATATTGCCTCTGAAGAAGTGTCACTAATGACCTCTTCTCCAAATCCAATTAACTTTGTAAAGAGAGTTATCAACACTCTTACAACTAAAAAAGAGGATTACTCAACTGAGTATTTAGAGAATATTCAGACCTGTCTGTCATGTAAATCATGTAAGAGTATCTGTCCTGCTCACGTAAATGCAGCAGATATGAACTCTCGTTTCTTAGCTCTGTACTACAGTCGCTATCTAAGACCTTTAATGGATATCTTAATCCTAAATGCTGAGTTTACTCTGCCTTTAATGGCCAAAGTACCTAAGTTATCCAATGCCTTCTTGAGCAACAGCATCATCAAGTCATTAACTAAAAAGATCTTTGGTTTTGTGGATATTCCTCTGTTCAGTGAAAAGACTTTCCACAAAGAATGTCATGACAATGGTTTTGAAATCTTAACTGCGGATAAGGCGGCTAAGTCAGACTATGAAGTTATCATTGTCACCGATCCGTTTACTGTAAGTTATGAAGCTCATGGCTTGATTGCAATGGCTTCATTTATGAGAAACATTGGCTATAAGGTAGCTTTCTTACGCGCTTATGTAAACGGTAAGATCAAAGTTATCCGTGGTCAGAGAAGAAGCTTTGTTCATTTTGCAGCCAAGCAGGCAGCAAGACTTGAGCTAATTGCAAAATCAGGTAAGGCACTTGTAGGTTATGACCCTGCTTTGACAATCTGTTACCGTGATGAATATACTCAGATGTTAGGTGACAGACGCGGTGAGTTTGACGTAAAGCTCCCTGAAGAGTGGTTAAATGAGCAGTTTGGCACTCAGACATTTGTAGAGCGTTTTGCTAAAATTAAAGACAAAGTTGAACAGACTTCAAAAACAGATGAGTTTAAAGCTCCTTATTTCTTATTTACTCACTGCACCGAAAGAGCTCTAATTACCCAGTCTCCAGTCTTATGGCAGACTTTAATGCAGCACTTTTTCATCAATGTAATTCCTGAGACAGTAGCCTGTTGCGGTATGGCAGGTTTATTCGGTCATATTGCCAAAAATCATGATGAAACCTATGCAGTTTATGAGAAAAACTGGAAGGGTAAGATTAAGTCTCATGACTTCAAGCACTGCTTAATTACAGGATTTAGTTGCCGTTCACAGGTACACAGAATGGAAGGCAAGGAAGCTGTGCATCCATTATTTGTCTTAAATGACTTATTAAATAAGGCATTGAAGTAATGAATTTTAAAGATCTGCTAGCCTATATCTTTGGAAGTGCGGTACTGTTTATAGCAGTACCATCTGTGATGATTTATCTTGGGGTAAATTATACATATGATTTCATGCCCATAGGTTTGACTAGCAGTATCTTTGGTGCAATCTGTTCAGCCGTTGGTCTGTTTTTTGTCATTTGGTCTAATTATGAATTGATTAAAAAAGGACACGGTGGAGCCGTAGTTTTAGGTAATGTAAAATTAACTAAACAAACTGACCGCTTGGTAACCGAAGGCCCATACTCTCTTTGCAGAAATCCTATGCATATGGGTATTGTCCTGTTTTATTTAGGTCTGTGTTGTGCTATAAATTCACTTATAACTTTAGTGATCCCTTGTTTATTTTTAATCTTTGCTCAAATCGTAGCTGTTTATATTGATGAGCCAAGACTTAAAAGAGATTTCCCTGAAGAATATTCACAGTGGGTACAAAAAGTACCTCAAAGGTTTTGGCCTAAACCTAAAAAAGGCTGATTATAAAAGGAGATTTTCATGACCATGATGTCGGGCGCACAGATGGTAGTGCGCACCTTAGAAGATTTAGGTGTTGATCGTTTATTTGGTTATCCTGGTGGAGCTGTGCTTGATATTTATGATGCTCTTCTCGAGTCCACAAAGATTAAACACATTCTAGGACGTCATGAGCAGGGAGTAGCCCATGCTGCCGACGGCTATGCAAGAGCAACAGGTAAAGTCGGTGTATGTTTAGTTACCTCAGGTCCTGGCGCTACTAATACTGTAACTTCAATTGCTACAGCTTATATGGATTCAATCCCAATGGTAGTTCTTACAGGTCAGGTAGGTACTCCACTTATTGGATCAGATGCTTTCCAAGAAGTTGATACTGTAGGTATCACAAGACCTATAGTAAAGCACTCATACTTATGTCAGTGCGCACTGGATATTCCAAAGTATATAAGACAGGCTTTCTATTTAGCTGCATCCGGCAGACCAGGCCCTGTTGTAGTTGATATTCCAAAGGATTGTGTAAGACCTTCATTACGCTTTGAATACCCAGAACAGAAAGGTCCTGTAAAGTTACGTTCATACAACCCAACCATGCAGGGGCACCGCGGTCAGGTAAAGAGAGCAGCTAAATTATTAGCTGAGGCCAATCATCCTGTAATGCTAATTGGTGGTGGTGCTCAGTTATCAGGTGCAACTGATGAAGTTCGTTCAATTGCTCATCGCTTTAATGTACCAGTAACTGCAACCTTAATGGGCTTAGGTGTATATTCTGGTACTGATAAACAGTTCTTGGGCATGTTAGGTATGCACGGTACTTATGAAGCAAACCTTGCTATGGATAAGGCAGACTTGGTCTTTGCTGTAGGTTGCCGTTTTGATGACCGTGTAACCAATAACTTAGCTAAATTCTGTCCTGCTGCTAAGATTGTTCATATTGATATTGATCCTGCTTCAATCTCAAAGACAGTAAATGCTGATATTCCAATCGTAGGTGATGCTAAGACCGTTTTAAATCAGTTCATTGATGCTTTCAATGAGTTTGATTTAAAAGAGAACGAGACTGCGATGAAACAGTGGTGGGCTGAGATTGAGAAGTGGCGTCATATCGATTGCCTGAATTACCGCCATGACGAGAATTTAATTCAGCCTCAGGAAATCATTGAAGCTGTTTATAAGGCAACTGACGGTAAGGCTATCATTGCAACCGACGTAGGTCAGCATCAGATGTTTACAGCTTTATACTATAAGTTCGATGAACCTCGTCATCTGTTAACCTCAGGTGGCTTAGGTACTATGGGCTATGGTTTCCCAGCTGCAATCGGTGCTAAAGTAGGTGAGCCTGATAAAGAGGTTTGCTTATTTACAGGTGACGGTTCATTCCAGATGAATATTCAGGAGTTATCAACCTGTTTAGAGTTTGGTATTCCACTTAAGATCTTTATCTTAGATAACCACACATTAGGTATGGTTCGTCAGTGGCAGAAAATGTTCTATCACGGACACATCAGTTCTACTAACTTAAACTCAAATCCTGACTTTATCGCTTTAGCTAAAGCTTATGGTCATGAAGGCATCAGAATTGAAGATCCTAAAGATCTTGAAACTGGAGTAAAGAAAGCATTAGCTATGAAAGATAAATTAGTGATTGTAGATATTGTCTGCAACACTGATGCTAAGGTTCTGCCTATGCAACAGATGGGTGGCAGTATGTCAGACATGTTCCTAAATGAGGATTAGTATGCGCCAGGTTATTTCAATCTTATTAGAAAACGAAGCTGGAGCTTTATCAAGAGTCGTAGGACTGTTCTCTCAGCGTGGCTACAACATTGAGAATATTACTGCAGCTCCAACTGAGGATAAATCCATCTCAAGAATCACCATCTTAACAGAAGGTGATGGTACTGTAGTTGAAAGAATTACCAAGCAGTTACATAAGTTAGTTAATGTAATTAAGGTGTCAAGCCAGCAGGATAATTCCTGTGATATCGTAGAGCGCGAGATCCTCTTTGTTAAGGTACAGGCAGTAGGTCATACCTTAAGAGAAGAAATTAAGACTTTATGTGATATCTTTAAAGCTGAAATCGTGGATATTACTCCAGAGCTTTACATCCTGCAGTTTGTGAACACTTCATTTGAAGTGGACAGATTTTTAAAGGCTGTCTCAGAGCAAGCTGAAGTCATTGAAACCGTGCGCTCAGGTGTGTGTGGTATCTTCAGAGGCGAGCATTCACTGCATTCTTAATTTACAATATTTAAGTATAGAGCCTCGCAGTGCGGGGCTTTTTAAATTATGACAGAGCAAGAATTTACAACTTACAAAACTGAGCTTTTAGCAAAAGTAGAAAAGCTTTATAAAAACGATGAATTATTTAAAATCATCGACCTTTTAGAAAACAGTGAGCTTGATTTTGAGCTGTGCATGGAGCTAGTTAGAACCTATATCAATGCAGCTAACAGAACCTCTGATCCTTTTTCTTTATTTGAAAAATCTGAGATTTTATTAGATAAGTTCTCATTAGAAGGTAAGATTTCAGCTAAATACCATTTTTTAAGAGGCTATATCCTCTTTAAGAAAGGACTTATTTCAGATAGCTTAATCCGTTTTGAAGAAGCACTAAAACATGCTTCAGTTATGGATGGTCAGCTGTTCTCAAACATCACCATCATGATTGATAATGCCAAACGTCTTTTAGATAAAGCTGAGTTTAAAGGTTTAGATGAGAAGGACTCAAAAGAGCTTTTATCTTTTGTAGAAAAGAACTTTGGTAAAGTAAATCACTTATGTGAGTTCTCACATGTTTCTCTGTATCAAATTGCACCTACAAAAGAGCATGACTACAACCTGATTGTAAGTGTTGGTTTGAGTGGTAAAAACACAGAGTCAAGTTCAGAGCTAAAACAAGAGAATATAGAGCTCTGTCTTGCACTGCCAAAAGACTACAGATTTAATAAAGACTCAAAATCAGCATTTGAGATTTATATGTTAATTGAGATAATAAGCTATCTTATAACTGAGAAAAATCCTGTAGGTTTTGGCTATTATCTTGAAAAGGAAAATGGCTTTTCAAAGAGAACTGCTTTTACCGGTGCGATGCTAGCTTCATTAGGAGAATATCCTAAAGAGAACCAGTCGGTTATCTTATCCTCTGGCCGCAATGTCAATTTCTATGAATTGTTGCCACTGCGTCCTATGGAACTTAATTTTAGAAAAACTCACAGTGCGCATGAACTGTTAGAGCTTTTCAAAGAGCATCTTATAAAACTGACACCTTTTATCAGTACTCGAGATGATGTCTGCCAGAGACTGAATAAAGAGTAGAATAGTAGGTCATTAAATCAGGTTAAATGCCAGATTACAGAATTTTATTTGTAGTAAGCGAAAAAATAGGAGGCTGCAGCTATGAAATATAACCGACAGATCACAATAAACTATTGCTTACTAGTACGAGTGCGCTAATGACTGTTTGCCTTACATGGCATATTTGATTTGATGTTTTAAAGATTAAAAAAGATTTTAGAGATAAAAAATATGGAACAGTTAAACGGTGCACAGCAGGTTGTTAGAGTTTTAGAAGATCTTGGAGTAACCAGAATTTTTGGTTATCCAGGTGCTGCTGTTACAGATATTTATGATGAGTTATATGACTCAAAGAAAGTTGTTCATACACTAGCCCGTCACGAGCAGGGCGCAGTTCACATGGCTGACGGTTATGCCAGAGCTACAGGTAACGTAGGTGTAGCTATCGTAACTTCAGGTCCTGGTGCTACTAACACTGTTACAGCTTTAGCTACAGCTTATGGAGATTCAATTCCACTGGTTTTAATTACAGGTCAGGTAAGTACAGATTTAATCGGTACTGATGCTTTCCAGGAAGTTGATACTATGGGTGTTACAAGACCTGTTGTAAAGTACAGCTTCTTATGTAAAAAGCCTGAGGATATCGCTAAAAATTTACGTAAAGCCTTCTTTATTGCTTCAACTGGCAGAAAAGGCCCTGTAGTAGTTGATATTCCAAAGAACTGTCAGAGCAGAAACTATTTCTTTGATTATGATACCAACCCTGATGTAAAGATCCGCTCCTATAATCCTACCGTTTATGGTCATAAAGGACAGATAAAAAGAGCTGTAAACGAGATCTTAAAAGCTTTGCACCCAGTAATGTTAATCGGTGGTGGTGTAGTGCAGGGAGATGCAACAGGAGAAGTTTATAAAATTGCTAAAAGATTAAACTTACCTGTTGTAAGTACTCTTATGGGTATCTCAGGCTATCCAGCTTCAGATCCTAACTATTTAGGTATGTTAGGTATGCATGGCTTGTATGAAGCTAATGAAACCATGCACCACTCAGATTTAATCTTTGCAGTAGGTACTCGTTTTGCTGATAGAGCAACTAATAAAGTATCTAAGTTCTGCCCTGATGCAACTATCGTTCATATCGATGTTGATCCTGCTTCAATTTCAAAGACAGTTCAGGCAGATATCCCAATTGTAGGTGATGCTAAGACTGTTTTAAATCAGATCATTACTACATTAGATGAGTCTGATACTTCAAAGCAGCCTGACTTAAAGCCTTGGTGGGATGAGATTAACACCTATAAGCAAAAGCACTGCTTAGCTTATGCTAAAAAAGACGGCATCATCAGACCACAGGAAGTAATCGAGACTATCTCAAGAGTAAGTCATGAGTTAGGAATTGACCCATACGTAACCACTGATGTAGGTCAGCATCAGATGTTTACAGCTCAGTACTTTAAGTTTGAAAAGCCACGTCATTTCATTACATCAGGTGGTTTAGGAACTATGGGCTTGGGCTTCCCAGCAGCTATCGGTGCCAAGTTTGCAATTCCAGATGCAACAGTACTTTGTATCTCAGGTGACGGCTCTTTCCAGATGAATATGCAGGAATTGGCCGTTTGCAGAAAGTACAATTTACCAGTTAAAGTTTTCATTCTGGATAACTCTGTATTAGGTATGGTTCGTCAGTTCCAGACTGTGTTCTATGATCACCGCTACAGTGCTACAAATCTTGATGGAAATCCTGACTTTGTAAAACTGGTTGAAGCATATGGCTTTAAGGGTATTAGAGTAACTGATGAGAGTAAACTTGAGAGCACTGTAAGAGAAGTACTCAAGGCTAAAGATGAGTTTATCTTAGTGGACGTTATCACTGATACTAATACAAAGGTAATGCCATGGTTAAGAGCTAATGGCTCAATGGTTGATATGATGTTAAATGATGAGGAGAACAAATAATGAGACACGTAATTTCCATTCTGATTGAAAATGAGGCTGGTGCTCTGTCACGTGTCGTAGGTTTGTTCTCACAGCGCGGTTATAACATCGACAGCTTAACCGTAGCTCCTACAGATGATGCAACCTTATCACGCTGTACTATCCTAACCTCCGGAGATAAAAGTGAGGCTGAGCAAATCACCAAGCAGTTGCATAAGCTTGTTTGTGTATACCGTGTATCAGCACTTTTAGATGAAGCTGAAGGTGGTATTGAGCGCGAAATGGTCCTAGTAAAGGTAAGCACTCCTAACCGTAATGTAAGAGATGAAGTTAAGAGTTTAGCTGATATCTTTAATGCCAAGATCATTGATGTTAATGCTGAGATCTTTACTTTAGAGTATGTAGGCAATTCAGATGAAACTGATAACTTTATCAGCACCATCTGCAAGTTAGCTGAAGTAATCGAAGTTGTACGTTCTGGTGTCTTAGGTATTGCTAAAGGCACTCACTACATGAAGCCTTAATTACCTATAAATTAAGGTAAACAAAAGGCTAGCGCAAGCTAGCCTTTTGATTAACATTCAAAGCAAATCTAACAAAGCAAATCTAATTATCGATAGTAAAGCCAACAGAAGGACCTTCTGATTTATCCTCTTCTTTACTCTCTCCATCAACATCGATAACCTTATTATTCTCAAGAGCTTTTAACTCTCTAGATGAGTTGGCATCAAACTTATCTATCATGGATTTAAAATTACCTTTGCCTTTATAAAGTCTGTTCTCAAGCTCATCTACGCTGTCTCTTAATTTCTTTTCAGCAGAGGTTATTTTTTCACAAGAGTCGATGACGTTATTGAACTTTGCGTTAATCTTTTGAGCAAATGAAGCTAAATTCCTCATTCTGTCAGATTGCTCTGCTAATACCCATAAGTTGCCCACTACTCTTAGAGCAGGTAATAAAGTAGAAGGGGATACTAAAAAGATCTTATTCTGCGCAGCTCTATCATATAGGGCAGAGTCAGCATATAAAGCATCAGTTAACGCAGCATCAACTGGTACAAACATAAAGACAAAGCTTGGACTGTTCAGAGATTCATATGAGCTGTAATCCTTTTTGATAAGCTCATTTAAGTGAGAATTTAATGAATCAATATGAGCTTTCATTGCTGTACTTTTATCACTCTCACTTTGAGCATTGATAAATGATGTATAAGCAGTAAGTGAGCACTTAGCATCAATGATTAAGCAATGGTTATCAGGCAGTCTAACGACAGCATCCGGACGACCTCTCTCTCCTAAACTTCTGTCACCAGCTACCTCTCGTTCATACTCAATGCCTAATCTTAAACCTGAAGCATTTAGAACTCTTTCTAGCTGTAACTCACCCCACATACCCTGAGATTTACCTCCAGAGCGCAGAGCTTTGGCAAGCTCTTCGGCCTGTTTTGACAGTGTGGAATGTGATTCTTCTAAGATTTTTATTTCCTTTTGCAGTTCACCTGAGCGTCTTGCATTACTCTCCTGTGTCTGAGCAATATAGTTCTTGAAGTTAATGAGTTCTTCCTTTAATGGATTAACTACCTGTGTAAAGTTCTCCTTTGAAGTCTTTGACAGATCTTCGGTTCCTGCCTTCACAAGGTTGTGCCCCATTACCTTTAGCTGTTCCTGCAGCTCTTTATATGAAGTGTCAAAGCGCTTTTGCAGTTCCTGGTTCAGTACTCTGTTGGACTCAATATCCGAACGCAGTGACGCATTCATGGCATTGAGTGAATTTACGCTGGATACTGCATCGTCATACTTTACCTTTAACTCAGACAGTTCTTTTGTAAGACGGCTGTTGTCAAAATCCAATCTGTCGCGTTCCGAGACAAGAGAGGTTCTCTCAGTATTTAAATTATTGAGGTTATCCTGCAGGACTTTTACATATTCACTGCTCTTTGTAAGTGCCTCTTGAGCCGAATGCAGGTTGGCAGCATCGGTTGCACTCTGTTCGGTAAGTTTTGAATTTTCTTTTGAAATTTCAGTAAATTTATAAATAAAAAAACAGAGCAGCAGTGCCAGTAGCACCATCACAAGATTAGGAAGGTTAAGCAGGTTTTCCATTGATAAGCCCTAATTTCCATAAAGACTAAAATATATCTTTTTGCATCAGCAAACTAATTCAAAACACAGCTGATACAGACGGATAAATAAGAGATTTTACTTTCACAAGTAAATTCCTTAATAAGCATTAAGTGTAGTTTTATTATATAACAAAACCTATACAAATAGTTATTATATTGAAATAAATTCACAAAATATGATAAATGAAAAGGTGGTGAAGAAAACAGCTTTATCGTCAAGTTATGTTTTACGTAAGAACGGAATCAGAACAGTGAATTTTAAAACGTTTATAAGATAAGGCTCCAGCCATACTGACTGGAGCAAACAGGAAAGAAGTGGTGGTTATTTATCCTGACATAGCTCCAGGTTCTCTGGATCAATTTCTACAACACTTTTGTCGCTTTCCTTTTCAAACCTGAATTTACCATCTTTTGTACCTTCAAGTATAAGTCCCGGCTCCTTAGTGTCGATTGTGCACATTCTCATCTTGCCGTTGATAGTGTTCTTTTTGATTAACTCCTGCTGCATCTGACCTACCATGGCAAGCTGCTGCAAACCTGGATTGTTAAGAACTTCGCTGTTCAGACCATCTGAAGAAGCAGACTGTCCGTTCTGGGCTTCAAGACTGGCTCTGGCTTCCTGTTTATTCTTTTCACGCTGTTTTGCTCTTTCCTCATCCATGACCTGCTGGATTTCGAGAAGCGTCTTGTCCTTGCCGTTAATCTCATTGAATTTTTTAAACCTTTCTCTTGCAAAAGTACAGTGACCAAACGGCAGTTTCTCTTCAGTTAAGATAGCGGTGGTATGCATTTGTACGTCAGTATGATTCCTAAATGGCAGGTCTGTTAAGTCTACATTTTCTGGTGCAATCAAGGTGAACACGTTAAAGTTATCATCCTGATCAAAGTACATAGCCATATTGCAGTCCTCGTCAAGAAAATAGTAGACAGACAAAACTCCCATGCTCTTAGCATAGGATTCATCTTTTCTTGTTCCTAGAGTTAATCTGTTATCAAGAGCTGCGTTAATCTTTGCATAAGGAACTCCATACAGACTGTCTCCATAGTTGTCGATCATATAGCTAAGATCTTTGTCACCAGATATACCGATTGAACTGAGTGTACCGTGAACAGCACTCTGTCCAACTTTTATAAAACCGTTGTACACGGAACAACCTGTAGCAAGAGACAGACATAATGAGGCTACACACATTACCTTTAAAGCTTTTTTTGACATGTTTTTTTCTCTTTAAATTTTTTGTTAGCTGTATCTGAAGTTTTATGATTTCGATGCGTATTTGTTTTACAGGAAAAGCAAAATGAACGATTTCTTAAGATGATAAATTTCAAATCGATGTCAGAAAATGTGTGGCAGTCCAGAAGTATTCAACTTCACTCAGATTTAAGTTGGTCAATATATAAAGAGCATCTGAATTTAGGCAGAATATATTCTTCTTATGAAGTGGAGTGAGATGATCTGAAAAGTTCTGATGAGGAGCTGCTATAAAGCCCGCTCATGGTCGTGAACGGACTTTTTAGACTCGGATTTGTGTGTCATAAAACTCTGCAAATCCGTAGAATGAGTTTATTACTGTCAGATCCTGAATTTACCGACAGTATTGTTCATTCTGACAGTGATGTTACTGAAGGATGAAGAACATGATTCAACATTATGGGCTGTATCTGCCATATCCTTTGTAATTTCCTTGATTGACTGCAGATTTGATGACATTTCCTTGGAGGTGCTTGACTGCTGTTCGGTTGCAGTGGCAATTTGAGTTATTTCCATGTTGACATCACCTATCTTGGAAGTCATCTGTGTAAGAGTATTTTGTAGCTGTTCGGCATTTTCAGCAATCTTAACCATTTTCTCCACGGTCTGAGTGATGGATTCATTGGCTTTATTCACACCGTCAGATACTGTTGTAATCATAGATGAAATCTGTTTTGTAGCTGATGCTGATCTTACAGCCAGAGCTCTGACTTCATCGGCCACGACAGCAAATCCCTTTCCGTATTCTCCTGCACGGGCAGCTTCAATAGCAGCATTGAGTGCCAGAAGATTGGTTTGAGATGCAATCTCGTCGATGGTTGTAATAATGGTGTTGATTTCCTGTGTCTTTTTATCAAGAGCAAGAATCAGCTGGGCATCCTCTTTTGTCTTTTGTGAATGGGCTCTTATCTCATTGACCGTGTTCTCAACTGACAGCATACCATCGTGAGCCATAGCCATGCTCTGCTCTGAGCTTGCAGCTGCAAGATTACAGTTGGATGAGATTTCCTGAGATGTTGCAGCCATCTCCTCGGATGCAGATGAAACAGAAATCAGTTTATCAAGAACATTGCTTGCCTTGGTATCTATGTCTTCTGATATCCTGGTCATTTCAGAAGATGATGTTCCAAGGACGGAAGCGTCAGAACTCATTTCCCCGATTATTTTCTGCAGACTTTCACGCAGATGGTTAAGATTCTTTCTTAGTTTTCCAAGTTCATCAGAACCTAAATATCCCACTTCCTGTGTAAGATTTCCGTCACTGAATCTGTCGGATGCTTCTGCAAGAATGCGTATTCTTGAAGTGATTGATTTTGAAAGTTTGATAAAGAAGAAAGCATTTAAAACAAGTACAAGCAGCAGAAATACAATTGTAACTGTAGGATTTACGTCTGAGCTTAAATTTTCTGATGACTGTTTTGAATATTCTTCAAGCTTCTTTTCAAGTGTGGCTGTATGTTTATCAAAACTGTTTCCGATAGGAACCAGTTTGTTACGGATCACAGCTGTAGCCTCTGGAACCTTTCCCTGAGTGCAGAGTGCTGTAAGTTCATTTTTAACTACAGAGTCGTAATCTGACAGATCCTTTAACAGAGTCTGGGTTTCTTCTTTAGTAAAGACAACATTTAATGCATTTACAGTATCAGTAATGCTGCCGTAGTCTTTAGCGTATTTTTCCTTCAGTGCAGAGACATCACCATTTTTGGCAGTAGGCATTTTGATGGCAGTGATTCTCAGTTCCTTAAACAGTCCCGTAAGCACTCCTAACTCATTGACAGAAGGAATAATCTCATTTACTACAGTGTCTGATGAATTACTTGCCTTAACAGCTTTGTAGGTTGATATAATTCCTGCAAGTAAAAGCAGGATAAAGCTGACAGAAAGTATAAAAGTAAATTTTCCTTTTATGGACAGTTTTTCAAAAAGATTCATGTTTTTGTCCCGAGTATATCGTATTTTTTGTAATATCGTTATGCAGTGTCAGATTTTGCCACAACACAAAAATATACACTTATGACCAATAAAATAAACTTAATGTTTAGAAAAATTCCCATTAGGTCACATTTACCGTATCAGAATTATAATATTTTGTGATAAATTTTAATTTGGGCTTTTTGAACTGATACGGAAAATAATACTGTTTTTAAGCTGTACAGGGAAAACTGCATGAAGTAACTTTTTTTCTGAAATTAAATATACTGATTCTGACAATTAGATTAGATTGTAAATCTGTGCTTTTAGAATATGTAACAGGTATAAAAAAGTCAGAATTTTTATTTGTCTCCCAAAATATTACTACAAAAAAATATGGTTTAACATATTGTATTATAAAGAATTTGTATTAGTAACTGTAAAACATGTTTTTACACCTTTGCATTCTACAATACAAAGGTTACAAAAAAGGTTCAGTCACAGGACTGAACCTTTGTATAAGGATTTTAACAATGCTGTTTTTTTGTCAGGATCGTCTGACTATTCACCATCAGTTCTGGAGATAACAGCTGTTTTAGCATCGGTCTCATCAGGTACAGGCCCGAATCTGTTTTCGGTCTCATCACCTTTTCTAATGGTAAGAATGAAATAAAAGATCCATCCTGCAAGAGTAATAATTACTCCCAGGAAGATCATTAAACCTAATGCTGCATATGATGAATATGGATTTGAGACAACATTTGAGTAAGCACTTGCAATCATAATTACAGAAATTATCAGAGCTGCATAAGGGATTAAAACAAAGAAGCCTGATTTGTTAATATCGTGCATACGGCGAACTGCTACAGCAATATTAGGAATGATCACAGCCAGCGATACAATAATGGAGACAGCTGTTCCCAGGAAAGGGATTACATTTAAGAAACTGATTAAAGATGCATAGATAAACACAAAGAAATAGGTTGGCCACCAGAACTCAGCACGGCCTGCACGTCCACTGAAGTTAAGATAGTTCTTTATGTAAACCTTTTTCATGGCATCTAAAAATTCAAGCTTTAAAGGTGCAGGCAGATTTTCAGCCTTTCCGTAAGCAGATGCAGGATCAGATGGAAGCACTACAAGGTAGGCTATATATGCGTTGAAAAGGGCACTTAAAGCACCTAAAAACTGTGAAAAACTCAAAAGTCCAACACTGAATGAAGAATAGCCAATACCAGCAATTACAAGTGCCACAATACCAAGCCCAAAAGGTACCAGAATGTACCAGGCAGGCTTACCCACATCATGCAGACGTCTAGCACTTACTGCAAGAAGTGGAAGAATTACTGCAAGAGTGTAAAGCACAAAAATAATTGTTCCCAAAACTGGAACAATTAAAAGTATGCCTGCGATTATGAACAGGAAAAGACTGCTTACCAGTACAGAAAAGTACTCTGTTCTTGTAGCTCTTCCGCTGAAGTTGACATAGTTGTTTTTAACTGAATTCAATGCCAGCTTGAAATATGAAATTAAGGTTTCCATGAGGTTGTCCTTGTTAACATTTGATCATCTGTTGCTCTATCATTAAAAGCACAGTGTAAATGCGATTATACATTCTCATGGGGGCAGGTAAACTTTAAAACAATTCTCTCTGTTCGTAAAATGTGTTGACAAAATACCATAATTGCATTATATTTTATACAGATAGTGAGAAATAATTATTGTGATCATATGACAGAGCTAAATACGTTATTTCAACTTTTCAACAACCTTTCAGAATCTGAGAAAAAATCATTTCTAAAGAAAATTAAAGGTGAAAATCTTTCAAATTCTACGAAATCCTCCAAAGTTACAAATATCTGCAAATGCGCTCATTGCAATTCTGCAAATATTGTAAAGAATGGAACAGTTCGTGGAGTTCAGAGGTATTTATGTCGTGACTGTCATAAAACCTTTACTCCTAAGACAAATACCATTCTGTTTAAAACTCATTATTCGGATGCTGTATGGAGAAAATACATCAACTGCATGATGAACGGAATGAGTATTCGTAAGAGTGCCAAAGCATGTGGGATCAATCCTGATACAGCATTTAAGTGGAGACATAAGATCTTGGATTCTCTGCAAACCATGCATAAGAATGTAAAGCTGAATGGTGTTGTTGAAGCAGATGAACCCTTTTTTCCTTTAAGCTTCAAAGGAAATCATAACAAATCAAATTTTAAGTTACCTAGAGAAAGCCATCATAGAGGTAAGAGTAACCATAAAAGAGGAATTTCCTCTGATCAGGTATGCGTACCTTGCGCAATCAATCTTAATGGTCTTTCAAAATCGGTTATAACCAATTTAGGAAAACCAACAGTGAAGGATTTAAGAAAAGTTTTCTCTAGGTCAATTGCTGAGAATTCTGTTCTAGTTACAGACAGAAATTCAGCATACAATAAGATTGCAAATGAACATAACTTACAGCTGGTTCAAATCAAATCTGGTAAAGGCTCCAAAGGAACCTTCAATATAGCCAAGATTAACAGTTATCACTGTATATTAAAGATGTTTATCATCTATAACTTCAAAGGTGTTTCAACTAAATACCTTAATAATTACCTGATTTGGAACAACATCAAGAATTATGCTTTAGGCTCTGAGGAAGAAAAAGAGCAGATCTTTGCAGATTTTGTTTTTACAAACAAGTTCTGCGAGAATTCCCATGATGTAAGTAAGAGAAAAGCTATTCCAGTTTAACAAGGATAAAATTATGAAAATCAATATGTTACATGCGGGGGGGGGTATCACACTTCTCTGAATTCTGTTTTGATAAATACTGCAGTTTCTTTTGTAAAAGAGGTGCAGTAAATGTCTGAACAAAGCAAACAGAACGAATTATATTCGAATACTGTAACAATTCTTGATAAATATGAATGTCTAAGTCTAGGTGCAACAACTATTGGAAATCTTATTGACGAGAAAAAGATTAAAACAAATAAGACCAAGAATTCTTTAAAAAGCAAGGGGAAGAAGCCTGATGTTCTTATTGTTGATAATACAAGAAAAATTGTTGCATACATTGAATGTAAAAAGCCTGAAGAGTTTAATTCAGATCAAAAGATTCAAAAGGCTATTGATCAAGAAATATCTGTAGCTAAAGAACTTGGAGTAAAAATCTTCGTTGCAACTGATGGTTCAAAATTTGTTTGGGTTAATGCTCTAACAGGAAATCGAATAAAAGATGTGGAAGGTAATGACATTGTTTCACCTATTCAACCTAAAAATGAGGAAAGAAAAACCGCAAAACTTATTGATCGTTTATCACTAGATCTCTCATCTACAAACGATAAACTTCAAGCGATCAAGTATTCTGATCCAACTGGTTTAGCAAAAAAGATTGGTGGTTTACTGAAGAACATAAAATTTACTACACCAAAAGATAGTCTGTATACTTTTGTTGAACTATTTCTATTTAAGTATCTTTCTGATATTCAGATCTTGTCTCCAAAAGAAAATTTCGAGAAAATTTACGAATTATATAACGATGAGAATTACTCCGAAGCAGAAATCCTCTACAAGTATATAAATGAATCAAGAGCTAAGATAAGTCTTTTATTTCCAGAATCAAAAGATAAAACATCGGTTATTAATGGATTTGTTTTTCATGCAGAACAAGATGCAGATGGTAATTACATTAGTAATAATGCGGATGCGACCACATTTCATGAAATTATCAATCTTTTTAAAGATTATGAGCGTACTGAAGGCAAATTTTTAAACATAAATCGAGATTTTAAATCTAAGCTATTTGAGACCTTTACTAAACAGGAAAAAAACAAGGAAAATGCAGGAAAATACTTCACTCCCTTAAAAATTGTACAAGGTATGGTTGATATGGTTGATATCAAAGAGGGAGATGAAATATGTGATCCTGCATGTGGTGTAGGTAAATTTCTTCTAGAAGCTTCTCTAAAAATTGACGAACCATTTATATTTAAGAACGGTCATGTTCAAAAGAAAATAAGAATATATGGTTTTGAGAAAGAGATGGATGAGAAAGGAAGTTCAAGTGGATATGATTTAACCACAATATTAGCAAAGGCAAACACACTAATTTATTATTCTTCTTTGTTTAAGGACAACAACACAGTAAATGATATAAAAAAGATCTCAGAAGAATTATTAAATGATAGTTACTACTCAAGTAAAACTTTACTCGGTACACTAGAACAGACAAATGGTAAACAATATGACTTGATCCTTGCTAATCCCCCATATTATCAGAGTAGCTTGATATCTAAAGATGCAAAAAATACAGGTTTTTATACAGAAAAAGGTCAAGGTGTTGAGGGATTGTTCCTTGAATGGATTATTAAGTCATTAAAGCCGAATGGCGTTGCAAATATTGTTCTACCTGATGGCATATTTACTAATTTTGGAAATCAAAAACTCCATGAATTCATAACCAATCAATGCTTTATAGAAGCGATAATTTCATTACCTATTAATACCTTTTTCAATACACCTAAAAAGACTTACATATTGACATTGCGTAAGAAAAAAGATGTTGAAATTAAACAAGATTATCCTGTGTTTGCATATTATTGTACATCAATTGGTGAAAGTCTCGATGTTTACCGTTTTGATATCGATGACAATGATTTTCATACTGCAGTAAACAAATATAACTTGTTTAGAAATTGCAAGGACAAAAACAATATTGAAAACTACTTAAAACCTGTATTTGACGATATAAAGCTAAAATTTTTGACTATTGAGTCTTTTAAAGAACATTCTGCTTGGGATATTGATAAAAGATGGAATGATGAAGAAAAAATCAAGATGGGTGTAAAGAAAGCAGATGTTGTAATGAATCTTGACGAGTTTAGAAATTACTTATCAGAAGTTATAGCAGATATTAACGAATATGGTGAGGCTATAAAATGTCTAAATTCGTAGAAGAAACTTTCATAGATATATGCGAAGTTGCAAATCGAAATGGATCTCTTACAAAAACTGTCATCAATAACAATCGAGGCAAATACCCTGTATATACTGCATCTGTAGGAAAAGCTACAGGTTATATCAATAGTTATATCAACACTCAATCATCTATTATTATTCCGACAGCAGGAAATGGTTCAGCGGGTAAACCGTATGTTGTTAATGATAAGTTCTATACTATTGGAGCAAATGCTGTAGGCTTTATCCCTAAACATAATGTTGACATTTTTTTTGTTTATTATCAGTTAAAGAATAAGCTTTTATCCTTAGTGAAAGGAGAAAGCTTTAAAAATATAAATCAGAAGCTAATAGAAAATATAAAACTTACAATGCCAGTTACAGATGAAGGTCTGTATGATTTGGATGAACAGCAAAGATTAGTATTTATATACAAAGATATTGAAAATAAGAAGAAAAAGCTTCTGAAACGTATTTCCGAATTAGAGGATCTAATGATTCATATAGATAATGAAGAATACCTCAAATTTAAAGACGTTTCATTAAACGAACTTTTTGATCCTCAAATTGGTGATAGCAAGTATACTAAGTCATATTGTAATTCAAATGAAGGAATTTATCCCTTATATTCTGCAAATACTGAAACTGAATTTGCAAATATCAATAGTTATGACTATGACGGAGAGTTTATCACATGGACTAAAGATGGATTGGCAGGTTATTTAATGATTTTAAAGAACAAGTTTTCAATAACAAGTCACAGAGGAATCTTAATCCCCAAAAAGGAATTAAAAGGTATTAACTTAAATTACATAAAGTATATTTTAGAACCAATCTTCCGCAGAAATAAAAAAGGAAGAGAAGGTGAGCTTGGTAAAAATGAATACACTACTTTGAATACCGTAATGATTAAAAAACTCAATATCCACGTTCCAATTCCAATTAATCTAGACGGAACTTACGATCTTGAAAAACAGAAAGAGATTGCTAATATGTACAGACAGATTGATGAAATCAAACAAGGTCTAATTGAAAAGATAAAAAGTTTAGTTGAAATCAAGATTGTTCCTAGTGAGTAAAACTACATCAAGTCTCTTCCCATACGGAGACAAAATATAACAAACACCACCTTTCGGAATGTATGAAAATTGTTATACCTTTGAAAGGTGTTTTTGGTTAGGATTGTTATTTTTCTTAGAGTTTCGTAAATTTTTGTTGTCAACACATTTTACGAACAGAGCGAAACAATTAAAAAAGCGGACCATACTACCATACTACCAAGATCCGCTTTTTTATTGAGATAAGTTAAGGTTATTCTATTTATTCAGGCTGTGGACCAAAACGGTTATCTCCAGGAGTACCTGCCTGACAGATAAATACAATGTAAACAATCCATGAGATGAAGTTTACAAATGGAATCATACCTAACAGCCAGAATACCAGAACCAGCCAGCCTGATCTGTTGGTGTCGTGCAGTCTTCTGATACCTGCTGTGAATGATGCAATTGAACCTACAATAACGTAAAGTGCAAATATAATTCCAATAATTAAAGCTAAAGTAGAATCTGCTCCTAAAGCTGCAACAATGAGTCCAACGATTAAACCGATAACGAAAAATGACAGCTGAAACCACCAGAACTCAGAGCGTGATGCTCTGCCTGAAATGGTAAGAGTCTTTTTAAGACAGGTATTAACTGAATCTAAAAATGTCATATTGACCTCTGTAAAAAAGTAGTAAATATAAAAAAAGGCTTACAAGCCCAAGTTTTCACTATCATATCCGAATGTCTGTGTTATTTGAATTTTATGCGTTTTATGTTCAAATATTGTGCAATATAATGTACAACAACTGGTAAGGTTTGTTAAAGAATGAAATCTTCAGAAATGAGCATTTTCAGCTTTCATTAAAAATACAAAAGCCTGCTTGAAGCAGGCTTTTACAGTTGAACTTATTTATCAACAGAGATTTGACTGCTAGTCTTTCCTGTCACCATTGGCAAACTCTTTTGCGATCTTTTCCTCTTCCTGAGCCAGATACTCATGAATATCAATCTGAGCTCTTACTTGAGGATCACCTGGCTGAGCCTGAACATAAACGTTCTTCTGCTCGGCATCAATGATTCTTGCCTTACGATTATCCTGTTCCTGAAGTTTTAAGATACCCTTGATACGTTTCTGCAGTTCAGGATCTAATATTCTTGCACCAACTTCAATTCTTAAATCAAGGTTTCTCTTCATCCAGTCAGCAGATGAGATGAATAACTCCTCATCACCGCCGTTATTAAACAGCATTACACGAGGGTGCTCTAGGTATCTGTCAACAATAGAGGTGATATAGATATTCTCAGATAAACCTTCAACACCAGGTTTGAGAGAGCACATACCACGAACCACACCGCGGATCTTTACACCAACCTGTGAAGCTTCATAAAGTTTGTTGATTAAAGGTACATCAACTAAAGCATTTACCTTAAAGTGAATTGATGCATACTGACCCTGTTTTGCAAAATCAATTTCACGGTCAATCATGAACTTAATTCTGTCACGAGCATTTAGTGGTGATACTAATAAGTTCTCAAACACAGGTCTTGTATATGGGTATTCAATAAAGCTAAAGACATCATCAACTTCTTTGGTGATCTTCTCATTAGCAGTAAAGAGGGCAAAGTCTGTATAGATCTTAGCTGTCTTTTCATTGAAGTTACCGGTACCTACGTGAGCATAACGTACGATTCTGTCGTCATCCTCATGACGGGTAACTAAGCATAGTTTTGAATGGATCTTTAAGGTTGGTAAACCGAACAGAACCTTAACACCAGCCTGAGTTAAACGTGAAGCCCACTTTACGTTGTTAGCCTCATCAAAACGAGCTTTTAACTCTACCACTACGGTTACACTCTTACCGTTGTTAGCTGCATGAATTAAAGAGTTAATTACACGGCTGTTGCTTGCAACGCGGTAAATATTGATCTTAATTGAGCTTACCTTTGGATCATATGAAGCATAACGTAAGAACTCAGTGAAGTAATCAAATGAGTAGTATGGGTAGTAGAGTAAAATATCCTTTTTAGAAATAGCTTCAAAAGGAGTTTCAGCCATTTCAAACTGTGATGACTTAATCTCAGATAAGGTAGGATTTTCCATGTCATCACTGCCTAAGCTTGGGAATGACAGGAAGTCTTTGAAATTGTGGTAACGGTTACCTGCCATCATGGAGTCAATAGAACTCATCTTAAGTTCTTTTGCCATGAATTTAACCATGTTTTCAGGCATCTGAGCATCATATGAGAAACGTACAGGCATAGCGTTCAAGCGTTGTTTTAAAGCCTCAGACATATTCTCAAGCACTGATCTGTCAATATTTCCTAAAAGGTCATATTCAGCATCACGATTCATTTTAATTGAGTAAGCTTCAATTTTGTCATATGAGAATAAACCGCTGAAGATCTTATGAATACCTACACGAATTACATCATCTAAGAACATGAAGGTAACTGATTTATCAATTGAAGGCAGTCTGATAAATCTTGGGAGCTTGTCTGTAGGGATTTCAATTAGAGCATGATGTACAGTGTCTCCTTCTGTCATATCAACTAGAAGGTAGGTAAACTCGTCTTTTAAGAAAGCAACTAAGTCGGTGTCTTCATCAATGATAACTGGGTTGATGTGCTTTAATACATGGTGCTTAAAGTAAGCGATAACCCAGTCTTTTTGCTCTTTGGTAATAGAGTCTTGGTCTCTCATAAAGATATTATGATCAGCTAACTCTATTAAAAGCTGCTTATAAATATGGTTTAAGGTTTTCTGATAACGGTTAGCTTCATTTTGTACATTTCTTAAAAGATGTACTTTATCCTCATTATCCCCCTGAGCTTTATTGATAATAATCTGTCTTTTTAACTCAGCAACTCTAACTTTAAAGAACTCATCTAGGTTGCTTGAATAGATACCTAAAAATCTAACTCTTTCAATTAAAGGAACTGAAGGATCGGCAGCTTCCTGTAAAACTCTTCCGTTAAATGAAAGCCATGACAGCTCTTTTGGCATGATTTCGTTATCGTAATTTACGTCTGTCATAAAAACCTCAAAAAGTAATAATGTGAGCGCAAAGTTGTTTGTAATATGGACGTTGTTTGAACAATGAAACTGTAACCTGATAAAACAGGTAAGGATCATACAAACAGATTGTTAACAAAAAGTCTTATCAAATGTTAAGTTTATGTTAAGACAATTTAGACAAAATTGTTTTGATACAGCTTTATTTTTTTTAATGATTTTCTGTATCATCAGAAATTTTTTGTTTATTTTCAAAGGAATTATCTTGAATTTGAAAGTTATTGCTCTCTTCTTCAGAGACAATATCAAAGACGTTTCTGAATAAGACAGAATCTGACAAAAAGACTGAAGCATTGACGTTGTCATGCTTGGCTGACTCACTTAACATTTGAGCACCAATCTTTACAGTCTTAGGATCTTTTACAAAAATTCTGCCCAAAATGTTGTAGCCTTTGCTGATACCTAAAAGGTTAATTACACGTAAAGACCAGTAGGCTCCATTTTCATAGTCATCATGAGCATAGTAAAGTTGAGAGATTTTAGCTGAGACAGTAGCTTTGGTAAGATAATAGCCACGATATTCAGTAAGTCCTGAAACTGCTGCCTTTTGCAGACACTTTTCAAATTCTAGGTTCAGATCTTTTCTTTGGAAAAAGTACTTATCCTCAATCAGTCCTCTGTAAAAAGACTTGGCACTATCAGGAACATCCTCAGGAGGAAGAGATGAGAGGTACATTGATAAAACATCAGGAGCAGCATTCATGTCTCCTGTAGTGCACTTTTTAGTTAAGTCTAAAAACTTTAAGGAGAGGGGACTGTCTTTTTGAGTAGATGTGTCTTTGAGAGGGACAACAATCTTATCCTCAGTCTCATCTTCAAGGGTACAGCCCTGAATAAAAACAGAAGAGCAGATAACTATCGCTACAGAAAAAATAAAAGACGCAGATTTTACAAAACTACGTCTAAAAAAAGCGAAAAAATTTTCGCCTTTTTTATTTAATCTTGATGAGTTTTTGCTATTCAGGAAGATCAAAGTCTGCTGCCTTTCCACCGTTAGGTGCGCTCTTCAGCCCTTCACCGAAGGTTGTAGGTTTCTTGTAGTCACCTGACATATCAACTAAGGTATCACCATTGAAGAGTAATACTAGCTTCTGTACAGTAGGAGAGCTCCAACCTTCACGTTTGAAACAAACGTAATACCAGCGTGACTTGTCATAAGGATCGATGAGCATTGGAGTTCCCAGAACGAAACGAACCTGTTCTGCAGACATTCCATAAGCTAGCTGGTTTACTAGATCCTGCTCAACATAGTTACCTTGGTTCAGATCAGCTCTATAAGCACAAGAACTTGTCAGAAGGGAAACTGTGGTGGCAAAAACAGCTACAGATAGTAATTTCTTAATTTGCATAATAAATCCTTTGTTACTTTGGAAATTGTAGCAAAAAAATCATTGCTTAAAATTAGAAAAGCAAAGATTTTTACTAAATTTCTGATACCGGTCTTGAATTTTATTTAGCGTAACCCCATGTACTCATAAGCGTTAATTCTACGAATTTTTTAAGAGATAAAAATGCAGACTGAAGAAACACAAATGCAACAGGCTTTTGAAAAAGCACAGGCAGAAGCTCAAGAAAGAGAGCAAAAGCAAGAAGAAAAGGCTCAAGAGGTCCAGACTAATGGTGAAAACCAAGCTCCACAAGATGCAGCAAATGCTACACCTAATGACAATGAGTCAGAAATTGATTTTGATCCAAAAGAGCTTGTAACTGAAAACGAGCAGTTAAAGTCTCAGTTATCTGCACTTGAAGCTAAGTACAAGGCTGATAACGATAAATTAGTCAGAGCTTTAGCTGAGTGTGAGAACCAGAAAAAGAGAATTGAAGCTGACGTTGAGCGTGAGCGTAAATTCGGCAATGAAAAGATTTTAAAGGCTTTAATTCCAGTAGTTGATTCTTTAGAGCTTGCTCTAAAGCATTCAGATGTTAACGATCCTGCAATTAAGCCTATTGTAGAAGGTGTTCAGAACACTACTACATTACTTCTAAAAGAGTTAGGCAAGTTTGGTGTTGAAGCAGTTGACCCTCAAGGTCAGCCATTTGATCCAAATCTGCATCAGGCAATATCAATGGTGCCATCACCAGAGGTTGAAGCTCAGCACGTTCTATCTGTAATGCAAAAAGGTTATACCTTAAACGGTCGTGTAGTAAGACCAGCTATGGTAATTGTATCAGCTGGTGCTCCTGCTGGTGCTAAACCAAATGAGAGTGCATCACAGGATAACGGTGAGCAAAAAAATTCTATAAATATTGAAGCTTAGACTTGAAAAAGAAAAATTAAGCTCCATTTAGTAAGACAGAAAAGATTTAGAAAGTTATTAAAAATAACAGTAAGTTTAAAAGACTGATTATTAAAGATAACGAAAAACAGAATTTAAGAGGATTTTAAAATGGGAAAGATTATTGGTATTGACTTAGGTACTACTAATTCATGCGTTGCCGTTTTAGATGGTGACAAAGTTCGTGTATTAGAGAACTCAGAAGGTCGTCGTACCACTCCTTCTATCGTAGCTTACGCAAAAGATGGCGAAATCATCGTTGGTGATGCTGCTAAGCGTCAGGCTGTTACAAACCCAAAGAATACACTGTTCGCTATTAAGCGTTTAATCGGTCGTCGTTATGACGATGCTGAGGTTCAGCGTGATATCGGCATTATGCCATTCAAGATCACCAAGGCAGACAATGGTGATGCTTGGGTTGAGGTTGATGACAAGAAGTTAGCTCCACCACAGATTTCAGCTGAAGTTTTAAAGAAGATGAAGAAGACTGCTGAAGATATCTTAGGTGAGGAAGTAACAGAAGCTGTTATTACCTGCCCTGCATACTTCAACGATTCACAGCGTCAGGCAACTAAGGATGCTGGTCGTATCGCAGGCTTAAACGTAAAGCGTATCATCAACGAGCCTACTGCAGCTGCTATTGCTTATGGTGAGGACAAGGCTAAGGGCGAGCAGAAGATTGCTGTTTACGACTTAGGTGGTGGTACCTTCGATATCTCAATTATTGATATTGATGAAGTTGACGGTGAGAAGACCTTCGAAGTTTTAGCAACTAACGGTGATACTCACTTAGGTGGTGAGGATTTTGATAACCGTATCGTTGACTACTTGATTGACGAGTTCAAGACTGAACAGGGCGTTGACTTACGTACTGATCCATTAGCTCTACAGCGTTTGAAGGAAGCTGCTGAGAAGGCAAAGATTGAGTTGTCATCATCACAGCAGACCGATGTAAACTTACCTTACATCACCGCTGATGCTACTGGTCCTAAGCACATGAACATTAAGATCACACGTGCTAAGTTAGAGTCATTAGTTGAAGAGTTAGTAACTAAGACCTTAGAGCCAGTTAAGACTGCTTTATCAGATGCTGGTTTATCACCATCAGATGTTAACGACGTAATCTTAGTTGGTGGTCAGTCACGTATGCCTATGGTTCAGAAGTTAGTAGCTGACTTCTTCGGTAAAGAGCCACGTAAGGACGTAAACCCAGATGAGGCAGTTGCTATCGGTGCTGCAATTCAGGGTGGTGTTTTAACTGGTGATAAGAAAGACGTTCTGTTACTAGATGTTACCCCACTGTCATTAGGTATTGAGACCTTAGGCGGTGTTATGACTACCTTAATTGAGAAGAACACCACTATCCCAACTAAGAAGTCACAGGTATTCTCAACTGCTGAGGATAACCAGCCTGCTGTAACCATTCACGTATTACAGGGTGAGCGTAAGAGAGCTGCTGACAACAAGTCATTAGGTCAGTTCAACTTAGAGGGTATTGAGCCTCAGCCACGTGGAATGGCACAGATTGAAGTTACCTTCGATATCGATGCTGATGGTTTAATCCACGTATCTGCTAAGGATAAGAAGACTGGCAAAGAGCAGAAGATCACTATTAAGTCATCTTCAGGTCTGTCAGACGACGATATCAAGCGTATGGTACGTGAGGCAGAAGAGCACTCAGCTGAGGATAAGAAGTTTGAGGAGTTAGCAAACGCACGTAACAGAGCTGATGCTACCGCTCATCAGGTTAAGAAGCAGTTAGCTGATCTTGGTGACAAGGTATCAGATGCTGATAAGACCAAGGTTAACAAGGCATTAGCTGACCTAGAGTTAGCTGCTCGTGGTGACGACAAGGATAAGATTGAGCAGGCTGAAAAGGCTGTAATGGAAGCTGCAACCGCTTTATTACAGGCAGGTCAGGCACAGGCTCAAGCTCAGCAGGCTCAACAGGCTTCACAGCAACAGGCACAACAGAATAATTCATCAAAGGATGACAATGTTGTTGATGCTGAGTTCGAAGAAGTTAAAGACGACAAGAAATAATCTTAAATCATAAAGATTAGTTTAAAAGGTGGGTGGAGTATTCCACCTGCCTTTTGTCAGTTATAAAGAGGATAAAATGGCCGAAAAACGTGATTACTATGAGGTGCTTGGCGTAGACAAAGGGGCAGATGATGCAACAATCAAGCGTGCGTTCAAGCGTCTTGCTATAAAGTATCACCCTGACAGAAATAAGGATCCTGGTGCAGGTGATAAGTTCCGTGAAATTAACGAAGCTTATCAGGTGTTGTCTGATCCTCAAAAGAGAGCTGCTTACGATCAGTATGGTTTTGCTGGTGCTGATGGTTCACAGGCCGGTGGTGGTAATCCATTCGGCGGTGGTGGTTTCAGTGGCGCTGATTTCAGTGATATTTTCGGTGATGCTTTCTCTGATCTCTTCGGTGGTCGTGGCGGTTTTGGTTCTCGTAACCAGGGACCACGTGAAATTAGAGGTCGTGATATCAGAGCTAAGTTAACCTTAACTTTAGAAGAAGCTGTAAAAGGCTGCAAGAAGAAGTTAAGTGTTAAGACTTATGTTAAGTGTAAGGACTGCGGAGGCTCAGGCTTAGGCAAGAACGGTAAGAAAGAGACCTGCCCTGATTGTAAGGGTAGCGGTACTGTTCATGTACGTCAGGGCTTTATGGCTTTTTCTCAGACCTGTTCACGTTGTAATGGTACAGGTACTATTATCACCAACGGTTGTAAGACCTGCGGTGGCACTGGCCGTGTAGTTGACTTAAAGACCTTATCAGTTGATATTCCTGCTGGTGTTGATACTGGCGATAGAATTCGCTTAAGTGGCGAAGGTGAGGCTGGTTTAAACGGTGCTGGTTCTGGTGATTTATATGTTGTAATCGAAGTAAAAGATCATGAGATCTTTACTCGTGATGGCAATGATTTGTACTGTGAAGTACCAATCAGCTTTACAACAGCAGCACTAGGTGGCAAGGTTGAAGTTCCTACATTAGATGGTCCTGTAAATATTACAGTACATCCTGAGACCCAGACCGGCGTAATGATGCGTCTGTCAGGCAAGGGTGTTAAGTCTTATAACTCAACCTTTAAAGGTAACCTGTACTGCAAGATTGTAGTTGAGACACCTGTAAACTTAACTAAAGAACAGAAAGATCTGTTAAAGAAGTTTGAGGAATCATTAAACGGTGATGACAAAGCTTCTACAACAGGGGATAGTAAAAAGAAAACTGACACCGCAGCGAAGCATAAGCCAAAGTCAGCAGGCTTCATAAAAGGTGTTAAGAAGTTCTTTGAGGATCTATCAAGTTAATAATGTGAGTTGTACAGCTAATCTTAAGTTTTCATATTGAACTAAGTTATAGATTAGGTTATTATCAACTCATATGATCATGAGGACGCCTGATGTAACAGTTAGGCGTCATTTTTTTATATTTTTAATTGAGGCTATTATCATGGATCAGACTCCAATGACTCCTCGTGGCGAGGATTTACTTCGCAAAGAATTACAGCGTTTAAAGACAGTAGAGAGACCTCGCATTGTAGCTGCAATTGCCGAGGCTAGAAGCCATGGTGATCTTAGCGAAAACGCAGAGTACGATGCAGCAAAAGAAGAGCAGGGCCTTTGCGAAGCAAGAATTAAAGACATCGAAGGCAAGCTAGCAAGTGCTAACGTTATAGATGTATCTAAGTTAAAGACTCCTAACGGTGGCAAGCTAAAGGTTATCTTTGGTGCAACAGTAACTGTTGTTGATGTTGATACTGACAAAGAGACAACTTACAGAATCGTAGGTGAAGATGAGGCCGACATTCAGGCTAACTTAATTTCATACAAGACTCCTATCGCTAAAGGCTTATTAGGCAAGTGCGAAGAAGACGAGATTGAAATTAAGATCCCTAAGGGAACAATCTGCTACGAAATTGAAAAGGTTGAGTATATCTAAGAGATAACTTAGAACTCATATGTAACTGGAAAATCTTGGTTGCATAATCCAATTTAACAAAACGGAAGTACCAAAAAGTGCCTCCGTTTTTTTTGATCTTAAGATAATTGTAGGCTTTAAAAGTAGACTTTATCTAGAGGTAACGATTATGAATTTAGGACATGAAAACGAAACTCTTGAGTTCAAAGAGAGTTTAGGTCAGCTTGACAAAGGTCTAAAGTCTATAACTGCAATGCTAAACAGATCTGGCTATGGTTGTGTTTGCTTTGGTGTATTAGACAATGGAGATGTTAAAGGGTTAACCGTTGGTCCTAATACCTTAATGGATATTAGAAATAAGATTAAGTTTCTTATCAGTCCTCAGGCTCTGGTTCATATAGAAAAAGTGACAGTTGGAAAGCTTGATTACATCAAGGTAACCGCTCATGGCTCAGATATTCCTTACAGTTGCGATGGTCGTTACTACATTAGAAATGTGGCTGCAGATGAGACTGTATCTAATGAAATATTACGCAAAATGTTAACTACATCAGAGACTGACATCATAAGACGCATTCCTTCTGAAGATCAAGATCTTACTTTTAACCAATTTGATAGTTTTATGTCTAAGTATGGCATTCATACAGAATCCTCTATTTCTTTCCATAAAAATTACGGTTTAAAAAATGATGAAGGTAATTTCAATCTAATGGCTTATCTGTTGTCTGATCAAAACAATGTAAGCATTAAAGTTGTTAAATTTGAAGGTACCGATAAAAGCACAATGTCAGAGAGAACAGATTTTGGATCTCAATGTCTTTTAAGATCTGTTCAAGAAGTTCTTGAGTATGTAAAGGTAAACAATGCAGTAAAAGTAGATCTATCAGATGGTATAAGAAAAGAAACACCACTTTTAGGTTATGAAGCTTTTAGAGAGGCTTGGATAAATGCATGTATTCATAACTTGTGGATTGAGATGATTCCTCCAATTGTTTTTATATACGACGATAGATTGGAGATCCTCTCAAATGGTGGGTTACCATATGGATTATCATGTAAAGAATTCTTTTGTGGTAAAAGTTTTCCAGTAAATAGAGAATTGTATGCTATTTTTAAATCAACTACTTTGGCTAATGAAAGTAACGGTATATCTACAATTGTTTCTAAATATACAAAAGATGCTTTTTCAATAGGTAGTGGTTTAATTAAGGTGACTCTAAACTTTAACTTTGAACGTGATGATGTTGTAGCACGAAAGCATAAAGAGAAAGCTATTTATAAACTGACCATCAAGCAAAAGAAGATCTTAGAGTTGTTAAAAGGTAATGGCGAACTTACTCAAAAAGAGCTGTCTGATAAGACCTCAGTAAGTTTAGCAGGAGTGAAAAAGATCATGCAAAAGTTACAAGAGCTTAATTTAATCTCAGGACGTGGGGCTAAAAAGAATGGTCGTTGGATTGTAGCATCCCAACTGAAATAAAAAACGCCTTATTAAAAGGCGCCTTTTACAATTTGAGTGAACCTAGAAGTTCAACTTAAAACTAGCGAGGAAGAATGAATCTGCTGTCGTCTTTTCTCTGTCTGAATAGAACTGCAATTCTACCAACTAGAGATACTAATTCAGCATTAACAGTTTTAGCAGCAGTTTCTGCCTGCTCTTTTCTACCTTCACCAGCATTTAAACGGATCTTGATAAGCTCGTGATGCTCAATGCTGCTGTCTAGCTCTTTAAGCACTGATTCTGAAAGACCGTCATTGCCTAGTAAGACAACTGGCTTTAATGAATGAGCTTGTGCCTTTAAAAACTGGCGCTGATGTGAATTCAATGACATACAAAACCTATAATAAGAAAAAATATCTGTTAAAAGCTTAATCTATTGTGATTTAGACTTCGCATAAATGTTGTGCAAATTGTATAATATTATCGAGTAATTTTAAACTGAAAAATCTATAGTAATATTTGGGATTTAAATTTAATGCCAGCAAAGAAAAGAACTGCCAGCCAAACTAGATGGTTACAGGAACACTTTTCCGATCCTTATGTGAAGCAGGCCCACAAGTTAGGACTGCGTTCACGCGCTTCATTTAAGCTAGAAGAGTTGCAGAAAAAAGATCACCTGATCCGTCAGGGTAATATCGTAGTTGATCTTGGTGCCGCTCCTGGCGGTTGGTCTGAGTATGCCGTAAAGTGCATCGGAGATAGCGGTCGAGTTATCGCCTGTGACATTCTGCCAATAAGACCTATTCGTAACGTACAGTTTTTGCAGGGTGACTTCAGAGAAGATGAGGTCTTCAAAAAACTGTATTCAATGATCGGTGTCGGTGCTCATGTAGTACTCTCTGACATGGCTCCTAATATGTCAGGTAACCTAGCTATCGATCAGCCAAGAGCTATGCTGTTATCAGAATTAGCCTTAGATATGGCAAGACGTGTACTGCGTATTGGTGGTAGTTTTGCTGTAAAAGTTTTCCAGGGTGTAGGTTCTCAAGAGTTTTTAAAAGAATTACATCAGGACTTTACCACTGTTAAAGTAAGAAAACCTGATGCTTCAAGAGACCGTTCTCGTGAAGTTTATATGGTAGCAATGGGCTTTAAAGGTCATCCTTTAAATGGTGTTGCACCAGGTGCTGAATTTGAAGAGTCTGAAGATAAGACTTTGGAGTAAGTGAGTAAATATGACAAAAAACCTAATATTATGGCTAGTCATTGCTGTGATTTTAATGACTCTCTTTGAGTCATTTAACTCATCAGACAATTCAGGTCGTATGGAAGACTACACTAGCTTCGTAAGAGAAGTGCAGTCAGATCAGATACAGGAAGTTGTATTTGATGGCAAGGTTATCAATGGTGTTAAAAAGAACGGTGAAAGATTCTTAACTGTTATGCCATTGAGCGATCCTGCAATTATCGACTCTCTTTTATCACACAATGTAAGAGCATCTGGTACTAAGCCTGAAGAGCAGAGCTTATTGCTCTCAATCTTTGTGTCATGGTTCCCAATGCTGCTTTTAATTGGTGTGTGGATCTTTTTCTCACGTCAAATGCAGGGCGGTTCTAAAGGCAATCCTCTGTCATTTGGTAAGTCAAAAGCAAAACTACTCTCTGAGAATCAGATTAAAACAACCTTTGATGATGTAGCAGGTTGTGATGAGGCAAAAGAGGACGTAGTTGAATTAGTAGACTTCTTAAAAGATCCAACCAAGTACTCTAAGTTAGGAGGCCGCATTCCACGTGGTGTGTTAATGGTAGGTCCTCCAGGTACCGGTAAAACTTTATTAGCAAGAGCAATTGCGGGTGAAGCTAAAGTGCCTTTCTTCTCAATTTCAGGTTCTGATTTCGTGGAGATGTTCGTAGGTGTTGGTGCTTCTCGTGTAAGAGACATGTTCGCTCAGGCTAAGAAGAATGCTCCATGTATTATCTTTATCGACGAAATTGATGCAGTAGGTCGCAAGCGAGGCGTCGGCATGGGCGGTGGTCATGACGAAAGAGAGCAGACCTTAAACCAGTTACTAGTTGAGATGGATGGTTTTGAAGGCTTTGAAGCTGTAATTATCATCGCTGCAACTAACAGACCTGATGTTCTTGATCCTGCACTGTTACGTCCAGGTCGTTTTGACAGACAGGTCGTGGTAGGTTTACCTGATGTACGTGGTCGTGAGCAGATCCTAAATGTTCATGTAAAGAAAGTACCTTTAGGTAAAGATGTCGATACTGCTACTATCGCAAGAGGTACTCCAGGCTTCTCTGGTGCTGAATTAGCTAACCTTGTAAACGAAGCTGCCTTAAACGCAGCACGTCATAACAAGCGTGTAGTAAGCATGAACGAGTTTGAAGAAGCCAAAGACAAACTCTTAATGGGTGCTGAACGCAGAAGCATGGCTATGAATGAGCATGAAAAGATCAACACTGCTTATCATGAGGCAGGTCATGCTATCGTAGGTAAATTAGTTCCAGAACACGATCCTGTATACAAGGTATCTATTATTCCTCGTGGCAGAGCTTTAGGTGTAACCATGTATCTGCCTGAACAGGATAAGGTATCTCAAAGCCGTATCGGTCTTTTATCAAACATTTCTACTCTGTTCGCTGGCCGTATCGCCGAAGAGTTAATGTTTGGTACTGATGCTGTAACTACAGGTGCTTCAAATGATATTGAAAGAGCGACTCAGATTGCTCGTAGCATGGTAACCCGTTGGGGCTTCTCAAAGAGATTGGCTCCTATGCAGTATGAAAAGGACAATGAAGGTTCTGCTTACTTAGGTGGTTCATCTACTACTATGATTTCAATGTCAGATGAAACTGCTAAGATCATCGATGAGGAAGTAACAGAAATCATCAACTCATGCTATAAGAAAGCTCAGGACTTACTTGAAGCTAATAAGGACATTCTTGAGAATATGAAGGATGCTCTATTAAAGTATGAGACTATTGATGCTGATCAGATTGACGATTTGATGAATCGTAAAGAAGTTCGCCCACCTCGTAAGGTAGGAGATGCTAAATCTTCAGATCAGAAATCAGATGATAACTCAAAAGATGAGAAATCAAATGATGTAAAGACTGAGGATAAGTCAACTGACAATCAGTCTGAAAAAGCTAAGACTGAGAACTTTGACAATGCATCAGAGACAAAAAAAGACGATAATGACAATAATTCAGAGCAGTAATTAGACAGGACAACTTGTCAAAATTACCATCGTCTCATGAAGGATCTCTTGACAGGAGATCCTTTGCTTTTAATGTAGGTTAAATGGGCAAGCTGATTTATATCAGTTTTGTACAAGTTTAGTGTGGGATATTCGATGAAATTAAGACTGCCAAATAGTAAAAGCCTTGATTTGTCTTTTACAAAAGTAATGGGAACCATTGCTTTAGAAGAGAATGATACCCGTTCAATTGAAGATCTAGTTTTACTTGCAAATAGCTATGTTAAAGCTGGTGCTGAGCTACTGGAGATTGGAGCTAAAGCTGGTGCTAACGGCATCAACGAAACTCGTGTGATCTCTGTGTTGTGCGCTGTGATGAACAGTGTAGATGTTCCTGTAGCACTAAACTCAAACAACTATGAAATTGTTTCACAGGCTATTAAAGCAGGTGTTTCAATTGTTATTACCACAAACGGTCTGTCCACAGAGGGCATGATCGATCTTGTCAAAGGATCAGAGGTAGCTGTATGCCTTCACTTTGATCCAAAAGAAAAAATTGAAGATGACAGCGATGTGGTAAGTATCATTTCTGAATACTACTTTGAAAGAATCGATACTCTTTTAAATGCCGGTATTGAAAGAAAGAGATTACTCATTGACCCATCTGTAGTAAATGCTTCTGTAAGTAACAGATTAAGACTGTTAGGAAGACTTGAGAGCTTTAAGAGTTTTGCTCTGCCTATCTGTATTGCTCTGCCTCGTTCTTTACCAAAAGAAGACAGATTCATGAAAGATAATAGAGTGCTTACCTTAACTACAGCTTTATTCTGTTCATCTGTAAGTCCAGTTCAAATCATCAGAACAGCAGATGTAGGTGAAGTTGCAATTGCAATTGGTTTTTGGCAGATTATGGCAAGTAAGACTAAGCCATTTAAGTTATCAAAGACTATCGTAAGACGTCTAAGACTTCTACGTGATGCAATTCATGACTTAAGAAAGAACAAAGAAAAGAATTAAAATCCAACATCTTTAAAAGTCTAATCTTTTAAAGGTAAATAACTTTTAGAAAAAAAGAAAACAAAGATGAAAAGAAAATATTTTGGTACAGACGGTGTACGTGGCCGTGTAGGTCAATATCCTATTACTCCTGATTTTGCAGTAAGACTAGGTTTAGCTGCAGGTAAAGTTTTAGGTAAGAAACATGGAGGTAAAGTTATCATTGGTAAAGATACTCGTCTGTCAGGTTATATGCTAGAAGCTGCCTTAGAGTCTGGCTTTTCAGCAGGTGGTATGTCTCCTGTAATGTTAGGCCCTATGCCAACTCCTGCTGTAGCATATTTAACTCGAGCATTCAGAGCAGACCTAGGCGTTGTAATCAGTGCTTCACATAACCCATACTATGACAATGGTATTAAGTTCTTCTCAGCTCATGGTACCAAGTTACCTGATGAGGTTGAACTTGAGATTGAGTCTGTATTAGATGCTAAGGATATTCCTTTAGCTGCTTCATCAGACTTTGGTCGTGCCTTCAGACAGGATGATGCTCCAGGTCGTTACATTGAGTACTGCAAGAGTACCTTTGCAAGCCACTTCTCATTAGAGGGCATGAAGATTGTTTTAGATTGTGCTAACGGCGCTACCTATCACATCGCTCCACTGGTTTTCAGAGAGTTAGGAGCAACTGTTATCACCATCGGTGATAAGCCTAATGGCATTAATATCAATGATGGTGTAGGTTCTACTCATCCAGAGGCTTTAGTTGCTAAAGTCCTTTCAGAAAAAGCTGATCTTGGTATTGCTTTTGATGGCGACGGTGACCGCGTTTTAATGTGCGACAGTCACGGTAACTTACGTGACGGTGACAACCTTCTGTATATCATTGCTAACGACACTAAAAAGCGTGGACGTCTGCCAGGTGGTGTAGTAGGTACTTTAATGACTAACTTAGGTCTTGAGTTAGCTTTAAAGCGTGAAGGGATTCCTTTCTCTCGTGCTAAGGTTGGTGACAGATACGTTATGGAGCAGTTGTTAGAGAAGAACTGGACTCTAGGTGGCGAGAACAGTGGTCACATCATTAGCTTAAACCATGCAACTACAGGTGATGGTATTGTTTCAGCGCTACAGGTTCTAAAGGCTTGTATGTATGCAGGCAAGACAGTTGAAGAGTTATCTGAAGGTCTTACCATGTACCCACAGGATCTTATCAATGTAAGATTAACAGCAGGTCTTGATGTAACTCGTGACGAGAAAGTTCAGGCAGTTGTAGCTGAAGTTGAAAAAGAATTAGGCTCAACAGGTCGTGTCTTATTACGTAAATCAGGCACCGAGCCTGTTGTTCGTGTAATGGTTGAAGGTGAGGATGCACAGGACGTTCATACAAAAGCTCAGAGAATTGCTGATGTGATCATCCATCAGGCAGGCTGTGAAAATGCTTGAAAAAAAGCATAATAACCTGTAATATTTGCAAAGCTTTGTATACGCAAAATAGGATGCGTTTTTATTATGTACGAAATTGGTATTGTAGTTTTATTACTAATTGCAATTGCAATGATTGCCTTGATCCTTGTTCAGCAGGGTAAAGGTGCTGGCATGGGCGCTTCATTTGGTGCTGGTGCATCAAATACAGTATTCGGTTCAGTAGGATCTGGTAACTTCCTGACTAGATCAACTTGGACTTTAATTATTCTGTTCTTCGGTGTTTGCTTATTCTTAGGTTACTTACAGAAGTCAGCTCACGAAGAGAAGTCAAGCTTCAGCAATATTTCTGAGACTCCTGCAACAGAGCAGGTTGAAGAGAAGACTGTTGTTAACACTGATGCTCCTGTAGTTGATACAGATGCACCTGCAGTTTCAGACACAACAGATGCTCCTAAGACTGACGCTCCAGAGACTAAGTAATAAAAGTTTCTACTAAAAAAGACCCACCGTACGGTGGGTTTTTTATTGGCGATTTTAGATAAATTGATTAGAAGACGTAGTGCTTGGTAGGAGTTATGACTTCATGCAAAGGCATATCCCAATGCTCAATAGGTACAGCCTCTAAAAGTTGAAAGTCATAAGCTACACCTATTAAAAGACATTGAGCAGAGAGTTTCTTTAACATTCTGTCGTAATAGCCTCCACCCATACCTAATCTGTTGCCTTTATTATCAAATCCAACTAATGGCACAATCAAAGCTTCAAATTTATCAGGAGTTACCAGATTCTCTGGTAAATTCTCAGGCTCTAGAATGTGGAAGCGGTTTTCAATTAACCTGTCACCTTTCTTATAGGAATAAAAGTCCATATGACCTTTTACGTGAACATCCATAAAAGGTAGAGCTAATTCATGATGTTCTAAAAGGTAGTCATTGATAGGCTCTGTTGATAACTCACCGCCTAAGCTTAAATATGATCCCACCATCTTTTTTTGCAGGAAGTGTTTATGGTGACTTAAGATTTTTACAATCTCAACGCCAGCCTCATAGGCTTTTACAGGTGTTACCTGTCTTCTTTGTTCTAAGATCTGCTGACGCAGCGACTTGCGTAAAACTTTGTTATCAAAAAAATCAGTCATTGTTAGCTCTTTGAAGAGAAGTTTTCATCTTGGTGATTAGTTTTAATGCCTCATTTTCAAATGGAGTTTTGTCGTTTAGATATCCTTGCAAGGTACTCTCTGAGTCAAGCGCAATTAAGATAGCAGCTTGTGTAGGAGTTAAATTAGGATTATCTCTCATCATAGAGGAAGCTTTAGTTTGTAATGAAGCTATCGCTCTTTGAAGATTTTCTTTTTGCTCTTTTGCGCATCTTAAGTTAAAGCTCTCACCAAAGAGTGCACATTGAACGAAGTCATGTGTGTTTTGATCTGACATATGTAATTCCTTTTGCACATCCTATTGTAAAGTTATTTAACAAAATATCCATAGCATAATCAAAGACAGCTTTTAAAATAAGACGTAGTATCCAGTAATTGCTCTATAAATCAATGAAATAATAAAATATACATATAGTAGCTAAATTCGTAATTTAATCACACATATAATAAATATAGCATGATATAATTGCTCCATAAAAGAACTTTTGGATAATAAAAAAGAGTTCAGCTTCAAACAAGATCGATTCAAAAGAAAGGGACAAGATCATTAAAGAGATTAACGCTTCAATCGCATCTGTCGAGTTCTACCAAGATCAAGATGATGAAATTACTGATGAAGAGTACATTGAAGATGCAGCTGAATTTGGATACTTTCAAGAAGACGAAGACTTTGACGATGATGAGTTTTTCGATTGAGCCTAATCTAAAAAATAGAGACAAATAAGTTAAGAGATTCGTACAGCTCAATAAGTTGGTCCTGTTTCTTAACCTACAAATAAAAAGCCCTCACCTAAGTGAGGGCGGGTTCGGTAATCTTTCGAAAACCTTATTGTAACAACGTTGAAATCCCTTACAGTGTCACAATGCTTAAATTATACGTTAATAAAAAAATAAGATCAATTTTTTAATTATATAACACAAAAATTGTGTGATAAATCTCGCAATCCAAATTATATATGAAAAGAAAATAATTTTTATATATTAGAATTAAAATATTATATAGATAGTATATTGGTGATAAATATGTCTTATGTGCTTGGCCTTGATTTAGGTATCGCATCCGTTGGTTGGTCAATAGTTGAACCAGGTAACAGAATTATTGATTTAGGAGTAAGAGTTTTTAAAAAAGCAGAAACTGACAAAGAAGGTGATCCATTAAATCTTATCAGACGAGAAAGTAGGTTAAGTAGAAGACGTTTGTATCGCAGAGCGCATCGTCTCAGCAGACTTCTTAATTTTTTAATATCTTCAGGGCTTATACATTCTAAAGATGAAGTATTGAAGAATGTGTATAACGAAAACCCTTGGGAATTGCGTACATTAGGTTTGAACTCAGTCCTTACAAATAATCAGTTGGCTAGAGTAATTTATCATATATGCAAACACCGAGGATTTTACTGGGCTTCATCTGCTGATGACGGTCAGGCAGATAGTGGAAAAATTAAAAAAAGCCTATCTTCGAACCAACTGGTAATGAAAGAAAAAGGATACAAGACTGTAGGTCAGATGATCTTTACTGAGTATCCAAACTGTCAAAGAAATAAGTCTGGTGAATATTCTAAATCGCTTCCTAGAACAGACTTGGACAAAGAATTAAGAGCAATTTTTAAAGCACAGCAATCATTTTCAAATCCAATTGTCACAAAAGATTTTATCAATGCAATTGTGGGGTGCGGAGACAGAAAGACCGGATTTCTTTGGGAGCAAAGACCTGCATTACAAGGAGAAGATCTCCTAAAAATGGTAGGCCACTGTCGTTTTGAAAAAGATGAATTGAGAGCTCCAGCAGCTAATTTTTACTCAGAACAACTTGTTTGGCTTACTAAAATTAATAATCTTCGAGTATATGATGAAGACAGCCAAGAACGACCTCTAACAAGAGAAGAACGTGACTTAATCCTCAATATGCCTTTGGAAATGAAAAGTGATATTAAATATTCTTCTTTAACATCAGCTTTTGAGAAGGCAAATTTATGGAAGTCTGGACAATTTAAATACAAATCTGTCGATTATGAACAGAAAATACAAAAAAAGAAAAATACCGCAAAATCTGTTGACATCACAAAGTCTTCAAAAAAGAACCCTGAGGATAAAGTTTTTTATAAGAGTTCTCATCTTCATGAAATTAGAAAAGCATTAGGCAGTAGCCTATCTGAAGAATGGGAAAAGATAAGAACAGAAGTTCTCTCTGGCAAATATGTCCGTTACAACAGAATCGCCTATGTATTAACAGTTTACAAAGAAGATTCTGATGTGATAGAACAATTATCTCCATATGAATCAAGAACACTTATAGAAGCATTGCTACCCGTAAGATTTAGCGGTTTTGTTGCATTATCCGAAAAGTCTCTAAAAAAAATAATCCCACACATGGTTTTGGGGAAAAGGTATGATGAGGCTTGCTCTGAAGCTAACTATAAGCATTACAAGCAAAATCAAGCTGAATCCAAAAAATTAAAATATTTGCCCCCTCTTTTTTCAGGAAGAGAACCTAACGGAACTTTAATTTTTAATGAAGAAATTGGTGACATACCTAGAAATCCTGTAGTTTTAAGAGTGATTAACCAAACAAGAAAAGTTGTAAATGCTATTGTAAAGAAATATGGTTCTCCTGAATCTGTCCATATTGAGTTGGCTCGTGATTTAGCAAAATCAAGAGCAGAGCGAAATGAAATTAAAAAAAGAAATGAAGAAGCTGCTTCAAGACGTATTAAGGAGCGTGAAGAATTTGAAAAACATTATGGCGCAGAAAAACCAAATGGAACAAATTTACTGAAGTACAGACTATATAAAGAACAAGACTGTAAGTCTATGTATTCCGGCAAAGAAATCGACTATAAAAGATTATTTGAAAAAGGTTACGTTCAAATTGATCACATTCTTCCTTATTCAAGATCATATGATGATTCTCAATCCAATAAGGTCCTCGTATTAACAAATGAGAATCAGGATAAGGGGAATCGAATTCCATTTGAATATTTTGAAACAAAACAACAGGGCTTTTCTTGGTATGAATTTGAACAGTGGGTTAAATCCTGCAAGAATATAAACCAAAAGAAAAAAAGAAATCTGTTAAGACGCTCATTATCAAATGATGCTAAAAAAGATTTCTTAGAAAGAAACTTAAATGATACCCGTTATGCTTGCAGGTTTGTGAAGAATTATATTGATAGATTCCTTTGCCTATCTGAAAATTCTGATAACTCTGGATGTGTTGTAGTTGCAGGTCAGCTTACAGCTTACTTAAGAAATTGTTGGGGATTAAACAAAGTTAGAGAAGAAAATGACAGACATCATGCATTAGATGCAACTGTTATTGCTTGTTGCACTAGAAAAATTGTTCAAAAAGTTGGTGTTTGGTCGAAGTCAAGAGAGATGAATTCATATAATTCTTCTTATGTTGATCCTGATTTACCAGTAGATGAAGATGAAATGCTTCTTCAAAAATTATATGTAAATAAAAGAAAACCTGATTTCCCAAAACCTTGGAATTGTTTTAGAAATGAAGTAGAATCAAGGGTTTTTGAAAGTGATCTTGAAAAACTAAAAGAAGAGTTGAAACAGCAATGTTCTTATACAGAAAGTGATCTGAAAAATGTTAGAACTCTTTTTGTTTCTCGTGCATGCGAAAAAATTGGTAAAGGCGCATTGCATGGTGATACCGTTTATCGTCAAACTTCAGAAATGAGAAAAGAAAATGTTGCAGTAAAAAAGGTTTCTCTAAAAAAACTGAAATATGCAAGGATAGGAGCTATCGTAGATGCAGATACTCGTAATAAAAATCTATGTGATGCCTTGAAAAAAAGATATGAAGAGTACAGTAGTAGCACAGGTAAGGATGTAAGTAAGATTGATAAAAAAGACCTTTCAAAGATCTTTTCAGATGATAAACCGATGCATATGCCTAACAGTGAAGGTCAAGAAGATCCATGTAATCCGATAGTTAAATCAGTAAGAGTAAAAGAGGCTTGCTCTGGTGTTCCTATTCGAAATGGTGTTGCAGAAAACAGTACTATCGTAAGAGTTGATATTTTTAAAAAGAAAGGTCAATATTATTTTGTTCCAATCTATTCTTGGAATAAGTCATTACCAAATAGAGCATGTCAAGGTAAAAATAAAAGTGATTGGGTAGTTGTTGATGATTCGTATGAGTGGTGTTTTTCTGTTAGAACGAATGATTTGTTAAAAATTGTTATAAAAGGAAAAACGTATTTTGATTATTATATTACTTTAGATGTGCATTCAGATGGAAGAATAAGACTATTAAATCATGATAGGCAAGAAGATGATGTTCATTACGAAAAAGGTGAATTTAGAATTTTAATAAAAAACGCTGATTCAATAAATAAATATAATGTTGATGTTTTAGGAAATTATTACCTAGCAAAGCCGGAGAAGCGCCTTGAGTTGGCGTAACGTCATTATTAGTAATCCTGCTAGATTAAGCTATAAAGATAAGTCTTTGGTAATTTCGCAGGATTATGATTATAGAGTGCCTCTTGAGGATATATCATCGATAATTATAGATTGTCCTCAAGTGGTACTAACTCAGCCTGTTTTGTCAAAGGCAGCAGATTATGGGATCGCAATTTATAGTACTGATTCTTCTCATACACCAAATGGTATATTTCTTCCTTTCTTGCAACATAATTCCCCATTGAGAATTTTGAATCTCCAGTTAAATTGCCCTAAACCAGTATCAAAAAGATTAAGAGCAGCGATCATATCTTCAAAGATTCATAATCAAGCCCAATGTTTAAGATTAATTTCATTAGATGGTGCAGATTTTCTAGATTCCTTATCTAAACAGGTAAGATCTGGAGATCCTGATAACATGGAAGCAAGAGCTGCAATATATTACTTTAAGCTCCTATTTGGTCTTGATTTTGGAAGACGAGATGAAACATATTTTGTGAATTCCTGTTTGAACTATGGATATGCTGTATTAAGAGGAGAAATTGCAAGAAGATTGGTTGCTCACGGTTTATTTCCTCCTTTAGGTATATTTCACTGCAACCAAAAGAACTCATTTAATTTAGCAGACGATCTTATTGAACCCTTTCGTCCAATAGTAGATATCTTTTCAAGAAATTATGTGAATTCGTTATCTAATGATGAGCCTTTTGTTTTGCCGAAAGCACAATTAGTCAATTTACTAAATTACGAGGTATCAATGCCTGAAGGTGATATGGCAATATCATTGGCAACAGAGTATGTAATAGAAAGTTATGTAAGAGTTTTGTCTAATCCCATCAGCAAAATATCTTTGCCAATTATAAAAGAGTTTGTCCCACATCAATATTCTGAGAGTTGAATTTAATGATTGAACAGAGAGATTTTATGAGAATGATTGTATTTTTCGATCTGCCAACAATAACAAAGAAGAATAAACAAGATTATGTTCGTTTTAGAAGGTTTTTGTTGCAAGATGGCTTTAATATGATCCAATTTTCTGTTTACAGCAGAATAATTGTAGGAAAAGATGGAGAATTACAACATTACAACAGAATAAAAGCTCATCTTCCACCAAAAGGATCTATTAGATGTATGACTGTAACAGAAAAGCAGTATGCTTCAATACAATTCTTAGTAGGAAAAAAAACTAAACAGGAAGAAAAAGTTGGTGGCGTCCAGCTTTTGCTTTTCTAAAAAAAACAATAAGAAATTGCTTTCTTTATTACTGAATAAAGCGAAAATTAGAAAAATTCACATCCATCAAAGCTTGATAATACCTAGCTTTGATGGAAATGAGATTGTAGCACTGTAAGGGATTTCAAGGAAGCTACAACTGTTCCCATCATAATATTTCTGACATCTGAGATTGTAGCACTGTAAGGGATTTCAAGGAAGCTACAACTAAAAATCTATTTAGGAAATGATAGCTTTTGATTGTAGCACTGTAAGGGATTTCAAGGAAGCTACAACTCTCTTCTCAACGGTATAAAATCCGCTTTTGATTGTAGCACTGTAAGGGATTTCAAGGAAGCTACAACAATTTGTTGATTACGAGCTTGTTGACGAGCGATTGTAGCACTGTAAGGGATTTCAAGGAAGCTACAACAGACATGACTATTTCACCTCATGTCTCCCTGATTGTAGCACTGTAAGGGATTTCAAGGAAGCTACAACATTCAGTCAAATTCTGCTTCTGCCGGTGTAGATTGTAGCACTGTAAGGGATTTCAAGGAAGCTACAACTATGGCCCTCACACTTTATTTCGTACTGGTGATTGTAGCACTGTAAGGGATTTCAAGGAAGCTACAACACAGAAGTAGTAGCACTAGTCTGTTGAACTGATTGTAGCACTGTAAGGGATTTCAAGGAAGCTACAACTCAGATGTTGGCATGAAAGCCTCAAATATCGATTGTAGCACTGTAAGGGATTTCAAGGAAGCTACAACCCAGGTCCAGGTCAACTCTCTCACGAATTTGATTGTAGCACTGTAAGGAATTTCAAGGAAGCTACAACGATCTCAATACTTTTATTGGCGCTATATCTGATTGTAGCACTGTAAGGGATTTCAAGGAAGCTACAACATGGAAACATGACGAATATATGGCTAACTCGATTGTAGCACTGTAAGGGATTTCAAGGAAGCTACAACACTTACATATATCTGGATGCCAAGACATAGGATTGTAGCACTGTAAGGGATTTCAAGGAAGCTACAACCTGAGTTGGGGTAACAAAAACATCGTTAGAGATTGTAGCACTGTAAGGGATTTCAAGGAAGCTACAACACTTTACGTTTGCTGTATCCTTATTTCTCAGATTGTAGCACTGTAAGGGATTTCAAGGAAGCTACAACCCAGCTGTCTATGACGTTTTTCAGTCTGTAGATTGTAGCACTGTAAGGGATTTCAAGGAAGCTACAACGGTAGAGATAGCGCACTATATAGCTATATCGATTGTAGCACTGTAAGGGATTTCAAGGAAGCTACAACCCTATAAGCAAAACAAACAATTCATTTAATGATTGTAGCACTGTAAGGGATTTCAAGGAAGCTACAACTTGATTCAGATAGATTAAATCCAGAAGATAGATTGTAGCACTGTAAGGGATTTCAAGGAAGCTACAACTATTTAGGCGAAGTTTCTGATGATACAGAAGATTGTAGCACTGTAAGGGATTTCAAGGAAGCTACAACGCACTACCTGAGCATCTAAATGAGATGATTGATTGTAGCACTGTAAGGGATTTCAAGGAAGCTACAACACTGACATCGGTTTGTTTGAACCCGCCTGTGATTGTAGCACTGTAAGGGATTTCAAGGAAGCTACAACCAAGCTCAACTTAAGGATAAAGAGTTAAATGATTGTAGCACTGTAAGGGATTTCAAGGAAGCTACAACTTAGTAGATATGGTACCAATCCTACAGTTCGATTGTAGCACTGTAAGGGATTTCAAGGAAGCTACAACCGTCTATCTCTTAATCAAGACAGTCTTAATGATTGTAGCACTGTAAGGGATTTCAAGGAAGCTACAACAGACAGAGACATTGTAATAGCTCATTACAAGATTGTAGCACTGTAAGGGATTTCAAGGAAGCTACAACAGACAGAGACATTGTAATAGCTCATTACAAGATTGTAGCACTGTAAGGGATTTCAAGGAAGCTACAACCTTAGGTGAGCAAGCAGTCTTAAATAAAGAGATTGTAGCACTGTAAGGGATTTCAAGGAAGCTACAACCTAAGAACAATAGACGAACAGCACAATGGTGATTGTAGCACTGTAAGGGATTTCAAGGAAGCTACAACGGTAGAGATAGCGCACTATATAGCTATATCGATTGTAGCACTGTAAGGGATTTCAAGGAAGCTACAACCCTATAAGCAAAACAAACAATTCATTTAATGATTGTAGCACTGTAAGGGATTTCAAGGAAGCTACAACAGCTCTTTAATAATTTCTACTTTAATGTAGATTGTACCATGATACAAAAGATAAAAAATCGTATAACAAGACTCTTGTATAGAGTATAAACATCAATCGTCAATTTAAAAAAAATTAACGAATTGTGGTAATAAGAGAACTGAGAAAATAAACAGCTTAAAGTAAAGAGAAGAGTATTGCTAATTTATCACTAGAATAAATTGTCTTTTTAAGTTGTATGAGTTTTTATATAAGTAAATCGTAAAATTGTAGCAAATTATATTTCAGTTTTGTTATTTCATATTTTTAAAGCTCTCATGTAAAATAGAGTCTGAAATTTCAATTTATGCTTTTTAAAGTAAAAAATATTATATGACTGAGAAGTTACAGAAAATTTTATCCCGCGCTGGAATTGCTTCACGTAGAGCTCTTGAGCAGATGATTGATCAGGGCAGAGTTACCGTAAATGGCAAAATGGCAACTATCGGTGACAGATACGAAGCAGATGACATTTTAGTTAAAATTGACGGTAAGGTAGTATTAACACCTGACAGTCAAAAAGTATCTTGCAGAGTCTTAATGTATCATAAGCCTGAAGGTGAGCTTACTACATTATCAGATCCTGAAAACAGACCTACAGTTTTCGACCATATTCCAAAGCCTCAAACCGGTCGCTGGATCTACATTGGACGTCTTGATATCAATACCTCAGGTTTACTCTTATTTACTACCGATGGTGAATTAGCAAATGCACTGATGCATCCTAAATATGAAGTTGAGCGTGTATATGCAGCTCGTATCTATGGTGAAGTAAGTGAAGAGCAAATCGATCAGTTAACCCAAGGCGTAATGCTAGAAGATGGTAAAGCTCGCTTTAATAAAGTAACTTACGTTGGTGGTGAAGGTCGCAATGCCTGGTACCATGTAACCTTAAAAGAAGGTCGTAAGAGAGAGGTCCGCCGTCTTTGGGAAGCTGTAGGTCTTAAAGTTTCTCGTCTTATCAGAATTAAGTACGCAGGTATCGATCTTGATCCTGACTTAAAGACAGGACAGTTCAGAGAACTTACCTTAAACGAGTTAAACCGTTTAAGAAAAGCTGTTCATTTAGATCCTGTTGAAGAGTTGGCTCCAGCATTAGACTTAAATGCTTCATCTTCAAATAAAGGAAGAAAAGCTACAAAAGCTCCTGTAAGAAAGCCTGTTTCATTTAATTCTTTAAAAGAAGAAAATGATGATAAGTCTTCAAAAAGATCTCCATACGGAAAGCCTCAAGCTCTACCTGCAAGAGGTGATAAGTCAGGTTTTCCAAAGAAAGGTAAATCTTTTGGTGAGAACAAAGGAAGAAAGTTCTCAAAAGACTCTTCATTTGATAAGAATGACAGAAGAAAGACTTTTACTAAAGATGATTCCTCAAAGAAGTTTGGACCTAAGTCAAACAACTCTGCAAAGCACTTTGTTTCACACACAAATCTTCGCTCTGAGAAAGAAGGTCAGTCTTTTAATAAAGGCTATGCTGTAAAGAGCAGAGGCAGTGCTGTATCAAAGTCTTCTTTTGCAAGACCTAGAAGAACAAATAGAGGTTCTTACTAAGCTTAAGAGCTTTCTTTTAAGAGATAATCGTGAAGGCGGATATTTATGAATGAGCTTTTAAATTTTGAGATATTTTCAAATGAAGAGCTTGTAGCAAAGGTAACCGCCTTTTCTTCACGAGGACATGATGTCTATGATTTTAGCTATGTTCCTTCTTGGATAGAAAAAGGCTATTCTCTAGATCCAACATTGTATTTCACTTCTGATATTCAACATGTCCAAGTTCTTCCTCCTTGCTTACAAGATATATGTCCAGATCGATGGGGAAGGTTAATTCAAAAAAGAAAGTTAGGTTACACTCCTTCTTCAACTGAGTATTTGCTTGGTGTAAGCGATTATTTTCGAATGGGCGCTTTACGAATCAAAGTCAATGGTAATTTTGTTGATGATTCTACGGATAGACCAAAGTTAACAAGTTTAAATGAGTTAATCGAAGCTTCTAGACAAGTAGAGCTTGGTAATACGAGTGATCATGATATAAATTTACTGTTTGCTCCAAGTGGCAGTTTAGGAGGAGCAAGACCAAAATGTTGTGTAGTAGATAAAGGTCAACTTTTTTTAGCTAAGTTTCCATCAATAAACGATCAAGATATTCAGTTGTCAAAGTGCGAGAAAGTATATTTAGATTTGGCAAAAGAAGCTGGTATCAAAGCTTGTTCATCTAAAGTTATTGAATCGAAGTTTGGTGATGTTCTTCTTTTACCAAGGTTTGACAGAGATATACATAACAAACGAATTCCTTTTATGTCAGCAATGACGGCTCTTGGATTGTCAGAAAATGATGAGTTGGATAATTACAGCTATGTAGATCTTGCAATGTCAGATTTCATGACGTCAAAAGAACAAAAGCAAGAATTATTCAGAAGAATGCTCTTTAATGGACTTTTTGGAAATACAGATGACCATTTGAGAAATCATGGTTTTTTACGTATCAATGGAGAATGGCAATTATCTCCAGCCTACGACCTAACACCAAATACAGTTCCCTACAATAAACAACACCACGCTTTATGTTTTGTTGAAGGAAAAGATCTACCTTCACTTGAGCTTTTTGACGAGATAAAAGCCTTCTTTGATGTTGATGACAAAATTTATAAATCAATATTGCTTGATATGAAGAAAGCTCAAGAATCATCTCTTACTTTGCTTAAGAAGAATAAAGTATCTCCCGATAACATAAAACTTCTGCAAAACAATTTTGAGCACGAAGATTTTGAAAAGCTAAAATCCATTGTTTAGCTGTCATATCTATCAATTTGAAGCAAAAGAATGCACCTATTGCAATTGTGCTATGCTAATTCGTTGTTTCAACTGTAATATATAGCAAAGCATTCGATGTTACTTCACATAATTAATACATGTTGTTAACATTTGTTGCTTATAATTGCTATATTTACATCGTTATACATACTTTTGATTTTATTTGAGAAATTAAAACTTAAAATGAACGCAGACCCGACTATATTTAGTCACACCATTCTATCTAACCTCTCTATTTTTTCATTTTCAAAGCTAGGAGCTAAATAACTATGCAAGAACAGGCTCTAGCTCATCCAACTTTAATATTTGATATGCTGTGGGTATTAGATCCTACAGCCTGGTTAGGTTTGTTAACCTTAACAGCTATTCAGGTTGTTTTAGGTATAGATAACCTTTTATTCATTGCTATTCTGTCAGCACGCCTTCCTGCTAAGCAGGGTAAGACTGCTCGTTACATCGGTTTAGGTGGTGCTTTAATCATCAGAATTATCTTGATGATCTTCGCCGCTTACGTAATGGCAATGTCAGAGCCATTGTTCACTGTCTTAAACTTTGAAGTTTCAGTTCGAGACTTAATGATGTTCTTAGGTGGTGCTTTCTTGATATACAAATCTACAGAAGAGCTTCATTCAAAGTTAGAAGACCAAAGCAATGAAGAGTCTGTTTCTGTAAGCAAGTCAGCAGGCCATTCATTTGTTATTGTAGCCACACAGATTATGATCCTAGATGTGCTCTTCTCAGGTGATTCAATCATCACCGCAGTTGGTATGACCAATCATGTTTACATCATGATCGTAGCTGTAACTATTGCTATGGCATTATTGATGTGGGCTTCAGGCTTTATTGCAGTCTTTGTTTCAAAGCATCCTACAGTAGTTATATTGTGTTTAGGCTTCCTGTTGCTTATCGGTTTCAGCCTGATTATGGAATCATTCCATATTGAAGTACCAAAGGGATACTTATACTCAGCAATTGGCTTCTCATTGTTAATCGAGATCTTCAACCAGGCCTCAAGAAAGACTGTTTTGAACTTAAAGCACTCTAATAACATGCAGGCCCGTCAGGTAGCAGCTCATCTGGTCTTAAGACTGTTAGGCTCAAAAAATGACGACGATGTGCATTCAATTAAGGAAGCTATTGTTTCACGTCCTAGTGCCTATGTCTTTAACAAGCAGGAAAAAGAGATGGTATCTCGTGTTCTTGAAATGTCATCACTGCCTGTAAAGGCTGTAATGACAGCAAGAACTGATCTGCAAACAATTAAAGTTGATGGCTCAAAAGAGTACATCTTAAACAAGGCATTATCTTGCACTAAGTCATTATTGATTGCTTACAGAAGCGGTCACAAAGATCAGCCTTTAGGTTTTGTTTCAAGAGCAGATGTTTTAGGCCTTTTTGTCGAAGACAAGGTTGATGTTGCCCACATGGAAAAGATTGTCCAGGAGCCTTTATATCTTCCGCAAACAATTAACATCTTAAGTGCCCTAGATCAATTTAGGCAGTCAAAGAAATACTTTGGATTTGTCTTTGATGAGTTCGGAGGTTTTGAAGGTATTGTTACTGTTCATGATGTGGTTGAAGAGATCACAGGTGAGATGCCTGAAAAGAGTGAAACTCCAGAGATTGTACGTTTTGGTAAAGATGGTAAGTCATTTAGAGTAGATGGTGATGCTATCTTACCTGATGTTGCAAGAATAACTGGTTTAGACTTACCTCCATCAGAGCATTATCAGACTATTGCAGGTTACGTTTTAGACAGATTGCAGAGAGTTCCAAAGCAAGGCGAAACTTTAGATGTTGGTGACTGGAAGATTGAAGTTTTCAGCGCTGATGCAACTGCAATTAACGTCTTAAAACTCTATAGGATAAAGTAGGAAAAAACTTGATTTTTATCCTTACTTTTGCTATAAATAAAGGGCTTGAAGCTGATAGCGTTTCAAGCCTGTTCAAGTGTGAGCTTGAACCTTCAGTAATAAACGAGTTTATTACTGATAGATATAGTGGAACTTCATAAAGAAAGGGACCCTAGTTGAGGTCCTTTTTTTGTGTTTAAAATTAAATAAATTGAGGTACTAATGGCAGGAACCATTGAAGAGAAAGTAGCAGAGCTAGTAACTCCTCTGGTGGAGTCTATGGAGCTTACTGTATGGGGTATCAGATTCCGTGGCGGTAATGATCATGCGATGTTGCAGGTGTTTGTTGATTCTGAGCAAGGTGTAAGCGCAGATAAGTGTGGCGAGTTAATGGATGTATTATCTCCTGCTTTAGATGCAGCTGACCTTATCGCTCCTAAATATACACTTGAGGTATCTTCACCTGGTCTTGACAGAATTTTGTTCACACTTGAGCAAGCTAAGGCTTATACAGGTAAAACTGTAAAAGCTGAACTTAGAATTCCTACTCAGGGCAGACATAAGCTTCAAGGTACTTTAGATGAAGTAACTGATGATGGCATGCTGAAGATTAACGATAAGATCTCAGGTCTTATCGAAGTTGCATTCTCAAATGTATCTACAGCACGTGTTGTCCCAGAGTTTCCAACTAACAACAAAAAAGCTCCTAAAAGCGGATCATAGAGAGGTCTTAAATTAAAAATGGGTAAAGAGATCATTGCCATCGCAGAGGCACTATCAAACGAGCGTGCTATTCCTAGAGATAAGATTTTTGAAGCTTTAGAGACTGCATTAGCAACTGCAACCAAGAAAAAGTATCCAGTTGATATTTTAGTTCGTGTTGTAATTGACAAGAAAGACGGCTCATATGACACCTTCCGCCGTTGGGAAGTAGTTGATACTGACGGTCCACTAGAGAAGCCTGCTCAGGAAATATCACTTGCAGCGGCCGCTGTTGACCATCCTGGTATTAAAGCTGGTGATATTGTTGAAGAGCAGATCCCTTCTGTTGAGTTTGACCGTATTACAATTCAGACAGCAAAGCAGGTTCTATCTCAGAAAGTTAAAGATGCTGAGCGCGAGCAGGTTGTAGCAGAGCAGCGTGACAGAATCGGTCATGTTGTAAATGCAACCGTTAAAAAGCAGACTCATGACATCATGGTTTTAGATTTGGGCAACAACGCTGAAGCTGTTCTAAAGCGTGAGCAGATCATTCCTCATGAGACCTATGGTCGTGGTGACAGAGTTAAGGTTTTATTACAGGATATCCGTTCAGAGCCAAATCGTGGTCCACAGATCATCTGCTCAAGAACTTCACCTGATTTCTTAAAAGAGTTATTCAGAATCGAAGTACCTGAGATTGGTGAAGACGTAATCGAAATCATGGGTGCAGCTCGTGATCCTGGTTCACGTGCAAAGATCGCTGTAAGATCCAAGGACAGAAGAATCGATCCTCGTGGCGCATGTATCGGTATGCGTGGCGCTCGTGTAATGGCAGTATCTAACGAGCTGTCAGGTGAAAAGATTGACGTTGTTTTATACGATGAGAACTTAGCTCAGTACGTAACCAATGCTATGGAACCTGCTGAAGTATCACGTATTATTATCAACGAAGATGACCACACTATCTTAATTGCTGTAGCTGAAGAGAACTTAGCTTTAGCAATCGGTAGAAACGGTCAGAATGTACGTTTAGCTTCACAGCTTATCGGTTGGGATCTGAAGGTTATGACTGAGAAAGAACTTGAGTCTAACATTCAGCAGGAAGTAGGTAAGGTAGTAAAGCTATTTGAAGATTCTTTAAATGTTGATGAAGAGTTCGCAACTGCTCTGTCAGATGCAGGCTTCACCACCTTAGAAGAAGTTGCATACGTTGAACCAAAAGAGCTTTTAGCTATCGATGGTATGGATGAGGAAACAGCATCTCAGTTACAGGAAATAGCAAGAAAGGTTGTTGAGAGCAAAGAAAATGCTGAAACTGCTGAAGCTATCGCTCAGTTATCATCACTAGACGGTATCGATAAAGAGTTAGCTGCTAAGTTGGTAGCTCACGGTATCAAGTCAGGTGAAGATCTTGCAGATCAGGCTACCGATGATTTAACTGACATCGAAGGCTTAGATGAGAAGAAAGCTGGTGAAATCATTATGGCAGCTCGTAATGAGTACTGGTTCAAAGAAGAAAACAAATAATACAGGAAGACTTGAATGATGAATGAAGAAAATCAGGGCAATGCACCAAAGCGTATGTCTTTAAAGAAGAAGTCTTCTGGCACTATGACTTTGCAGAATGCAGGCGGTGCTAAGAAAGTTCAGGTTGAAGTTCGTAAAAAGAAATTTAACTTCGACCCTAAAGAGCGTAAGGCTCAGTTGGAGCAGGAAGCTATTGCTAAGCAAAAGGCTGAAGAAGAGGCTAGAAAAGCTGAAGAGGCTCGTAAGGCTGAAGAAGCTAAAAAAGCCGAAGAAGCTCGCAAGGCTGCAGCTGCTAAAGCTGAGGCTGACAAGAAGGCTAAGGAAGCTGCTAAAGCTGCGGCTGTTAAGACTCAGCCAAAGCCAACTCCTGCTCCTCATAAAGAGAAGCATGAGGATAAGGCAACTGAAGAGTTACGTCGTGCTCAAGAAGAGCAACAAAAGCGTAAGTCTGAAGAAGAGTCAAAGAGACTTGCTGAGCAGGCCAGAAAGTTAGCTGAAGAAAATGAGGCTCGTTGGGCAGCAGAAGAAGAGGCTCGCTCTCACGAGAATGATGACGACGATTCAACAACTTCACAGTATGTTCGTGAAGCTGAGGCTCGCCAGGAGCGTGAGGCTGAAAACAGAGGCCGTCACCGCGACAGAAATGGTGACAGACGTTCAGCTAAGCGCTTTGAAGAGAATGAGCAGAATTCAAACAATCGCCGTCAGAAAGGCGGTAAAGGTGGTAAGAGCGTAAAGGGTGCTGCAAAATTAAATCAGCAGCAACACGGCTTTAACCGTCCTGCTGTTCCTGTAAACCGTGATGTTGAGATCGGTGAGACCATCACTGTAGCTGAATTAGCAGCTAAGATGGCTGTTAAGGCAACTGAAGTTATCAAGACCTTAATGAAATTAGGTGAAATGGTAACTATCAACCAGGTTTTAGATCAGGCAACAGCTCAGCTAGTTGCTGAAGAAATGGGACACAAGGTAATTCTGCGTAAAGAGAATGAACTTGAAGACGAGTTATTAAACGGCAACAAGGATTCAAAAGCAGAGGCAACTCCTCGTGCTCCTGTTGTTACCATCATGGGTCACGTTGACCATGGTAAGACCTCTTTACTTGACTACATCAGAAAGTCAAAGGTAGCAGTAGGCGAAGCTGGTGGTATTACCCAGCGTATCGGTGCTTATCATGTACAGACTCGTAATGACGGTATCACCTTCTTAGATACCCCAGGTCACGCAGCATTTACTGCAATGCGTGCTCGTGGTGCTCAGTGTACTGATATCGTAGTTTTAGTTGTAGCAGCAGATGACGGTGTAATGCCTCAGACCTTAGAAGCTATTCAGCATGCTCAGGCAGCTAAGGTTCCTATGATTGTTGCTATCAACAAGATGGATAAGCCAGGTGCAGACCCTCAGAGAGTTATCAATGAGTTAATGCAGCACAGTGTTATTCCTGAGTCAATGGGTGGTGAGAACCAGTTCGTTGAAGTTTCAGCAAAGACTGGTATGGGCGTTGATGATCTGTTAGAGGCTATTACTCTACAGGCTGAAGTTTTAGAGTTAAAGGCTGTTCATGATGGTATGGCTGAAGGCGTAACCATTGAGTCTCGTCTTGATAAAGGTCGTGGTCCTGTAGCAACAGTTCTTGTGCGTTCTGGTACCTTAAAGAAGGGAGACATTATTCTTTGCGGTCTGCAGTACGGTCGTGTTCGTTCAATGAGAAACGAAAACGGCAAGGAAGTAACCGAGGCTGGCCCTTCAATCCCTGTTGAGGTATTCGGTCTGTCAGGTGTTCCTGCAGCAGGTGACGAGGTTACCGTTGTAGCTGATGAAAGAAAGGCTCGTGAAGTTGCTTTATTCCGTCAGGGTAAATACCGTGAGTTAAAGATTGCAAAACAGAAGAGTGCACAGTTAGCTTCTATGTTCAAGGAGAGCAATGCTTCAGAGTTGAAGGTTGTTCTAAAGGCTGATACTCAGGGTTCTGTTGAAGCTATTTCTGATGCTCTGCTAAAACTTGGTAACGAAGAAGTGCAGGTTAAGATTATTGGCTCAGGTGTTGGTGGTATTACCGCAAACGACGCAACCTTAGCTGCTGCTGATGGTGCTGTTGTAATCGGCTTTAACGTTCGTGCTGATGGTCCTGCCCGTCAGGTAATCGATTCAGAGTCAGTTGACTTACACTACTACAGTGTTATTTACGACTTGATTGATGATGTGAAGAAGGCTATGTCTGGTCTGCTCAAGAAAGAGATCAGAGAAAACTTCATCGGTTATGCTGAAGTTCGTGAAATCTTCCGTCACCCTAAGTATGGTGCAATCGCAGGCTGTATGGTTGTTGAAGGCGTCGTAAAGCGTTCAGCACCTATCCGTGTGCTGCGTGACAATACCGTTATCTTCGAAGGTGAGCTTGATTCATTACGTCGTTTCAAGGATGACGTATCTGAGGTTAAGCAGAACAACGAGTGCGGTATCTGTGTTAAGAACTACCAGGATGTTCGTGTAGGTGACCGTATCGAGTGCTTCGAGAAGGTTGAAGTTGCACGTACTCTTGATTAAAGGAAATTATGCCAAGAAGTTACGGTAGAAATGAAAGAGTTGCAGCAGCTGTAAGACGTGAGCTTGCAGATGTGCTGCAAAATGAGCTTCATGATCCTCGTGTGAAGAATGCAACTATCACTGAAGTTGATGTTTCACCTGATCTTAGAAATGCTCGTGTTTACATTTCTTTTTTAACAGATAAGAAAGAAGAAATTGATGCTGCTATGAAAGGCTTAAAGAGCGCTAAAGGCTTTTTACGTTCACAGTTAGCTTCAAGACTAAACTTACGTTATATGCCTGATCTTGATCTGCGTTATGATTCATTACTCACAGAGTCAATGAAACTTGATGCTCTGATTGCTAAAGGCTTAAACAAGAACTAGTCTGTATATACACAGAAAGGTACCCTGAATCATAAAAAGTTCAGGGTATTTTTTTGAGATAGAGGAAAGTGTTTTTATTTCAATGAGCAATGAAAGGAGTTGTTAAAAGTGCTTTTCCAGCCTGCTTATTTGCATCCCCCGTTAGCAGAGCTTCTGCTGTGAATTGTATAAGCAACAGGAAAATGTCTGTTTGTAATAGGACTGAACCATATTTCGTGGGAACCTTTGCGTTGTCTGACTAAATATCACCCTTTGTCCTTGAGGTAAGCTATAAGTTTATCGTAGTAATCTGTTCCCATTTAAGCCAAACGTTCCATATTGTTGAGAAAATAAAACTTAGTATGACGTGGCTTCAAGTTGTAATTGAGCTCAAGAAGTTCTTCTGCAATGATGTTAACTTCTTTGATAAATCCCTCAATTGTAGGCATCTTAGCAATCAATCCCGGAAGATCTGGACTTTTGCACCAATAAACCTTATTTTCATTATCTTTATGAATAACAACCCTAAAAGTTAGTGTAAAGCCGAATTTGTAGGCAATTTTCCAAAAGGGGTAGTCCAACACGGTAGTTCATATCTTCTAACAGTTAGCATAAGTATAGATTAATTATCTTGTCAAATTATGATCGTTTATACAGCTTTTTATCGGTAAGTTCTGTAACTTTGAAAAAGACGTAAGCAGAATGTACAATAGAGGCTTGAATAATATAATTTTAGGAGAGAGTCGTGGTAGCTTCAATGGTACAGCAAAAGCCAATTAAATCAGCTGTAATTGTATCTAAAGTATATAAGCGTCCAGTGTCTGGAGCTATCAGAGATATTGCCTCAAAACTAACCAAATTAGGTGTAAAAGTATATCTTGAGGCTAATACATCTGTAGGCTTTAATATTCCTGAAATTGAAAGTATTACCCGTCGTCAGATGCGTGATCTTGACCTTATCATCGTTGTAGGTGGAGATGGCTCTGTTCTAGGTGCAGCAAGAACCTTAGTAGATTTGAAAGTTCCAGTATTAGGTATTAACCGCGGACATTTAGGTCTGCTTACCGACGTCAATCCTGACAATCTTGATGAGAGCTTAAAAAAGGTTGTAAAAGGCTACTACTCATTAGAGGACAGAACCATGATTGATGTTCGTGTCTCTCGTGATTCTGAAGATGGAGTAGGTGAGTTAATCGGTCAGTCATTAGCAACTAACGAAACCGTTATTCACTCAGGCACCATGGCTCATATGATGGTGTTTAGAGTAACTATTGATGGTACCTATATGTACACCCTAAGAGGTGACGGTATTATCGTCAATACACCTACAGGCTCAACTGCATATTCATTATCAGCAGGTGGTCCTATTATTGAACCAAATCTTGATGTTCTGTCACTAGTGCCAATGTTCCCACAGTCACTAAACTGCTCTCCTATTATCATTCCAGGAAAATCAGAGGTTCGAATCGACTTTGAATGTCCTGATGATATGGCAGAGTTAATTGCAATCAACTGTGATGGTCAGGTAACCATGAGAGCTGATACTAAAAGCTCTGTACTTATAAGACAGCATCACATACCTTTGACACTTATTCACCCTCAAGGTTATGACTATTACAGCCTGTTACGTCAGAAATTAGGCTGGGCTCAAAGTCTTGTTTAGGACCAAACTTTCAGTTTGAGTCTGTTTTTGGAGTAGTTATGCTTGAACAATTAATCGTAAAAGACTTTGCTTTAAGTGATAAAAATACCCTTGATTTTCATAGTGGCATGACCTGTATTACAGGTGAAACCGGTGCTGGTAAATCATTAACTGTAGATGCTTTATCTATGCTCTTAGGTGCAAGAGCAGATGCTATGTGCGTAAGAACAGGCTGTGCTAAAGCTGAGCTTGATGCGGTGTTTTCAATTGAGAACAATCAGGCTGTTATCGATTTTCTAAACGAGCGTGAGCTTACAGCAGAGGATAACACTCTAATGCTCCGCCGTGTTATAGGAGCAGATGGTAAGTCAAAGTCTTATATTAACGGCTCTCCTTGTACTTTAGCCTTACTAAAAGAGCTAGGCTCTTACATTGTTGCAATTCACGGACAGCATGCAAGCATTAAGCTTATTGATAAGAACAATCAGCTATCCTTAGTAGACAGCTTTGGCAGATTAAAAGACAAAGTTGAAGCTGTAAAACTATCCTTTGATAAATATAATAAGAACCGTCAGCATTTGCAGGAACTAGCAGACGAGCAGCTAGCTGGCGCTCAGACCTATAAGACCTTACGTTATGAATTAGACTTATTAAATAAGCTTGATCTGCACGAAGGCGACTATGAGCAGATAAGCTCAGATTATGATGCCCTGCAGCATCAGACACAGGCATCAGATGCTGTAGCTTTAGCTCAAGGTGTGCTTGAGAACGAAGAGCACAACATCATTGATATCATTTCTGCAAGAATTACCGATTTATCAAAAGTAGCTGTCTTTGCTAAAGACAGTATCGATCCTATTGTTGCAGATCTTTCAACTGCTTGTGAGCATTTGGATTTAGCTCGTGAAAAGTTAGATTCACTTACCTTAAAGGCAAATCCTGCTTTAGTTGAAGAGTTATCTGAAAAACTCTCAAAATGCCACGAATTAGCTCGCCGTTTTGAGATAAAGCCAAACGAGCTTTATAAGATTAAAGACAAGTTAGAAAAAGATATAGAGCACTTTTTATCTTTAAAAGAGCAGATAGCATCATTAACTGCTAACGTTAAAAAGTTAAGAGATGCCTATGAGACAGAAGCTAGAGAGTTATCAGACTTAAGAGCAAAAGCTGCTACAAAAATGTCTCAGGATGTAACTTTAAAGATTAGAACCTTAGCAATGCCAGATGGCGTGTTTGAGGTTAAAGTAACTCGTGATGAGACTATAAGACCTAGAGCTACAGGTCGTGACAATGCTGAATTTTTGTTCTCAGCAAACCTAGGAGAAGCACCAAAAGATTTAGGTGCTGTAGCCTCAGGTGGTGAGTTATCACGTCTTGCTTTAGCAATTGAGGTTTTAACCTCACGTAAAGGCTCGACACAGACATTGATCTTTGATGAGGTTGATACTGGTATCTCAGGTCGTACGGCTTCTGCTGTAGGTGAGCTGTTACACCTTTTAGGTAAGGATGTGCAGGTAATTACCGTAACTCATTTACCACAGGTTGCAGCTGCTGCTGATCATCAACTCTTAGTCTCAAAATCTCAGCAGGGGCAGAATGTAGTCTCAAATGTATCTGAGCTTGATAATGATGGTCGAGTCGAGGAAATCTCTCGTATGATGGGCGGTAACGTTGTAACAGAAGCTACTCGTCAAAGCGCTCAAGCGCTGTTAAATAAAGCCAGTCAAAAAGCTTAATACAGGTTGCTTACGTGAAAAACAATACCGTCTTTGTAAAAGGAAATCTTAAGGTTCATATCCGCTGGGCTAATGTGAACGATGCTAGCAATATCGCTCGCCTTGAACTTAATGCCTCTCATTATGAGAATCGCAGGGAACCTTTTACCTTTACCCATCCTCAATTTACTGCACTATGGGAGAACCGTCTTTCTGATGAAAATTATCGGACAGTGCTTGCTTGTGGTGCAAAAAATCTCTATGGCTTCTTAACTTTTAAAAATGAAATAGAGTCAGGTAAAATTCTCGCACTGTATATCGATCCGCTTTATATGCGACTTGGAATAGGTAAACTCTTACTTCAGACAGCAGAACAGATGGTTAGAATGAAGGGCGGATCATCAATCGAAGTTGATGTGGAAGTGCTCAATAAAGGGGCAATCAGCTTCTATACCTCGTTACAATTTGCAAAAGTAAGTGTAAAATTAGACCACTTAATTGTTATGCGAAAGGAGTTTTATAATGCTTAAGGTTGGTATTGTAGGTTTAGGCGGACGCATGGGGCACGCACTGTGGGACTGCTGTTTAGGTCTTGATGGCGCAAAGGTTGTATGCGGCATTGATAAGAGCACCGATACACTACCATCAGGCTGCAATGTTGAAGTTGTAGATGAGCCTTCAAAACTGTCAGCTGCTCCTGACATGTTCATCGATTTCTCTCGTCCAGAGTGCTCATTAAATATTCTTGAATATGCAAAGCAGCATAACTGCAAAGTTATCTTAGGTACCACAGGTTTCGATTACGAGCAGCGCGATAAGATTAAGGAATACTCAAAGCATATTCCTATCGTTTTTGCTGCTAACTTCTCTGTTGGTGTTAACGTTTTATTAAACCTTGTTAAAAAGACAGCTCAGATCATGGCTGATGCTGATATCGAAATTGTTGAAGCTCACCACCGTTATAAGGTAGACAGCCCATCAGGCACTGCTTTAGCAATTGGCGAGGCAGCTGCTGAAGGTCGTCACGTAAATCTAAAAGACGTTATGGTAGCAGGTCGTAACGGTATTACTGGCGAGCGTATCTACGGTTCTATCGGTTTCTCATCAATCCGTGGCGGTGATATCGTAGGTGAGCATACTGCTATGTTCTGCTCAGAAGGTGAGCGCGTTGAGTTAAGTCATATTGCAACCTCACGTCAGACCTTCGCTCGTGGAGCATTCAGAGCTGCTCTATGGCTTGAGAACAAGAAACCAGGTTTATATGATATGAATGAAGTTTTAGGTCTGAATAAGGCGTAAGCTTACCTTTTTATTCATACAAAAGCCAGGACCTAAAATCGTGGTTCTGGCTTTTTCACATCAATACTTACATCAAAGAACTATCTTACATTAATTATTTCAATTACATTAAAGCTGCTAAAATACCTCCATCTACAGGGATCTCTGTACCTGTTACAAAGTCAGATAGAGGGGAAGCTAAGAATAAAGCCACTTTTGCTACATCCTCAGGTTCACCAATTCTGCCCATAGGAGTTCTGCCTACTAACTTTTGAGTAAGCTCTTTGTTGTTTAAAATGCCTTTGGTCATATCTGTTTTAATGTAGCCAGGAGCAATCGCATTTGACTGAATATTGTATTTTGCCCACTCTACAGATTGAGTCTTGGTTAACATCTTAATTGCTCCTTTTGAAGCACTATAAGCTGCCATACCAGGACTGGTTACATCAGCTAAGATAGATGCAAGATTTATGATTTTGCCACCACCTTTTTCTTTCATCATCGGGAAGCATTTCTGGCTTAAATTAAAGGCAGCTGTAAGATTGGTATCTAGAACTTTATCCCAAAGCTCAATATCAGTAGTTTCAATAGAATTTGAGTTAGCAGTGCCTGCTGCGTTAACCAGAATATCAATAGAAATACCGTCAGCTTTAAAGCGCTTGAATACCTCTTCTACAGCAGTATTAGAAGTAATGTCACAAGGAACAGCAAATACTTCTTTACCTGTAGGATCTAACTCCTTTGCTGTGGTAGAGAGCTTGTCAGCACTCCTTGCCATGATATAGATCTTAGCTCCATTCTTATTTAGAATTCGGGCAATCTCTTTACCTATACCTTGACTTGCACCGGTAACTAGTGCGGTTTTGCCTTCAAGTAACATAAAAAGCTCCTTAGTTTTATTCTTATCTTGTCTAAAGTTTAGGTCAGATTTTGAGTATTTAAAGTGAAGTGATAAATCTAATGCTAATTTTGTTAGCTGTAACAAAGTTTTGATTTAATGGATTTTTTTTATTGTAAAAAGGTGCTATGGGAGGAATGAAATTGAAAAGACAGAGCCTAAATAAAAGTTAGTAGACATTTGTCTACTAACTTTAAAAAGCCTTAAATGAGCTATACCTTAGATTATCAGCTCAGCTAAAGTCACACCTAGAAGACAGGCACATGTAAGACCGATAAGTCTAGGGATCATTAAAGAGTGGTTTAAATAGTATTTTCCAATCTTTGTGGAGCCTGAGATATCAAAGTTTACAGTTGCAATATCTGAAGGGTAATTAGGAATAAAGAAGTAAGCATAAGTATCAGGCATTAAACCAATTAGAATTTGACTTAGCAGACCGATTGCTGCTGCAACTGGTATTAAGATTTTAGCAGTTGCTGCCTGTTAGTTTACTGCGATTGATACTTAAGACAGAATCTTTTTCAAGATCTTTACCTCTAAAGTTAGAGTATAAAGACAGTAAGAACACACCTACTAAGGTAGCAGGGATGTTTACAAGTAAGATCTTAAATAAGGTCAAATCCTCAAGTCCGGGGAGCTGCAGCACATCTTTACCCAAATAACAGGATACTACAGCTGAAATAGGGGATGCTACAAGTCACTTTTGAGAGGCTACAGAAGCTGCTGTCATCGGTCTTTCAGGACGAATTTTATTCTTTAGCGCAATATCGCCAATGATAGGCATGATGGTATATACAGCATGACCTGTACCTAACATTAAGGTTAAAGCATAGGTAACCATTGCTCCAAAGAAAGTGATCTTTTTAGGATCTTTACGTAACACACGCTCTGCGTACTGCAACATACACTTAAGACAGCCTGAAGCTTCTAAGATAGAAGCACAGCTTACAACTGCGATGATGATAAGCATTACATCAACTGATGGAAGGTAGGAGGCATTCTTAATACAAATACTTCAATATATAAGTCTACGCCTGAGACTACACCCAGTCCCATACCGTCAAATCTGCTACCAATATGTAAGGTAGCAATTAAAAATATAAATTCCGCTATGAGCATTTAATCAATTTTCTCATGATTTTTCAATTTTTCACAAAATGACGCGGAAATATATATAAATCTTCGAAATTGACAAAAAAAGCCCCAAAATAATCAATTTTGGGGCATTTTGAACTTAATTATTTAGAGGAGTAAATCTATTAGATTACACCCTGAGCAATCATTGCATCAGCTACTTTACGGAAGCCAGCGATGTTAGCACCTAATACTAGGTTGCCTTCAACACCGAATTCACGAGCGGTATCAGCAACGTTCTTGTACAGGTTGGTCATAATGGTGTGTAACTTCTGATCAACTTCCTCGAAGGTCCAAGCAGTCATACCAGCGTTCTGCTCCATCTCTAACTGAGAAGTAGCAACACCACCAGCGTTAGCAGCCTTTGCAGGACCGTAAGCAATCTTAGCCTTTAAGAACTGATCGATAGCACCTAAGGTTGAAGGCATGTTAGCACCTTCTGCTACAACCTTACAGCCGTTAGCTAATAGGGTCTTAGCATCTTCCTCATTTAACTCGTTCTGAGTTGCGCAAGGGAATGCACAGTCTACGTTGTAAGTCCAAACCTGGTGTTTGCCTGCTGGGTACTTATCAACTGGAGTGTACTGAGCTGTTGGAACTAACTCTGCATAACGAGTTAGACGTGCACGCTCAACTTCCTTAACCTGCTTTAATACGTCTACCTTGATGCCATTTGGATCATAGATAGTACCGTTAGAATCTGATACGGTAACAGGAGTTGCACCTAACTGGATTAACTTCTCGCAGCAGTAGATAGCTACGTTACCTGAACCTGATACAGCGCACTTCTTGCCCTTTAATGAATCGCCACGATCCTTTAACATAGCATCAGTGAAGTAAACGGTACCGTAACCTGTAGCCTCAGTACGTGCTAAAGAACCACCATAGGTTAAACCTTTACCAGTTAAAACACCCTCATAACGAGTGGTTAAACGCTTGTAAGCGCCGTACATGTAACCGATCTCACGACCACCAGTACCGATATCACCAGCAGGAACGTCGATAGTAGCACCAATGTAACGGTGTAACTGGATCATGAAAGCCTGGCAGAAACGCATGATTTCAGTCTCTGACTTGCCCTTAGGATCGAAATCAGAACCACCCTTTGCACCACCGATAGGGGTACCAGTTAATGAGTTCTTTAAGATCTGCTCTAAACCTAAGAACTTTAATACGCCTTCATTTACTGTTGGGTGTAAACGGATACCACCCTTGTAAGGACCAATTGCTGAATTGAACTGTACACGGTAGCCCTTGTTAACCTGAACTTCGCCCTTATCGTCAACCCACTCAATACGGAAAGAAATAGTTCTCTCAGGCTCAGTCATACGCTCTAAGATCTTGTACTTCTCATACTTAGGCTCTTTATCTACTACAGGCTGTAATGTGTTTAAGATTTCCTCAGCTGCCTGTAAGAATTCTGGCTGGTATGGATACTTAGCTTTTAAAGAGTCTAATACTCTCTGTGTGTATGACATTTAATGTCTCCTGTTTACCTGTTGATAAAATCGTTTTACCGGTCTTAGGACCGATATAAGAAAAGTTTGTTTTAATTTGTTGAAATCAAATTTACAATTCTTAATTTTAGCTTGCAATACCAAATTGAATATTCACATATTTGGTGCAGATCTGATTTAAAACAGTGCACATTGTTAGTGAAAGCTATGTAAATACAATGTAACTCATTATCAAATAAGAAAAAAAATTGTGACGAAATCATAACTTTTTATGCAATTTTAAAGAGCATTTTTCAAAAATGACTTTAGTAAAATAAATTAAGATCAAGTAGTTAATAGAACATTTAAGAAATGAGAACTGTGATTAAATTTAGTGCACTGAATTTAGATTATTTAAAGTTAAATGTAATTAAATTTCCCTTAAACAGTGCATTAGTAAATTAAAGATGAGGGATAAAAAAAGCCTCCTATTTGTATAGGAGGCAACTACCAACAGGCAAATGTTTAGTGACTAATTTCCTTTTAAGAAATCGTCAACTGCAGCAGCACATTGTCTACCTTCTGCGATGGCGTAGACAACTAGTGACTGGCCTTTTCTGCCGTCACCTGCTGCGAATACTTTCTTGTTTGAGGTTTGATATGCACTCTCACCTTGAACTTCAGCTTTGATATTGCCGCGTTTGTCTGTCTCTAATGCAAACTCTTTAATTAAAGCAGATGAAGGATGTGAGTACCCCATAGCAATCAGGACTACGTCAGCTTTAATCTTGCTTTCAGTACCCTTGATACCCTCAAAGTGGCGACCTTCACCCCACTTTACTTTCTCGGTTATAACAGCTTCTAGCTTGTCTTTACCTTCAAAAGCGGTGGTGTTAGTTGAGAATAATCTTGTGCAACCTTCTTCATGTGAAGTAGAAGTACGCTTGATCTTTCTCCAATCAGGCCATGCCATGGTTAAATCAACACTCTCTGGTAACTCGTCATGGTAATCTAACTGGGTTACTGAGGCTGCACCTTTACGGATTGAAACACCGATACAGTCTGATGCAGTTTCACCACCACCGATTACTACAACATTCTTACCACGAACATCAATAGGATTCTCGCAGTCACCATTGTTCTCACGGTTCTGAGCGATTAAGAAATCTAAAGCAAAGTAGATGCCCTTTAAATCACGACCAGGTAATCTTAAATCACGTGGAGCCTCAGAGCCTGGAGCTAGAACGATAGCGTCATAGTTATCTAATAACTCCTGACCATGAACTTCATTTAATGAGTCGTTATGAACACCGTGCTCTAAGTTCTTGATAGCACCGACGATAGTTGAGGTCTTAAAGGTAATACCTTCCTGCTCTAATTGAGAAATTCTTCTGTCTAGAATTTCTTTTGGCAGTTTGAAATCTGGAATACCGTAGCGTAACAGACCACCAATCTTGTTCATCTTTTCAACTACAGTTACAGTGTGACCAAAACGGTTTAACTGCTGAGCTGCAGCAAGGGCTGCTGGACCTGAACCTACTACACATACTTTTTTACCTGAACGGTGCTCAGTGATAACAGGTTTTACCAGACCATGCTCAAAAGCGTATTCAGCAATCTTTCTTTCAACAGACTTAATGCCTACAGCTTTACGGTGAATACCTAAGGTACAACCCTCTTCACACAGAGCAGGGCAGATACGACCTGTGATCTCAGGGAAGTTATTGGTAGCTGACAGTACGTTGTAAGCCTTGCTCATCTGCTCCTCAGATACAAACTCGTTAAAGTCAGGTGAATCATTGTGTAATGGGCACTCATGCATACAGAATGGAATACCGCAGTCCATGCAACGACCAGCCTGAATTTTAGCCTGCTCGTCAGTTAAGGTACCGTAGATTTCACAGAAGCTCTTTACACGCTCTTCAACTGGAACATGAGGCTGTTCGATACGCTCAAATTCAATAAATCCTCTTAAAAAGCCCATCTTAGTGTGCCTCCTTCATTGCGTTTAATGCGTTGAAGTATTCAACAGGGAATACCTTGACGAAGTGTTGCAGTTCAACATCGAAGTTTTCTAAGATCTTCTTGGCAACCTTACTTGATGTCATATTCAAGTGACGTGTTAACAGAGCCTTTAGAACCTCTTCGTCTGATTTACCCTGATGCAGAGGAATTGCAGGATCGGCCTTGTTTGCCTTAACCACATTGCTTACGTTAAATGCACCCTTGGCAAGGCGTGATCTGAAGGTACCGTCCTTATCGTAAACGTAAGCCATACCACCTGACATACCGGCAGCAAAGTTTCTTCCAGTAGTTCCTAAGACTACGACTGTACCACCTGTCATATATTCACAACCGTGGTCACCGCAACCTTCGGTTACAGCATCAGCGCCAGAGTTTCTTACAGCAAAACGTTCTCCGCAAACACCGCTAAAGTAAGCTTCACCAGATGTAGCACCGTATAAGCAGGTGTTACCACCGATGATGTTCTGTTGAGGATCTCCATCAAAAGCTGCACTCTCATGAACAGCGATGATACCGCCTGACATACCCTTACCGACATAGTCGTTAGCAAGACCTGACAGATTTAAGGTAACACCCTTTTCAAGGAAGGCGCCAAATGACTGACCTGCTGTACCTGATAACTTAAAGGTAATAAAGTTGTCTGGTAATTCCTTCTTTAAAGATGCAATTAAGCCAGAGGTATAAGTACCAACTGAACGGTTTACGTTAACAACTGGTGAGTCAATAGTAATTGGCTTGTTATCTTCAATAGCCTTTAGAACTTTAGCTTCAAACTTCTTATCTAGAGCCTTATCAATCTCATGCTGCTGAGCGATTGCATGGTGAGCAACCTCATTAGCAAAAGCAGGATCCTTAAAGAAAATTCTCTCAAAGCTTAAGTTTCTAGCTTTAGCAAATTCGCTGTCTGATATCTTGGTTAGAAGTTCAGCATGACCGATTAAGTCTTCAAACTTCTTAAAGCCAAGTTCGGCCATGATCTCACGTACTTCACGAGCTACATAGTGGAAGTAATTCTCAAGCTGCTCTGGAGTACCGATGAACTGTTTACGCAGTTCAGGATCTTGAGTTGCAATACCAGTAGGACAGGTGTTCTTCTGGCACTTTCTCATGATGGTACAACCCATACATACTAATGGAGCAGTACCGAATCCGAACTCATCAGCACCTAACAAAGCACCGATGATTACGTCACGACCTGTCTTAATCTGACCGTCAACCTGTAAGGTTACACGTGAACGTAACTTGTTCATAACTAGAGTCTGCTGTACGTCAGCAAGACCAATTTCCCAAGCAGAACCTGCGTGTTTTACAGATGAAGCTGGAGCTGCACCTGTACCACCATCGTGACCTGAAATTACGATATGGTCTGCCTTACACTTTGCAACACCAGCTGCAACAGTGCCGATACCAACTTCAGATACCAGTTTTACTGAGATGTCTGCCTTGGTATTAGCAAGTTTCAGATCGAAAATCAGCTGAGCCAGATCCTCAATTGAGTAAATATCGTGGTGTGGTGGAGGAGAAATCAAACCAATACCAGGTAATGAATGACGCAGTTTACCAATGTATTTTGATACCTTGTGACCAGGTAACTGACCACCTTCACCAGGTTTTGCACCCTGTGCCAGCTTAATCTGAATTAAATCAGCAGTTGACAGATAATCGGTGGTTACACCAAAACGACCAGATGCTACCTGCTTGGTACGTGAACGTAATGAATCTCCCTTGTGCAGAGGAATATCAACTACTACATCATCACCTAAGATAGCCTTAGTAGAGGTTTCTTTATCGATGATGCCATCACGGCGAGGATCTTCACCACCTTCACCTGAGTTTGACATCGCACCTAATCTGTTCATGGCAATGGCCATGGTGGTGTGAGCTTCAGTTGAAATAGCACCCATTGACATAGCAGAACAGGCAAAGCGGTGGATAATGCTCTCTTCGCTTTCAACTTCGCTAATATCGATAGGATTAGTCTTCTTGAACTTGAATAAACCACGGATGGTCATCAAACGCTTTGACTGATCGTTGATGATCTGTGCATATTTCTTGTACTCATCATATGAGCCAGAACGAACCGCTCTTTGCAGGTGAACTACAGCATCAGGAGTCCACATATGCTCTTCACCGTCATGTCTCCAGTTCAGATCGCCACCCTGTAATAGTGATGGATCTTTTAGCTCAATCTTTCTGAAGGCTGCTTTGTGAGTTTCTACTGCTTCTTGAGCAATATCAAACAGACCTACACCTTCGATTGGGCTTGGAGTATTTGTAAAGTACTTATCAACAAATTCTGAGGATAGACCTACAGCTTCAAAGATCTGTGCGCCGATGTATGACATGTAGGTACAGATACCCATCTTAGCCATAGTCTTGTAAAGACCCTTATCAATAGCGTGGATGTAGTTATCCTGATACTGTTTAGCAGTCTTAGCATCTGGTGCTAATTCTGATACTACACGTAATGCTACATATGGGTGGATAGCTTCAGCACCATAACCGCCTAAGAGGGCAAAGTGATGAACTGTACGAGCGGAACCTGTTTCAACAACTAAGCCTGTGCTTGTACGTAATCCGTTCTCTACCAGACATAAGTGAACAGCTGATGTTGCTAACAGAGATGGAATTGCAAGTCTATCAGCAGCTACATTTCTATCAGAAATGATTAGGATATTGTGACCTGTCTTTACAGCATCGATAGCTGCAGCTCTAATAGAAGCTAATCTTGCTTCGATACCGTCTTTACCCCATGAAAGAGGGTAGGTGATATCCAATTCTTTAGAACGGAATTTGTTATCGGTAAACTTGCTGATGTTGCGGATCTTTTCCATTTCAACAGCATCAAGTATAGGCTGCTGAACCTCCAGTCTTACAGGAGGGTTGTTATCCATAATATTTAGAAGATCAGGACGAGGACCGATGAATGACACCAGTGAGGTTACCATCTCTTCACGAATAGGATCGATAGCAGGGTTTGTAACCTGAGCAAAGAGCTGACGGAAGTAGTCATATAAGCTCTTTGGCTTGTTAGATAAAACAGCTAAAGGAGCATCATTACCCATTGAAAGAACAGGCTCTTGACCATTTACAGCCTTAGGCTTTAATAATCTTTCAACATCTTCACGGGTATAACCGAATACGCCCATTAGAGCTTTGGTATTTAAGTTCAAACCTACAGTTGAGGTTTCATCCTTAATATCGGTTAATTTGATACGAACCTTGTCTGTCCACTCTTGATAAGGACGTAGTGTAGCCAAGCTTAACTTGATTTCCTTATCATCGATGATACGACCCTGTTCAGTATCGATTAAAAGCATACGACCTGGTTCTAGTCTCCAGTGACGAGCGATTCTGCTCTCGTCAATCTTTAGAGTACCTTCTTCTGAAGCTAGAATTACAAGATCGTCTTTAGTTACGATGTAACGAGCAGGACGCAGACCGTTTCTGTCTAATGTTGCACCGATCTGACGACCATCAGTAAAGGCAACAGCAGCAGGACCGTCCCATGGCTCCATCATTGCAGCATAGTATTCATAGAAAGCTCTGAGTTTTGGATCCATCAGAGCATCTTTTTCCCATGCTGAAGGGATCATCATCATTGCAGCCTGAGCTAATGAGTAACCAGACATAGTTAGTAGCTCAAATACGTTATCAAATGAAGCTGAATCTGACTGACCCTGGAAGATTAAAGGCCATAATTTCTCTAAATCTTTACCAAATACAGGTGAAGAAATGTTCTTTTCACGAGCTTTAATCCAGTTAAAGTTACCACGTAAGGTGTTAATTTCACCGTTGTGGGCAATCATTCTGAATGGGTGTGCTAGTGACCATTGAGGGAAAGTATTAGTTGAGAAACGCTGGTGGATTAGAGCAATAGCACTGGTGCAGCGACTATCGTTTAAATCACGGTAGTATTCACCAACCTGATTTGCTAATAACTGACCTTTATAAACAATGGTACGAGCTGAGAATGATGGAATATAGAATTCTTTGCAGTGTTTTAATTTTAGGTTTGCAATCGCAATTGAAGCTGACTTACGGATGATGTACAGCTTACGCTCTAGAGCGTCGGTTACTAAGACGTCTGGAGAGTGACCTACGAAAATCTGTCTAATTACAGGCTCTTTTTCGCGAACAACAGGGGACATTGGGATAGTCTCATTTAGAGGAACGTCTCTCCAACCTAAGATAATCTGTCCTTCTGCTAAAATAGCGCGTTCAATTTCTTCTTGGCAAGCGTGTCTTGATGCTTCCTCACGTGGTAGGAAAATCATACCTACACCGTATTCACCAGAAGGAGGAAGTTTTACGCCCTGAGCCATCATATCATCACGGAAGATCTGATCAGGGATCTGAATCAAAATGCCGGCACCATCGCCCTGCAGTGGATCTGCACCTACTGCTCCGCGGTGAGTCAGGTTCTTTAGGACTTCTAGTCCCTGACTTACGATGCTGTGGCTTCTTTGACCTTTGATGTGAGCAATGAAACCGACACCGCATGCATCGTGTTCATTTTCACTTCTGTATAAGCCAGAATTAGTCATTTATGTGTCACCTTTTGCGAGTGGTATATATACAATAAGGGCCCTAAACGGGCCCTTTTTTGAAAACTTTTACAGTTTTCTTATTATTATCACCCCATTTTTGATGGGGTGTTTTTAACCCATTTCGTTAAATTATAGGCTGTAGTACAGCTCGAACTCAGCAGGATGTGGAGTTGAACGTACGCGGGTATCTTCAGCTGCCTTTAACTCAATGTAAGCGTTAATCATATCCTCAGAGAATACGCCACCAGCAGTTAAGTAGTCGTGGTCAGCCTGTAAAGCCTTTAAAGCCTCATCTAAAGAACCGCAAACCTGTGGGATGTTAGCAGCTTCCTCAGGTGGTAAGTCGTATAGATTCTTATCCATAGCCTCACCTGGGTCTAACTTGTTTAAGATACCGTCAAGGCCAGCCATTAACATTGCAGCGAATGCTAAGTATGGGTTTGCCATACAATCTGGGAAACGTACCTCAATATGAGCAGTCTTAGGATTGATTGCATATGGAATACGGATTGAAGCTGAACGGTTAGCAGCTGAGTAAGCTAACATTAAAGGAGCCTCGAAACCAGGAACCAAACGCTTGTATGAGTTGGTTGATGGGTTTGTGAAAGCATTTAATGACTTAGCGTGCTTGATGATACCACCGATGTACCATAAAGCTTCCTGTGACAGACCGCCGTATAAGTTACCTGCGAAGATGTTCTTGCCATCTTTACCGATTGACTGGTGACAGTGCATACCTGAACCGTTGTCTCCGTAAATTGGCTTTGGCATGAAGGTAGCTGTCTTACCATACTGGTTTGCTACGTTCTGTACAACATACTTGTAAATCTGAACCTCATCAGCCTTCTTGGTTAATGAGTTGAACTCAGTAGCGATTTCGTTCTGACCTGCAGTTGCAACTTCGTGGTGGTGTGCTTCGATAACTAAGCCCATCTCCTGCATTACTTTACACATTGCAGAACGGATGTCCTGTGATGAATCTACTGGAGGAACTGGGAAGTAACCGCCTTTAACTGCTGGACGATAGCCTTTGTTACCGCCTTCGTACTCAGTAGCTGAGTTCCAAGCAGCTTCGATATCATCGATAGCTACGAATGAACCTGAAATATCAGACTTGAAACGAACATCATCAAATAAGAAGAATTCTGGCTCTGGACCGAAGAAAGCCTTGTCACCGATACCGGTTGACTTTAAGTAATCCTCAGCGCGCTTTGCAACTGAACGAGGGTCACGGTCGTAACCAGTTAAGGTCTGTGGCTCTAAGATATCGCAACGAACGATAATTGTTGGATCGGCATAGAAAGGATCTAACATAACGGTGGTGATATCAGGCATTAAGATCATGTCTGACTTATCAATACCACGCCAGCCTGCGATTGAAGAACCGTCAAACATCTTGCCCTGCTCGAAGAATTTCTCATCGATGCAAGAAATAGGTAGAGAAATATGCTGCTCTTTACCTTTAGTGTCAGTAAATCTTAAATCAGCAAAAACAACGTCGTTATCTTCGATGAGTTTTTTTACTTCACTGTAATCCTTGATTGCCATTTAGGTGCTCCTAATTTTTCAATTGATGGGGTATTACGTACCCGTTCTTTAATGTCTGAGTAAATTTTCGTGGTTATAGTGAACTCTGTCAAAGCATATTTGTACTGGCACTAAAACTACACGTCTTATTTTACTATATGTTGCATTATGGTGCGATACCTAAAAAATATAGATAAAACATAAAGATAGAATAAATATCTTAAGTGTAGTAAAGATAATTGAAGTAAAGTCTATTTTTCAAAGAAATCGCAAAATTATTATTTAATTGATTTTTAAAGATAATTTGAAAACAACAGGAAATTTGTTAAAAAAGCCCATTGCACACTTTTAGAGCACTAATTTTGATAATTAATGCATTTTTTTGTGGCATTTGGATGCTGAATTTTGTTTTTCTTCTAAAGACTGTGTTAAGAAAATTTGTTTTAAGTGTATTGTTTGAAGGGGGAGGGCTCTTATGGGAAGATTTTATCTTTTAAGATTCTTTTCTTAGATTTTCTATCTAGACTTCTATTATGTTTGTTTTGATTTTTAGTTATCTTATTAAGTGTTTTCTCCACTCAAAAGATATTGGAGAAACTTGATGCTCTTACGAGATTGTTTCCATAGTATTCTGAGCTTTCTTGCTATCAGTTCTGCTAGAAATGCTATCGAGCATCTTTGAAATCTCCTAACTTATAGATCAACTTGCTTATGATCCAAAAAGAGCCTATCGTAATAAATATCAGTGCAGAAATTTTTACGACAAGACAAGAGTCACTTTTATTATTTGGGTAGCAGTAAAATATCACAAATGCGAGCGCACCAGTGCACGATAAGAATTGCTTTTAGTACACCTACTCATTGCATATAAAACTCTCAATACGTTCTAGCTTGTGTGAATTAAGCTAGAACGAGACAAATATCATTATTAAATCCTCTTCTAAGAGAATTTATCCATTAACCTTCATAGAGTAGACCTCTTCGTTAATAAAGAAATCACCCATGTCTAATCCAGTGTCTCTTACTTTTCCCATTCCCTGTTTTACATAGAAATCAAGACCAGGATTATGCTTGTTAATTAGTAACTCTATTGTGCAAGGTTTTGGATGATTTTCCTTAACATATTCTACAACATGATTAAAAAGAGCTGTTCCTACACCTTTTCCCTGGTTTTTAATCTCAACATAGATCTTTTGCATCAAGAAAAGATCAGGTCCATGCTGTATAACTGAAACTGCAGCTGTATCTTCACCATTTAAGTTAGCTATAAAGTAAACTTTTCCTGAGTTGATAGCATCCTGCAAAGCTTCCTGTGAATAGTACTTGTCTAACATAAAGTCTATCTGAGAAGTATTTAAAACACTCTTGAAAGTGTTTGGTACTAAGACATCAGCTAATTGTTTTAAAACTTTTACATCCGAAAAATCTGCTTTTCTAATTGAGATCATAGTGACCTCCTTATCTAAAACCTAACTTAAGTATAGGAATAATTTAGAGAATATCTATTTTTGCACCAAAATTTTCTTAAACTCCCTTGAAAATATTTAACATTGCTCATATTTTTTACTGAACAATTTATTTTACCGTGTGCAAAATGTTCAGTTTTTAGATTTAGCTATCTCTTTGTTTTCTCACAAAAACTATTGAATAGTGTTTAAATATAGAAAATAGCTATAACCGACAATTCAAATATAGTATTAGCCAAAGTTTTTTTGTTTGATTAGACTAAATTCATACCAACGAGGGATAGTAAAAATGAAAAACGCAGTTAACACATATTTAATTGACAGCACAGACAATGCAATAAGCATTGCAAAGCTTGCAAAACAAGATCCTAAATTAACAGTGTTCTCTTCAATGATGTGCATGTGTGCTATGTGTATGTGTTATCTATCAATGTCAGGTGGAGCCTTGTAATTAACACATAGTAAGCAAAAAAACACAAGAAGGGCTCTCAATGAGCTCTTTTTTTTGACCTAAATTTTCAAAGTAAATGCACATATTGATTTAAAAGAATTGGAGAACATCATGAAATTATCAGTAAAGTCAGTTTTAGCATCAGTAGTTTTAGCTCTAGTATCAACTCAGGCACAAGCTTGGGACAAGACCAATGTAAAGGTTGGTGTAGTAGGTGAAAACAACGAATTCTGGCAACCTATTATCGATAAGTTAAGAAAAGAGGGCGTAAATCTAGAGTTAGTTCGTTTTGCAACTTATCCATTGCCAAATCGAGCATTAGAAGATGGCGAGATTGATTTAAATGCTTTCCAAACCGGCGCTTTTTTAAAGACAGAGTCTAAAGAGCATAACTACCATTTAGTTGCTATCGGCACCACTGTGATTGCACCTTTATCTTTATACTCTGACAAGATTAAGTCACCAAAAGACATAAAAGCTGGTGATACCGTAACCTTAGCTAATGATCCTATCTCTACAGGTCGAGGTCTTCGTGTATTAGAAGATCTTGGTTTTATAAAGATTAAAGATGGAGCAGGTTACTTACCAGGTCCTTCAGATGTAGTTGAGAACAAACAGAACTTAAAGTTCTTTTTTGTAGATGCGTCTAATACTTACAACACACTACCAGATGTAACCGCAGGCTTTATTAACGGTGGCTATGCTGTAGATCATGGCTTAAACCCTCGTACTGATGCTATCTATACAGAAAAGACTGAAGGCTGGGAACTTGAAAATCCATTTGTAAATGTGATTGCCGCAAGAGAGGCAGAAAAAGATGATCCTCTGTATCAGCACATTGTTGAGTTATACCACACAAAAGAGGTAGCTGACATCATCTCAAATTCCTACAAAGGCGCATTGATTCCTGCTTTTAAGTACTAGCAACAGCTCATAACAATAAGAATTCGTACATAGGTGTACAAGGTGTAAGAGAATGTCAAAAAAGGTTATTTATCTAGCAGGTGGTTGCTTTTGGGGAGTATCAGAGTACTTCTCACGTATAGATGGAGTGCTTTCAGCAGTTACAGGTTATGCAAACTCAGATGTAAAGTCTCCAGCTTATGAAGAGGTAAAGTCAGGCATTACCGGTGCTGCTGAAACTGTAGAGGTTACCTACGATTCAGATAAGGTAGCTCTAAAAACACTGTTACGTCAGTTCTTTAAGATAATCGATCCTGTGTCCTTAAATAAGCAGGGCGAGGATAGCGGTACTCAGTACAGAACCGGTATTTACTACTTCTATGATGATGACATTGCAACCATAGACGAAGTCTTTGCTGATGAGCAGAGAAAGTACGAGAAAAAGATAGTAACTGAAAAAGGCAGATTACGTAACTTCTACAACGCTGAGGATTACCATCAGGATTATTTAAAAAAGAATCCTCAAGGTTATTGCCATATCGATTTTTCCTCACTAAATGATCTTAAAGAGGATAAAAAGCAGTTTGTAGATCCTGATAAATATCAAGCACCTGACAGAGAAACTCTAAAGACCAAACTTTCAGCTCAAGCTTATGAAGTTACACAGCATGCAGCAACTGATCCTAAATTTAAAGGAGAGCACAATGACAATTTTAAGAAAGGTATTTACGTTGATCCTATTACAGGAGCCCCACTATTTGTCTCAGCAGATAAATACGAATCCGGATGCGGTTGGCCTGCTTTTTCAAAGCCAATTGATGACACTGTCCTGTCACGGCATTTAGATACTTCTTTAAATCGTCAGAGAATTGAGGTTAGAAGTAAGACCAGTAATGCTCATTTAGGTCATGTCTTTACTGACGGTCCTAAAGAAACTGGTGGCTTACGTTATTGCATTAACAGTGCAGCTTTAAAGTTTATTCCATTTGAAGAGTTAGATGAAAAAGGTTACGGGGAGTTTAAAAAGTACGTAAAGTAAAGATTAGAAAACAGTTTGTAAAAATTCATTAAATAAGATTGCCATAAAACACGAGAGGCCCTAAAGTTATCCTTTAGAGCCTCTTCTTTAGCTTAAGATCTTAAGCTTACTTTGAATACTTCTTATCAACTAACTTGTGAAGTTCCTGTAGAGAGTGTACTGATGCGTACTCATCTGCACCTACAGCCTCGATACATGCAAATGCAGCATTTAAGGTTGTAGTGTAGTAGATGCCGTAACGTAAGCAGCTCCTACGTAATGAACGAGAGTCTTCAACAGACTGACGACCTTCTGTAGTGTTGATAACCCAGCTGTAACGACCTGACTTGATGAAATCAAGTAAGTTTGGTCTGCCTTCGTATACCTTGTTTACAAGTACGCAATCAAGACCTGCAGCCTTTAATACGTTGCATGTACCCTTAGTACCTTCTAGCTTGAAGCCTGCTGCAACTAATAACTTACCTAAAGCTGGTAATCTATCCTGATCTGACTTCTTGATTGACAGTAAGATAGTACCGCTTCTCTGTACAGGTGCCTTAGCAGCTAACTGTGACTTAGCATAAGCCTCAGGGAAGGTTGTAGCTGTACCCATAGTCTCACCTGTTGATCTCATTTCAGGTCCTAATAGAGGATCTGAACCTGGGAACTTGGCAAATGGTAATACTACTTCCTTAACAGAATAATATGGAGGAACTACCTCATGGGTAACACCCTGTTCAGCTAAGGTCTTACCGGTCATTACACGAGCTGCAATCTTAGCTAATGGAAGACCAGTTGCCTTTGATACGAATGGAACAGTACGCGCAGCACGAGGGTTAACTTCGATTAAGTAAATCTTGTCCTCTCTGATTGCTAACTGTACGTTCATCAGACCTTTAACGTTCAGAGCTAAAGCTAATTCTTTAGAGATCTTAGTTAATCTTTCAATCTGATCCTGTGTTAAGTGGTATGGAGGTAATACGCAGCTTGCGTCACCTGAGTGAACACCACACTCTTCGATGTGCTCCATGATACCGCCGATAACAACATCCTTGCCGTCTGCTACAGCATCAACGTCGATCTCAGTTGCATGATCTAGGAACTTATCTAATAGAACAGGTGACTTGTTTGAAACTTTAACAGCTTCAGCGAAGTATCTCTTTAAGTCCTCTTCACCGTATACAACTTCCATTGCACGACCACCTAAAACGTATGATGGACGAACAACTAGAGGGTAACCGATGTCATTAGCTACAGAGATAGCCTGTGATAGAGAGGTTGCAGTACCGTTACGAGGCTGTAATAAGTTCAACTTGTTTACAACTTCCTGGAATAACTTACGATCCTCAGCTCTATCGATGTCATCAGGTGAAGTACCGATAATAGGCACTCCTTCCTGCTCTAACTTCTTAGCTAATTTTAATGGGGTCTGACCACCGAACTGAACGATAACACCAACAGGTTTCTCGATTCTTGCAATCTCAAGAACGTCTTCTAGAGTTACAGGCTCAAAGTACAGTCTGTCTGAGATGTCATAGTCAGTAGATACGGTCTCAGGGTTGCAGTTAACCATGATTGACTCATAGCCATCTTCACGTAATGCCATTGAAGCATGAACGCAACAGTAGTCGAACTCAATACCCTGACCAATTCTGTTAGGTCCACCGCCAAGAACGATAACCTTCTTTCTGTCAGTAGGTCTTGCTTCACATTCCTGCTCATAGGTTGAGTACATATAAGCAGTTGAAGTAGCAAACTCAGCAGCGCAGGTATCAACTCTCTTGTAGGTTGGATAAACTTCAAATAACCAGCGACGAGCGCGAACTTTATCTTCTGTGGTCTTTAACAGAGTTGCTAATCTTGCATCAGAGAAACCACGAGCCTTTAAGTCGTGCATTTCGTCAGCATCGATTGACTTTAGTGTTCTGCCACTTAAAGACTGCTCAATGTCGATGATCTCTTTAATCTGGCTTAAGAACCAAGGATCGATCTTGGTGTAGTCAAATACTTCTTCAACGGTCATGCCGATACGGAAAGCATCGCCCAAGTACCAGATTCTGTGAGCACCGGCGCTCTCTAATTCATGAAGTAACTTCTGACGTGCATCAGGTTTCTTCATGTCTAAACGAGGATCAAAGCCTAACTTACCAGTCTCAAGACCACGAAGAGCTTTCTGTAAAGACTCTTCAAAGGTACGACCGATAGCCATAACCTCACCTACAGATTTCATCTGAGTGGTTAGTCTGTCATCAGAGTTAGGGAATTTCTCGAAGTTGAAACGAGGGATCTTAGTTACAACATAGTCTAAGCTTGGCTCGAATGATGCAGGGGTCTTATCACCAGTAATATCATTGCCTAACTCATCTAAGGTATAACCTACAGCAAGCTTTGCTGCGATCTTAGCGATAGGGAAACCAGTAGCTTTTGAAGCTAAAGCTGATGAACGTGAAACACGAGGGTTCATCTCAATGATAACCATACGGCCGTTCTGTGGGTTAATACCGAACTGAACGTTAGAACCACCGGTTTCAACACCAATTTCACGTAAAACTGCCATAGCAGCATCACGCATGATCTGATATTCCTTATCTGTCAGAGTCTGAGCAGGTGCAACTGTGATTGAGTCACCGGTGTGAATACCCATTGGGTCAAGGTTTTCAATTGAGCAGACAATAATACAATTGTCTTTGCGGTCACGAACAACCTCCATCTCGTACTCTTTCCAACCGATAAGTGACTCATCGATTAAAAGTTCATGAGTAGGGGACAGTTCTAAACCCTTGTTACAAATCTCTTCGAATTCTTCAGGGTTGTAAGCAATACCGCCACCAGTACCACCCATGGTGAATGATGGACGGATGATGCAAGGGAAGCCAACCTGTTTTTGAACATCCCAAGCTTCTTCAATGCTGTGAGCAATACCAGCACGTGGGCACTCAAGACCAATCTTCTTCATTGCCTTGTCAAAACGCTCACGGTTCTCTGCCTTGTCGATAGCATCGGCTTTTGCACCGATCATCTCAACATTGTATTTAGCTAGAACGCCGTGCTTTTCAAGGTCTAGAGCACAGTTTAATGCTGTCTGACCACCCATGGTAGGTAGGATTACATCAGGGCGCTCTTTAGCGATGATGTTCTCAACAACTTTCCAGTGAATTGGTTCGATGTAGGTTACGTCTGCAACATCAGGATCAGTCATGATGGTTGCAGGGTTTGAGTTAACTAGAATTACCTCGTAGCCTTCTTCACGAAGTGCTCTACAAGCCTGAGTACCAGAATAGTCAAACTCACAAGCCTGTCCAATAACGATAGGACCTGCACCTAGGATCAAAATCTTCTTTATATCAGTACGCTTTGGCATCTGTTATCCCCTAGTCTTTCTTACGGTAATTGCGCATTAGTTCTACAAAGTGCTGGAATAGATACATTGGATCATGTGGACCAGGACTTGCTTCAGGGTGACCCTGGAAGCTGAATGCAGGAACATCAGTACGCTCAACACCCTGTAAGGTGCCGTCAAACAGAGATTTATGAGTTGCCTTCAGATTTGCAGGCAGTGTAGCCTCATCAACGCAGAAGCCGTGGTTCTGTGAAGTGATGTAAACAACACCAGTTGCTAAATCACGAACAGGGTGGTTAGCACCGTGGTGACCACACTTCATCTTGATTGTCTTAGCACCAGAAGCTAATGACAGTAACTGGTGACCTAAACAAATACCGAACAGAGGGATCTTGTGCTCAATAAATTCTTTAATTGCTTCCTGTGCATAAGTACAAGGCTCTGGATCACCAGGACCATTTGACAGGAATACGCCATCAGGGTTCATCTTGATAACTTCACTTGCAGGGGTCATTGCAGGAACGACTGTTACCTTGCAACCTAGAGAGGCTAAAATGCGGAGAATGTTGCGCTTGATACCGAAATCATAAGCTACAACGTTGAATTCTGTACGGCTCTTGTTTACATAACCCTGACCTAACTCCCATGTACCTTCAGTCCAGGTGTAGATTTCAGGAGTTGTAACTACCTTAGCTAGATCCATGCCTTTAAGACCTGGGAACTTACGAGCTAATTCAACAGCCCTTTCTTCAGTCATATTAGGATCTGTTGATAGACAGCCGTTCTGAGCGCCCTTCTCACGAAGAATTCTTGTCAGCATACGAGTGTCAATGCCGTAGATACCTGGCTTTTTGTATTTTGCTAAGAAATCGCTTAAATTCTGTGTGCTACGGAAGTTTGATGCAACTAATGATAAATCACGAATGATTAAACCCATTGCAAATACATCACGAGACTCAACGTCTTCGTCATTAGTACCGTAATTACCAATATGTGGATAAGTTAATGTAACGATTTGGCTAGCGTATGAAGGATCGGTTAAAATTTCCTGATAGCCGGTCATAGATGTGTTGAAAACGACTTCACCAACAGTTGTTGTATTCTCAGCACCAAAAGCTTTACCTTTGAATACTGTACCGTCAGCAAGAGCCAAAATTGCGGATGCGACCACAAAGACCCCCAAAAATGTTATTGAGTACACCAAGTGACGCAGATCGAATATTTGCTTGTTAAATACACTGATCTTAGTCTGGGATATTTTAGACGAATCCTGTTTTTTTTCAAGATAAAAATGCGATCTTAGTCTCGTTTATTTTTTACTTATAAAACAATAAATTAAAAAATCACGAGCCATTTTGATAGGCTCTAAACATAAAGTCAGAATTTTTTGCTAGCGTATAAGGTAAAAGACAGCTAAAAACAAAGCTGAAAAAAATCCTTGAATTTGATTATGTTATTGCGAGTTTTTAGTAAAAAATCAAGCTCATTCTTTAGTATAATGACAAGCTATATAAGCCAAGCTTTAAGTCTTTATAGCCAAAATTACTAGTAACGTTACAAAGATTAGATAAATGAGTTTTAACAAGTCAAATCATAAGCACTGTTCTTGCAGACATTTACTGTCAGCAGTGTCTTTTGCACCTGTTACAAGCACATTTACAAGCACTTTTACAAACGCAATTTCAAAATCATTTGTACTCGATTCAATTAAAAAATCTCTTCTCTCAATAGCACTTTCCTCTGTTTTAATGAGCATTGCTCTGTCAGCCTGCTCATCAGATGGTAAACCTTTAAAAATTAAATCAGGGGTAGATGATCCTGTAAGTATTGAGGTTAAAGGAGTGCAAAGTGAAGAGGTTGAACAGAATATCAACGCTTATTTAGCAACTCTGCCTACCATTTCTAAATCAAGAGCAAGACTGTACAGCCGAGAGATCACCGATAAGATCACTACAGCTATGCATTCCTTTGGCTACTACCATCCTACGGTTACTTTAGATTTTCCTAAAAAGGAAAGTCTTTTTGACAGAAGCTTAAGAGCTAATGTTGATTTAGGTAAGCCTTTATTTATTCGTAATTGTCAGATTGAAGTTATAGGTGAAGGCGCTTATTACAGCTCCTTTGCCAAGATCATTGATGAGAGTGGACTAAAGTCATACACTCTCTTAAGACATGGTAATTACGAAAAGTTAAAAGAAGATCTAAAAAGCAGAGCTCTAGAAATAGGCTTTTTTGATGCAAAGATTATCTCTTCACGTATTTTGGTCTACAAAGAGCAGAACGTAGCTGATATCCAATTAGTTTTTGATACAGGTAAACGTTATCAGTTCGGCGCTGTGATTGCGGATGCTAAAACAAAAGAGCTGATGCAACCATCATTATCTTTACAGAACTTTGTAGAAGGTGAGTATTTCTCATCGAAAAAACTCTCAGATTATACTTCAGCTTTATCTCAAACTAATTTCTACAAATCAGTTGATGTAAGACCGTTAGTTGAAGAGAAAAAAGATGGCAAAATTCCTGTATCAGTAGCGCTTGAACGACAATCTAAAAATTTATTCAGAGTAGGTTTAGGTTACTCAACAGATGAGAGTGTTCGTGGTATTTTAGCTTGGGACAAGCCTTTAATTAACTCAAAAGGGCATTCTTTTAGCTCATACTTTAGAGTATCAAGTATAAAGCAGGATGCTCAGGCAATTTATAAGATCCCTCATAAGAATCCCAATTTAGATTACTTCTATATCAAGTTAGCTCAAACTCATACTGACTTTAATGATACCTTATCAGACTTATCTCATGCTTCATTCCATTATGTAGCTAATATGACAGGTGTCTGGAGACGTGATTATTATTTAGCTCTAGAGTATGAAGACTTTATTCAAGGTCTTGAAAAAGATAAGGCATTGAATTTAACTCCAGGTGTTATTCTTTCAAGACGAACCACCACCGGAGGTTTAGATCCTAAGACAGGTTACAGTATCAGTTTTGATAACCGTTTTGGTACCAAAGCGGTAACAGATGCTAATTTCTTTAGATCAGAACTTGTGATTAAAGGTGTGTTCTCGCCTACAGAGAGAACCAGAGTCTTGTATAAGTTAATGCAGGGTGGAATTTTTGGCTCAGATGCAAATAAAGTGCCTCCGTCAATGAGATTCTTTGTAGGTGGTGAGCAGACCTTAAGAGGCTTTGGCTATAAGACCCAGTCATCAAGACGTTTAGGTTATCTTACAGGTTCTCGCTACCTAACAGCAGGAACACTAGAATATATGTTCCCTGTTGGTATTGAGAATTCTCGCGGTGCAGTATTTTTAGATTCAGCAATTTGTACTAATTCCTATTCAAAAGATAAATCGGTACTCTACGGACCAGGTATCGGCTTTAGATATATGTCAAAGTACGGAACCTTCAAAGTCGATCTTGCCTATGGCATTGATAACAAAAATGACAATCGACAGTTTAAGCTCCATCTGTCATTCGGCCCTGAGTTCTAACAGGAAAAGATAGAAAATAAAGAGTTAAATCATGAGTGCAAAAAAGACTATTAAAATAGCAGCTCTTGTAGGATCAGTAATTTCAATTCTGATCTTATCAGCACTCTTTTACCTTTTTGCTACTACAAGCGGTCTGCGCTTTGTGATTGCAAGAGTAAATTCAGCTTTAAGTGATTATGTAAAAATTACAGCTGATATTGAAAAAGGCTCGGTATTAACAGGATTTAAAACTACCAAACCATTTGAGGTCTTAGTCTATGATGTAGTTGATGTCAGAGCTAAAAAAATCAATATTGAATATGACGGTTTAGGGTATCTTGCAATCTCTAGACTTGATATCAATTTAATCGATGCTGATACACTTGAAGTTGAGTTATTAGACTCAGATGACACTTCAACTGATGACGAAACAGATGATGGCGAGAATTTTAGACTCAACATTCCTGTAAAAATCTTTATTAACAAGTTAAAACTTAAAGATTTTGCTTATTTGTCATCAGTAGTAGACGTTTTAGTTAAAAAAGCTGATTTGTCACTGCAGACCTATAAAGACTATGCTGCAGTAGATAAAGGTGAAATAGACAATCCAACTGTTCACTTAAAGTACGAGTCAGAGGATGACACTCCTAATAACTTACCTGAGATCTTAAGCTTTGATAATGGCAATGGCGCCATCGAAAAAATCTATGACATCTTTTTACCCTTAGATGCTGCACTACATAACCTGAAGTTAAAAAATGCCCACTACTATATGAATGGCTATGACACAGGTAATTTCAATGCCTTTGTAGATGTGTTCTGGTCTCAGTCATTATTAAAAGTTAAAACTATTGATGTGGAGCATCAATTAGGTAAAGCCTCCTTAAAAGGCTCAATGGATTTTATTGACTATTACAATCTAAACTTCAAATTAACAGGTGAGGGCGCAAAGTCTGAATATAACCTTAAGAATTATGATGGCTCTTTATATGGTTTAAAAGGTAGCTTCTCTCTTACAGGTGACTTAGTGAACATGAATGTGGATATGTCAATTGACAGTCCATATGAGGCCAAGGTAAAAGGCAGATTAAATCCACTTTCAAATGAGTTGCCTTGCTATTTATCAATTGAATCAGACAAACTTTTTTATCCTCTGCAGAATACGCAGTCTTTAAAGAGTAAAACCAAAGAGCTGTCCTTATCTGAACTCTCTGATGTATTCAGTGCAGTTGAAAAGTCTTTATCTCCAAATCTTGAAAAAGAGGATCTCTTAAAAGACAGAATTAAAGCTCAAAACATGAAACTCCTGCTTACAGGAGCCGTTTTTAAAGAGATGCATCTGACTTTTGATTCTGAAATCTCAGGACATGGTTTTACAGACTTAAAAACAGATATTGATGCTACAGTAACTTTAGATAAAGCTCATTTTAATAACTTCTCTTTAGAAGGACTTTTAGGTAAGAGAAATTTTTCATCAAAGATTGAAGGTGATCTTACCTTTACAGATGGTCCTAGCTATCAGGGTAACATTAAGATTAAAGCTGATGATGCCTCAGGTTTACATGAAAAGTTAAAAGGTGAGTTCTCTCTAAACTCTGATCTTTCAATTGGCTATGATCTTGACAGAGATGAGGTTATCTTTGATGTAGCGTCATTAAAATCAGATTTTTACTTCAACTCTCATAAAGCCAATCTGAATGTTGAGAATTTTTTAGGGTCAGTTAAAGATGGTTTCTCTGTAGATGTCTTTAAGTTATCTCAGAATGATAATTATGTAGTATTAAAAGGTGATGTCTCAGAAGACTCTTATCTTGAAGGCTGGGTATCAATTTCTGATCTTTCAAAACTTGATCCAAAAGCAAAAGGCGCAGTTACAGGAAAACTGCTAATTGAAGGTGCATTAGACGAGCCTAATGTCATTGTTTCAGGAAAGAGTGAAAAGATAAATTATGGTGAGCTGTTAGTAAAAAAACTTGTCTTTGACAGTAATGTAAAAGTGGCAGCAGGTACCGTTAATTTATCAGTCATCTCTAATACCATACGTCTTGCTAAAGACATTAAAGCTTACAAGAAGTGCTCTTTAGATGTTGAAGGTACGCTTGAAAAGCACAGCCTTACTTTATCCTGCGGTTCTGATTCAGGAAGCTATCTATCAGCAAACGGTGGCTATAACAAAAAGAGTAAGGTTTATTCTGGTTCTGTCTCTAACCTTATTGTGGTAAGCAATGTTATTGATCCTATTTCAATTGCTGATCCTGTGGAGCTTACATATAACAACGCAACTCACAAAGGCTCTGTAAGTACGATTAAACTTACAGATGGTAATGCTAATTTAGATATCTCTGAGATTAAGATTGCTCCTAATTCAGTATCAGCCATTGTTGATTTAAATAAGTTACAGTTAAAGTTGCTTAAAAAGTACTTACCAAAAGACAGTTTTGTTTCAGGTCTTTTATCATTACATTCAGAGATCAGTGTTAACGGTAAGGTGCCTTTAATAAATGCTAAGGTTAAAGCTCAAGACGGTGTGGTAGTTTATAAGTCATCTATTTTCCCATATGATACTGTAAACTTTGATTTGAATGCTAACTCAAGTCTACTTACAACCGATCTTACAGCTAATCTTAAAAAGGACAATGGACTACTCTCAGTCCATGCTGATGTAGCCGATCCTTACAATAAGAAAAACTTATCAGGCAAGGTAAAGTTAAAAGAGCTGTCCTTAGATCTGTTTACAGCATCTACTAATTCATTAAATTCCCTAAAAGGCAAAGCCAATATTGAAGGCTCTTTAGATGGTACTTTAGCTAAACCTTTATTCTTTGGAAAAGTTTCTGTTAAAGGCAGTGCAAATCCTAGCTACAACGTAGGTACCGTTGATGACTTTGATATTACCGTTAATGCTAATGGTTCGACCGGTATCTTAGACGGTGACCTGTCTTTGAACGGTTCAAAGGCAAGTTTAAATGGTAATTTAAATTGGGAGAATGAAGCTTTAGGTCAGCTTAATGTTGATGCTGACAATCTGCCAATCTTCTTATTAAGCTATGGTGAAGCTCAGGCTAATGTCCATACTAAGGTTACCTTAGATAAAATTTTAAAAGTCACCGGCAATGTAGAAATTCCAAAAGGCCTAATTAAGTTCAAGTCCATTGAGAACAGCGCTATAGCTCCTTCTAAAGATGAGATCTTTGTAGATGATGAGAGCAATTTAAAAAGCGTGATCACCAAACTCAATGAAAATGGCATTAACAACGACATGTCTATTGATGTGGATGTAAATCTTGGAAATGACGTTAAAGTTGATGCTATGGGATTAAAAGCTGATGTCTTAGGTAGTGTAAAAATCCATAAGGCAACAGACAGTAATACTGTAAGAGGCAGTGGTTTAGTTTATTTAGAGCATGGTAGAGCAGAACTCTACGGTCATAAGTTCATCGTAAACAATGCTGAGGCTAACTTTAAAGGTAATCTCTTTACACCTTTAATCAATTCAGAGGTTGTAGTTGATCCTTCCTCAATTGAAGATGATGTTGTGGCAGGTGTAAGAGTAAAGGGCAGAAGTGACGATTTGAATATCTCCCTATTCTCAATGCCAGCTATGAGTCAGAACGAGATCCTGTCATACCTCTTATACGGGCATGGACTTGAAAAGTCTACAGTTACAGGTAATTCTGATAACAGCAGTGCTCAACTTTTAATGACATTAGGTTTAGGCACCACTACAGGTATATTAAATTCAGTTGTAGGTATCTTTGGTATGGATGGAGTGCAGTTAGGCTCATCAGGAACAGGTGACGATACCCAGGTTGAAGTACAAACCTATTTAAGTAACAGAATTAGATTATCCTATGGTTATGGTGTATTTAATTCTGTAAATGAATTTAAGTTACGTTATGAGATAATGCGCAGACTTTATGCTGAATTTATTTCATCACTTGATCAGTCTGTAGATTTGATTTACAGCTTTGAAGTTGACTAGAATTTCATATACAAGAAATTTAGACATAAGTAATATAGACTCAAGTAATACAGAATCATAAATAAAGTTTAAAGAACTTTAGGTGAACCATATTGAAATACGTTTTTACTGACAATACAACAGAAGCTCAGAATGCTGAAGATGCGGTTTTAGAGCTTGAATATAATGATCTTTTAACTAATCTTGGGGAATACTCTTTTAAGACTACAAAAGATCTTACACCTCGTTCATTTTCTAAATTACAGTTAAGAGCGCGTAATGCTTTAAAGTCTCTTTTAAATAACCCTCTATCAAAAGTAATGCTCTTATGTGGAAGCACCAGTGTCGATACTATTGATATTGCTTGTGACCTTTTCAAAGATGTAGCTTCAATTACACCTACTATAGCTATTGCTCCTACAAAATTTGAGCTTTTCGGTTCAGAAAAGGAAAGTGGTGTTTTAACAGAACCAGGCTTTGTGGTTATGCCTTGTTCTCACTTTATTGATCATCCAAAGTGGCTCGGTATGGCTGATGCTTGCATTGCGATGAATGAAGGACTAAAGCTGGTTCTATGCGGTGATGCAACTGACTGTGCTACTTTAAATATGATGTGGCAGACATTAGATAATGCTGTGCGAGCTGATATTGTCCTTGAGTATCCAATATTAGGAGCTATGACCTTAATGGGCTCGTTAGTAGCCTCTTACAGTGAAAAGTACCACGTCAACGCTTTTGATGATAAAGCAATAAGTCTTTTATGTATCTGGTCATGCAGACAAAGTGGTGACAGACGCTATTTAGGTATTCCTGAGGCAAAGCTACTCTCATTAGTCATTGAAGCTAATCGATATGCATCTTTAAAAGCTCATGGCAGTGAAGACTTTATAGTTACAGAACATGATGTTCTAAAGGCTATTGGCGCTGCTGACTTCAGAGTAAATTCTCTAGCTGAATCTGAACTTAGAAATCATCGAGACAATCAGATTATATTAGAGACCAAAGGTGAGGTTACAGGACAAATCAATGGCCTGAGTGTCATTGAAACTGCCGGTACCTCTTATGAGTACGGTGAGCCTGTAAGAATTACAGCTACATTAAGAGCTGGAGGTGATGGTGACGTCATCGATATTGAAAGAAAAGCAGAACTAGCTGGTCAAATTCACGCTAAAGCAATGATGATCATCAATGGATTTTTAGCAACAGAATTTGGTTCTGAACAGCCACTGCCAGTATCTGCAAGCTTAGTATTTGAGCAATCCTATAGTGAAATCGATGGTGATTCTGCCTCATTAACAGGTTTGTGTGCAGTAATTTCAAGTTTGGCAGACTTGCCTATAAGACAGGATCTGGCTGTAACAGGTGCAGTCGATCAGTTCGGTGACGTACAGCCTGTAGGTGGTGTTAACGAAAAGATAGAAGGTTTCTTTAAGATCTGTCGCTTACATGGACTTACAGGAACACAGGGCGTAATCATCCCTTACTCATGTATTCATCAGCTTGTCCTCCGTCCAGCAGTTGTAAAAGCTGTAAAAGAAGGTCGTTTCCACATTTATGTGGTAGGACATGTAACAGGCGCTTCTAAAGTTCTGATGAAGACTAATTGGGGAGAGCCTGATGACAATGAATCTATCTGTGGCAAGATCTGCACCCGCTTAGATGATCTAAGTGCGGTTAAAGCCTCAAAACCATGGTGGCATTTGTGGTAAGTAATCTTATCAAGCCTTCAAATATCTAATCTATTTTGAGCCTGCAAGACACAATAAAGCAGGCTCAACTCTATCCTTACTTTGTACTCGAATCCTAAGTTAAATTTTACCTTACACAATTTTCAAATCTGAATTTTTACGTTTTAAAGAGCGCTTATTTATCGTATTTGTAAAACATAAGATTCATTTATGAGATGACTCTATCTGTAAATAATACTTAACGCTAAGTTATTTCTAAGAATAATTAATTATTCTTAAAGACATAAAGAATGAATAACCATAAAGGAGTTCATATGAAAGTTAGAAACTTTTTAGCTGCAATTTGTTTATTAGGCTGCGTATCAGTAGCTTCAGCACATGGAAGCTATGGTTTCTTTTATGATGATGGAGATTCTAGTATCTCTATAGGTAAATCAGGTGCCCATTCAGCTCCTGTGGCTCCAGCTCCACATTTTGAGCCAAAACATGATGGCCCAGAGCATCGCTTGGCTCCTCCTCCACGCCGATTCGGTCATGATTTAAGACCTCGTTTTGTAGAGCATTATTAAAAGACAGAATTAAATGAAATCTAGGCTAATTGCTTTAGTTCTAGACAAGAAATATAAGTTTAAAAAATACTTTTGAAACAACTTTGATAATGACAAAAGGTTTATTTATGAAGTTAAAGATTGTCTTATTAGTCCTCATCACTTTAGGCCTGATTTCTCAGGCGCAAGCTGGTATGGGCTTCTACTTTGATGATGACGATACTTCATTTTCAATAAGTTCTGGTCGTGGACATCATTATGCGCCTCCGCCTCCTCCTTCAGTAGTGGTATTGCCCCCTGCTCCTGGTCCTCACTACGCACCTCCACCACCACCTCCTCCTCCTCGTGAGTTCGGTCCAGGTCCTTGGGATGGTCCAAGAGGTTTTGCTCCACCACCACCTCCTCCTACTCGTAAGTTCGGCCCTGGTCCTTGGAATGGTCCAAGAGGTTTTGCTCCACCTCCACGTGGTCCACATGGTCACCATCATAGACATTTCCGCTAACCTTAGAAAAGAGAGTCTTAATCAAGGCTCTCTTGATTTTTTTTTCTCTTACGCTTTATTAATCTTACCTTTCAACTTTGTGGGAGATCTTGAAATTCCGTTACAAAACAGAGCATTAAATTTTTATAATGCACTCTTTATATGCAAAATAGTTCAATTTTCATAAAATTAGGACAATTAACCATTAAAGCTCCATAATAATGACATCAACTTTTATGGAGAAAACTCATGTCAGTAAAATCAAATTTATGTGGCGCACTTTTAGGCGTTATTGTTTCTATGTATTCATTTAGCTCTTATGCACAGGAAACCATCCATGTAGGAACAGAGCCTACCTTTGCTCCATTTGGTTTTGTTGATGATAAAACTTCAGAAATTGTAGGTTTTGATATTGATGTTATCAATGCTATCGGAAAAGCTGCAGATCTTAATGTTGTAGTTGAATCAATGCAGTTTGACGGTTTAATTCCTTCAATCTTATCAAACTCTATTGATGCAGCTATTTCTGGTATAACTAAGAACCCAGAGCGTGAAAAGATGGTTTTATTCTCAGATCCTTACTATGTAGCAGGTCAGGATCTAATGGTAAGAAAAGATTCTGTTGGCAAGTACAAGGACATGAAAGCTTTAGAGGGTAAAGGCGTTTGTGTACAGTTAGGCTCTGTTGGTGCAATCGTAGCTGAAGGCATTAAAGATGCTAAAGTGAAAAACTTTAATACCGTAACCGAAGCTTATATGGAGCTTAAAAAGCACGGCTGTGAAGCTGTTATCACTGGTACACCTGTAAATCAGTTCTATTTAGTACAGACAGGCGATAAAGAGCTTGTACATGTACCAGAGAGTGTGGTTCGTGCTGCAGACTTGGGTATTGTAACCAATAAGAAAAACACAGCTTTAATGGAAAAGATTAACGCAGGTCTTAAAAAGATCAAAGAAGATGGTACTTACGATAAGATCTACAACAAATGGTTTAAGTAGTAAGTACTGATAGATTTTAAGAGGGAGGCTAAAGCCTCCCTTTTTTATTAAAGCTCACAATTTCGTGATTTACGACAATTAAGCTTATTCGTTAAATAAAATTCCGTCGGCCACTTCTTTAGCCTTAGCTTCACCCTCAAGAGCTTTTAACAACTCCAAAGCAAATGGAATTGCATAGTTAGGACCACGACCTGTAATGATGTTTTCTTCAGGATTTACACTTACAGGCTTTTCACTGAATTTAGCTCCACACTCACAACCAGGGTAGGTTGATGCCTTTTCAGTATTCTTTAAAATACCGCATGAATAGAGAATGAATCCAGGAGCAGCACAGATAGCTCCAATTAGTCCTTTCTTTTCTTTTTGAGACTTTAACATATCAATTAGCTTTTGACAGCCTGAATAACTCTTAGTACCAGGTCCACCAGGAACGACGATAAGATCAAAGTCCTCGTTAACATCTTCAATGTTCTGCTGACATAAGAGGGTGGATCCATGAGCTAGGTTTACCAAGCGAGAACCATCTGCACTTACAGATGCGGTTACTACATTTACACCGCCTCTTTTTAAGATATCTAATACAGCAGTAGACTCAATGTCTTCTGTTCCCTGAGTATATACAATTAAAGCTTTTGACATGGTTATCTCCTTATCTAATATATTTAAGATCATATAAATTTCATTAGAAAATTCAATAAGAAGATTTAAAAAATGCGAGATAGAGGGGATAAAAAAAGCAACCAAATGGTTGCCTGTATTATTTTTGGCTCCTCCTGCGGGACTTGAACCTGCGACATACGGATTAACAGTCCGCCGTTCTACCGACTGAACTAAGGAGGAACACCGTGAAAACGCAGATGATTATAAAGACAAAGTGTAATGCTGTCAACACTTTTTGGTAAAGTTTTTTTTATAAAACAATCATCAATACGTTTAACTGTTTACAAAGGTGATATAAAAGCCAATAGCTTACTTTATGTATTTTTCCCAGTGTTCTCCTTTTAGCTTATAAAAATCCTGATGCTGGAAGTTCATATAGTAAGCATTAGTTGATTCTGAGATAAAGGCTGTCTGTGGAAGATCGTAAAATACATCAGCTATTTTATCAGTCTTACTGGTGTCATCGTTTTTATTAGGTGCAAATACATTATCTTCAATTGATCGTTTTACTATCTCAGATATTGCTAAATAGCTATAGAAACCTTTGATCCTCTGAGTCTTGTGATTATCAGAACTGCTATTGTCTGATGAGGTCCTATTAGCCCCTAAGAAACTGATTCCAACAGGAATTCTGGTGATCTTATCTGTAGGAATTTCTCTTAGTTTAGCTATCTGCATTTTATCACCACGAATAGCAGCTCCATGTTCTGGCACCATGATAAAGAGAGTATTTCTCTTAGACTTTTTGATGTTTTCAATAAAATCCTCAAGATCATCCAGTAAAAGTTTTAAACGAGGTGCATAGCTTTGAGATTTCTTTTCGCCAGCAAGTCTGTTACCGTCATGGAGGGATAAGAGATTCATAAATGTAATGTTATTGACGCTACCGTTATTGGCAACGTTATTTATATAGGCTGTAAATAAATCTGCATCACTTCTAATGGCACTACCGTCAAAGGCATTGTATTTTACAGCAAGCTTTGAAAGATCATGGATATTCTCTTTTAGTCCACCTAAATCATGTAAGGTCTTTAAATAGTCGCCGTACTTACCATTATGGTCAAAATAGACCTCACTTTGATAGCCTAACTGCTCTAATGAGGTAATAAGTTCACATTCAGATCTTCTTTCTTTGTACATCTGAGATTCAGTCATTTGACCACAGTTAGATCGTAACAGTCTTAATGAAGATGGTGTTGAATATGAGGATACAGAATTAAAGGTTTCAAAACTAAAATCAAAAGTTCTAAATAAAGGATGCTTTAAAAGGTTAGATGCCTCAATATCATCTGTTGCCATAGAACAGATATTTACAATCACAATGTCAAACGGTGTAAATTGCTCTGGAAGGGCAGAAGGCAAGGTGACAATACGCTGTCTTTCAAGCTCTAAAAATGTCTGCAAGTAATTCTCGATGCTCTGACTGTCGGCTGTTCCTATCTGAGGAGGAATATCAGCGCTGTCTGCTACTACATTCTGCACAGCTTGAGAATTAGCTTCTTTAGATACACTCAAAGCTGAAATATTAAGCGCAGATACTGTAATAAATCCAACCATTACAAAAGAAGTTATCTTTAAAAAGTCATTTAGGAAGAATATTGCAATAAACAGTATTATAAATAGCCCAAAATAGGCAAAATCAAAGTATTCTGTGATAAATGTAGATACTAGCTCAAATACTCCAGTAAAGCCTTTTTCCTCATAAATAACCTGCGGTGTGAACATAGGCAGGTAGCTGTCATGATAAAGCAATAGCAGTCCAAAGATAATTAAAAAGCTCTTGTAAAGTTTATTTAAAGTCTTTTGTCTAAATGAAAACAGACATAGTAAAAAGAGCACAAAATTGAAGGCAAAATCAAATCCAGACATGGCCATAAAGTAGAGTCCGAATTTAAATAGAAAATAAGTTCCCGCTAAACTTCCAATTCTTAAGGAAAATGAAAGCTTATTTTGAGGAATTTTCTTTAAAGCCTTAAACATACTGCCTAATCTCTTCGTTTTATTTAACTTATGTTTGCTGATTGTTGTCTTGTTTACTTCTTTAAAAGAAGTTTTGTTTTTTGAATATGTAATAAACTACTCTGTATATTGAGTCCAGTCCTCAGATGCACTCTTGTAGAAGAAACGATCTTTAAACTTTAAAAATACCGCTTGCTCGTTTTCTGATACAGGGGAGGTCTGAGACAGATCTTCAGTTAAAGCTAAATTTGACATCACATTGTCTTCATAGAAGATGTTGCCATCAATAGCTCTCTTGATTAAATGAGCAATACCCATGTAGCTTGTAGGAGAGGTTACATTGATAGCTGAAGCTCTCTGTTTGTGACTTATAAACTTAACCATTGCGGTCACATTTGTAAGAGTATGTGATGGGATCTTCTTTACACCTTTTAACTGAGTTCTATCACCCTGCAGTGCAGATCCATCTGCAGGTATAAGTACAAACAGGGTATCGTTAGGAAGTCCTGATAAGTAATCTACAAATTTATCAAGATTTAATAAAAAGTTCTTTAATATCAAATCGTATTCAGTTTCACCACGTACATTGTCTGCAAGTGTTGTTCTTAAAAATGAGAACATCTGATTGTTATGCTCTAATCTTTGAGCTTCAATGTACTCATACATAACATCAATACGATTTAAGGTTGAGAGTAACTGATTTGGCTTTTCTTTAGTCTCAATCTTAGCTAGAGGAAAAACAGTTTTTTCTTGTAAGAATTTAGCAACTTTCAGGTTGTCTTCTTTTCTGTCAAATAAATACTGTCCAGAATAACCTAACCTTTCTAATGCTCTAAACAGTGAGCAGTTTTTATTGTCTTTTAAGAGCTCATCACGAGATTTCTGACCGCATACAGCGTCAAATAAACGTAAAGTAGCCTCATTTTTGTCTGTAGTAGCAGAATTAAAATCACTTAAATAGATATCAAATCTTTTTAATACAGCATGCTCTTTAGCATTATGTACATAGAGATCTTTGTTAGACATGCCATTTACTTGTAAAACTACAATATTAAATGGTTTGAAGTTTTTTCTTAAATGGGTCGGAAAATCAATCTTTCTTTCACTTTCTTTTTCGTAGAAAGTCTCTAAATAACGTTGCAGATTGGTTTTGGTGAAATTACCTCTTTGCTCGACCAGACCTTTATTGATTTTAGTTGCGATAAAGTTTTCGTTAACATTAATACTGTCATCATTATCAATAATGTTTTTAAAGAAATCGTCAGGAGTTACTACTGTTGCCATAATAAGCACATAAGTAACCGTAATTACTCTTACAAATCTTGAGGAAAAATACAAAATGATGATCGCAAGTATAAAAGCAAAGATCATTTTTAAGTTTATAATGCCTTCAATAAACTCGACTATATATCCTAAAGAGAAATCAGTAAGGTTGTTTCTTTGAGCAATCATCTGTTCAACAGAAGGCAGATAGCTGTCATGATAAAACAGAGCAAAGGTTAAGATAACCGCTATTGTTCTGTAGAGCTTGTTGAGGTATTTATGCTTAAAATGAAGACAAACGGCTGTAAAACCTAAGAGGTTTAGCTGTAAGGAAAAATCAATAAAACCAGTTAAGTACAGACCTACTTTAAAAATGTATAAAGAGGCGAAAAATAAAGATCCCCTAAATACTACTTTTGGCTGTATCGCATTAAGCTCAGTTTTCATACTTTTATTTCTTAATGAAGTCTTTAAAAGTGCCTTTGTCTTTTAATTTTGAGCGAAATTTTGTTGATATTCTGAAAATCAGGCGATATTTATCAAAAGTTTTTCTCAAAAAGAAACCTAATGGAATAAATATAACTCCACATAATGCAACCAGTTCTATGATATCTGTTAATGGTAGAGTATCAATCATCTTGTTCTTCCTTCCACAATTCATTCATGGATACAGGAACTGCTGTTACAAGAGAAGTATCTGCTAGGTCATAGATACTCTTTGCTTTCTTTTTCATCAACTCTTCTTGTCTTTGTTTAATGATGATTTCGTGCATGATGTTTACATCTTCAAAGGAATCAAACTCAGTTGATCCAAGATCTTTGATTTCTGAAACGATTTCCTGATATGTATATACAGCAGAGCAAGTCTTAAATAACGTAGTTGGGGTGGTATTAAAAGTATGTTCTAGAGTAATGGCAAGCTCACCTTCACGGCAACTTGGTAAGTAAAGAATAATGAATCCTTGCATAACGGTACAGTAGTCACCGCCACGCTTAGGTTTGAACTGACTTACACACATTTTTTCGGTAAGTCCGTCTTTTACAGTAAGCTTTGCTAAAGTGCCCCTTAAATTAGATCCTTCAAGATTATGTGAAATTAAATTCTGCACTTTTAAAATAAAGTCTTGAGGCATCAAAAAGCCTTTACCTTCATTATCAATCAAGTGGTAGTTATCTTTAATTTCATTAAAGCTCTTACTGATATTCTTTTGGAATACTAGTGTTTTTAGAGTAGGCAGCATCGCATTGATGTAAGTGCCTTTAGCATCAGTTTCAAAGATAAAGTTAGCGCCGCAGGTAATTAAAAACTGTTCTGAATTAGCTCTAATGCCTCTTACTTTTTCAATTACGATGATCTTGAGGTTGCTTCCTCTGGCAGTTCTCAGCTTATAAACATATTCAGCTGTTTCATCAATGGTTTCACGTGAGGTAACAGTTAAGAATACAGATGCTGCTGTCGCATTTTCAATGGCATCAGCAAAAAGCTCCTGATTAGAGTTAAATCTTTTTACATTGCTGTAAACGGCACTGTCTGGAGTGAAAGTGTTATCAGTAATGTAACAGGTATTTTCATCTATTGAAGCAATAAGATTAGTATCAGGTACTACTACTTCAATTCCATTTTCATCAATCTTGATTTGGTTGTTTGACTGAATGAAATGACCGTCAGCTTCTCTCCAAAAGAGGGTATTCATTAAAATACCATTTGGTCTGTCTGTAAAAGAAACCAAGCCTGAGTAGTGATTACTTTCACTTAAAAGTCTTTTTACAAGATCGTTTTCAAACAGTCCATGGGTAATGAGCACAACAGATAGAGAGTTCTCAGCAGCAAACTCTTCTAAAGATAATAAGGTATATTGTAGCTGTCTTTTTGAGAGCTTAGTTAAAAGACTGTCATGTAACAAAAGTACAACTAATGACTTTTCATCATTTACTTTCTGTAACAAGAGATCTTTTACAATCTTGGTAACCTCAAGTGTGTTCTCATTATATTCATAAACATGAGCTTTAATAGATGATGCAATATCTTTATTCTCAAGATATGAGAGCATCTTTTGAGGTTCTATTCCACCTGTTATAAAAAATCTTAAACAGTCTTCGTTACTGTTGTGGTATAAACAGTTTAGTGCAAGATTTACAGCTATCTGCTTACCTGAAGTGGTTAAAAGATAGAAACCGTTTTGCTGAAACTCTTGAAGCTGGGAAATTAGATTATTAATGCCTAAATCCATTGTTTACCACTCCACATAAGGGGTAGGTCCTGAAGGAGGCATTGGTAAATCTCCCTCCCAGGCATCCATGTAATATCTAAAGTATAAAGTTCCGTTTAAAGGAGAGTAATCGTCAGATTTGATTGCTTTTAACTGAGCTCCTAATACGAAGTGGCTACCAAAGCGCTTTTCAGCAACTGCAGTGATACCGCCACCTATAGTAGTAGATGAACTTTTAGTAGTTACAGCATCATAGTCTTCTGCCAAATAATATTTTGATTTTAATGGATAACGGTCAATACTATCGGTTGTAGCATGGCTTAATGACAATGAAGCTTCAACTGAATATGAAAAATCGTCATATCTTCTCATATAAGCCAATGATAGTGAGGTTGAATAGTACTGCTGAGGTGAATAGTAACCACCCTGTGAGAATGTATAACCTGACAGATCTTTGTTGTAGTGCATATACATAGCACTAGGGGAGAGGGTTAATCTCTCATTAGGTCTGTAGATTAAATGGAAGTAATATCCTCCCATGAAAGAGAATTTGGTGTTTGAGGCTACATCTGTTCCTTTTAGGACATCTATACCGCCTTTTAGCCAGATACCTGAATATTCATTGATATAGTTACTTACTGTAAGAGAAACACCTGTCTTCTTAACCGCGCCCCATAACTTGCCATCTACAGGATCTCTGTCACCAAAGTATGAGAGTAGAGAATTATCTACAGCTCTGTGGTATACATATGGAGTAAATGACCAGTCTTTATAATCAAAATAGGTTCTAAAGCCACCTACAAGAGCATTTGAGGTAACTTTGTTGCCTGAAATCTTTGGAGCTGTACCGACATCTATATGGAATACTTCATTGTCATAAGATAAGGCATAAGTGTTGATGCTTCTCTTGTGTTTTGAAGGATCATTACAACCTGTAGCAAAGCATGAACCAAACATATCGTTATAGGCTCCACCAGTTAAGGTTCCAGCATCGGTTACAGTTCTGTCGGTTTGGAAGGCTACTCTGCCACTTAACATATGGAAAGAGATATTTAAGACATTGATAAAGCCTTTGTTATCAGAGTAACCGCCATGACCTGAATCTCTAATAAATCTAATGGCATCAGTAATTACAGTATTATGCTCCTGATAGTATTCAGCACCACGAGAGGCAATTGATTGACGCAGCCAATCCTGTGGATCATCAGGAGTTCTTAATGCTTTAGTGTAAAGTTTGTCATCACTGTAAAGACCAATCTTGTCATCATAAATAGCCAAAGCTTTTCTGTAGTCTTCTAAGGCTTTGGTTCCGTTCTTATAAAGATCACCTTCAATTACCGCAATATTTCTTTGCATCCAAGCTTTGGTCATACGCTTTTCACTTTCAGACACTTCAAGATCCTGTGCCTTAAAGTTATTAGCTGTTTTATTGTTATTTGATGAGGTTACTAAATCTAAAACTAAAGCTGAATCTTCATGACTATCATCTAGGCTGTTATTTTTTAAGCCTGTTTCATATACAGCAATGGCATCATCAAATCTTTTAAGATCTGAGAATAACTCACCTAAAGCTCTCTGATTATCCAAAGACAAGTTTGATGATTCTTCTTTTAAGGATAAAGCTACAGCAGATGCGTTCTCATCATCACCTAATTCATGATAAATCTGAGCTAAACGTAATTTTGAATAGGTTTGAGTATTATCTTTAGCAATAGCATCTTTTAAAGATTCTACAGCATGATTGAGATCACCTGCTTCATACAGGTATTGTGCTTTGGTTGTTTCAATATAAGGAACTTTGTATTTTTCAATAGCTTCTATAGCCCCATTAAGATCACCTGAAGCATAAAGTTTATTTGCTTTTTCTAAAGCTAACGTCTGCTCAAAACGTTCGATATTCTCATCGATACTCTGACTTGTATGTTTATACGGACTTAAGACTTTAAAAGCTTTTTTTGTGTCTCCAGTTTTATCTAAGATCAATGCATGAGCAAAAGCATATTCAGATGTGTTTTTAACAGAAGGTGATACCTCATCAATAGTCTTTAAGGCAGTGTAGCGATCACCTTTATCTAAAAGTAAGTTAGATAAAGCATAAGCATTCCATACAGAGGTGTTGTCTATCTTTAAGGCTTTTATGTAATAGAAAACAGCATTCTCTCTGTCACCTTTTTGCTGATAGTCATCTGCAATATTTGAATAGAGATTGCCTTTTAATGAGACCATGGAAGCGGCAATTCTCTTTCTTTCAGCATCTGATTCTTTTTTAGAATTTGTAATCGCTAAATTTGAGTATTTCTCAAAGGAAGGCACATCTTTATCTAAAACAGCGCATCTGGTTAATCCTACATAAGCATAAGGACTGTCTTTTAAGATATTTGTAGCTTTTAGATATAGAGCTGAGGCTGCTTTGACGTTATTTTGCTCAAGCAGTTTGTCAGCCTGTTCAATCATTCTGTAGTAGGTGCTGTAGCTTAAAATTTCTTTCCAGTAAGAAGCATTAGAGTTGTCGGGATCAATGCTGATTGCTTTTTTAAGCTTATTTTGAGCAACTGTAGACTGTTTGGTATCATCAATTACTTTTATAGCCTGATTAGCTAGCAATTGTGCTTTGAAAGAATTGATGTCTTTTTTTACTTCAAACTTGAAAGTACTGTCAGTAGGATCTTCTTTTACGATAGCTTCCAAGCCAGTGATGGCTTCCCTCTCTCTTCCTTCAATATTACCCATCATTACAAAGTAACGATGTCTCAAAGAATGCTCAAGAGGAATGCCCATAAGCTCATCCATGTCTTTTACCGCTGCTTCATAGTCGCGGTTGGTTTCATGCATGTTAAAAGATTGAAGCTTGATTTTCATCTGAGGCGATGAAATATCATAAAGGGCTTTACCTTGAATACATTCATAGGTGTATTTGCCCATTTTGCACAATTTGTCTACTGCTTCTTTAGCTTCTTCTCTAGCTTTGCCACCTTGATTTACCTTAAAGCGAACATAAGCAATCAGGTATTCTTTTGAAGAACGGCCTGAGATAAGGGCTAGTTTTTCTAAAGCATTTAATTCAAGGGTTGGATTATAAGTTTTCTTAGCATAATCCTGACTCTTTTTTAGCTTTTTAATCTGTTCTAAATACTCATAGTTCTTAGTTGCAGGTAGATTTGGCTGTTCCATCTTAATGTGCAGATCTTCTTTTTTTAAAGACAAGCCGTCACTTGCCTGAGCGCTAAATGACGCTAAGCATGCTAGAGAGCTTGCTAAAAAAAGTAATCGCAAAAATTTCATAAAACTTATAAAAGCACTAATCTATTCTGAACTAATGTTTAACCACAATCCTGCCATCAGGCGCTAATGAAAAACAGTTTCTGTCATAGCCTAATGAGAAGAGAGCTAATGTATGAGCATAAAAGTCATGAGGTTTAAATACATAACTTTTAAGTTTTGTTCTTAAATAATCTTTTATTTTTCCTTTAGCATCTGGCATTAAGGCGGCTGTATAGGCAATTGAGCCATCACCACTTTCTACTTTATCAAAAAAATTGTACTCTAAAGGAGCCTTTAAATCTTTATTTAAAGATTTCTCCATATTGTCATATAAAGGTTTTAATAACCTAAAGTTAGCATCAGCCTTTGAACTAATATTTAAGAATAAATAAAACTTCAGGGCATCAGTGGCTCCAATCGTATTTTTCTTAATGACAAGATTGCCATCGGCATTGAATTGAAGCTCGTCTGCTACAAAGCCGTCTCCTGCACCCTTTACAATGGCTACATATGAGTTATGTAAGAGTTGTTTCAGATCAGGATCAAGTTCAGATAATCTTTGCACTACAAACAAAGGAAAATCAGATGGTCTAATGAAAAGGTTCTGATTTTTATCATAAGCTGAAACTATAAGCTCACCTAAGATTTCATTTTTTACAACAAAATTGGTTTTAATGCATTTTATGATTTTCAGCGCTTTACTCTTGTATTCTGGTTCAGAAAATTTTTCTGAAGCCTCTAACAGAGAATAAGCTGTAAACAGGGCTGCACCAACATCGAAAGTATCACTGTTTTGGCCTAATGTTGAGCTTTTATTGGGAATATATAAATCCACAGATCCCATGCATAGGATTCTCTCAAAATTGTGCAACAAGGTTGAAAACAATTCTTTGTTTGTGTCAACTATTGCAAAAAACAGGTTATAAGCTTGGTATTTTGCAAAGATTGTATCCTCTGCCTTGGCATTTTCAGTGATTCTGCCCTGACCATAATGGTAAGTAAGGTACTTATCATAACTGTACAAATTGCCTGCATTAGCACTTGCAACACAAGTACAGAGAATTAAAGATAAAAGAGTTTTCTTAATTGTCATAACTTGTGTCCTTATTGGGCCTTTCTCTGAGACTTCTTTAATAATCTTGCCTTTTGAATTCTCTTTAAAACCTTATAGCAGATTATACAGAATACTACTGAGCTGAATAGTGACAAAATCATCAACATCCAAGGATTATCAAGCATTACGTAGTACACACGCTGATACCAAGGTAAATCACCTACATAATAGCTTTCTCCAACATCAAAGCTTCTGCTTCTGTCTTCTTTAAAGAGGGTAATAGATCCACGAGCTTCACTAGATGAGGCATTTAGAATAAGGTTCTCATTTACAATTTCCATACCGGATGGACTGTCAGAGAGAATTGCAACTACAGTCTTATCTTTGTTAAGCGGTGATCTGAATGAAATAATTGCACCTAAACCTTCAGAGCTTTGAGCAGTCATCTTTTGGGTAACATCTCTCTTTTCACTAGAAAAACTGTTAGGCATCTGATTGTTAAATGAGGTTGAAATTGCCTGACGAGTCTTGTTTAACACTAAGGTTGCATTATCATCAGTCTTTAAGAAATCTGGCACCTGACCTATCACTAAAATATCTTTAAGGGCAAGTCTGTCTTCAGTTTTTTCTGAAATATCGGTAACAATTTCAATATTAGTTGAACTGTAGCCTAACTGAGCGCCAATTCTGCCTAATGTATTGAATAGAGCGCATAAATCACTAGTATCAGCTGGAGTGGTGATTACAGCTGCAGTTTCCTGTAAATCAGCATAGATTGAGAATGGGTAACCACTCTTCCAGAACAACTCTAGATTTGGCATTAAAGTAAAGTGATATAAGCCTGAGAAATCTATGTTTGAAGCAGGATCAATTTCTACACGATTTGGAATAGGTAACTGAGTAGTACACTCGTTAACCTTTGAGGTGTAGAGCATTGAGTAATTAAAATCAAAAGTTAACTTATTCATTGGTTTTAAGAATGAAGTTTCAACTTTTGACTTGGTAAACAAGTTTAAGGTGCCTAAAAGAGGCATATTCTCAGTAATGACATCAGACTCATTTTCTGGTTTTAATGGGTATGATCTTAGTAAATGATCATTAACTAAGAATCTTAACTGAGACATTCCTAAAGGAGATGGCTTTGAGTACTTATACAGAAGGTTCATATCAATTCTTGAACCATTCACAAAGTACAGATCTGGTGGTAAGTTCAGCTCTAAGTTAATAGGTATAGGTTTAAAGCCCTGTGAACTTAATTGTTCGTCATAGGTAGCAAGAGAGCCAAAGGTTACCTTTTTTGAAGTATCAATCCAGTTTGGTGCATCATAAGGTTTTCTCTTTTCAATTTCCTTATATTCTAAAATCTTACTCAAAGGACCGTTGAAAAGAACGTTACCCATTGCTAACGCTTTTGCTGCAGTTACTAGTCCTTCAGAATCAGGAGCTGAAACAATCAGCATCTTGCCTGTAAGTGTTGAAGGAATATCTGCCATTTCAATTGCAGGAACATCAGTCTTTGGATATTCCTGCAGGAAATATGGGCGATTGTCATTAGTTATAAAGACAATAGCATTGCCATCATCAGGCAGACTGTTAATAAAAACAGGGTAATCAATACCTCTCCACTTGGTGAGTACACCACCATATGAACTTACGATTGAAGCAGCCTTAATTGTGCTTTCATCAGGAACTGTTGCAAATACAATTGGCAGTACAGTTTTATCTGAGGTAGTTATATTAAAGAAAGGTACAGGAAAGTTAGCTAAATCATTAGCAATATGTAGTTTTTGCTTGTTTAATCTTAAGTTTGAAGCTGCACCGATGTTTAACCATAAGGTTGAGTCTACTGGGTTTTCGCAGATATCCGTATAGTGACCTATAAACTCAAATTCAATGATGTTGTCGTCTCCAATAGCTCGAGGATCAAGAGGTATTTCCTTTTCTACCTTATTACCTAAATCAACTTTTTCAATTGGCAGAGTTTTTACTAAAAGACCATTTAGGTAAACATTTAGCTGTGATCTTACAGGAATTAAAGATGGAGATGGAGTGTAGTACAGAAGCAGAGCTGAGTCAGTAATTAACTCATCTTTCTTAATTGAAAAATGCACGCTTCTTTTAGGGGTAACACCTGATAGACCTAAGCCACCGCTAGGATCAACCCAGTCAAGACTTGATAAAGGGTAGTTGGTTACAGTGCTAGGAATTGATTCAATTCTTACTGGAGTAACGTTTTCAACTGTAATAGCTTCTTTAGACTCTTCTTTTTTTACTTTGTCAGCTGCATAAGCACCAGTAGTTACATAGGTTGCAAGTAATAGTGCTGTTACTAACTTATAAGATTTAGATAGCATAAGTACTCCGTTAACACTCTGTCTTGTTAAGCTGTCTGTTCAATGGCAGATCTTTTGTCAGATCAAGTGGCTGTGGTAACAGACTGAAGACAAAAAGCATTGAGCGCACAATCACAAAAAGCACCTCTCTGAAAACAGGAGGAGCATTTTTTATCATTTTTAAATAGCCGTTCAGGCCGAATTTAACCAAAGTATGGATACCATGCAGTAATCCATCCTGATGTAAATTTTCAAAGCTGTGTGACCATCTGTCAGCACAGGCAAAAGTGGTTCTAATATATTCGATGTTCTCTTTTAAGCCGTTTAAATGCAGCTTCAAACCAATTTTGCTTTTGTTAAAGAAACGCACCGTTCCTATAAAGCGGTATCTTATACCAGCATTAGCGATGGTGATATGCAAGGGCATATCTAAATATAGGAGATCTGCTACAGACTTGCCATCTAAGTTAGGTGTAGGAAGTTTGATTCCAAGACCTTCTTTTGAGAAATCTGTAATTACAACAGAAATAGAGTTCTCATTTTTAAGCTCTAGCTGTGCTCTAATGTTACAAGCTACACGAGGAGAACTTCTTACCTGTTTTCTCTCTAATGCTACAGCAGATGCTGCACCTAAAACTAAGAGGTTATAGCAAACCCAAGCAATATTGATAAGAATGATCCATACCTCTGCATAAGGATCTGTTGCAATTCTGTAAAAACCGTAGATGAGACCTGCAAAGTTTAAAATAATCAAAAAGATATATGACTTTGACACGGTCCAGTCAAAATAGGTTTCCTCATTGGATTCGCCTTTAGCTGTTACGTTAAATTTTCCGTGTTTAGGTGAAATTAAAGCCACAAGGGTAGGTACAGTGATGTACCAGGACAAAATCGTCTCATAGATAACACCCCAGAAATAGAAGCGCTTGTTATCTTGAATCTTTTGATTGGTAATGGTTGAGTGAACCATATGTGGTAACACGTAAGCAAAGATCATAAGACCTGAGGCGAAAATTACGTATACATTAAAGAACAGAAATGGTAGAGGCGCTAACAAGAAGATAATACGAGGCAGTCCATGTAAGAAGTGGATCATAGCATTAGCAAAGCAGATACGCTGTGGAATGGTAAGTCCTTTACCAAACAGAGGATTATCAATTCTAAAGATCTGTACCATACCACGAGCCCATCGAATACGCTGATTGATGTGATCGGCAAGTGACTCGGTTGCAAGACCAGCTGCTAAAGGCATACTAATAAAAGCAGATGAATAACCTTTTCTGTTTAATCTTAATGAGGTATGAGCATCTTCAGTAACAGTTTCTACTGCAATACCACCAATCTCTTCTAATGGCTTACGTCTGATGATGGCACATGAACCACAGAACATGGTTGCGTTCCAGGTATCATTACCTTTTTGAATGAAGTCATGAAAGAGTGAATTTTCAGCTGGAACATCACCCTTAATTGAAAGGTTCTTTTCAAAAGGATCATCAGAATAAAAGTGGTGAGGTGTTTGCACTAAAGCTATCTTCTGATCATGAACCATCCAACCTACAGTCATCTGTAAGAAAGCCCTTGTAGGTACGTGGTCACAGTCAAAGATGGCGATAATCTCACCATTAGTTACGGTCAAAGCATGGTTGATGTTACCGGCTTTTGCATGGTTATGCTCTTTTCTTATGATGTAGTTAACACCAATTTCTTTGCAGTAATTTTCAAAATCTTTTCTGGTACCGTCATCTAGCATATGCACTTTTAACTTATCCTGAGGCCAGTCAAGATCAAGTGCTGCTAATAGACAAGGTTTTACTACTTCAAGAGGTTCATTGTAGCTTGGTATAAAAATATCCACAGTAGGCCATAGACTGGTATCTTTTGGCAGGGGATATGGTTTTCTGTCTAAGACCCAACATACCTGAAAATAGGATAAAACCAAGACTATATAGGCATAGATTTCGGCAGCTAACAGTAAGAGCGCGCATACTGCAGTTACAGGATCTGTAAGCAGTACAGTTTTGGTAATACGCCAGTAGATGTAACGAGTTGAAATGATGATTGAGATAAAAATCAGCAACATCAGGGCGACATTATTCTTTACTGGCTTTAAAAGAACTGCCAAAAGCCACATCAGTCCCACGAAGATTAACTGATAAGTAACATCAAAAGGCTGTGTTACAGCAAGGATACAGCTCAATAGTGAGCCTACGAGTAAAACTCTTAAAATTACATAATTCTTTTTATTCAAAAGAATGCCTTTTTTAGAATTTGCTCTATCGTCAACTTTTACAGTGAGTCTGGTAACCTTTTTAAGTACAGGCTCTCCTATGTACTTTCTAAAAAATTCAACCAGCGCGTTGACAGCTTGAGCACTGCGCTGTCCTTTTTTAGGATCAAATCTTACAAAAAGTAAAAATACAGTTTGAATAAGTATTCTTAGAGGATCTAATAACTTAGGTCTGTTTCTTTGAATTTGAGGATAAAAGAAATAAAAGTGCTGTCTTAAATTTTTATAGTATCTGTTCTCTACAGGGAGAATTGCTAACACAAGAGTTAGAAAGAAGAAATTTACTAAACAGGTGATTCTCTTAGCACCGTTCAGCCTCCAGCTGTCATATAAATCAAGAGGATTTATAGCCTCATCTCTAACCCTCTGTAACATTATTCTTCTGCTCCTACATTTTTACAGATAAGAATGATGTCAAAGAGTACTCGCTCTAAGGCATTAGTTGAGGCGCTTATTGGCAGAAATCTTGAGAATGGTTCTTGATGCATGTTAGCGTCAATTACTGATTCATCCAATTCAATTGCAGAATTTAAAATACAGTTACCAACCTTGCTTTTTTTCATAAGCATGAATACATCATTCATGATCTTACTTGAGGCCAAAATCTTATTTACAAGAAAATACTCATTGTCTTGAACTTCAATGCTGTTCAATCTGACTAAGGAATTTTGCTCTGCTTCAATGACTGTAACCGTCATAGTTGAAATAGAAGCTAAGGCTTTAGCAAATTGTGATTCTCTGTTACCAGCGTCAATGACTACATAATCGATAGCTTTAAAAGCATCAAGAGCTTTAATTAGAGAGTTTGCTGTATATATACAATAGTCAGGTGTTTGTATAAGTTCAACAGAATTTCCAAAAGGTATGAAATAAGAGTTTTCTGTATATTTGAATAGTAAATTGTTATTGTCTTTATTAAAAGAATTGTCTTTTAAGGCATTTAAAAAACCGTAATCTTGTCTTTCAAGACCAAATAAAAGAGAAGAACTTACTGAATTTCTACTGTTATCAGCATCAATGCATACAGTCTTTAGTCCCTGCAATGACAAAGAATAAGTCATAGCTACAGCTAATGAACTAACTCCAGTAAAGTGATTTAAACCTTGTAAAACTATTGTATACATATGTTTCTAACTAAAACAATTTTCCCAAAGATGAAATAAGCTCCTGGTAGTTGGCTTTTGCATTATTCACCTTGTTTGTACCGTGAAAATCGACATAGTCAGAAATTATACAATCATTTGAGACAGACAAAGTCGCAATGTCCCCTGGCAGGGCACACAGTTTGTCAAAAGAACCTAGAAGTTTGGGATCAGTCTTTTCTTTTAAAGACAATTCATCTTCAAGAGTCTGAGATCCAGCAAGCTTGGTCTTTATTTCTAAATGACGTTTTTGTGTATTCATTGATTGTTATATATTTTTTTTATTATATTAAGAGAATAACTTTATTAACGTTGTAACTTTACTGTTATTGCCTTGTTTTATATTGAATTTTATTCCAATAAAACTATGTTGTGTGAAAATAGCACAATTTACGCACAGCAAAGATTAAAACAAAAGTCCATTCTCTATTGTGCCGTGTAATTTACTATAAACTTTGACTATAGATCACATTAATTTTGTTTTGTCTTGTTAATAATGTGATTTTTATCTCAATGAATACGGTTCCACAATATTAATCTATCTTGCATTACTCTACATTTACTAGCGTGAAGTTTAGTTATTCTGACTAAATCGCCTTGAACCTTTATCTATCAACAAGTTCACTATAAAGTATAGAGCTTTAGTGAAGATTGTTATTGATTATTTTATAGGATTTTTCAGATATGTGATTGCAAGTGGAATTCCATTTGCTAACATGAGAACTATAATCAGTTTGTCTTCCGTTTGCTTTTGACATATGAATTTTAAATTACATTCTCAATATAAGCCTACAGGCGATCAGCCTGAAGCTATAGAATCCCTGGTTAATGGTTTTAACCAAGGAGATAAATTTCAAACTCTGTTAGGTGTAACCGGATCTGGTAAGACTTTTACCATGGCAAATGTCATTGCAAAGCTTAACAAGCCTACCATGATCCTATCTCACAATAAAACCTTAGCAGCTCAGCTTTACGGTGAGATGAAAGAGTTCTTCCCAGAAAATGCTGTTGAGTACTTTGTCTCATACTATGATTATTATCAGCCAGAAGCTTATGTTCCTTCATCTGATACCTTTATCGAAAAGGATGCTAAGGTAAACGATCACATCGATCAGATGCGTCTTTCTGCAACTAAGGCTCTGATGGAGCGTAAAGATGTTATTGTAGTTTGTTCTGTATCAGCTATTTACGGCTTAGGTGAACCTGAAACTTATTTAAAGATGATGCTGCATGTATCTGTTGGTGAACAGATAACTCAAGAGCAGATCACAAAACGTCTGTCAGATCTTCAATATACAAGAAATGATTTAGGTTTTGCCCGTTCTACCTTTAGAGTAAGGGGAGATGTGATTGACATCTATCCATCTGACTCTGATGGATATGCCGTGCGACTAGAATTATTTGATGATGAGATCGAGTCTATTAAAACCTTTGATCCTCTAACAGGTGAGACTTTCCAAAAGTTAGCCAGAACCACAATCTTTCCAAAAACTCACTATGTAACTCCAAAGAATATTCTTGATCATGCTGTAGAGCAGATAAAAGATGAGTTAAATGACAGATGCCAGTATTTTTTAGAGAACAATAAATTATTAGAAGAGCAGCGTATCCGCGAGAGAACTTCCTATGATATTGAGATGATCAATGAATTAGGTTACTGCTCTGGCATTGAGAACTATTCAAGATATCTAACCGGTAGAAAAGAAGGTGATCCGCCACCTTGTCTGTTTGATTATTTACCAAAAGACGGTCTTTTAATCATCGATGAGTCTCATGTGACAGTACCACAAATTGGCGCTATGTATAAAGGTGACCATTCAAGAAAAGAAAGCTTAGTTAACTTTGGTTTTAGATTACCATCAGCTTATGACAACCGTCCTTTAAAATTTGAAGAGTTTAAAGCTCTGCAACCTAGAACATTATATGTTTCTGCAACTCCAGCAGAGCTAGAGATAAAAGAATCAAGTCAGGTTGTAGAACAGATCATCAGACCTACAGGTCTTTTAGATCCTATTATTGAAGTGCGTCCTGTAGCAACTCAGGTCGATGATGTCATGAGTGAGATTAGAGCGTGTGCCAAACGCAATGAAAGAGTTTTAATCACCACTTTAACTAAGAAGATGGCTGAAGAGCTTACAGCATACTTAAGCGAGCATGATATTAGAGTAAGGTATCTTCACTCTGATATTGATGCTGTAGAAAGAATGGATATTATCCGTGATCTTAGATTAGGTGAGTTTGATGCTTTAGTAGGTATTAACTTATTAAGAGAAGGTCTTGATATGCCTGAAGTCTCCTTAGTTGCAATTTTAGATGCTGATAAAGAAGGTTTTTTGCGTTCAGCCCGTTCTTTAATTCAGACCGTAGGTCGAGCTGCCCGTAACGTCAATGGAAAAGCTATCTTCTATGCAGACAAGATAACTGACTCAATGAAAGAGACTATTGAGGTCACCGCCAAAAGACGTGAAATCCAGGAAAAATACAATAAAGAACACGGTATCACTCCACAACAAATCAAGAAAAAGATTGTTGATATTATGGAAGTTGCTCTGCGTGATACAGATTCCTTTAAAGTTCCGGATGAACCTCGCAAGAAGCCTATTTCTCGTAAGGAGTGGGAGAAAAAGAATAATGTTTCTCACATGAGCGCTAAAGAAATCACTATGAGAATTGATGAGCTTACAGCCTCTATGACTAAATATGCCAGTGAGCTTAAGTTTGAAGAGGCAGCTTCTGTTCGTGATGAAATCAATGACTTAAAACAGGCTTTGCTTTTAATGCCTGGAATTGAGGATTAGTAATAGTATCAACAGATATAAAAAGAGCCTCTATTGAGGCTCTTTTTATAGATCGGAGTAGTTTATTCCTTTGAGTGAATTTGATAATTCTTGGTGGCTACGTCAATCATAAATTCAAGCACATTATCAAGATCGTCTTCATCAAGCTCAGCTTCAACATCAACTTTAGCAACTTCTGAAATAGTGTTGAGATCTCCTAAAACTTCACGATCAGTAATTTTCTCTAAAGAGCCATCTTTAGCATTTACTGTAAGACCTAAGCTCAAACCATAAGATAAGTCAGCTAATGTCTTTAATCGGTCTTGCTTTTCATAAGAATCGTCAGGCATTGCAAATAAATCCTGATCAGCATTTTCTAATTTCTCTTTAGTATCCATAGCAAGATTAGTCAGAGTAGCAACTAGTGCTCCAGGCAAAGGCTGACCATCATTTAAAAGGTTTGAGAAGACACTGATAAAGATCCTACTACCTGGTTCAACGCCTTTAGCAAGCACACCAACCATTAAAGAGAACCATGAGAATTGATTCTCAGTAACACCTGCTTTGGTTAAATCATCTAATACTTTCTTGTAATTTCCGTTCTTTACAGTCATCTTTTATCCTGTGATTTTTAAATTTTACTTTTGCAACTTTGATAGAATTCAGAGTAAAAACTTTGCAGATTATAAATGAAATCTAAATCTCATCTCTTCTGTTTTCTTAAGTTCGTACATTATACATTAAAGTTAAGACCTCGCTTTTTCAAAAGATTTGAAAATAGTCTCACAATAATGCATAAATTTCGCTTTTTTATATTATAATGCACTCAAGTTTTTTCAGACATCCGAGTGTATGAGACACTTCGCGATGCAATGCTTTTTGACAAATGGAATTTAAAGATGCATCCAATGCTTAATATCGCAGCCCGCGCTGCACGTTCTGCCGGTAATTTAATTGCTCGTAACTTAGGTCAGCAAGGTTCTTTTGAAGTTGAAGAAAAGAACAAAGACGACTTAGTTACAACTATTGATAAACAGTGTGAGAAAGTAATCATTGACACATTGTTAAAGTCATATCGCGATCACAGTGTATTAGCTGAGGAATCTGGTGTTGTTGGTAATCCTGATTCAGAGTATCAGTGGGTAATCGATCCTATCGATGGTACTACAAACTTTGTTAAGGGTATCGCTCATTGTGCAGTATCAATTGCTTTACGTCACAACGGTAAGACTGAAGTTGGCGTTGTATTTGATCCAATGTTAAATGAGATGTTTACATCAGCAAGAGGTGAAGGTGCATTTTTAAATGGCCACAGAATCCGTGTTTCTCCACGTGATTCATTAGACGGTGCTATTATCGGTACCGCTTTCCCTACAAGATATCGTGACAGAATGCCTGCATATCTTGATCTATTCTCAAGACTTATCGCAAATTGTGCTGACGTACGTCGTATGGGCAGTGCAAGCCTAGATTTATGCTATGTAGCATGTGGTCGTTTTGATGGCTACTTAGAGCAGGGCTTAAAGCCATGGGATTTTGCTGCAGGTGACTTAATCCTACGTGAAGCTGGTGGTATCGTATCAGACTTTATGGGTGAGACAGGTTACGTAAAGAGCGGCAACTTAGTATCAGGTAATCCTAAGATGTTACGCGCATTATTAAAAATCTGCGACGTTCAGAACTTACCTGCAATCTTAAAATAATCGCAATTGAATATAAAAAGGGCGCCATTTGGCGCCCTTTGCTATTAATAGCCCCTGTTACAGTGATCTCTTATACAGAGGCAGTAAATAAGGCCTTTTGTTTTTAAAGACATCTTTTTCTTGGGCCAAGAACACTTCAGCTGTAGCTAAACTGTCCACTAATGCGTTATGTGCTTCATAGGCAGGAAAGCCTCTTCTTTCTCTGATTGCAGATAATCTTACATCCTCAACAGATGCGTCATGATGAAGCTGTCTTTCTATTGCCATAGTATCTAGTGAGATAAAAGGCAGAGGATCTTTTTTTCTAAGACCTAAAGTACTTTTTATAAAGTTAGTTTCAATGTACATGCAGTGCATTAAGACTAAACCACCTGAGATCTTATCTAAAAGTTCAATCATTGCAGTGACTGGTTCTTTACCTTGCTCTAGCTGTTCTGGAGTTATATGGTTGATTACAGCAGAATCCTTCTTGATAAACTTAGAGTTATTCACATAGTAATGGAATGAAGTCGTAAAATCGATAGCACCTTTTCTCAAACAGATACCTCCTATGGACAGAACATAGTCCTTATTAGGATCGATTCCTGTAGTTTCAAAGTCTATGGAGGTGAAATGGCACTCATCAATAAAGCTGTTGGCATTTGGTAGTTCTCTTTGATAAAAAGCCTTTAAATACTCGGGGCAATTTTTAGAGTTTGCAAACTTTAAACAGCGTCTTCTATGAATCTCAATCGGTGTAAATCTAGAAAACAAGCTCATTTTTATAGAACACCTCTGCCTGAAGCAAATCTAAAAGAAGCAGCCTTTTGATGCTTTGCAATAATTCTAAAGGCATCTCTTAAGTGATTTCTTTCAAACTGAGATAACTCATCTGGGTTTAAGTTATTAGAAAGTTTCTCGTGGTGTTCCAATGCTCTTAACTGATGTCTGAATCTTACATGGTTTAAGAAAGTATAAGCTTCTTTTAACTCCTGATAATCATCTTCTTTGATAAGCTCTTCTTTAACCGCAGCTTTCATTCTCTCGTAAGTGTCGGTACTGTCTGATTTTGCAGCAATACCATAAACACGAGCAATCTCGATGATAAGATTGATAGCTTGTTTTTTAATATTAAGATATGGTTTGTTGTCTCCATCTTTAGTTAGAACAAACTGTCTGAAAGTTCCTAATGGAGGAGCTACAGCTGTAGAGATGCTAATCAAGGTAGCTAAGAATCTGCTGTTATCATTAGCTTTTTCAATTAAGTGCTGTCTTAACTGTTTTACTAATGAAGTGTTACCGTACAGACATCTCATATCTAAGAATACAGAGCTGCATAAGATAGCATCCTCAGTGGTATTTAAAACCCAGTCACTGTAGTACTCTTTCCATTTATCTAAACTTGCAAGCCAGCGAGGGTTATTGGCCATGAAATGACCTTCACATAAGGTGTAACCACATTTATCAAGATTCTGATTTACGTAGTCAGCTAATTTAGCAAAGTATTCGTGCTCTTCTTCTGTAAGATCTCGTTTAGTGATAATGCAGTTATCCTGATCTGATAGGAATTGAACTTCAGAACGGGCCTGTGAGCCTGCTGCTACAAAGGCAAAGTCAACAGGAGCTGTTCCGAACTTTTCTTCAGCCATCTTTACAAAAGCTCTGCAGAATGTATCTGCAATATGGCTCATAACTTTCTGAATTGTATGAGGCTTAACATTAGTCTGTACAAGTGTCTGGAAGATTTCCTGTTTCTGACTAGATAACTCGATGATCCTCTCTTCTGAATGAGCTCTTGTAATTTCCTGACAGAGATAAACCGCCTGTAGCTGAGAATTCTGTAACAGACTTGTAGTTGATACAGTACCAAAGACCTTGCCGTCTTTTAGAACAGGCAGGTTTTTGATGTTGTACATTACCATGATCTCAAGAGCATCAAAGATGGTCTTATCAGAATCAATAGTCATGACATTAGAGGTCATAATGTTGGAGATGGGAGCATTGATATCCATACATTTTGCTACAGCCTTTAAGGTAATATCAGACTTAGTAACAATACCTAAAAGGTTATCTCCATCCATTACCATCGCAAGATCAGTATTATTCTTACCTAATTTAATTGCTGTATGGCAAATAGAGGTATCAGCAGTAACGATAGCCAAATCATGAGAACAAACTTTTTCAATACTCTTATTAGATGAACCTTTCTCGTCAGCTGTAACTTCATCAGCGTAGTTATGAGATGATGACAATCTAATCCACTCTTTAGCATTAAAGTATTCGCCAACTTCTTTATTCTTTTCAATCAAAAAATGCAGAACATTCTTTGGTAATACATAGAGCAGGGTATTTTCTAAGAAAACAACTTTATAGTCACTGTCGCCTTCTTTATCAATTTGGGTAAAACCAAAGGTGTCTCCGGCACTAAATTTAGCTCTAAGTGAGCCGTCTGACTTATTACGCTCTTCAACCACACCTGTACGGATCATAAACAGACCAATACCGGCTAGAGTTTCATTATTAAGCTCTTCACCTAGAGTATGGTAGGTGATCTGAATCTTGGTGGCGGTAGCATCTTTTTCAAGATCGTTTAATTGAGAAAAAGGGTAGGTATGTGAAATGAATTCGTATATGTTAGGAAGTAATGATTTATCCATGACTGACCTCATTATCCTGCGGTGTAAAATAAAACATCGCTTTTCATAAAGATGTAAATTGTTATGTTTTTTATAATATTTAAGTATATGAAAATTGTAATAAAGTTAATGAGACAGACTTTAAAATTTTGATAACAATCAAAAAAAAAGCTCCTCAATTTTTCATGAGGAGCCATTAAAAAACATTCAAAGATACTCTATTTACTAATCAATAAATGGATCTGAATCCCTTTGAGTGTCGATTGATTTTGTTGTAGCACTAGCTGTTCGCTGAGCAAAACCGCCAGCTCTATCTGCTTTCTCAAATGGCTTAGCATTATCGTCATTGCGTCCTGCAGGTACATTTGAGTAATCAACTGGTTCTACATTTGGCTCTGAGATACCTTCGATGCCTGATAAGGCAACGTCACGAAGACCGCCAGCCTTTGAAGAATGTTCTACAGAAATTGTATCTTCATTCTTTGATGATGGAACATTAGAGAAGTCTACGTTATAGTCTTCGCCCTGTCCCATCTCTTGTTCTGTATAAACTCTTTCTACAGGAGTGTAAGGTTTTACCTCAACAATCTTGCTCTTAGGAGCTACAGGCTTTGGTGGAGTGCTGATTCTTCTTGGCTTAGCTGGTGCAGTTGTCTGCTCTGCGTTAGCCTGAGTTTGAGCACTTTCTTTTGGCTGACGACGTGTACGTGGCTCTTTTACCTGACCTTCTTCAGTATTCTTTTTCTGACGAGTCTGTTTAGGAGCGCGCTGAGGCTTTGCGTTCTCACGCTCAGCTTCATTACGGGTATTACGTTCTGTTTTCTCAGCTCTTTCCTGTCTCTCTGGACGCTCAGTCTTAGCTGGACGAGGCTTGCGAGTAGGACGGTTCTTCTGACCTTCTGCACGAGGACCTCTAGTAGAGTTCTTTCTCTGACCCTGTCTGTTGTTCTTCTTTGTAGGCTCTTTCTTCTCATTTGCACCAAAGAGAGTACCAAAGAATGACTTTATTGAATCAATTAAAGAAGGCTCATTGTTCTTAGACTGTTTACGCTGAGGTTTTGTCTCTTTCTTAGGAGTAACCTTAGGAGTTGACATAGTTGAAGAGAGAATGTCTGCATTGATAGCAGGAGTATCGCTAGTATTCTGAGTGATACCCGCGTTCTCAACAACTTTCTTTAAGAAAGGATTCTCTAAGAAGTTTTCAGCCTTTTTACGGTTCTCTTTATCAAGATCGCGCAATACTTCTAAGCTATTGATGTTGCTTTCTTTGCTGGTTGGAGTCTGAATGCAACGGTTTACTGTATATTCCTGAGGCATATAAGTCTTCTCAGGAACGATAGTAATACGAGTCTTAGTTCTCTCTTCAATAGCAGCAAGTGCTGCACGCTTCTCATTTAGAATGAAGGTTGCAACTTCAACTGAAGCAATAGCAAATACGTCACCAGCGTTCTCTTTGTGTGCCTCCTCCTCGATCAATCTTAAGATTGATAAAGCAAGTGATGAGGTATCACGGCAAGTGCCTTGTCCGTTACACATTGGACATACGTGAGAGCTACTCTCCTCTAATGAAGGACGGAGTCTCTGTCTTGACATCTCTAACAGACCAAAACGTGATAATCTGCTGAACTGAATACGAGCTCTATCCTGACGAACAGCTTCACGCATTCTGTTTTCAATCTCACGCTGATTCTTTAATGGACTCATATCGATGAAGTCGATAACAACCAAGCCACCAACGTCACGTAATCTTAACTGACGAGCAATTTCTTCAGCAGCTTCGATATTAGTCTGAAGAGCAGTCTCTTCAATATCACCGCCACGAGTTGCCTTTGCTGAGTTAACATCGATAGAGGTTAAAGCTTCAGTAGGATCGATAACAATTGCACCTCCAGATGGAAGTCTTACTTCTCTCTTGTAGGCAGTATCGATTTGGCTTTCAATCTGGAATTTGCTGAATAAAGGAATATCACCATTGTAGAGGTGAACCTTTGAAGCAAACTCTGGACGAACTAACTCAATGTAGTGAAGGATCTGCTTGTAAGCATCAGTGCTGTCAACTAGGATTTCACCAATATCTGGACGTAAGTAATCACGAATTGCTCTTAGAGCAATATTTGACTCTTGGTGAATTAAGAAAGGAGCAGGACGAGTTGCAGCAGCCTGCTTAATCATGCCCCAAAGTTTAGTTAGAATTGATAAATCCCACTCTAGTTCTTCAGCACTTTTTCCAACACCTGCTGTACGAACGATAACGCCCATACCATCTGGTACAGTAAGACCTTTTAGAGCAGCCTTTAATTCAGTTCTATCCTCACCTTCAATACGGCGAGAAATACCGCCAGCACGAGGGTTATTTGGCATTAAAACTAAATAACTACCAGCTAAAGAAACAAAAGTTGTAAGAGCTGCACCCTTAAGACCACGCTCTTCTTTTTCGATCTGAACAATAACTTCCTGACCCTCTTTTAGAGCAGAACGTACTTGTGCATGATCGCTAAAGTTAGTGCCAGCAGGGTAATACTCTTTAGCAATTTCTTTTAATGGAAGAAAGCCGTGTCTTTCTACACCGTAGTCAACGAAAGCTGCTTCTAGACTTGGTTCGATACGAGTAATGGTACCTTTGTAGATGTTTGCTTTCTTATTTGCATGCTGTGGGGATTCAATGTCGAGATCATACAGCTTTTGACCGTCAACTAGAGCAACGCGAACCTCTTCAAGTTGGGTCGCATTAATAAGCATTCTCTTCACGAGAAAAATTCCTTTTTTAAGTTCTAACAGGCAATACAAGACTTGCGAGGGCTCTTAGCTTTTTTAGACAGAAACCGTCCAAGCCCCAGGTCTGAGAGAACAAGTTTTTATTACATTCTTAAACCAACGCGCCAATGCTTTCTTTAAAGAGGGGTTAATTTTAAGAACAACCGTAATCCTCAATCTTTATCCACTGCTTTTTACAGAATGCTACGCATTCACAGCAGTGACCGCAGGGCATCCCCTACAGATCTATGATTAACTAAAATCGAGTAGAAACCATGAACAAAGGGGTTACCGTACCCGACTGACAATATTATGCCATAAATCGGATTAATATTTAATGAGCGGAGCTTTGATGAGAGGAAATATTTTTATATTTTTGAACTGCATCATGAGTACAAAATCTCAAGGAAGATAGCTTATTTAAAATGATTTTTTCTAAAAATTACCTTTTAGCCGCAATTTTGATTAAAATACCGCGAGTAAAACAGCATAAACAAGGTTAAGGCAATGTCTGAAAAGCAAGTAGTATCCCACTCAGTTACATATAGAACCGCAGATGAAAATGATGATGGTCAGAGACTAGATAATTATTTGGCTCGCATCTTAAAAGGGGTGCCTCGCAGCATGCTGTACAGAATCTTGCGTCGCGGTGAGGTTAGAGTTAACAAAGGAAGAGTAACTCCTTCTTATAAGTTAAAGAAAGGAGATACCATTAGAATTCCTCCTGTAAAAGTGACCGAAGGCCCTGTTACTATTCCATCTTCAAATTTACATCTAGTGCAGGATTTAAAAAATCGCATTCTTTTTGAGAATGATGATTTATTGGTTGTAAATAAGCCTGCAGGCCTTGCGGCTCATGGTGGTAGTGGCATTGAATTTGGCTTAATTGAGGCACTACGAGCTCTAAAGCCTGAACAAAGATTTTTAGAATTAGCCCATCGTCTTGATAAAGAAACCTCTGGATGTCTGATTGTCGCTAAAAGAAGATCTGCTTTAAGAAATTTACATGAGCAGTTCAGACAGAGAATTGTTAAAAAAAGATATTTAACTTTAGTGCCGGGTAAATGGGACAGAAGAGTCCATTTAGTTGATGCTCCATTAGTTAGAAACGAATTAAGATCAGGAGAGAGAATGGTTGAGGTAAGCTTTAAGAACGGAGCTCCATCCTCAACAGGCTTTGACGTAGTTGAGTTTTTAAATGGTGCATCTTTAGTAGCTGCTATGCCTCATACAGGTCGTACCCACCAAATTAGAGTTCATACTGCCTATGTAAAGCATCCTGTAGGCGGGGATGAAAAGTACGGTGATAAGGAATTTAATGCCCATTTAAAAGAAATTGGTCTAAAGAGAATGTTCCTGCATGCTTTTAGAATTACTTTCTTAAATCCAGCTGATAACCATGTTCTAAAAGTTGAAGCTCCTCTGCCTGATGAACTTGAAGCAGCTGTAGAAGCTTTACGTATTAAGAAAGATGACAATAAGGACTAATAACGATGTCAGATAATTCTCGCTATGCTCATATTGAAGGAAGACGCGACATCGTTTTTGATGTTAATGCAAAGAGTATTCTTGGAAAGATTGATGCTGTTGTCTTTGATCTTGATGGAACCTTAACCGATAGCATAGGACAGATCTTAAGCTGTACTCATACAACTTTTGAATATCTTTCTCTTCCTCAGCCTGACGATAAAGCTATTATGAGTACTATCGGTCTTGAGTTAGGTGAAGCTTTAACAAGCTTACTGCCAGAGGATAAAAAGCACTTAGGACCTAGCGTTACAAAAGATTACCGAGAGATCTTCAAATCAAGACGTGATTTACAGTTAGATACTCTATTTTTAGGAATAGAGCCTCTTATGAAAAAGTTAAGAGAACTTGATATCAAGATAGGTTATGCCTCCGGTCGTTCTATGCAGGGCATAGAAAGGACTATGAATGCAACTTTCTTAGGAAAATATTGTGATGGCATCTGTGCTGGCTCTGAAGTGCCATCAAAACCTGATCCTACAATGATGCATATCTTATGTAAAAGACTGAAGGTTGAAGAATCAAGAGTCTTAGGTGTAGGTGACTCTGGTCTTGATATTAAGATGTATCAAAATGCCGGTTGTTTCTCTTTAGGTGTACAGACAGGTGTTTGGAGTGGTGATGCTCTTACGAAATTAAAACCAAACATTCTACTTAAGGGAGTTGGTGACTTAACAGCTTACTTCAATTAGCGTAAACTCCTACAAAAACAAAAAGGCAGATCTTTTAGATCTGCTTTTTTACATGTTATTCAACTAATTACATAAAATATCGTTAACAGCACCATGAGCGCTTATAAAGAAAGGAAGTCTGTTTACTGTTCTATCAGCAATTGCAAGAAGATTAACTTTGCAGTCTTTATTTACTTTTGCCATCTGAGCTTTTGTATAGTAAACACTGTCAATTGGAGCAAAATCGAAAATTAAAGCTCTGCTGTCTGTGGTATAGAACAGCTCCCCTCGATAGTTCTTTGAGACCATTTCAAGTGGAACTTGAGAGATCACAAGAGGAAAAGAAACTAACTCTGAGATAAGCTGACTTAAATTCTTATTATCAGCCAAAGTTGAGAACTGTTTGAAGGTAAGATAGATACCTGCATAGGTAGCATGCTTAGCATTATCGTCAAAGGTAATGTTAGAACTTGCGTTTTGTGAATAGTTCTCTGCAGTAATAACACCTAACATAGGTTCTGCGATGGTGCCAGACAAACCTTTTGATCCTGTATCAAAGATTGCGGCTGTTGCCTGGTACTTACCTTTTCTTGCAACATCATTTGCAATTATGTTTTTTAAGCTACTGTCGTAAACTTCTCCTTTACCTAAAATTACCTCATATAAAGCAAAGTGTTTTGTAGCAACTTTTTCAGTAAGAGTGTAAGCATTAGCAGCAAAACTAAAGCTTGCTCCTAAGAGTACAGAGGTAGTAATGCAGATTTTTAAGAGAGCCTTTGAAAACATAATGCACCCAAAATTCGATAAATACATAACACTAGTGTATACTTTTGTGTTCAATATACATAGTTTGTATCGAAACTTGTATCGCAAAATTTGAAAATAAAGGTCAGGAGATACGAATATATGACAGATTTGTCATTTACAGAAAATGTTAATTTTGACAAGCTAGCTTCTCAAGAGTCTAGTTACAGTACCAAAATTGATCCTGAGAACCTGAAAAGACTACAGGGCGCCTGTGTAAGAGTAAATGGTCCTGTTCAGGCAGACTTCAAATTCTATGTTGATATGCAGGGGTTAAGAACCATTGAAGGAACCATTAAGGCAAATGTAACTTTCATCTGCCAAAGATGCCAAAAAGAATTTGATAAAGATTTAGAAAGTTCTTTCCTCTCAACCTGTGATGAGCAGAAAGCTAAGAGCTTAAAGATTGATGAAAAGTTGGATATCGTTGAACTTAACGAGGATGGCTCCTTTAATCTTTTAAACTTTTTAGAAGATTGTCTGTTACTTGAAATACCATACATTACTTCTCATGATGAAGGTGATGAAAATTGTGTATCTCAGGATAGTGATTGGTCTTTTGGTAAAATTGAAAAAAGCGATGATGATAACCCATTTGCAAAGTTAGCATCACTAAAAGATCAATTAAAAGGAAATTAATAAGGTCAATTAATAGGATCTTATTAATTAGTTGATTGCATTACGGATTGCGGTATAGCTTGAACATGGCTATTAATGTTTTGAATGTTCAATTTTTGCTTGAAATGGTAAATCATTATCAGTATAATACCGCGATTAGTGCCACAGACTGTGGCTGCAGTTGGTTAATAAATAAAGTTAGCGGGGTTATTGATCTCCGCAAAAGTAGTAATATTTAGGAGACAAAAACATGGCTGTTCAGCAGACCCATAAGTCCCGTTCACGTCGTGACATGCGTCGTTCACACGATGCTTTATCAGCATTAGCATTATCAGTAGATAAGACTTCAGAAGAAGTTCATATTCGTCACAATGTTACCGAGGGCGGTTACTATCGTGGTGAGAAGTTAAATCTTACCCCAGCAAATCCTTTAATGTCTAAGAAAGAGTTCTTAGCATCAAAGAAATAATTTGTGAGAACAAATAATTCTTTTTAAGTATTTTATGGAGAAGGGCGTCGAGACTAAGTCTCGCTACGCCCTTTTTAAATTGTGCAGGATCAGAATTTAGTAACTGTAGCTTTAGATGGAACCGGTGGTGATAACGTTGATGCTAGAAGCGTTGCAAGTGCCGTTCGTTTCGCTTTAGTTTTGAATCCTAGCTTAAGAGTTTTGGTCTATGGTGGACAAAAACTTAAGCAAGCTTTGTCTCAAGAAAAAATCGATGCTAAGCGTTATGATTTTTTTTCAGCGCCAGAATGTATTCCTCAAGATGAAGACCCTCGCAAGGTTTTAGAAGGTTATTACAATTCTGCAATGCGTAAAGCTATTGAAGCTGTACGTGACAAGAAAGCTGATGTTGTTGTTTCTAGTGGCGGCACAGGTCCTTTGGTAGCCTTATCAAGACATATTCTGGGAACTGTAGAAAACATGAGACCTGCTTTATGCGCTAGAATTCCAGCTGGTCCTGAGAAGTATTCTTTGATGTTAGACTTAGGCGCTAATGCCCAAAGTAAGAGTAAAGATCTTCTGTCTTTTGCGCTATTAGGCAATGCTGCATATAAAGTTATGTATTCTGAGGAACATCCTCGAGTATGTGTGCTAAATGTAGGATCTGAGCGTAATAAAGGTAACCCTTTAGTAAAAGAGGGACGTGACCTTATAGAACAGGTAAAACGCATCAACTGTTGCGGTTTTGTTGAAGCAGACAAACTCTTTACAGATGAAGCAGATGTAATCGTAACTGATGGCTTTACCGGAAATGTTGCACTAAAGGCAGCTGAAGGTGTAGCTTCTGCATTCTTGAATGCATCTGGCATCAAAAAATTCTTTTCAAAGCTGGCAAGACCTGATTGGCTAGTTCCTTGGCAGTACAACGGTTCTCTACTATTAGGTGTAGATGGTTTAGTTGTTAAGAGCCATGCTAGTGCAGGTAAAGAAGCTGTAGCTGTGGCTCTGGCAGGTACAGTCAAACTTGCAAGGCTTAATCTTATTGATTCTATCAAGGAAGAGCTGAAAAAATCCGTCTAGTTCATGGAAATTTAGCCTCATCTTGTATAAAATAGACAAATTGTTTAATTGCATTATTTGGAGAATTCATTGTTTACCAGAATTCTTGGAACAGGCAGTTACTTGCCAGAACAGATACGTACCAACGCTGATTTAGAGCGTATGGTAGACACATCAAACGAGTGGATTTTAGAACGTACAGGTATTAGTGAGAGAAGAATCGCTGCTCCTGACGAAACTGCTGCATCTATGGGCGCAATCGCTGCTCGTAAAGCATTAGAAGCAGCTAATACAGATCCTAGCGAGATTGATTTAGTTATCTGTGCTACAACCTCATCACAGAATGCTTTCCCTTCAACAGCTTGTGAAATTTCTGGATTAATAGGAATTTCAGATTGTCCTGCTTTTGATCTTGCAGCAGCTTGTTCAGGCTTTAGCTATGGCTATGCCTTAGCTCATTCTATGATTATGTCAGGTCAGGCTAAGAAAGTTCTTGTTGTTGCTGCTGACTTAATGTCTAGAGCATGTGATCCAAATGACAGAACTACTATTGTTCTATTTGGTGACGGTGCAGCTGCTTGTGTATTAGGCCAATCAGAGACAGAAGGCACCATTGCTGTTCATATGTCAGCAGATGCTAAGTATGGTCCATTACTTTCTTTAGCATATCCAAAGCGTGGTGAAGACACATCAAACAGTTCATGGTTATACATGAAAGGTAATGATGTATTCAAACATGCAGTTACAGTTTTAGCATCTCTTGTGACCAAAACTTTAGAGAAAGGTAACATGAGTGCTGAAGATCTTGATTTCTTAGTACCTCATCAGGCTAACTTGAGAATTATTGCAGCTACTGCAAGAAAGTTAAAGATGGATATGTCTCAAGTTATCGTTACTCTAGATAAACAGGGTAATACCTCAGCTCCTTCTGTAGGCTTAGCTTTAGATGAAGGTATCCGTTCAGGCAGAATTAAGCGTGGCGATGTTCTGTTACTAGAGTCTTTTGGTGGTGGTTTTACCTGGGGCTCTGCTCTTATCCGCTACTAATCTTTTCAATCAAAAGCGCAGTGAAATCTACTGTGCTTTTTTTAGGAGATAAATATGAAAAAATATGCAGCTGTATTTCCTGGTCAGGGATCCCAGAGTGTAGGTATGTTTGCTGATTTCATGGACAATGAAATTGTTGCAAAAACTTATGCTGAGGCTAATGAAGCATTAGGCTATGATTTGAAGAACATCACTTTAAATGGCCCTGAGGCTGAGTTGAATAAGACTGAAGTAACTCAACCTGCTATTTTAACTGCATCTGTTGCAGCATTTAGAGTTTTAATGTCAAAGGCTGAAAAACCAGCAGCTTTAGCTGGTCACTCATTAGGCGAGTACAGTGCATTAGTTGCAACTGGTGCTATTGATTTTAAAGATGCTGTTAAGTTAGTGAGACTGCGTGGTCAAGCAATGCAGGAAGCTGTTCCTGCTGGCGTTGGCGCTATGGCTGCAATTTTAGGTTTAGAAGATCAAGTTATCATTGATACTTGCAAGAAAGTATCTGATGATAAATTCAAAGTTTGGGCAGCGAATTTCAATACTCCAGGTCAGGTTGTAATTTCAGGTAATAAAGAAGCTGTTGATAAGGCTTGTGCTGAATTTACAACTTTAGGTGCAAAAAGAGTTGTACCTTTAGCAGTATCTGCTCCATCTCACTGTCCTCTAATGCAGCCAGCTGCTGACAGATTAGAAGCAGCTTTAAAAGAGATCAATGTAAAAGATGCACAGATCCCTGTATATGCAAATGCATATGCAAAGCCTGTTGTAAAAGCATCTGACATCATCGATGCTCTAGTAAAACAGTTAACTCAGCCAGTACGTTGGGTTGAGACTGTACAGGCTTTAAAGGCAGATGGTGTTGAGGCTTTAGTTGAAGTTGGTCCTAATAAAGTTTTAAGCGGTCTTGCTCGTAGAATCGACAGATCTCTAGGTACAGCTAATGTATGCAACGAAGCTACTTTAGCAAAAGCATTAGAAGAATTAGCTTAAAGGTAAGAAGACATGTTTAATTTAGATTTTAAAGGCAAAGTTGTTTTCGTAACTGGTGCTAGCCGTGGTATCGGTAAAGCTATTGCTCAGAATTTTGAGCAGTTAGGTGCAACAGTATACGGTACAGCAACCTCTGAAAATGGTGCACAGGGTATTACTGAGTACTTAAATGGTCACGGTAAAGGTTTTGTAATGAACTCATTAGATAAGCAGTCTGTTGAAGATTGCTTCAATGCTGTTGTTGCAGAAGCTGGTACTTGCCCAGATGTTTTAATTAACAATGCTGGTATTACCAGAGATGGTCTTTTCATGAGAATGAAGGACAATGACTGGAATGATGTTTTACAGTGCAACTTATTCGCTTGCGTACAGTTATCTAAGTTATGTGTAACTCCTATGATGAAAAAGCGTGCAGGTAGAATTATCAACATCGCTTCAATCGTAGGCCAGGATGGTAATGCAGGTCAGTGTAACTATTCAGCAGCTAAGGCCGGTTTAATCGGTTTTAGCAAATCATTAGCTAAAGAAGTTGGTTCTCGTGGAATTACTGTAAACTGTATTGCTCCAGGTTTTGTTGCAACAGATATGACTGCTGCATTAAATGAAGAGCAGTTAAAGGCTTGGACAAACACCATTCCTTTAAAGAGAGCAGCAACAGCTGATGATATTGCAGCTTCAGCAGTTTTCTTAGCTTCAGATATGGCATCATACATCACTGGTTCTACTATTGATGTAAATGGCGGTTTACACTGCAACTAATTTTTGGTGACCATAATTGGGTATCAGTTATGGTCATATTTACTAAATTTTGTGCTAATAATGTGATCTGTCACTTTTTATTGTAAATATAAGCATAATTTACTACCAAAACTGAAAGAAAACATATATAATTAGCACAAGTTTGTTTGGGACCTAGCATTGGGCAGGCCCTTTTAATTTGAATAGGACAGTATCTGCATTTTGCAGTCTGATCAAGGAAAGAAATGAGCAACAGCAATATTGAAGAGCGCGTAAAGAAGATTATCGTAGACATGTTAGGCGTTAAGCCTGAAGATGTTGTACCTGAGGCATCTTTCGTAGATGATTTAGGCGCTGACTCACTGGACACTGTAGAGCTAGTTATGGCTTTAGAGGAAGAGTTTGGTACTGATATTCCTGATGAGGAAGCAGAGAAGATCAATACTGTTCAGGCTGCTATTGATTACATTACCAATCACAAGGAATAATAACTTTTAGTTATTATCCATCAATAGGGATGGGGATCCCATCTTCTGTTATTTATTAAATAGACTGGAGATGAATTTCATCTCCATTCTTTTTTCAAATACATTTACGGAGATCCAACGGTGCAATTACGTAGGGTTGTAGTTACCGGTATGGGCATGCTAAGCCCAGTAGGCGGTACACTTGAAGAATCATGGAAGAACCTATTAGCTGGTAAAAGCGGTATCGGCACTATAGATCACTTTGATACTTCAGATTTCACAGTTAAAATCGCTGGTCTTGTTAAAGATTTTAATGCTGAACAGTGGGGCATTGCTCGTAAAGATGAGCGTAAGATGGATTTATTCATCCAGTACGGCATCGCTGCAGGTATCATGGCTATCAATGATTCTGGTCTAGAAATCAATGATCAGAACCGCGATAGAATCGGAACCATGATTGGTTCTGGTATTGGTGGCTTGACCTTAATTGAGAAAAATATCAATGGTCTTGCTGCTCGTGGTCCACACGGTATCAGCCCATTCTTCGTACCATCAACCATTATTAACATGGTTTCAGGTCAGCTATCTATCATGAAAGGCCTTCGTGGTCCTAACTTATCAACTGTAACAGCTTGTGCTACTGGTACTCATGCTATTGGTTTATCAGCTCGCTTAGTTGCTTACGGTGATGCTGATGTAATGATTTGTGGTGGTGCTGAAAAGGCTTCTACACCTATGGGTATCGGCGGTTTCGCTGCTATGAAGGCTCTATCACATCGTAACGATGATCCTGAGCACGCATCTCGTCCTTGGGATAAGGATCGTGATGGATTCGTATTAGGCGACGGTTCAGGTGTATTAGTCCTTGAAGAGTACGAGCACGCAAAGGCACGTGGTGCTAAGATTTACGCTGAATTAGTTGGCTTTGGTATGTCAGGTGATGCTTATCATATGACTGCAACTCCTTCAGAAGGTGAAGGTGCAGCTCGTTCAATGGTACACGCATTGAAGGATGCTGGTGTAAAACCAGAGCAGGTTAATTATATCAACGCTCATGGTACTTCAACTTCAGTCGGTGACTTATCAGAGTTACGTGCTGTTAAGAGTATCTTTGGTGATGCACCTAAGAACTGCTGCATGAGCTCAACAAAGTCAATGACCGGTCACTTATTAGGTGCTGCTGGTGCTATTGAGGCTGTTATTACCGTTATGTCAATTAAGGATCAGATTTGTCCTCCTACTATCAATCTTCAGAATCCTGAGGATGAAGTTGGTGATTTTAATCTTGTTCCTGGCACAGCTCAGAAACATGATATTGAGTACGCTATGTCAAATAACTTCGGTTTCGGTGGCACAAACGGCTCATTGCTATTCAAGCGTGTTGATGATTAAACTTTAGTCTGTTATACCGCTTTTAATCCCGTCTTTATGACGGGATTATCATTTCAATCACTCCCTTTATCTGTTCTCCTCTTACGATCCCAAAATATCTGCTGTCATAAGAATTCTCTTTTGTTGATGCTACGATAAATTCATTGTTATCAAGATATCTATACATGCTATATTCAGGCATCTTGCGCTCTAACAAGTCATAAGTTGAAGGTCTAGTGTTTGAAAGTAACTTTCCATTAACCTCAATACCATCTTTGCTTATCTTTACAAGATCACCTTGCGCAGCAACAACTTTCTTTCCTATGGGAGCTGATTGAAAAGAGCAATTACCTGTTGTTGTGTATCGTCTTTCTACACTGACTTTGGCAAGCTCATCTTCAAGGCAAAACAAGATGTAATCTTCTTTTTGAGGATATTTGTCTACTCTTTTATATACACCATAGGGTATAGATGAAGAAATATTTATCCACAGATTGAGAATACTTGGTAACAAGGTGAATACGTATATAGACAGCACAGATATGAATAAGATTTTTAGTAATTTTGCTGTCTTATGTTTCTGGCGTTTTTTTAGGTTAGATTTGTAGTGTTTAATTCTCATATTACCTCCAGAATTCATTCTAAGGTAACAAAACTTACATGAGCTTAATTTACTGACAATAAGTGCAATTTACAGGAATAATTTTAAGAAAAGTGTAACAAATCGTGATTTTTAATTTTCTACTGCACATATTTCATTGCAGTAGATGTAATTAGATTTAGTCACCAGAGGATAGAGACTCGATAGCATCCTGAGTATCTTGTTTAATCTTAATAGCTTTCTCACCGATTACTTTAATGAGTTCTATGTAGATTAGATCAATGATAAAAAAGACACTTAATCTTGAGTCTGCATAGCCATGAGCCAGATCATAATCATGTACAGCATGTAAAACTGTAATATCAGTAAAGGTGTAAAGAGGTGAGGCTGTCTCTGCGGTAATCGCACAAATCATAGCGCCTTTTCTAGCACAGATTGATGCTGACTTTACCAGTTCACCTGTTTTACCAGAATTAGATATGTAGATTACCAAATCCTGGCTGTTGGTCATTACAGAGTGGGTCATGATTTCATGAGAATCAGTATAGCAACGAGCATCTACTCCGATACGGGCAAACTTTCTGGCTGCGTCTCGAGCCAAAAAGCCTGAACTTCCAATACCAAAGAAGAACACATGTCGAGCTGATACCATCTCTTTTGCAAGCTTGGTAACTGACTCATAACCAATCTCAACTGCGGTTTGAGACAAAAGAGTCTGGTTTAGCTGTAATAGTTTCTGTGCAGTAGTTTCACAACTTTCTTTCAAGTTGATAGCAGATCTTTTACCTTTGTTATCGCTATCTTGAGCTCCAAGATCCTGGGCAAGGGAAATCTTAAAATCTTTTAAAGTCTCAAAGCCAAACTTTCTTGCAAATCTGGTTACAGTAGCATGGCTGATGTCACAATCAGCAGAAATCTCTGAAATTGATGAGGAACACGCTTTAAGACCGTTAGATAAAAAGTAGTGAATGAGTTTGTTATCAGATTTGGATGCTTTAATCTGGGGGTTACTTAGTTTCTTTAGAATGCTCACGGTCTTGTCCTAACTTTTAGTATTTTCTTGTAAGGTTTAGTACATAATTTAAGTATTGAAAATTATTTTACTCTTCTATAGTTCAAAATGTAAATTTTTTTGAAAATATTTAAAAATAGAACAAAAAAATGTCGAATTTTCTCAAAAATTTTCTTTTTACGTCACATTTTGATACATGATATGACAATATTTTTCTTATTTGTAAAATAAAGAATGCATGACTTTATTAAAACGGCATTTATAAGTACAATGAGGCAACTTTATGAGGAATAAAAAGTGAATCCAATCTTTATTGTTTTGCCAATTTTAACCATCCTTACTTATTCATTAGGTCTTACTTTAAAGTCTGACGACTTTAAAATGTTATTAAAAAAGCCTCTGCCAATGGCGGTAGGTCTTACAGGACAGTTAGTAGTTCTTCCTGTAATTGCAATTGTAATTGCATATTTTATGCAGCTAGACACTGTTTTCTTTATAGGTTTAGTCTTAATTGCCTGTTGTCCAGGCGGTTCATCATCAAATATCTTTTCTTATATTGCTAAAGGTGATGTTGCTTTATCTGTATCCATGACAGCTGTAAGCTCAATTGTTACATTAGTAACCCTGCCTATTATCATGTCTGTATGTGTATCTATCCTTAACACAAGTGGGGTAGAGTCCGAATTTGGAACTGTGCAGTTGCCTGTGGGTAAGCTTTTGGTTCAAAACGTAGTCTTGATGTTAATTCCTATTATCTTAGGCGTACTTACACAACTCTATTTTAAGAATACAGCTCATAAGATTTCTAAAGTTCTTTCAAAGTTTGCTTTTCCTTGTTTAATTCTTTTAGCCTCAATCTTCTTTATCAAGCACTATCAGAACATTGCAAATCATTTAGATAAATTAGGTTTAAGCGTGCTGTTGTTAGTTGTTTTTGCTGTGATTGCCGCATCTTTACTTTCAAGACTATGTCATCAATCATCAAAGACAAGACGCACTATTGTCATTGAAGTTGCAATGCAAAATGCAGCTCAGGCCATAGCAATTGCTTCAAGCCCATTCGTCTTTAACTCAGAGATAATGACTATTCCGCCAATCCTGTATGCTTTAGTCATGAATTTAATGTTACTAGTTTATGTTGGAGCAATCTTGCATAAGGAAAATAATTCATCATTAATGACCGCTAAATCTGAGTAGCATGGTATAAAAGTCTTACTACACACGTCTTAAAGCACAGCAGAGAATTATCAGCTGTGCTTTTTAAACTACTTAACCCAAAAATCCTTACTGTAAAGAACTTCTTAAAAAATAAATTCTAGGCCATTTTGTACCTACCTTTATCAATGACATTAAACAAGTCTTTGAGGCTATTAAGATAAGAGGTTTTGAGTTTTCAATTAAGAACATTCTAAAGCATCCTTTTTACTTATAAGATTAAGTTTCTCTCCATTAGTCTTTATGTCACTGCGCTCTTCAGAAGATCTTGGAATTGCCTGTGAGTTAAAAGGCATAGGACAGAACAAGCACTGCAATATGAAAAATCAGTGTCTGCACCGTCGTGATTATTCACTTATAGCTCTGGCTGTAATTGTATGCGCTACAAGTTTGTATCTTGAGTATGTATGTGGTGATTCATTTATTAACAAGGCAGGACATCCATGATTGAATTAAAACATGTAAGTTATGCTTATGCTGATGAAACAACGAACAATTTAAAAGACATTTCACTTACAGCTTATGATGGCGAAATTACCTTATGTACCGGAGTGTCAGGCTGTGGCAAGTCAACTTTATTAAGAGTAATAAACAGCCTTTGTCCTAACTACTATGGGGGCTCATTAGAAGGTGAAATTTTAATTGATGAAATTAACGTTGTAGGAGAGGAGTTAGCTTATGTAAGATCTCTTGTCGGCACTTTATTTCAGGATCCTGAAAGGCAGTTTTTTGCTTTAAATGTTGAAGATGAAATTGCTTTCGCACTTGAATGGAAAGGTCTTAATAAAGCAGAAATAATACAAAGAGTTAATGACGTAATCGAGATGTTCTCTCTTGGTGAGATTAGAAATCAGGCCATCGATTCTTTATCTGAAGGACAAAAGCAAAAGGTAGGATTAGCTACAGTAGTTGCAATGCAGATAAAAAACATCATTTTAGATGAACCTACAGCCAATCTTGATCCTGAGTCAACTGAGGAGTTAGCTAAAATTCTTCAAAGACTGAAAAAAGAGAACTACTGCATTATGGTAGTAGAGCATCGCCTTTATTACTTAAAAGATTATGCCGACAAGGTATATATCCTAGAGCAGGGCAGTGTCGTTGAAGAGGGGGGCTTTAATGTTATCTCAAACGAAGTTATTAAAAAGTATGGATTAAGAAAGACCTCGGTTACAGACAGACGGCAAAGCTTAAATAGACTTCAGACAACTGATGATTGCATTGCCTATTGTAAAAATCTTTCATTTAAGTACAAAAATGGCAAAGAGATTTTTCATGGTCTGAATCTGTCTTTCCCTCCTGGTTTTCATGTGCTATTAGGTCGTAACGGTATTGGAAAAACTACCTTATCAAGACTTGTCTTTGGACTTGAAAAGTCATCATCTGGCAAGGTTATTTTTAAAGATGACAAGGTAAAACATCCTTGAAGTTATGGCTCAATTGTGCTGCAGAATACAGATTACCAGTTAAACATGAGTTCTGTTCACAATGAGCTTAAATCATGTTTTGAACTGTCTAGTCAAAAATACAGTAAAGAACGCATAAAAGAGCTCTTAAAAGAGCTTTCTTTAGAAAACTTTGAATATCGCCATCCTCAATCTTTATCAGGCGGTCAAAAGCAGCGCTTAGTCATAGGTTGTGCTTTGTGCAAAAATCCTAAGATCCTTATTCTCGATGAACCTACCTCAGGTCTTGATGGACTGAATATGCGCAAAATCAAGCAGATCCTGCTTGATTATTCTAAAAAAGGGCACTGTGTAGTGGTGATTACTAATGATCTTGAGTTAATAGATGAAGACTACATCGATGCTATCGAAATTAAGAATCAGAAATAAAACAATAAGTGAGATAAATCATGAATGAATTAAAAACAAAAATTGAGGAGATTGTATCCTCAGGCAAATGCATGGGACTTATGATGCTAAAGAACACTTTAAAGACAAGTGAACTTGAAGTATTACAAAATCTTGATGAAAAGGAGACCTTGATTTTAGGTAATGCTTCTTTTGATAAAGTTTGGGAGTTTTTAACCACCTTTAAAAAGTTAACTTTATTTTTAGAAAAAGCAGGCAATATCTTTGAAATCGATACAAGGATAGGTCCTGGTAAAGAGGGAATGGGCTATTTCAATCTCTTTGAAAAAGGTTGTCTAAATGGTCATTTAGTCAAAGACTCTGTCTCACACATAGCTTTTTTAAAGCTTCCTTTTATGCTTCTTACCTCCTACCAGGTAGTCTTCTTAGGAAAAGATGGTAATTCAATCTTTTCACTGTATTTAGGTCGCGAAAACCATCAGCATGATGAAAGTGAAATAGAGCAATTCATGTCTTTTATCTTGAACAACAAAGATTAAAAGCTCCTGTTTAAAAGTCTATTCACATTAAATTAGAAAAGAAAAAAAATGAATACCCAAAAAAGGCTGTTGGCTTTGACAGTAAGATTGTAGATAGAGAGCTTAATGTCTATGTGCCTGTAAGTTTTAAACTCACATCTTTGTAGTTTTAATATTTGGACTAAACACGTTTACTTAACTTAAATCCTCTGTTTAGTGGATGTATGTAGTAAGCCAGTTTACATAGGTATTCTTATATTTCCCAAAACTCATTCCTTTAAATAATATCTATGAATAATAGAGTTTAATCCTCTTTAATTTGGTAGAATTAAGCCAAGATTTTTTGAGGATGGTATGGCAGAAGATATTAACAAAAAGGGAATGCACAATGGCTTTGAAACTTTAGTCAAAGCTATTGAAGAGCTTGCAGGTAATAAGGTTGATCTTTCTTCTTTAAGCAAGAAAGATGATGTAGCAACATTGCGAGCAATGGACGCAAAAAGGGCAAGTATAGAACTCGCTAAAGAACGTCTTGAAAATCACAAATCTTTTGTAAATAGCATCTACGAAAGCAAAAAGGTATTACCTGACAATAATTTTGAAAAAGCTATACAAGATGAGATGAACAAAGATGCTATCGCAGCTGCCAAGTCTTTTTGTTATATGGCTTTTTTATCAGGACAATTTTCAGCAGCCCCTCCTTTATTTTTATTGCAGGGACCGGCTGGAACCGGTAAAACCTATATTTGTAATTGCATTGCAAACGAAGTCTTAAATAAAAAATTCAAAGATGTTGAAATCTGTGATTACGGTCAAATCAAGAAAGCTAGAGTTCCAAGTCAGGCTGATACAAGCTATGACATTGAAGCTAAGAATAAATCATGGCAGCGTTTTATTTCAGTTGATCTTTTAATCCTAGATGGTCTTTGCAAGAACAATGAGGCTTTAACAGCTTATGACAGACAGGTTTTACCTGAGCTTTTAAGAGTAAGAAGATCAAATAACCTGCCTATGGTAATTACTACTCCACTGCATCCTACTATGATGCACAATCATTTAGGTGATGAGTGTTTTGAGTCTTTAAAGGATTATTCTGTACTAACTGCAGCTTTATTTGGTACAAGCAGAAGACAACCTATTCTCTTTGGTGGAGCAAGATTAAATTGAGTACCATTATCTGTTTTGACTTTGGAACCTCACATATAGGCGTAGCTACAGGAAACACTGTTACTAAAACCTGCACTCCTCAAAAAGCAATTGTTGCTAAAGATGGTATCCCTAATGAGACCCAGCTAAAAAAACTAGTTTCTGACTGGCGTCCATCTCTGTTTGTGGTAGGACTTCCCTTGAATATGGATGGTACTGAGCAGTTGATGACCAAAAGAGCTAGAAAATTTGGAAATAGACTGTCTCAGAACTTTAAAATTCAGGTTTCTTTTGTGGATGAAAGATTGACCTCAGCTCAGGCAAAAGAAGAGATCTTCTTAAAAGGTGGTTTTAAAGCTTTAGCTAAAGATAAAGGTGCCATTGATTGTTTGTCAGCTGTAGCTATTCTTGAGCAGTATTTTTCAGAAAATGAGTAAACTTAATAAAAAAGAACAAGTAGTTTTGTCTTTATCTAATATCAAGACTGAACTTGATAAATTAGGACTGTGGTCAAATGGAATGAACCGACCTGATGACAGTGCCTTTAATACCAACACTCCTTTTTTCATGGATACCATGGAATTTCATCAATGGTTAGAATTTGTGCTGTTCCCAAGAATGATGGAAATTGTAAATTCAGATAATCCGCTACCTCAAAAAGTGCTCATTCACACATATGCCCAAGAAATATATAGAGGTAGGTGGCAAGAATATAAAGATCTTATAAAAACCTTGATAGAGTTTGATAAGATTTTTGAACTGTAAGGCACATAAAATGCTTATTACAGCCAATAAATACTAATTTACGGAATTTTGACACGTGGCAGTTCTAGATAAGATAAAGGTTCCTGCTGCTATTACCAATTTTATTGGAGCAGCAAAGCGTAACGAGAAAGTAGCAAAAGGTCTTGCTATAGGCAATACCGCCTATAAGAAGATCTCTATGTTCAAGATAGGTACTCCTATCCTGGTGCTAGCTTGTCTGTCCATGATCACTTTGCCAATGCCTCCATTTCTTTTGGATATGCTGTTCTCTTTGAACATCGCTTTATCCATGATTGTATTATTGGTTGCAATTTATTCACAAAAACCATTAGACTTTGGCTCTTTTCCTTCAGTTCTACTGTTAACCACTATTTTAAGATTGTCCTTAAATGTAGCTTCAACTCGTGTGATCCTGTTGCATGGACAGGATGGTACCTCAGCTGCAGGTAAAGTTATTGAAGCTTTCGGTAATGTGGTTATGGGGGGTAACTACACAGTAGGTATCATCGTATTTGCTATCTTGATCATCATTAACTTCCAGGTTGTAACCAAAGGTGCAGGTCGTATCGCTGAAGTATCTGCAAGATTTACCTTGGATGCTATGCCTGGCAAGCAGATGTCTATTGATGCTGACTTGAATGCTGGTATTATCGATCAGGATACAGCAAGACAAAGACGTATAGATGTTACAAGAGAAGCTGACTTCTATGGTTCCATGGACGGTGCTTCAAAATTCGTAAAAGGTGATGCTGTTGCAGGTCTTTTGATTATGTTAATCAACCTTGTAGGCGGTATTATCATCGGTACTTTCAATCACGGTCTATCTGTAGGAGAAGCAGCCTCAATCTTTGCTATCCTAACCATCGGTGATGGTCTAGTAGCACAGATCCCTTCCCTACTCTTATCTGTAGCATCAGCTATTATTGTGACCCGTCAGAGTAGCTCTAAACAGGAAATGGGACAGCAGGTTGTTACCGATCTGTTCTCAAAACCTAAGACTATGTATATCGTAGCATCTGTTTTAGCAGTGATGGGGGTAGTACCTGGTATGCCTCATGTAGCTTTCCTAATGTTAGCTTCAATTTGCGCCATTATCGGTGTAATTATTAAGAAACATAAAGAAGCATTAGAACTTAAGGCTAAAACAGAAGTACAAAAGGGTGGTGCTAAAGCTGGTGCTCCTAATGCTGAGCAAAAAGAACTGTCATGGGATGATGTATCTGAAGTTGATGTTATCGGCCTTGAAGTAGGTTACAGACTTATTCCTATGGTGGATAAAAATCAAAATGGTGAACTTTTAAATCGTGTAAAAGGTGTAAGAAAGAAGTTATCTCAGGATTTAGGCTTTTTAATTCCACCTGTACATATCAGAGATAATCTTGATTTAGGACCAAACTTCTACAGAATTACCATCATGGGCGTAACCTTCGGTGAAGCTGAAATTCAGCCAGAGCGCGACATGGCAATTAATCCAGGTCAGGTATTCGGTGACATTCCTGGTCTTAAGGCAAAAGATCCTGCCTTTGGTCTTGATGCAGTTTGGATCAGCAAAAACGATAATGACAAGGCTTTAGGTTTAGGTTATACCGTTGTTGATTGTTCAACTGTAATTGCAACTCATTTATCTCAGATTTTAGTAAATAACTGTGCTTCTTTGTTAGGCCAAGAAGAAGTTCAAAATATTCTCGATATTGTGGCAAAGTCTCAGCCAAAACTTGTAAATGGTTTGGTTCCATCAGTTATCAATTTAGGCCTTTTAACTCATATTCTGCAGAACCTTCTGAACGAAGGTGTGCCTATTCGTGATATGAGAACTGTACTTGAAACCTTAGTTGAGTACGGTCCTAAGAGTCAGGATCCTGAGGTGTTAACCGCAGCTTGTCGCATCGGTTTACGCCGTCTGATTATTCAGGATATAGTAGGCTCAGAAAATACTATTCCTGTAATTACCTTAGCTCCAGATTTAGAGAAAGTTCTACATAAGTCCTTAGAAACAGGTGGCGCCGAAGGTATTGGTATTGAGCCTGGTATGGCTGACAGATTACAGCGCTCACTTATGGATGCTACCTCAAATCAGGAAATGGAAGGCGAGCCTGCTATCTTATTGACATCAGGTATCCTAAGATCAACCTTATCAAGATTTGTTAAGAATACAATTCCAGGATTGAGAGTACTTTCTTATCAGGAGGTACCTGATGACAAACAGATTAAGATTGTCAGTGTGGTTGGAAATCAGAATAATCAGCAGAATCTTGGTATGCGCTAGAAAAATCGTGAAGATTGAAATTTTTTTATCTAAAATAGCACAATCTACTTAACAATATTGAATTTATTATACGTTTAGTCATTGACTTAAATCGCACTTTTACAGAAAATTGTACAGATTTTCAGAAGTGTCACTAAATTATAAAAAGAACGAGTTCTAAATGAAATTAAAACGCTTTGTTGCTGCAGATATGCGCTCAGCTCTTGCAAAAATAAAAGAAGAGCTAGGTGCAGAGGCTGTTATTATGTCTAACAAGCGTGTTGCAAATGGTGTTGAAATCATTGCTGGCGTTGAAACTAAGACTGTAAGTGTAGAAGAGCTGTCTACTACAGCAGATAACGACAGTATCACCAGTAAAGTCCTCAAAGAGGATTCTCCTCTATCTAGAATAATCAAAGATGATGAAGTTACTTTAACCTCATCTAAAATAGTAGCTAAAGCACAACCTTCAAAAGAAGCTTCTGCCAACAAAAATATCGTTGGCGGTTCAAAAGCTGAAGGCTTTGCCAGAAGCCTGTTAGAGATCTTAGAGCGTCAAAAGCAAGAGCAGAATAAGGCTCAAGAAGCTAAAAATGTTCCAAATACCTCTTATACAAATAAAGTTCCACCTGCACCTCTTTCAGAGCAATCAGGTCTAAAAGATCTTTTTGTTAAAGAAAAAGACAGAGATTTAGCTAAAAAGGTAGAAACAACACACGGAATTTCATCTTACGAATCTAAAGAGTCTCTAAATGAGAAAAATGAGCTCTCTAAGATGCGTCAGGAAGTAGATTCTATTCGTCGTCTCTTGCAATTTGAGCTTGCAGGCCTCATGTCAGATAGTAAGAAAAGGGAAGAGCCTGTAAGAGCCATGATTTACGAACTGCTATTAAGTTCAGGTTTTGAAAAACACCTTTCACAAGAACTATCTGAAAATATTGATGCTGATGCTTCATTTAATTTTGCTTGGAGACAGTTAGCCTCTATTGTTGAGAAGAGACTTACTGTAGGACAGGATGAAATTGTCAATGAAGGCGGAGTAGTGACACTTATAGGTCCAGCAGGTGTCGGTAAAACAACAACTCTGGCGAAATTAGCTGCTAGATTTGTAATGAGATATGGACCTGACAGAGTTGCTTTAATTACAGCTGACCATTATAGAATTGGTGCTGTAGAGCAGGTAAAGACTTACGGAAGGATCATGGGATGTTCAACTTTTGCGATAAAATCGCTAGATGAGCTCCCTGAGATGTTATATACACTAAGAGATAAAAGTTTAGTTCTAGTTGATACTGTGGGTGTCGGTCTACATGATGAAAGATTTGGCACACAAATTGCACAGTTAAAACAGCAGTCAAAGTTAAAACTCAAGCACTATTTAGTATTGCCTGCAACTGCTCAACGCAGGGTACTAGAACAGGCTTATGAGCACTTTAACTCAATAGGCCTTAAAGGATTGATCTTGACTAAGGTAGATGAAAGTGAATCTTTAGCAGATGCTTTATCTTTATGCATAAAGCAAAATTTGACACTTTCATATATTACAGATGGACAAAGAGTTCCAGAGGATCTGTCTGTTCCAGTTTCAAGAACTTTAGCTGTCAAGGCTTTAAGTGCTGTTGAAAATGACGTTGCAAAGATAGCTTTAGATAAAGAAGCCTAACAGATTTTATTATAAGAAGGATAAAAAATGGCAGAACTAGCAAACGGCAGACGCAAAGTAAAAGTAATCACTGTAACCGGTGGTAAAGGTGGTGTGGGCAAGTCCAGTGTTTCACTGAATCTTGCTGTAGCATTATGCCAAATGGGCAAAAAAGTTATGCTGTTTGATGCTGACTTAGGACTTGCTAACATCGATGTTATGTTAGGTCTTAAAGTAGATAAGAACTTAGGTCATGTGTTAAACGGTGAGTGTGAACTGCAAGATATCCTGCAGACTGGACCTCATGGCTTGAGAATTGTTCCTGCTTCGTCAGGTTTAAAGCAAATGGTTGAATTAACTGTAGAGCAGCATGCAGGTTTAATCAGAGCTTTCTCAACCTTAAAAGAAGATATTGATTATTTCATTGTTGATACCGCAGCTGGCATCTCTGACATGGTTCTATCCTTCTGCCGTGCAGCTCAAGATGTTCTGATGGTTGTATGCAACGAGCCAACTTCTGTAGCGGATGCTTATGCTCAGATGAAAGTTTTATCCCGTGATTATGGTGTCAAGAAATTCAAGATTATTGGTAATCAGTTACATTCATTAGATGAGGGTAAGCTGATGTACCAGAAACTTGTTACCGTAACCGAGCGCTTTATTGATGCAACACTAGAGTTAGTAGCTTGTATTCCTGTAGATATGAATATGAGAAAAGCTATTCGTCAGCGTTCATGTGTAGTTGAGGTGTTCCCAACTTCACCTGCTGCAAGAGCATTTAGAACTCTAGCAAATAGAATTACTACTTGGCCAATTCCAGAAGTAGCTGGCGGTCATTTGGAATTTTTTGTTGAAAATTTGATCAAAAACAATAAGTAATAAGAACAAAAACGCTTATTATAAAAGAAGATAGCGTTTACAAAAGAAAGAATAGTATATGGCAGGTATGTTAAACGGAGCAAAAGCTTATCAGGCTCAACAGCGTCTGGATATGAACAGACTTGTAGAGTCTTATGCGCCATTGGTAAAAAGAATTGCTCTTCATTTGAAGGCAAGACTACCTGCATGCGTTGAAGTTGATGATCTGATCCAATCTGGCATGATTGGACTTATGGATGCGGCTTCACATTATGAGGATGGGCATGGAGCTGTGTTTGAAACATATGCTTCCATCAGAATTCGTGGCGCTATGATTGATGAGTTACGTCAGTCAGATTGGGCACCTCGTTCAGTCCATCAGAATACAAGAAGCATTTCAGATGCAATCTCAAGACTGTCTAACAAATTAGGTAGAGAGCCTAGAGATTTTGAAATTGCAAACGAACTTGGAGTTGATATCGATAAATATCATCAGATGCTTAATGATTCTTCATCAAGTCAGATGATTGGTATTGAAGATCTTGGCGTAAGTGCCGATGTTATTGCAGAGGGTGGTGATAACACCAAAGATAAATTATTTGATACTCTTGCAACATCAAAGTTTAAGGTATCGCTTGTAGAAGCTATTAAAAAGCTTCCAGAGCGAGAACAACAGGTTCTTTCTTTGTATTATGATGAAGAATTGAACTTAAAAGAAATAGGTAAAGTTCTTGATTTGAGTGAGTCAAGAATTAGTCAGCTAATTTCCCAGTCTATGGCAAGATTGAGATCTCTGCTCAAAGATTGGTGTTCTAAGTAGTGACAGTTAACATTTTTTTTTGAATTAGGTGGTAATTTAAAATTAAACTGCCTATAAGTATAAAGATAGACGGATCAACATGACCCTCAATCTGTGTAAAGGAGAAAATCTTGGACAAGAATATCAAGATTCTGATTGTTGATGACTTCTCAACAATGAGACGTATTATTAAAAATCTACTTCGTGATCTAGGATTTAACAATACTCATGAAGCTGACGATGGCGCTACTGCTCTACCAATGTTAGAGTCAGGAGATTTTGATTTTGTTGTAACCGATTGGAATATGCCTATTATGCAGGGAATTGACCTTCTTAAGGCTATCCGTAAGAGTCCTAAATTAAAGGCTCTACCAGTTCTCATGGTTACTGCTGAAGCAAAGCGCGAGCAGATCATTGAAGCAGCTAAGGCTGGTGTTAATGGTTATATTGTTAAACCATTTACCGCTGCCACCTTGAAAGCTAAGTTAGATAAGATCTTTGAGCGTTTTGAATAAGGTTGATGTAATGGCTGACGAGGTAGCGAAAGAACTGACTGTCGAAGATTTAGACGATATCAAGGCTCTAGTAGAAGCAGGAATGCAAGAAGAAGCCCAGTCTAAGTTGTTGGCTCTTTCAAGAGTATTTTCAACTCCTAAAGAGGATGAAATCTTTGCTGAAGTAGGTACTCTTACACGTGATCTTCATAATGCAATTAAATCTTTTGCCGAAGATGAAAGATTAAGAGTAATTGCAAATGTTGATATGCCAAGAGCTTCCGAAAGACTGTCATCTATTATCAAAATGACAGATTCTGCAGCATCAAGAACCTTAGATGCTGTTGATGCGTGCGAACCTATGGTGAAGAGTCTACAGACTGCAGTAGAAAAATTACTGCCTGCATGGAGCTCATTGATGCACGGTCGCATTGATAGAGATAATTTTGTGACCTTGTGCAGAAATGTTGATGGACTCATTCATGATACTAAAACAAATGCCGAAAAGGTATGTGAACAGTTAAATGCAATTCTGATGGCTCAAGATTATCAGGATCTAACAGGACAGATGATTCAGAAAGTCATTGCCCTGGTAGGTGAGGTGGAAGATAAGTTGCTTAAGTTCTTGATGAACTTTTCTGATGAAGACAGATTGTCACTGCTAGATGATGCAACTTCAGGTATTAACCCTCAAGGTCCTGCATTGGAGAGCGTAAAAGAACAATCAGACAATGTAGCTACAAGTCAGGACGATGTTGATGACCTGTTAGCAAGTTTAGGATTCTAATAATAACGGAGACTGAAAATGGATGACGAGATTCTACAAGACTTTATAGTAGAAGCTGGTGAGATTATTGAAAATCTTAATGAACAGCTAGTCCAGATTGAGAAGACCCCTGACGATAAGGATCTTTTGAATGCTATCTTCAGAGGATTCCATACTGTTAAGGGAGGCGCAGGTTTCTTACAGCTAAGCAGTCTCGTTGAAGTTTGTCATGCTGCTGAAAGCTTATTTGATGAATTAAGAAACGGCAGAATCAGCATGTCTCCAGATTTAATGGACGCAGTGCTTCAGGCTTATGATGAAATAACCACCATGTTTGATGCTGTTAAGAATGGTGATACTCCAGAAGATGCGCCAGCTGATCTGATTGATAGATTACATGCACTAGCAGCCGGTAAGACCGTTGCAGCTCCTGCAGCAGCACCTGCTCCAGAACCAGCACCTGCTCCAGAACCAGAGCCTGTAAAAGAAGAACCAAAAGCAGGACCTGCTAAGGAAGAAGCTTCAGGTGATTCTTCAATTGATGATATTACAGAAGAAGAGTTCGAAGCTTTGCTTGATCAGTTACATGGTAAAGGTCATGCTCCTGGTGCTGACGATGATGCTGCACGTGATGCAACTGATGCAGACTTCGACAAGATGATTGCTAATGCTCATGAGGAAGTTGAAAAGGCTCATGAGGCAGAGAATAAAGATGATAAATCAGAGTTAAAGGTAGCATCAGGCGAAGATTACAATAAGGCAAATGAAGCTGCTAAAGCTGCCGCTGAAGCTCCAAAGACTGCTGCACCTGCTCCTTCATCAGATTTAAAGAAAACTGCTGCTAAGGCAAATGAAGGAAAGTCAGCTATTGAAGCTGATACTACTGTTCGTGTTGATACTAAGATCTTAGATGACATCATGAACTTAGTAGGTGAGTTAGTTCTAGTCAGAAACCGTCTTGTTAATATGGCATCACGTCGTTCTGATCAGGAAATGTCAAAAGCTATTTCTAACCTTGATGTTGTAACTGGTGACTTACAGAATTCTGTAATGAAGACCAGAATGCAACCTGTTAAGAAAGTATTCGGTAGATTCCCTCGTGTGGTTCGTGACCTTGCAAGAAAACTTGGCAAGAAGATCGAATTGCGTATGGAAGGTGAGGATACTGAGCTAGATAAGAACCTAGTTGATGCCCTAGCAGATCCTATGATCCATATGGTTCGTAACTGCTGTGACCATGGTATTGAGTCTCCTGCAGATCGTATTAAGGCAGGCAAACCAGATACTGGTGTAGTTTTACTGTCAGCATTTCAGCAAGGTGATCACATCTTGTTGAAGATTTCTGATGACGGTCAGGGTATGGATCCTGATCAGTTAAGAGCTGTAGCTGTTAAGAAAGGTCTTATGGACGAGAGCGCAGCTGACAGATTATCTGATGCAGATGCTTTAAACTTAATCTTTGCTCCTGGTTTTTCAACCAACAAGGTTGTAACTGATATTTCAGGTCGTGGCGTGGGTATGGATGTGGTTAAGACCAACATCTCTAAGTTAAATGGTATTGTGCATGTTGTATCAACATACGGTAAGGGCACAACTATTGAGATTAAGGTTCCATTAACATTAGCAATTCTACCTACATTGATGATTTCTGTATCTCACAGAACTTTCGCTCTGCCATTGACTTCAGTATCTGAAATCTTCTACTTAGAGCTAGATTCAATGAGAAACGTTGATGGTTTAAATACTATCGTAATTCGTGATAAAGCAATTCCTTTATTCTTCTTGAAACAGTGGTTTGAGAATGTATCAATCCAGGAATATATGAAGCATAAAGCTCATATTGTTTTAGTTCAGGTATCAGCAGCACAGCTAGTTGGTTTCGTTGTTGATGAGCTTCTAGGTCAGGAAGAAGTTGTGATTAAACCATTAGATGACGTTCTCCGTCATACTCCGGGTATGGCAGGTGCTACCGTAACATCAGATGGTGGTATTGCTTTAATTCTTGATATTCCTGGTTTAATGAGAGCTTATGCTCATAAGAATGCTGAGAGAGTACAGCCATTACCAGAGCTAAAAGAAGAAAAATAAATTAAATTATAATTATAAGAATTATTAAGGAACTATCTATATGGCCACCAAGGTTTTGATTGTGGACGATTCGACCTTCTTTAGGAAGCGTCTGAAAGAGATTGTTGAGTCAGATCCTACAATGCAGGTTGTAGGAGAAGCTAAAGATGGAAAAGAAGGTGTTGATTTAACACAGAAACTTCATCCTGATGTAATTACTATGGATGTTGAAATGCCTGTGATGGATGGTATTACTGCTGTTAAAGAGATCATGTCAAAGTGTCCAACACCTATTTTGATGTTCTCATCTTTGACATTCGAAGGCGCAAATTCAACTTTTAAAGCACTAGAAGCTGGTGCTATTGATTTTATGCCTAAGAACTTCGATGACATAGCTCACCGTCGTGAAGAGGCTATCAAAACTTTAATTGGTTCTATTAAGGCAGTTTCACGCAGTCGTGTACGTGGTTTTAGGACTGCAAGTTCTACTCTTGCCCGTTCAGCTTTAAGTGCAACTACAGGTACATCTAGTGCTACCTCAACACTGCGTCGTACTTCAACATTATCTTCAGGTCTATCAACCAGTACCACAAGAACTTCAACTTTAGGTACAACAAGACCTGCTTCTACTCTGACATCTCGTACTACCTCAACTTTAGGTAGCTCAACTTTATCTTCAAGAACTACCACCACTCCAGCAGCTACTGCTGGTGCTGCTATGGGGCAGTACAAAAAGATCAATGAGATGTTGTCTTCAGAGCAGGGAGTGCCAGCTGCTGCCAGAAAGTTCACTTTTGGTGATCATAAGTCAGAAACAACCGCATTTAAGAAATCAGGTAAGTTACATTCACTTGTAGCAATCGGTAGCTCAACCGGTGGTCCTATTGCTCTGCAGCAGATCATTCCTAAGTTACCAAAACTATCTGTTCCTGTTGTAATTGTTCAGCATATGCCTGCATCATTTACAACTACCTTCGCGGCTCGTCTTGATGCAATGTCACAGTTGCATGTTGTTGAAGCAAAAGATGGTGACATCTTAGAGCCTGGTACCTGCTATATTGCACCAGGAGGTAAACAGATGATCTTTGAAAGAGTTGGTGTAAAGACTCGTGTTCGCATCATCTCTGATACAGGTCGAGTTTCATACAATCCTTGCGTTGACGTTTCATTTGCTTCATTATGTCAAATCTATGGTGGCAAGGTACTAGCTATGATCCTAACTGGTATGGGATCTGATGGTTGTGAAGGTTGCTCTCTGTTAAAGAAGAAAGGCTCTGTAATTTGGGCTCAGAACGAAGAATCATGTGTGGTTTACGGTATGCCTCAGGCTGTTGTAAACGCAAACGTTGCTGATTTGGTTCTGCCTTTAAATGAAATTGCAAGTTGCATCGTAAAAGAGCTTGACTAAAACATAATGCAAATCCTGGCTAATTCTAGGATTAAGACACTAAGTAAGGCGGACATATGAACTTTTTAGGCATTTTCTTAGCTATTGGCTGTATTGTTGCGGCTATGATGATGGAAGGTACCAATCCTACCATGATGCTGGTTTTGCCTGCCTTCCTAGTTGTGTTCGGAGCATCATTCTTTGCCTGTGTTGTACAGTTCCCACTAGCCACTATCATGGGTGCTTTAAAGTGCTTTATTTGGACTATTGCACCTCCACGCAATAATATGGATGCTCAGGTAGAGCTATTAGTTGGTCTTTCAACTACAGCTCGTCAGCAGGGTCTGTTAGCACTGGAAAACTCAATTGCATCAGCATCTGATGATTTTACTCGTGACGGTATTCAGATGATCGTTGACGGTGTGGATAAGGATGCTTTAAAAGAGATCTTAGAGCAGGGAATTGCTGTTGAAGAAGCTAAATACGAGCCTTATGCAAAGATGCTAGAAGCTATGGGCGGTTATTCTCCAACCATGGGTATTATCGGTGCGGTGCTAGGTCTTATTCACGCGATGTCACTTCTTGATAGACCTGATGAGTTAGGACCTGCGATTGCGGTTGCATTCGTTGCAACCATTTATGGTCTGGTTTTAGCAAATCTAATCTGTCTTCCTGCCTCAAACCTTATAAAAGGTATTGTTGCAAATCAAACACTATATAAATATATGACTCTTGAGGGATTGGTTTCAATCGCCGCTGGAGAAAATACCATGATGTTGAAGCGTAGATTAGCCGTCTATGCTGGTGAGAAGAACGAGAATGCTTAAGGGCTAATGGATAGAAATGAAAAAGAAACCTCCTGAGCATGAAAACCTTGAGCGATGGATGGTGTCATATGCTGACTTTATGACACTGCTGTTCGCATTGTTCGTAGTTCTGTATGCATTCGCTATGGCAAAACAATCTGATGCCAAGTCAATTGCTGAGAGTATCGCTCAAGCTTTCACAGAAGCTTCAGTTGTCAATTCTCCAGGTGGCGCTCTTTTAGTTCCTGGTTCAATGGCTTCAAAGCTCTCTGAGGACGTTCAAGAAGCTGTAAAGGCTCAACTTGATGCTAATCAGGGTGATACTGGTAAGCAGATCATTGAAGATGGTGGAGTGATGATGAATTTCCAGACCACTTCAACTGTATCAAATGAAAATCGTGATGATACGACCTCTGGCTCTGATGATGAAAGAGATGGTCAGAATAACTCTGATTCTGCAACATCAGCAGGCGAGTTGGTGATCTCTGAGAACACTGTATCTAAAAATCAAAATCCAAAATCTAATAATCCTGATGGTGGTGCTCAAACCGGTGATGGTGGTTTCCAGGCAGGTGGAAGTGCTGATAAATTTGAAAACGGCGGTAGAACCGATGTGGATGCTGACACTCAGGCTGAAGGTAAGGTTGGAACTCATTTTGATGCCGTAAGACGTTCTATATCAGAAGCTATTTCAGAATCAGGTATGGAAAAGTATATTGATATTGAAGAAGACCCTCACTGGTTATCAATCAATATCAACTCGGGTATGCTCTTTGCTAAAGACAGTGCTTCTGTTTTGGCAGCGTCACGTCCGGTAATTGCAAGAATTGCTGTAGCTTTGTCAAATATTAACAACTACATTAGAGTTAGAGGCTATACCGATAATACCTTTATTCCTAACGGTATCTTTAGAAACAGTTGGGATCTTTCAGCTAACCGTTCTGTATCAGTTTTAGAAGAACTTGAAAAGGCAGGTATTGAACCTGAGAGAATGGCAGTGGAAGCTTTCGGTCAGTTTTCAAATAAATACTCAAATAAGACTGCTGCAGGTCGTGCACTAAACCGCAAGGTGGTAATTGCAATCTCAAGATACGCAATGGAAAGAAAGCCTGAGCAGGAGGTTACAAGCATGCCAGAGAATAATTCAGCTCAGACAGGTGAAGTAAGTGGTAAGGCTGGATCTTCAGATATTGAAGTGGTTCGCGGTGAAGGCAACTCAATTGAATTGAATTTCAATCAGAAATAATTGAATAGTATTTGAAGACTTATTTAGAAGAGATAATTAAAGAGTAGGGGAGCACAAGTGTTAGTCTGGTCAATTGCAAGTCAGAAAGGTGGTGTTGGTAAAACAACAACTGTCGCTTCATTAGCAGGTTGGTTTCAAAAAGAGAATCTGCGAGTACTCATGATTGATACAGATCCTCATGCCTCTCTTACAAGTTATTTAGGTTTTGACTACAACAATGTAGCAAATAGTCTCTATGATCTGTACACTGCAAAAGAACTCACCAAAGAAGGTGTAGAGCAGTGTATTACTCATACCAATTTCCCAAATCTTGATATTATTGCTTCAAGCATGACACTTGCTACGATCGACAGAAAGTTATCTGGTAGAGTAGGTGTAGGTAGAATTTTAACTAAAGCTCTAGCTTTAATTGATGATGAGTATGATGTAGCTTTAATTGATTGTCCTCCTGTTTTAGGTGCGCTGATGGTTAATGCTTTAGTTGCAAGCACTTCTGTATTAGTTCCTACTCAAACTGAATTCTTATCTTTAAAAGGTCTTGAAGGTATGGTTCGTACTTTCAGTATCATGAAGAAAGCTGACGGGCAGTGTAATATCAATTTCACTGTGGTGCCTACTATGTTTGATAAACGTACTAAGGCTAGCAGAACCTCTTTAGAATTTTTAAAAGCACACTATACAGATAATCTTTGGGATGGTCAGATCCCTGTGGATACTCTATTTAGAGAATCATCACAAAAGGGAATGCCTATTACCATGTTAGATGAAAAATGCCGTGGTGCTGTAGCTTACAGAAAGCTATTAACTGATCAGCTTGTAAAAGAGTTATCTGTAAACCCAGATAGAATATCTCCTAATGCAGCAGCTTTAGTGACTTTAGAGTCTGAAAAGAAAAAGAAGAAAGACAGTGAACTAGAGATTGTTGCCGATGATATGGGCTCTATGCTTGGTTAAACCGTAAAAGAATATTAAAAGGATAATCTATGTCATTTAATGAGATTGATGACACTTTGGTAGCTTACTTCAAGCAGATGCTTGATGAAGAGACTGCTCAGACAGATGAGTCTTCAAAAGAGGGCTTGACCGAGACTGAGAAAGAACTCTCTGCGCTACAACAGGAAGTTACACCAATTGAAAATGATGAAAATTCAGAGACTCAAAGTTTATCTGCAAGTGAGGATATTGATTATGCTGCAGATGACTATGAGCCTCCAGTTGCAGAACAACCAGAAGTTTACGTACCTGAACTTCAGACTCAGAGTGTAGCTCAAGAAGAAGCCAGCTCTTTACCATTTGCTGAGCACAGGTCTTTACAGTCTTTGCTTGAGAATGTAAATGATGTTTCTACTAAGACTGAGGCAGAAACTAAGACAGAAACAGAAATTGCAGAACCTGTAACAGAGGTTAAGACTGAAATTGCTGAGCCTGTAACTGAAGAGAAGACTAAAGTAGAGCAAACTGTAGCAGATGTTAAGGATGAAACTCCTGCTGTAGTGAAAGATAAAATTGATGAAACACCTCATGAGAATCCATATGAATGGGAAAATATTGAGATGCCATCAGAATTCCAGGCTCTGTTCTTCTTAGTCAAAGGAATTCGTTTTGCAGTCCCTTTAGTAAACTTAGGCGGTATTTTTCAGTGTGAGAAGATCACACCATTATTTGGAAAACCAAAGTGGTTTATGGGTATTGCTGATATCCGCGGTAGGAAAATGAATGTCGTGGATACATTAAAATGGGTAAAGTCTGACGCACCTGCGTCCGATAAATATGAATATATGATAGCTCTAGATAAGACATTGTGGTCAATTGGCTGTGATGAATTAGAAGGAAATCGTATTTTAAGCAAAGACAGTGTGACCTGGAGACAGACAGCCGGTAACAGACCATGGCTTGCTGGTATTGTTAAAAAGGAAATGTGTGCGCTGTTACATGTAGATGCTTTAATCAAGATGTTTGAAAATGGTGTAAACCTCAAAGATCTTGATCAACAAGTGAGTGACTGATCAAATATTTAGTATCAGCACATTAAAAATTTTTTAAACTCTATTAAAATTGGTAATTAGATTGGAACGTAATGTTATGTAGCGATCTGTAAGGTGCAATTCGTTACAAAACGTATTCAATGATGAGGATTTTTTAGATGTCAGATAAAGAGCAGAAAAAAGCAGAAAACAGCGCAGTTAACGAGAAGAACGGTGAGCTGTTACGTTGGGTTACTTTCAAACTGGGAAATGAAATCTACGGCGTTAATGTAATGCAAGTCCGTGAGGTTTTGCGTTATACGGATATTGCTCCTGTTCCAGGTGCTCCATCTTACGTTTTAGGTATTATCAATTTACGTGGTAACGTTGTTACTGTTATTGATACTAGAGCTCGTTTTGGTATTCCTCCTGCTGAGGTAACCGATAACACCAGAATCATGATCATCGAGTCAGAGAAGCATGTTATTGGTATTTTGGTTGACTCTGTTGCAGAAGTTGCAGATCTTAATACAGCAGATATCGATGATACTCCTAATGTTGGTACTGAGGAGAATGCTCAGTTCATCAGTGGCGTATGCAATAGAAAGGATGATCTGTTAATCTTAATCGATTTAACCAAGCTATTTACTGAAACTGAGTGGAAAGAAGTAACTAACTTAGGTTAGTAGATAAATCCTTTCAAATTTATATCATAATAAGTTACCTCCTAAGAAAAATGCAGCTAGGTCTTAAGTCCTGACTGCATTTTCATTTATAAATTTCTAAAACTAAAAGGATCTAATTCAATCTATATGTATACAGTTCAGAATTACATTCAATAACTTTATCAAAGTCTGTAATATGCATAGAGAAAACATTGTGATTAGCGTTTTTGATTAGGTAGAGTTTAGTTTTATTTAAAGAAGTGTAATACTCTTTTTGGAATTTGAATTTGAAGATCATATCTGAATCAGAGAGCAGCATTCTGTCATAGATAAAGCGAGACTTAAAGTTCTCGTCTTTATCTAAGGCATTGTAATAGCTTTGTAGTGCATCCAATTCCTGATTACAAGACTTGGCTGAACGCATGCAAGAGTGTTCATTAAAGATCTCTAGCTCCTCAAGAGTTTTACATAAATACTTTTCGCGAAATTCCAAAAAGTTAGTTACATCAATGCTTCTGAAGACTTTAAGAATATTATCATCTAAGCCTAAGTTCTCATCAAAAAGATTGATATTACCGTTAATAGCAACCTTAAGCTCAACCTTTGGCAATTTGTCGATTATAAGAGTGGTTACAAAGACACCTGCTGAATAGGCAATAAGATAGAAATTTTGGTATCTAGAAAAATCAAAATCAATCTTTAAATCATCATAGTCATAAAAGATCACCAGATCTTTTGATGTGGTGATACCAGCAAACTGTTTGTCGTCACAGCCCCATCCTGACATAAAGATAATCAGCTCTTTTGAGTTATTATTGATAAGAAGTTTTGATTTCATATGTGCTACTCAAATTTGTAAAATTTGTTAAATTATATAAAACTAATCAGTTTAGTAGGATTTATTATAATCGCTAAATGTGTTAATTTTCCAACAATTGATTTTTGATCTATATCAATGCTTTTATGCGTAGGGCTTAAGATTTTTTGCGAAGATTTAAAAGTAGTGATATATTTGTTGTAAATCAGATAGAAGAGAGCTTTATGCATTCATACTTAGACATGTCCATGATGATCGTAATCAGTACAGCAGTGGTGCTGCTACTGTTTATTCTTGTCTCTTTTATCTTAACCTCTCATCGCTGTTCAGTTCTTGAAAAAGAGAATGCTAAATTAAAAGCAACTACTGAAGAGGCATTAAAAGCCTTAAAAGAGCATACAGATAAACATGAAGAACAGATACAAGCTTTTGAAAGAAAGGCTAAAGTCTCTGAAAGTTCTATTCAGTATTTAACAGGAAAACTTCAAGACATTACCGATAAGCAAAATGACATTAACACTCGTTTTGACAATCTCAATGTAAAGTTAGAACAGCAGAAAAAAGAGTTTGAAAACAATTCTGTTGAAAATCAACCGATCATTCTGGCTAAAAGACTTCTAGCTCAAGGTATGAGCATCAATGAGGTTATAGCTAGAACTTCATTACCAAGCTATGAAGTAGAGATGTTAGCTAAGGTTCACAACTTCCAGTCTCCACCTCCTTCTGTAGTAGCATCAGGTCTAAACACAGCTCCTGCTCAATCAGCTGATATACCTCGTTCAATTGAAGATGAGGTTAATGTGCAAAGAGCCAAGTTTGCTCAACAAGCTATCAATACAGCTTTAAACGAACAGGGAACAAATCCAAGATCAACTCATCATGTAGCAAGTATGAAAGCTCGTGATGCTTATGGTATTGGAACTCGTTCAGCTTTACGTCGTCCAAGATAAGAATAAAAATGAAAGATAAGCTATTAAAAGAGATCTCTAATCGAGCATTAGAGTTCAAATCACTTTATGCAAAATACCATGATATTTATGTAACCGCAGAATCATTAACTGCAGGTTTTATTGGAGCTTCAATTGTCGAAATTCCAGGAAGTTCAGCTTGGTTTGACAGAGGTTTTATTACTTACTCAAATGAAGCTAAGATAGAACTTTTAGATGTTAAAGATGAGACTTTAAAGACAGTTGGAGCAGTAAGTGAAGACACCGTAAAGCAAATGGTAACAGGTGCTTTATTGCATTCATCACTGGCAACTGTAGGTGTTTCTGTAAGTGGTATAGCAGGTCCTGACGGAGGTTCTGAGGCAAAACCTGTTGGTACTGTCTGGATGGGACTTATGAGAAAGGGGGAAGATCCAATAGCTCACCGTTTCCATTTTACAGGTGACAGAGAAGAGGTAAGACTCAAGACGGTGTTAAGAGCTTTAGAAGGTCTTGCTGCCCTCACTCAAGGTAAAACTCTTAATTTTTCAGATCTATAGGCAAAGATATGTACACCATCGATAAACAGTTTGAGTTTGAATATGGTCATAGAGTGTGGACACAGACTCTTGATGAAAGATTCAGCCTTGATAACAGATGTATTTGTCGCCATCTGCATGGTCACCATGCAATTGTGAAACTGCATCTTGCAGCAAAAGAACTAACAGATGGCATGGTCACTGACTTCAAGCATTTAAACTGTTTCAAACAGTTTTTAGATGATGTATTGGATCATCGTTTTATCATTGACGAAAACGATCCTTTGTTCTTATTAGATTCAGCCATCATCAATGATTATATTGATCATGACTTTTACAGAACTGTTGACTTATCAACACTTTCTATCCCAGAAACACTTCCAGATGAGATAAAGCTGTCAGTTGTAGAAAAGTATGACAGCTTTGTGATTGTAGATTTCATTCCTACCTCAGAGAATATCTGCAAATGGCTCTATGATATTGCCAATGAGATGTTAGATGCTCTTAATGTCTATGTATCAAAAGTAGAGTTTCAGGAAACTCCTAAATCACACTGCTCTTATGAAGAGTAGTTAAAAACAGTAATTTTCATCATGTCAGCAAAATTACCTGTAGTAGAGATCTTCGACTCATTGCAAGGTGAAGGTCCATATTTACATCCTGCCATCTTTTTAAGAACTGCTTTATGTTGTTTTAAGTGTAAAGGCTTTAACTGTTCTCTTATGGCTCCTGACGGTTCTACAGTTACAGGATGTGACACCATAAGAGCAGTATCACCTAAATTTAAAGAAAGCTGGACTTATTATGAGGATAGCCTAAGTCTTATAAAAGCGTTAGAACAGCATGTAAAAACTTATCCTCATTCAAATTTTAAGCAAGATCTTGTTTTAACTGGTGGCGAGCCATTATTGCATTTTAATAATCCTGTTTTAATTGAATCACTAGAGCACTTTTACAGATTAGGTCATACTCTTACAGTAGAAACTAATGCCTCTCTTCCTATTGTTTTCGATAAAACAGTCTTAACTAAGGCTCGTTTTTCAATGAGTGTAAAATTGTCAAACTCAGGTGAGAGTCGTGACAAAAGAATAAACTACAGCACTATAAGAGCAATAGTCGATAATACAGAGCAGTCATACTTTAAGTTTGTTGTTTCAAAAGATACTTGGGAGCATGATAAAGAAGAGATCTTTGAAATCTTAGATAACACTGGTAGATCAATCCCTGTGTATTTAATGCCTTTAGGTGGAGATTTTAAAAGTCTGCAGAATAATACTCAATTTGTGGTAGAAAAGTGTATTGAACAGGGGTTTTTCTATACAGACAGGATACATATCAGAGCCTGGAACACTAAAGAAGGTGTTTAGGCTCTGATACACTCAAAAGTGTAAGTTATTCAGAAAGTACTGCTTTAGCGCTAAATGGTGCTATGGTAATTTCTTTCTCATCAAGAGGTAAGTCTGTAAACAGATCATTACCGTTTGCTTTAACCGAAATTGGTTGATTGATCCAGTTAAAGAAAACATCTATTTTACGTGAAGAGTTGTTGTCCTTAATTACAAAATGAGTAAAGTCATCATCATAAGTGATGCTCTTATCCCATTTTTGAATTTCGATGATTTTATCAATTCGGTTAAAATCTTTTGGTTCAAGCTCTTTTAAAGAGTCTCCTAACATCAGTACGCCATCTGAAACTAAAATTGCGCATAAGTGGAAGTTAAAGTCCTCTTCAGCTGCAATCTGATTTTCAAAGTTTCTAAGACACAGGCAATCAGGATCGTTAATCCATAACTCTCTGTTCATCCATTGTCTTGAGAAGGTCTCTTTGGCATCATGCTCAATCCAGAATCTTGTTCTTTGGATATCATCACTTACTCGCATTGCATGAACTAAACCTAAGCTAGGCCAGATAGGGGCATTGCAACCTAGTACAAAGCTGTCTTTTCCTACAACAGATAGAATTGCTTTTAAGCCTTCGCGGTAATTGTCTATCCTTGAGTTTCCTGATGCAAACTTGTAGCCATTGATAGCGCCCCAGTAACAGGCATCTAATTTGAAGTATTTTATATTGAGTTTGTCATGGAAATAGCTAAAGACATTCTGAATATAGGCAACAGCCTCTGCTTTAGAAAAATCCAGTGGATACCAGTTTAAATCTCTCCAGCCTCCGTAGGTTATCTTATCTGCTGATACCAAATTTCCATCTAGTGCTGTAGCAAACCAGTCAGGGTGCTGTTTAAACAGTTCTGAATTCTCGCTTGCAATAAATGGAGCTAACCACAAGGCAGGCTTCTTACCTGCTTTTAAAATATCAGATACAACTCTTTCAAATCCTGATGGGAATTTATCAGTAAAGTTAAGCCAGTCACCCATATGTGTCTGATAGCCATCATCTAACTGCACATACTCAAGATTATCATGCTCTTTCATCTCATCAAGATTGGTATAAACAGCATGCTCTGTTAAATTTGCATAATAGCAGTACCATGAGCACCAGCCTGTAGGAGTATGGTCAAACTTTAAAGGTGTGTGGTGAGTATTGATAAGAGATGCAAATTCTTTTAAGACTTGAGCCTTATTCGTTCCTTCTAAAATGGTGAAGTACTCAGATTCAATTACATCCCCACATTTAAACTCTTTACCTTCAGTTAAAAGATCTATCTGTAAGTTTCCATCTCTGAAGATCTTAAAAAGACCAGTGTAATGTTCACAGGAGGTAAAGCCTAATAGATGCCATAAACCATCGTGCTTGAAGATTATAAAGTTATAAGCTTCTTTGTATTCTGGATTTCTATTTTTATGACTGTAAGGAGGTTCATCATCTGGGCAACGACCTATGTTTTCTATATTTTTAAAAGTACCGCCAGTCTGAGAGAGCATCTGGAAACCTTCAGCATAAAGTTTGTCATCAGGGGCTGCTACTTTTCCTGAGAACAGGTGAAGATTGCCTGTAAAGTCATAGGTGGTTACAAGTTTTCTTATAAGATACTCATTTTTACCTTTATTGATAATTGAAAAACTACAGTTGTTTGATGAATCTTTTAAGATCTTCAAAAGATAGTTATCAGACATTATGAAAATCCTTATTTGTGGTGAATATATATATGGGCAAAGCCTATAGGCTTAATCTTATTAGTAAAAGTCAACAGAGCTAACAAAATAGTCTCGACCATAGAACGATTGTAACAGTATGTAAAAACGATAGGTAGGTAAATTTTGAAAAAATGACAATGATCTGAATATAGTTTGTTTAATAAAATAAATAGGTTAAAAGAAAGTGTCTGTAATACAGGCTCGGTCTGCATCGACCGAGCTATATGATTATTTGTCTTTTTTAGGAGCAAACAGGAGACTGGCAGCAATACCTACAGAAAGTGTAACAACAATCACAATCAGAGAGGTATATACATCTATATCAAGACCGTAACCAGTTAAGTGTAAAGAAGCAGCAGCTGCCAGTTTGAAAGCTACAAAGAACAGTAGCACAATTACAGCTTTTTCTAGATATGCTAAGGCATTCTTTAAAGCATCTAGGATAAAGTACATTGAACGTAATCCTAAGATAGCAAAAATCATACAAGAATACACAATGAATGGATCTTTAGATACAGCAATCACAGCAGGTACTGAGTCAAAAGCAAACATCACATCAGAGGTCTCAACAATAGCTAAGCATAAGAACAAAGGCGTTGCATAAACAAGCCCCTTTCTCTTTAACACAATATGCTTATTCTCATCTTTTTTGAGCTCTTCCTGAACATGAGAGTTTGAAACAAAGAAATTATGACCGACTAACTTTGGGTATAGAGGAACAAAGAACTTAACGAACTTATAGGCAGGGTGATTTGAAAAGTCAGAAATGCCAGTGCTCTCTTTTTTCTTCATCATTAAGATTGCAGATAAAGCAACCATAATCGCGAAGATAATCTCCACATAAGCACCTAATGAGAAGAGCTCTGTTCCAATTAAAACAAAGATGAGTCTGAAGACAACAGCTCCTAAAACACCCCAGTATAAAACTCTGTGGGTATAACCTGATGAAATTCCAAACCATGAGAATACGGCCATGATGGCAAAAAGGTTATCTACAGAAATTGCCATTTCAAAAGCGTAGCCTGCAAAATACAAAGAAGCCACTTCTTTTGAAAAGTGATACCACAAGAAAGCTCCAAATAAACTTCCTACAGCAATCCAAAATAATGACCACATGGCAGCTGCTTTAACCGAGATAGGTTTGTCCGCACGGTGTGCAAATAAGTCGATTAAAAGTCCTGCAATAGCAAGAAGAGAAAAGATAACAATAGATTCAGTTTCAAGTCCGATATGAGGTGTAGTTTGCATCAATGATCCTAGATAATTACCTGTATAAAAAGTCATACCAAGTGAAGAATGACATCAGCCATATTACATTAAATATTAACAAGTATCTGCAAGTTTTTAAATGCAAAGGGACAATTTTATCTATCAGTAAAAGATAGATCTACCATAAAGAAAAATTACTCTTTAAAGACAATTCCTTCTAAAGACAGTAATTTTTTCTTAGTTTCAAGACCTCCTGCAAAGCCAGTAAGCGCACCGTCTTTACCTAGTACTCTATGACAGGGGATAATGATACATATAGGATTATGGCCTACAGCATTACCCACAGCTTGAGCTGACATGGCTTTTAATTTGTACTTATTTATAAGATTTTTCGCAATATCTCCATAGGTTAATGTCTTACCGTAACCTATAGTAGACAGGATCTCATAAACATTATGTCTAAAAGGTGTGGTATGAATTTCTATCTTAGGTAACAGTGACGGCCTTTTCCCTTCAAAGTAACTATCTAGATACAGTTTAGTCTTTGTAAATACTTCTGTTTCACGTTCGATGAGATCATCAAGTACAACAGGAATGTGTTTTTGAGATGAAAAATAAAGGGCAGTCAAGTTACTCTCAGTTCCTGTCATAGTTAAATCGCCAACAGGTGATAAGTAGTGAGATGTGTACATCATTTACGTTTGTGCCTTGAGAAAATTCTTAATTCAGGACAATTTTAATCAGCTGTGATGGTGTATTTAATCTTAAAGGAACACCTGCCCAAATACGAGTACCGTTAGTTACGATAACCTGCTCGTTATCAAGCCTGTAATAGCCACTGACAAGACCGCCGTTAGCTGCTGCTACAATCTGTTTTAAGCCTGGCATTAAACCTCCATGGGTGTGACCTGCAAGGGTAAGTGCTGAGATCTCTTTTAACTTTAGAGCGATTTTAGGCTGATGAATTAGAAATACTGTAGGAACAGAAGAATTTATGTCTTCTATAGCTTTTTTGATATCAGGTGAGGCAAAACCATAGCGGGGAGCTGACAGATCAATAAGACCGCAGAGATTTAAAAGTGGGGCTCCATTGTCGTCAGTAATTACGGTTCCATCATTTTCTAAAAACTTGATGCCACCACGTGAAAAGTAATTTAACCACTCGGTATAGCCTGAATAGAACTCATGGTTGCCAGAGACAGCATAGATGCCATATTTAGCTTTAAGCTTAAATAAGATCTTGGTCATATGGTCAAGATAGTCAATATCACCATCAATAAAATCACCGGTGATTACGATTAAATCAGGATCTTCATCATTAGTTCTTTTGACAATATCCTCAATCTCAGATTCTGTTGTAGGAGCACTGATGTGTAAATCAGCCAAATGAATAAGCTTAAATCCTTGAGCTTCTTTTGGCAGATTGTTGATTTTGATATTGTATGTAATATCCTCAGGTGGAGCAAAGCCATTTATGACACCTGTAATTCCTAAAAAACAGGCAATAACCAGCATAACTACAGCATATCTTGTAGAAAAAGCTGGAATTAAGTAACGATGAATGTTCAAACGAACAAGCTTAAAGATACCGTTTAGCATCATTCTAAGTAAGGTTAGAATACATAAAAAGATTGCTGAAAAATAGATGCTGTCAGAGATGATTGCAGGATATCTTGTAAGTTTAGGATCCATAAAAGTTCCACCTGTAAATAGGTAGAAATAGATCTTAAGTGAACCAATACCAAAGAGCAGTGCCAGAATAATTCTTACAGTCTTTGACAGTTTCTTTAAAGGTAAGACAAAGAACAGAATAATTAAAAGTGCTTGAACAAAAGGATAAATTAAAAAAGCTAACATAATTAAATCAGTATTAATAGTTAAAACGTCATCAACAACGTTACCAAAATATCTCTAACTAGGAAACAAAAGCTAAGCTTATGTTACCTAGATTTAATTATCAAAACATGCCTAATCGTGTCAGATGTATGCCATTTCTTTAAGCACTAGGATTAAGACATCCAAGAATAGATGGTCTTAAAGCTCCAGTGCTCTTACCTAACTCTAAAGGTTTTCTATGACAGAACATATAAGCAAAGAAAGCAAAGGCATGAGCTTCAATAAGTTTTGAGTTTACCCCTAGCTTGTCAGCACAAACGACCTCTACATGTTGTCTTTCCAGTAACTTTGTAAATCTCTGCACAATTAGAGAGTTATAAGCGCCACCGCCACATAAGATCAGGCGAGCATAATCAATTTTGTATTTAAAGAGGCTCTGTCTTATCGCATTTACAGAGGCTACCACGGTAAATTCCGTTAAGGTTGCAATTAAATCAGGAATAAATGACTTATCTTGTGTTGCAAGCAGTAATTCTTCGGCGATGAACTCAGGATTAAAAGTTTCTCGACCAGTTGATTTTGGAGGTGGCAACTGTAAATATGGTTCAGATAGATATTTAGCAAGTAAAGCAGGGATGACTTTACCAGATCTTGCAATTTCTCCATCCTTATCAAAAGGCTTTTTTAATAATAATCTTGTGGCTGAGTCAATAAGGGTATTAGCAGGTCCCGTATCAAATGCATCTAGGATAGAGTGCTCTGCATCTTTATCAATAACAGTAAGATTCGCAATTCCGCCTAAATTTAGCACCATGGATACTTTGTCCGCTGATGAAAACTGAATTCTGTGGAAAGCCTGGGTAAGCGGAGCTCCATTACCACCGTTAGCAATATCGGCAGCTCTAAAGTTATTGATAACATCAATTCCTGTGAGAGCAGCAACTCTAGGTCCGTCATCTAACTGAATTGAAAATCCTTTTTCTGGACGGTGTCTTACAGTCTGACCGTGACAGCCTACAGCTACTACATCATCCTTTTTAATACCGGCTTTCTTTATAAGCTCATTAACAGCTTTTGCTTCATATTCAGCAAGCTTTACTCTTGCAACTCCCGCTTTTTCAATTTCATTGTCTGTACCTGTGCAGAGACTGTGTAGCAACTGTTTTAGCTCTTCATCAAAATCTATACTTATAGAGTCTACAATCCTACTTTTAACGTTGTATTGAGAGTTTGAAGATTTCTGCTCATTTAGTGAGGCAGAGGATTCTTCTTTTCCAAAATCAACCAAAACAGCATCGATGCCGTCGACACTGGTGCCTGACATCAGTCCTATATAGTACTCTGACATAAAGGTCCTTTTTTAACTGAAAACAAGATTAAATGGAGTTAGAAGTCATTTTAATATAAAATAAGAGAATAATTGTCTGTTTTTGAAATTCATAAATTTAGGATATTAGTCAGATGTCAGATATCGAGAACGCATTACGTGAAATTGCTCGTGGTTCAGAAGAAATTATTCCATTAGACGAATTAAAGAAAAAACTTGAATCAGGTCGTCAGTTAACTATTAAACTGGGTATGGATCCTACCGCTCCTGACATCCATTTAGGTCACACTGTGATCCTAAATAAGCTCAGAACCTTCCAAAAGTTAGGTCACAAGATCGTTTTAATCATTGGTGACTTTACAGCATCAATTGGTGATCCTTCTGGAAAGAACTCAACCCGTCCTGAGTTACCTCGTGAGCAGATCATTGAAAATGCTAAGACCTATGCTGAACAGGCTTTTAAGATCTTAGATAAAGATTTAACAGAGATCCGCTACAACAGCGAGTGGTGTGAGAAATTAGGTGCTGCAGGTACCATTAAGTTAGCTTCAAAACTAACCGTAGCCCGTATGTTAGAGCGTGATGATTTCTCAAAGCGTTTTGCTTCACAGCAGCCTATTGCTATTCATGAGTTTTTATATCCATTATTCCAGGGCTATGACTCTGTAGCTATTAAAGCAGATGTTGAGTTAGGTGGTACCGATCAGAAGTTTAACTTATTGATGGGACGTGAGTTGCAAAAAGATGCCGGCATGGAGCCACAGTGTGTACTGATGATGCCTCTGTTAGTTGGTTTAGATGGCGTAGTTAAGATGTCAAAGTCTAAGCACAACTATATCGGTGTAACCGAAGCTCCTAAAGAGATGTTCGGTAAGATTATGTCTATTTCAGATGATCTGATGTGGTCATACTATGATCTTCTGTCATTCAAGAATATTGATGAAATCAAGGCTGTTCACGACAAATGCAACAGTGGTGAAATGAATCCACGTGATGCTAAGATTGAATTAGGTCGTGAAATTGTAGCTCGCTACCATGGTGAAGATGCAGCTAATGCTGCTGTTGAAGGCTTTAAGTCTCAGTTTGCTAAAGGTGCATTACCTGACGACATCCCTGATGTTACTGTAACTTCAACTACTATTCCAAATCTATTAAAGGACGCAGGTTTATGCGCTTCAACATCAGATGCTATGAGAATGATTAAGCAGTCTGCTGTTAAGTGTGATGGTAAGGTGATTACCGACAAGGGCGCTCCTGTAGAGAAGGGAACTGCTATTTGGCAGGTTGGTAAGCGTCGCTTTGCAAAGGTTACTGTTGCTTAATCGAGGTATGCAAATGACACAGGATGAATTAAAGGTAATGGTTGCTAAGGCAGCATTAGAATATATTCCAAAGAATGCTGTTTTAGGTGTAGGCAGTGGTTCTACTGTAATGAAGTTTATTGAGCAGATTGGTCTTAATAAAGTTCCTGTTGCAGCCGCTGTAAGCTCTTCAAACAAGACCACAGAAGCATTAACCAAGATCGGTGTTAAAGTTGTTGATCCTAATAAGACAGATCCTTATGAGGTTTATATCGACGGCGCTGATGAAGTTGATCCTAACTTTAATATGATTAAAGGTGGTGGCGCTTGTTTAACCCGTGAGAAGATCTTAACTTCAATGGCATCAAAGTTTATCTGTATCGTAGATAAATCAAAGCTAGTTGAGTGCTTAGGTAAATTCCCATTACCAGTTGAAGTGATCCCAATGGCTCGAGAGCAGGTAGCTCGTACCTTACGTACCTTTGGTGGTGATCCTGTATTACGTAAAGACTGCATTACCGATAATGGTTGTGAGATCTTAGATGTTCATGGTCTGCATATTACTGATCCAGTAGCTCTAGAGCAGAAAATTAACCAGATCCCAGGTGTTGTAACCGTAGGTTTATTTGCTTCTAAAGGTGCAGACATCGTCCTTTACGCAACAGAAGAAGGCGTAAAAGTTTTAAAGAGAAACTAATCTTTTAAACTCTTCATTTCAAGCTCAGGAGTTCTTTCCTGAGCTTAATTTCCATCCAATAACTTACTTATCTTCAATCCTTAGTTATTCTGTTAAAAAATTAAACTATCACTGATGATATACTTATACTAAGAAAGAGCTTTTTTAGGACAATAAAATGGAATTTACAAAGCAACTTCCAGATACCACAGATTTTGGAGAGTTAATTGACAATAATTGTATTTATGTTGATAAAACAGCAATTATCAATCAATTTGCATCTAAAAAAGGTCCATTTTTCATTTCTCGCCCAAGGCGTTTTGGTAAGTCTACTCTTATCAATACACTTCATGAACTCTTTGCTCATGGTCTTGAGAAATTTAAAGGTTTAAAGATTGAACCTTTGTGGAAAGACAAAACTTATAAAGTACTTCATTTAGATTTCTCTGTATTTAAAGAAACACCTTCTATTGGTTCATTTAATAATGATTTTATGGACAGTTTGAGGTTTTCTTTAGAAAGAGCTGGAATTGAACCTACAAAAGAAAAGGTAGATTTTCCAGCAAAACTACTTGAGAAGTCTATTGAAAATGAAGATGAGAGAGCAGTTGTACTGCTAGTAGATGAATATGATGCTCCTTTAACTGCAGTCTTAAATGATAGTAATGAATTTGAAGATAGACGCAAGATCTTATCTAACTTCTATATGACAGTTAAATCATTTCAAGTAAAATTCCGTTTTATCTTTATCACAGGTGTAACTTATTACTCACATACCTCAATATTCTCTGCGTTTAATCATCTTACAGATTTAACCTTAGATAGCGATTATGGTGCATTATTAGGCTACACCAGTGAAGAGTTAGAAAAGTACTTTAGTGAGTATATTGATAATGCTGTAGAGACTTTAAACAGGAAGTTCCCAACAGAACGTTATACACATGAAAAAGTTGTTGAAGAACTAAAGCGAAATTATGATGGCTACAGTTTTGATGAAGATTGTATGCACCATGTTTACAATCCTTGGTCGATATTAAATTTCTTAAAATCACCTCATAGAGGTTTCATTCCTTACTGGGTATCATCAGGTGGTTCAACACCAACGTTTTTAGTTAATTATCTAAAACAAGGATTAAAAAAATACAATTCAAATGAATTGCAATCTCTGCTGAGTATTGACTCAACAGTCAATAAAGATACTGATTCTTTATATCCAAGCATAGAAAACATAGCTAATATTGATTTATTTGCTATCTTGTACCAGGCAGGTTATTTCTGCATTAAGACAGCTGAAGATGGATATTTTAAGGTTGGTATTCCAAATCTTGAGGTAAAGAAAGCTTATTCAAACCTTTTGCTAAACCAGCTAACAAGAACTCAAGACACCAAGCTAAGATTCATTGAACCATTCAAAGAGGTTTTAGCATCAGGAAACTTAGACAGGATAAAAGAGTTATTCAATACCTTTATCAATGAGTTCTCCTATGAAACCGTAAAGAACTTTAATGAAGCATGTTTTAGAGATGTACTAAAGCTTGCGATGCTTACCTTTAATGTAACAGCCTCAACTGAGGTAATGGGCTCTTGTGGCAGAGCAGATATTACAGCTGAAGCTGGTGACTATCTGTATGTCTTTGAATTAAAGGTAACTGATAACAGTAAAGACATTGACACAAAACTTACTGATGCCAAAGCACAAATCATAAAGAACAAGTACGCAAGACGTCTTACAGATAAGACTGTAGTACCAGTAGCTTTAGTTTTAGAGAATAATTCTAAGAGTAGAGAAAAGACTGATACTCCTGTTTGTGAGATTGTTGCTTTAGAAAAAGTTGAAGGTTAAACAAAAACAGTAATTTTATACAAAATAGTATTACATAAAATTATTATCTAACTATTTGAATTTATAATAATAAAAAAATTCTGTCAAAAGAATATTAGTTTATAAATAATAATTTTGTACAAGGAGTTTTAGCTTAGCTTTATAACAACCTAATATCAGCTAATACCTTTGAGATTTCTATGTTTCACACTGTTTCAATCTGCGTTTTTACAAAGGTTCAATTGAAACAGTGAGTAATATCAATTCTTTTAGCCAGCATTTAGTTAAATTCTTGAAATAGAGCAAGGAAAAAGGCACAATCTACTTATATGTTTACGTTGTTTTACACCAAAAGATAAAAGTTGGCACACAACTTGAAAGATATACCTCAGTAAAAGATTAATCTGTCTGAATTTTGACAGTTAGAGGTAGATATGAGTATGTCAATAAATGGTCTTGGTGCAACTTCAATGTTAGCTCAGCTTCAGAAGATGCAACAACAGATGCGTACTTTAAGCATGGCATCAGCTGATAACAAGATGTTAAATCAGAATGTTAACAACACGCCTGTATTTAATCAGCCTGAAGTAACCACTACATCAGGGGCTGCTCCTATAGAGCAAACTGATAATGTAGGTGCATTTGCTAACATGCTCCATGAAGCTTTTGAAACAGTTAATAATTTACAAAACGATTCATCAAATAAGCAGACTCGTTTTGATTTGGGTGACAGATCAATGACACTATCAGATGTTATGCTCGCATCCCAAAAAGCTAGTATTTCATTTGATGCAACCTTACAGGTTCGCAATAAAATGATTGAAGCTTATAAGACAATATCTCAGATGCAGATCTAATTTATTCTGCATGCTTTTACGGTGAGGATAAAAAATGGCAGACAACGGTTTTCCTGTAGCGCAGGGCGGTCAAGAGCAGGATACATCATCAGCTCTGACAACTACAGATAGCAGTCAGTCAAAAGATCTTGTAGCACAGAATACTGAGTCTATGCCTGCAGTTGGGGCAGATGAAGATGTTGATACCTCTAAAACATCTAGCATCAAGGGCTTTTTCAAAGATGGTGAGATGGTTCACCGTCTGATTATTTTAGGCTTCTTAGTGATCTTTGTTGCAGCTATTATCTTTGCTGTAATCAGTTTCTCCTCATCAGGTAAATCTCCAGAGTCAGAGCGCAAATTAGGTCAGTATTCAACTCAGGATATTGGTAGCGTATTAGATTTCTTAGAAAACGAAGGCTACAAGTACAGATTATCAGGTAATACCATTTCAGTTGATGTTAAGGATTACAATGAAATCACTGAAAAGATGTTAAGAAAGGGTATTGCTCTCCCTCAGGAAAAAACTGATGAGGGCGACCAAATTATCATGTCAGATACCGGCTTTGGTGTCTCTCAGAGAATGGAAAATGAGAGAATTAAGCACGGTCGAGAAGTACAGTTAGCTCGTGCCATTGAAAGAATTGATGGAGTACAGCATGCAACAGTGCTTTTAGCAATTCCAAAAGAGAATGTTTTTGCTCGTGAAAAGAGCAGACCTAGTGCTGCTGTTGTCGTTACATTAAAGCAAAATGCTTATTTGACACCTGAGAACGTAAACTCAATTCGCTTTTTAGTATCCTCATCAGTTCATAATCTGATGAGTAAAGACGTTTCTGTAACAGACCAACAGGGCAGACAGTTATCAGCTGAGGTTAAGACAGATACAGCTGAAAACAAGTTACAGCGCGAGTTTGAAATCCGTACTATGCGTGAAGCTCAGTATCGAGACAAGTTAGATACAATCTTAGCTCCAATGCTAGGTTTGGGTAACTACTCATCTGAAGTTGATGTAACACTAGATACTACAGTTCAAGAAGAAACTTCACAGTTATATAACCCTGACTCACAGGCTGTGCGTTCTGAGACTTTAAAAGAACAGTCTGGTAATGATGAAAAGACTAATCCTTATGGAGTACCAGGATCATTATCAAATCAGCCTCCTGCTAATGCTTCTATTCCTCAGCAGTTGAAAAATGGTACTGCTAATGCGGCATCTACAACCTCAGACAATAAAAAAGAAAGTCGTGAAGCAGTAAGAAACTATGAGGTTGATACCACCTTACGTCATACTGTAAGACCATCTAACGTAGTTCAGAGATTGACCGTGTCAGTTGCTGTTGATTATGTAAAGCAATTAGACAAAGATGGTAACATTACCTATGTTCCACGTTCACAAGAAGATCTGGATAAGATTGCAGACCTAGTTCGTGGCGGTTTAGGTTTAAATGAAAGTCGTGGTGACTTTGTTAAAGTAGAAACAGTTTCATTCCCACATGGTGACATCAAACCACCTCTTCCATGGTACGAGCAGGAGTTCTTCTACCGCTTAGTCCGTATTGGTGGCTCAATCATCATTGTGCTGATTGTAATCATCTTTATCATCCGTCCATTGCTCAACAAGCTCTTGCACAAGGACGAAGACGAACTCAATCCAGATGTTGATCAGGACGAGTTGGATTCTCAGTCAGCTTTAGACGGTTATGACGATTTCAACTTGATTGCTAAGAATAAGGAATTGGCAGATCAGGTATATACAATCAATCATGAAGGCGGTATTGAGCTTCCTAACCTCCATAAAGAAGCAGATCTGCTCAAAGCAGTTCGTACTCTTGCCTCTAATGAACCACAGCTTACAGCTGAGGTTATTAAAGATTGGTTAGAAGAAGATCTTAAAGAAAAGGCTTAGGAGTTATAAATGTCAGATAACGCTCCATCATTACCTCAAACCACTGATGCAGGTGGCGCAGTAAGTACTGCTGTATCAAACAAAGCAGTTTTGGAACTTACAGAGGATGAAAAATCTGCCTTAGAGAACATGAGTGGCATGGATAAGGCCGTGCTTCTAATGTTATCTCTCTCTGAGGAAGATGCTGCACAGATTTTCAAAAACCTAGAACCAAAACAGGTTCAAAAGTTAGGTATAAGAATGTCAGAAATGTCTGCTTTCTCTCAAGATCAGGTAAATGCAGTACATAAGACCTTCTTAAAGGATGTAACCAAGCATTCAAATTTAGGTCTTGGCAATTCAGATTTCGTACGCCATGCCCTAGTTGCAGCTTTAGGTTCAGAAAAAGCAAACAACCTTATCGAACAGATTTCTTTGGGTACAGGTTCACGTGGTCTAGATTCTCTAAAATGGATGGATGCCCGTCAGGTTGCTACTATTATTCAGCATGAGCACCCTCAGATTCAGACTATCGTTTTATCTTACTTAGAGCCTGAACAGTCAGCTGAAATTTTAGCTCAGTTCCCTGAGGCCGTACGTTTGGACCTAATCATGCGTATTGCTACCTTAGAGGAAGTTCAGCCTGCTGCATTACAGGAATTAAACGAAATCATGGAAAAACAGTTTGCTGGTGCTGCAGGTTCTCAGTCAGCCAAGATTGGTGGTCTGAAGAGTGCTGCTGATATTATGAACTACTTAGACAGCTCAACTGAGACTCAGTTAATGAATGCTATTCAGTCTCAGGATAAAGAAATCGGCAATCAGATCCAGGATCTTATGTTCGTATTCGAAAACTTGGGCGCTGTTGACGATCGTTCTATTCAGACCTTGTTGCGTGATGTCCCTAGTGACGTTCTGCAGAAGGCTTTAAAGGGCGCAGACGATACTCTAAAGGAGAAGTTCTTCAAGAACATGTCTTCACGTGCATCTGCTTCTTTAAAGGAAGATTTGGCATCTATGGGACCTACCAAGCTCTCCGATGTTGAGGCAGCACAAAAAGAGATCCTTACTATTGCAAGAAAACTGTCAGATTCTGGCGCTATTATGCTAAATCGTGGCGGTGGTGGCGACTTCGTATAGTAACGGTGTCACCAGAGTACAGGGCTTGCTTTAAAGAGAAGGCAAGCTGTTACTTAATGTAGAAGAGATGATTTTTAGTCATGGATGACTTTTTAAAGACAGTAAAAGACGCTAAAGGCGATGACTTTGTTATTGCAGAAGAGACCGATCCTTATGTTCACTCTAAGATCGATGTTAGATATAACAGAAAAGTTACAACTGTCACCTCTGCAAAGAAAGTAACAGATTACAAAGTAAAGCAATGGCCTACCTTGTCAACCGATGAAGAAAACGGTACTAATGCGCTTGGTATCAGTATAGATGCTCTAGAGCGCAGACGTAAAGAAATGGAGATAGCAAGACTTGCTAAAGATCGCGAAGAAGAACGTAAGGCTATGGAAGAGGCCAACTCCATTTTAGATGAGGAATTAGAAAACACAAAGGCTGAAAATCAAACTCCATTAGTTACAGTTGAAGAGCTGGATAAAATCAGAAACGATGCTTACGAGGAAGGTTTAGCTCAAGGTCGAGATGATGGCTATAAGCAGGGACTTGAACAAGGTTTGAGTGAAGGCCAAAAGCAAGGTTATGACAAAGGCTTTGAAGAAGGTTCTAAAAAAGGTTATGACCAAGGTTTTTCACAAGGTAATGAAGATGGCTTTGTCAAAGGTCATAATGAAGGACTAGAGTCAGGTCAACAGGTCGTATTAGAGCAGTCTGAGAGATTCAGATATCTAGCCGATTGTCTTGCTAATCCTTTAAGAGAAGTTGACAGAGATGTCACCGATGAACTTGCTTATATTGTTTCTCGCTTAGTTAAAGTGATTACTTGTAAAGAAATCAAGAAAAACGCTCAATTTTTACAAAAATCAATAGAAAAAGCGGTATCTATCCTGCCTAATGCTCAAAAAGGTGCTGAAATCTACTTAAATCCAGAAGATTTATCTGTCGTTGAGGCAACTTTTGGTCAAGAGTACATCAAATCTCAAAAATGGGATTTAAAAGAAGATCCTTCAATTGAGGTTGGTGACATTAAGGTTACAAATTCTCAATCAGAGATTAACTGGAAAATAAATGACAGAATCGATGCGCTTTTACAGGATTTTTTAACTAGTGTTTATCCTAGTGTAGATAAAGCTTTAAGAGAGCCTGTTGAAGGTTGTCCTGATTATGATGAAACTCCTAAAAAGCCAGTAGCTCCGAGAGTTTTATCTGATATTGCACCAACCTTTGTTGAAAACAATGCCGAGGCTCAAAATGAACAGCTTCCAAAGAGAAATGAGCAAAGTGGTCCTGAGAATTTACAGGCTCAAGCAGATTCTGATGAAACTCAGGTTGAGCCTCAATTAGATCCTCAATTAGATCCTCAATTAGATCCTAATGGAATGGTCCCTCCTCAGGCTTAAAGGTAACTGTCATGAATAACCTTTTATCAAGACTGCAATCAGTTAACTTGCCTGATAAGCAAAGTGAGCCGGTACTCTCAGGTCGTTTGACAAGAGTAGTAGGTCTTACTCTAGAGGCTGTTGGTATTAAAGTACCATTAGGTCAGCGCTGCAGAATTGATACTGCCTCAGGTCCTATGACTGCTGAAGTGGTAGGTTTCTCAGGTGGTACTACCTTTTTAATGCCTACAACAGAAATTACCGATGTTCAAAACGGTGATCTGGTAACTCCAATCAGCAGTGCTGATAGCTATCCATATGGTTTGCATCTTTTAGGAAGAGTTGTTGATGGTATCGGCAATCCTATCGATGGCAAAGGCCCCTTAGTAGCTAAAGATTCAACCCGCTGGCATGCCACCAAATTAAATCCTATGGCGCGTCGCCCAATTAAACAGCCATTAGACGTAGGTGTAAAAGCAATCAATGCTCTTTTAACCATTGGTCAAGGTCAGCGTATCGGTTTGTTCGCTGGCTCTGGTGTGGGTAAGTCAGTGCTTTTAGGTATGATGACCCGTGGTACTACAGCTGATATTGTTGTAGTAGGTTTAATCGGCGAGCGTGGTCGTGAGGTTAAAGAATTCATTGATGATATTTTAGGTGAAGAGGGTAGAGCCCGTTCTGTGGTAATTGCAGCTCCTGCTGATGCTTCTCCTTTAATGCGTCTAAAAGGATGTGAAACGACACTATCTATTGCTGAGTACTTTAGAGATCAGGGCTATAACGTACTGTTGATGATCGACTCATTAACCCGTTATGCCATGGCTCAGCGTGAGATTGCTCTGGCTGTAGGTGAACCGCCTGCTACTAAAGGTTATCCTCCATCAGTATTTGCAAGATTACCTGCCTTAGTTGAAAGAGCAGGTAACGGTGGTGAAGGTCAGGGCTCTATTACAGCTTTCTTTACAGTTTTAGTAGAAGGTGATGATCTGCAAGATCCTATTGCAGATTCTGCTCGTGCTATCTTGGACGGTCATATTGTGTTATCAAGACAATTAGCAGACTCTGGTCACTTCCCTGCTATTGATGTTGAAAAATCAGTAAGCCGTGTTATGCCGGCTGTTGTAAGTGCTGAACACATGGTAATGGCAAGAACCATTAGACAGTGTTTAGCTCAATATACTCAAAGTCGTGAGTTAATTCAGATTGGTGCTTATCAAAAAGGATCTGATCCTAGAGTAGATCAGGCAATTATGATTAAGCCCTATATTGATGAGTTTACTGTTCAGGGTATGAAAGATATTGTTCCATTTAAGCAGTCCTTAGATGGTTTAAAACAATTATCGATGCTTTTAATTAACGATGCTCAGAATAAGATTAACGCAATGCAACAGGCAAATGGTCAAGCACAAAGACCAGCTCAAGGTGCTACTTTAAAGGCAACAGGCGGAGCTTCAGGCGCTACCTTAAAACCATCAAAAGTACAAATAACCAATAACTTTAAAGGTTAGTTTTACATCATAGGTTTACGGAATAAGTCATGAGTGGTGATAAAGCCCTACTTTTGGTTCTTGATTTAAGAAAAAAAGAAGAAGACAGTGCACTTGAAATGTGGACTGATGCTAAGAATGCTGTCATCAATTTTGAGCGTCAAATCGAACAGCTAAAACAGTTTGAAAAAATCTACGAAAATGAGATGACCGTAAAGTCAAAAAATGGCATGGATATGAACATGTATATGTCATATCAGCAGTTTTTATCAAAGCTTGATAAGATTAAATTTCGCCAGGAAGCTGGTCTTATTCAACTGCAGAACCAGGAAGAGCGCGCTAAGCAAAACTATTTAGATAAGCAAAAAAGAAGAAAGATCATTGAGTCTTTATTAGAAAAGCACAAGCAAGAACGCCTTTTAAAAGAAGCTAAAGCTGAGCAAAAATTAACAGATGATATCGTAAGCTCAAAACAAGCCCGTCTTTTAATGGATAAAGATAAAGTTAACAGCTAATTTTTTTTTCAGAGCTAGCTTTTTTAGTCCCACCTTTTTCAAAGATGTATTTTACCTTCATTTAAGCAGCAGCTGAGCTAAAAACATCTCCTAAATCAAACGTTAAAATTCAGTTTACTTGTCCACAATATTAGCTTACGTAAATAGTTCAGTAGTACGTTTGTTCTCAGATTGTAAAAGAACTTAACATGTTAGAGAATCATGGATTTTTACAAAAAGGTCTTAGTGTTACTGTAATTCCAAGTGCTAACCCTTTTCCCATGAACATCGGCAAACGCTTTTGGGCCATGGATGATACTGATATCAATAGAATGTTTCTAGGCTACAACAAAGGTGAAACAACACAGAGAATAGCAGCTGGCTTATTTGAAAAACTGCAAGGCTATGAATATGGAATTCAGATGGCTTCTTTTTATATGCCTGGAGAATTTATCCCTCATGTAAGAATTGTCAAAACCGCTTTGGATTATGCTGATGAAGGTAAAGATTTTGGTTTGCCTTATGTATCTGTAAGTGAGCCTGCTCCTTTTGATACTACACTTTTAAATTACAACTGGCAGAACTGGAACACCAAAGCTTTCTCTCTGTATGGAGGAGAAATAACAGAATTGAAAGCTTTTTCTGTAAAAGTGAATTAAATGCAGTTTTGCGTTTTATAATCAAAAAAGGGATTGTAAACAAAAAATCCTATGATCCAGCTTGTGTCTCTGAAATTATCAATGAAAAAGATCTTGTAGCATTGCAGGCTCCATGTGCCGGTATCTTTTATAAAAAGAAGAGAGCAGGTGATTTCGTAAGACGAGGTGATGAGTTAGGTCGAATTTTAGATCCTTATGATGGTACTCAAAAGCTCGTCTTTACTCATATGTAGATGGCATTATGTTCTTCTCTCATGACTCGCCGTTAACCCTACAGAACACTCCTTTGTTTAAGATATATGGAGCATAGTCAAAGAGATTATTTATTCATTGCCCAATATTCATAAATAAGAGCTTAAAATAACTGTCACATTGCAGATTGAAAGTTACCTTTTGATCTGCTCTTTTTAAGCAAAAGTACATTTTGCTTAAATAAGCCATCAAGAGAGTTTTTTTTCTTTTGATGTTCTCATTCTCACATCCTAATCAGAACTCTAAGCAAAAAGCTCAGTCACTGGCTCACATCCACAAATAGACTCAAGTTTAAAACTTGGCAAAGTATTTGCATCTATAAGTTCATATAAAGACAAACTTCTTTATGAAATGTAAAAAAAATAAATAACTAATTGAATTATTAAATAAAAATATACAGCTGTCTTGTAAGAGAGGATGTGCAATGCAAAACATCGGCAATACATATCAGACTATTAAAAACAATGTTGCCTCTAACGGCAACGTTAATTCAACAGTGTCTAAACAGAATGCTTCTGACTTTAGTGATCTATTCTGTTCTCTAACTGGAGCCATTAACTCAAAATCACTGACTGCAACTTCATCAGTACAGAACTCCATGAATGTAAAAAGTCCTGTAAGAACTATCAAGAAGAATGTAAAGAGCACAAGCTCTAATAAGACTCTTGATAAATCATCTAACTTGAAAACTGATACTCTTGTATCTAACAAAAATTCTGTAAAGCAGAATAATCATGCTGTAAAGACAGAGTCTGCTAAAGTTGAAGATGTTAGATCAAATTTAGATGATGAAGAAAACTTATCAAATAAAAACTTATCATCAAATGATGAAATCCTAATCTCAGATCTTTTAGGTACAGAGAATACAGAGCTAGTTTTAGATAATACTGACTTATTAGACAAAGCCGACTTATTAGGCAATACTGATAACTATACTGTTGATTTTTCTAATTCAAATCAATTGATGGATGCAAGTGATGTTAATGCCTTAAATAAGAAAATTGTGTTAGTAGATAAAATAGTGCAGAGAAGCTCTAATTTAATTAGCTCTAATGCTAATAACTCTGATAGCTTACAGTCTAGCTCATTTGATACAGAGAATTTAAAGAATTCACTTTTAAATCTTTCAAATGAGGATTTAAGTTCCATTGAGAATTTAGATGACACTAAATTAAATGAATTTATCAAAACAGCAATTGATGCCACTTTAAAATCAGATGTAAATGCATCAAAAAATACTTTAAATGCAAGTTCATCAGAAGAGAGTAATCTTGATTCATGGTTTAATGAAATTTTAGGTGATGCAGAGGTTGAATCAGTTAAAGTAACTTCCAATGACAGTGAAAACACTGATTTTGGTGCTGATGATTTTGATTTAATTGAGCAGAGCTTAAAGTTATCTAAATCACTGGATGAAAAACTTTCTAAAGCAGATGTAAAGAGCAAGATTGACGCTATTATGGATTCTAAAAAAGAAGCATCTGAAAACACTTTAGCTAAATCCTTAGAATTATTAAGGGGGACAACCCAGGGCGATACTAATACAAGCTCAAGAGTTACTCTTGACAGCACCGGATTAAATCGAGTTAATTTAAATAATACTCAAGATCAGAAGATAAGCTCAAATGGTTTTCAAAGTCTAGAGCAGGCAATAAAGTCAGCTTTTGAAAGCTCAAGCTCAGTAATGTCATCAGACTTATCACAGGAAGGTAACTCTGACACTAATCAGAATCAGTCATTCCAGAGTATGTTACAGCAGTCTGCTGCAACTAATAAGGAAAACACTCAGAACCAGATATCAAAACAGTTTGACTTATTGAGCATGTCATCTAACTTAAAGCAAAATGCGCAGGCTTTAACTGAAAAAGTAATGCAGATGGCATCAAAGAACTTAAAAACTATGGATTTGACTTTAAACCCACATGGTTTAGGTAAGATGAAGATTTCTCTTGATGTAGGTTCTGCTGATGATGTTACCAAGATTTCTATTTCAGCAAGCTCTCCTGCTACTAAAGCTTTAGTAGAGCAGGGAATGGAAGCTTTAAGACAGACCTTAAGAGATAACGACATCAATGCTAAAGCAGAGGTTACTGAATATGAAGACAACCATTCAAATCAGAACCCAAATCAGGAATTTGCAGGCAATGAGCATCAGTCTCAACATGGTCAGCAAGAGCAAAATCAAGATGATCTAAGTTACGGCACATTCTTTGCTTCAAATGATGAGAATGATAATCAGTCAGAAAATCTGACAGAAAATCAGACTGAAAATATAATGAACTCACAAAATGGTGATTCTGTAAGCTATTTTGCGTAAAAATCAACAGATTATTTAATTCTCTGTGCCATAATATAAATAATTAGGAGAGAGTTATGGCTGAAAAGAAAAAAGATGACGAACTGGATAGCCCAAAGCGTGGTAAGAAGCTATTTATTCTTATCGCAGCCTTGTTGTTGCTAATCTTAGGTGTTAGTGGCTATTTTGGTGCTGCTTACTTCTTGCAGTTACCTCCATTTGAGCCTCCTGGGCCTACCGCTGAAGAAATCGCTGCTCAAAAGGCTGAAGAAGAAAAATCTCAAAAACTTCTGCAGCGCGAGATCTATGTTAAGTGCTCAGAGAAATTCTCTTTTAACATCAAGAGTGAAAGAAGATTACATACAGGTCAGGTAGATGTGGTGTTAGTAGTTCAAGGCGAAGAGAACGAAGCTTTAGCTAAGAAACATCTGACTTTAATCGATAGTGTTATTTTTGATAAACTCAGCGCACAGACCTATGAAGGACTGCTGTTACCTTCAGGACGTCAGAGACTTAAAAGAGAGTTACTAGATGCTGCAAGAGCAAAAATGTCTGAAATTGCTAAAGCTCCAGTAGTTGATAAGATCCTCTTTACTAGCTTTGTCCTGCAGTAGGAGAAATATTTGTGACTGAATTTTTAACGCAGGATGAAATTGATGCTCTGTTACACGGAGCAGATGATGTAGAGCCAGAAGAGCCGCAAGACGTCTCGGGCGTCAAAACCTTTGATTTTGGTTCCCAGGAACGTATTGTTCGTGGTCGTATGCCAACACTTGAGCTTGTTGATGAGCGTTTTGCTCGTCACATGCGTATCAGTTTGTTTAACATGATGCGTCATTCAGCTGAAGTGACCTGGACTGGCGTGAACATGATGAAGTTTGGTGAATACCTACAGACTCTGTATGTGCCAACTTCATTGAACATGGTGCGCTTTAGACCTTTAAAAGGTACTGCTCTAATTACTTTAGAGGCTCGATTAGTATTCATCCTTGTAGAAAACTTCTTTGGTGGTGAAGGTCGTTTTAGAACCAAGATTGAAGGTCGTGAATTCACCCCAACTGAAAGAAGAATTATTCAAAAACTCTTAAAGATGGTTTTTGCCGATTACAAGGAAGCCTGGGCTCCTGTGATGGATGCCGAGTTTGAATACTTAGACTCAGAAGTTAACCCTTCAATGGCAAATATTGTCAGTCCATCTGAAGTCTTAGTTGTAAACCAGTTCCATATTGATCTTGATGGTGGTGGCGGTGATCTGCATATCTGCTTCCCATATTCAATGATTGAGCCTATTCGTGAACTTTTAGATGCTGGTGTACAGTCAGATAAAGGTGATACCGATGTTCGCTGGAACAAGGCTTTACGTGAAGAAGTTATGGATGTTAACGTTGATATGAGAGTAAAGCTCTTAGATACTTTAGTCTCACTTCGTGACATTATGAATTTCCAGCCAGGTGATATCCTCAACGTGGAGATCCCTGAAAACCTCTTGGTCTATATCGAGGATCTGCCAAGCTACAGAGCTAAATTAGGCCAGTCTAAAGAAAAGCTTGCAATTAAGATCTCCGAAGTTCTTGAGAGACCTAAGAGTGCTAAGAACGATTTGAGCTTCATCAAGGGCAATAATATGAATGTAGCTGATGATGAAGAAGTTGAAGAATTTGATGATGATTAAGGTGAAATATGTCAGACGATCAGAAATTAGCAGATGAATGGGCCGCAGCTCTAGGAGCACAGGATTCAGGTTCTGACCCAACTGCAGCTCCTATTGAAGAGTTTGAAGAGGATAGCTCAGCTAATAAAGCGCCACTTTCAGTTGAAGAGCGTAAAAAGTTAGATTCTATCTTGGATATTCCTGTAACCATTACCATGGAAGTAGGTCATGCCAAGATCTCTATCCGTAACCTGTTACAGTTAAATCAGGGGTCTGTAATCGAACTTGAAAGATTAGCTGGTGAGCCTTTAGATGTTTTAGTTAACGGCACTTTGATTGCTCACGGTGAAGTTGTTGTAGTTAACGACAAATTCGGTATCAGATTGACTGATGTTATCAGCCAGGTTGAGAGAATTAAAAAGCTTCAATAAGATGAGATTATTGTTATCCCTATGCCTGCTGTCTTATGCAGGCATTGCCGTATCTGATGAGACTACCTCAGGTCATGAATTATCCTCTGCAAGTCAACTTTTCACTTGGCTTCTATCTACCTTTGCAATTTTAGCTATAATCCTTGTTGTAGCTTACCTTTTGAAGAAAACACGTTTTGTAAGAAATAATTCAGGCAAGCTTGTTATATTAAATCAGCTATATTTAGGCCCTAAGCAAAGAGTGGTTGTAGTAAAGGCTAAGAACAGACAGATAATGCTGGGCGTTACTCAAAGTCAAATCACCTATTTAACCGATTTAGATGATGAGAAAGCTGAGTTTGACAAGGTATTAGAAGATCACTCAAAGGCTAATACAGATACAGAAAACAGTATAGAGCAGGGTTCACATGATATTTCAAAGAGCAATTGAATCTAAAGAGTACATGGCAAATTCAAAAGCCATGCTGTCAAAACTCAGGTCTTTAAAGAAGAGTCTTGCTATAAGTTCTGTATTAACTCTTATAACAGGACTTATTCTGTTTTTATTGCCTACTCAAAGTATTGCGGCAAATCTTGATATATCAGCATTTACTGTAAAGACCAATCCAGACGGTACACAGGATTACTCATTATCACTACAGGTTGTGATCTTAATGACTTTATTGTCATTCTTACCATCAATCTTAGTAATGATGACCTCCTTTACACGTATTGTCATTGTGCTTGCAATTTTGCGTCAGGCCATAGGTTTACAGACCTCACCATCAAATCAGGTGTTAATTGGAATTGCCTTTTTTATGACCATTTTTGTGATGACTCCTGTTTTTGATGATATGTATACACAGGCAATTGAGCCATATATGAATGATAAAATCCAGGCAAGAGATGCTTTTGAAATTGCACAAAAGCCTTTGCACAAGTTCATGCTCGATCAGACCCGTATGACAGATTTAAATGCCTTCTCAGAATTTGCCAACATCAAGATTGACAAACTAGAGAATGTGCCAATGAGAGTGGTAATTCCTGCTTTTATTGTCAGTGAATTAAAGACAGCATTCCAAATCGGCTTTATGCTGTTCTTACCATTCCTTATCATCGACCTTGTAGTAGCATCCATTCTGATGGCTATGGGTATGATGATGTTGTCTCCTATGATTGTGTCGTTGCCATTTAAACTGATGCTGTTTGTGCTGGTAGATGGCTGGTCTCTTATCATGGGAACACTGATGTCCAGTTTCGGACTCGGTGTCGCAGGAGGGTAGTGTATGGAACCAGAAGTCTTTGTCGATATTGTCCGTGAAGCTTTAGGTCTTGTGGCACTATTAGTAAGCGCAAGTATCGTACCTTCATTGTGTGTAGGTCTGTGTGTATCTATCTTCCAGGCTGCAACCTCAATTAACGAGCAGACTTTGTCATTCTTACCTCGTCTGCTTGTAACAGTAGGAGCTTTGATGGTAGGTTCTCACTGGGGACTTGAAAAGCTCATGTCCTTTTTCAAGACCATTGTTGATTTAATCCCACAGGCTGTAGGTTAATGGACGTACTAGAGCCAATCACTCTTACAGCAGTAGCTCAGTTTGTCTGGCCACTGTGTCGTATCAGTGCCTTTTTAGCAACAATGCTCGCTGTCTCTGGAAACTCTTTTCCTATGATGACACGAGCTCTATTGGCTCTTACAATTACAGTCTGTATGCTGCCATCTATTCCTAATCTGGCACCTAACACTGATCCTTTTACTGTATACGGCATTATCGTAACTATAAAAGAGTGTTTAATCGGATTAGCTTTAGGTTTGTGTACGCTCTTTATCTCACAGGCTTTTATTATTGCAGGTCAGGCTGTAGCGATGCAGACAGGTTTAGGCTTTGCTTCCTTAGTTGATCCTGTATCAGGTACCAACTCTCCTGTAGTAGGTCAGTTTTTTACAGTACTGTGTACCTTAGTCTTTTTCAGTGTAGATGGTCATTTAATCTTTTTAAGATTATTGCTAGAGAGCTTTAAAGTTCTTCCTATGGGTGAGGCTTTACCATTGTATGGTATAAGAGAGTTTGTCATATTCTCAGGTTCCATGTTCAAAGCAGGTCTTGCCATGTCCATGAGCGCGATTTGCACTATGCTCGTGGTTAACTTTACTTTAGGTGTAATGACAAAAGCTGCTCCTCAGTTAAATATCTTTTCTTTAGGTTTTGCCGTAACAATGATTGTAGGGCTGTGTGTCCTCTTCCTGTCATTAAATGCCTTTATGAGTAACTTTACACATAACTTTAATGCTGTATTCAATACAGCATGTTCCTTAGTAGGAATGAGTTGTGAAGGGATCTTGTAAATTTTGCTAGCTATCAAAGAATATCATCAAACTTATTTACTCTGATCCATATTGAGGGTATTTTGTTAGCAACTTTTTTGATTTATATACGTTAATGACTGAATTTCAATATCTTTTCAAGGAATAATTATATGTCTACTTTTAATTCTATCGGGGGGGGGTAACCTTAATTTATTTGATGAATTAAAGAATACCCTTCTAAAAAATAGTAAATACTTAGAACAAAATACAGAAAATCCTAAGCTATTAAGAAATGTTGTAATTGAAGATGCTCTGAACATGAACAAGGAGCTACTTCATATCCTTCTTAGCAATCCTAAATTAAAAAATCATTTCTTTACTGACGTTGGTGGTGTCTTAGTTTTCGACAAAAACAAGTTTACATGGACTATCGAAAACAAGGAATTCTTACCAGATTCATACACCCGTTTCAAACAAAAGATCGGTCTCATAGACTCAAATGAGAGATTTATATCTTCGAACAACGATGTTGTTTTGTCTTTCCCTTATAAAGATTGCGTTTTAGAAGGTGGTCAAACAAAGGAAGATCAGAAGAGAAGTGAAATCTTTTTCAACGAAACTCTAGCACCAGAAGATGTAGATTGTTTGTTAGCGCCTAAGGTATTCACAAATATTAAAAAGTACACAAAAGATGGAGAAGAATCTGTAGCCAAGTTTTCTGTAGAAGATAATTTAGTTATAAAGGGTAATAACTTGCTAGCCTTATCCTCACTTTTAAAAGTATATACTAAAAAGATAAAACTTATTTATATAGATCCTCCATATAATACGGGAAACGATTCATTTTTATATAATGATTCCTTCAATCATAGCTCTTGGTTATCTTTTATGAAAAACCGACTAGAAATCGCAAAAAAATTGTTAAGAAATGATGGAATTATATGTGTTCAATGTGACGATAATGAGCAAGCTTATTTAAAAGTGCTTATGGATGAAATTTATGGAAAAGATTGTTTTCTAAATATAGTTTCTGTTAAGTCAAAATCTAGTTCAGGAGCAAGCGGAGGCGGAGAAGATAAAAAATTAAAGAAAAATATTGAATATTTAACTATTTTTGGTGGCCCAAATTTCTATAAATTTAATGACCAATACAAATTAGTACCATTGACTTCATATATGGAAGACTTAAAGAGAAATGGCTCAAGTTTTGCTTACAACAGCGTATTGTTGAATGAAGGAGACAAAGAATATTTTTGTTCAACAAAAGATGGAACTGGAGATGAAATAAAAATATATAAACATAGTGGTTATATTGTAAAAACAGTAAATCAAATATCAAAAGAAGAAAAAATACCTCTAGAAGAGGTGTACAAAAAGTATATTGACAAAATTTTTACTTTGGAAAATGCGCAAACCTCAATTAGAACAAGAGTTTTAAATGTTACTGATAATTTTGATTCCTTTTATTCTGCTGAGTATAAGAGAAAATCTGGCAGAGATAAAGGAAATTATGTTTCAATAGGTTTTATGGGGAGAAACAAAAGACTTGTAAGTTATTTGTCAAATACTTGTGAAATAAAAAACAAAGTTATATTTAAAAAGTTTAAAGTTGGAACCTTGTGGGATGATTTAAGTTGGAGTAGTGTTTCTAAAGAAGGAAACGTCAAATTGCCATCAGGAAAAAAACCTGAAAACTTATTAAAAAGAATCATTGAGATGACCACTGATGTTAATGACATTGTATTAGACTTTTTTATGGGGTCGGGAAGTACTATTAGCACAGCTCATAAATTACATAGGCGTTACATAGGTATAGAGCAGATGAACTACATTGATTCTCTTGTTGTAACGAGAATGAAATATGTAATAAATGGAGATGATTCTGGAATATCTCAACAGGTTGGATGGACAGGAGGAGGATCTTTTGTTTACTGCGAACTAAAAGAGTTAAATCAAAAATATATTAAACAAATTCAGAATGCAGGATCAGATCCTCAGCTAATTGATCTATATAATAAAATTTCTAAATCAAAGTTCATAAATATCAAAGTCAAACCAAGCAATATAGAAAGTAATGTAAGTGATTTTGAATCTCTTTCAACTGAAAGTAAGAGAAAACTGCTAATTCAATTGCTAGATTTGAATATGCTATATGTAAATTACTCTGACATCGATGATGAAGAATATCAGGTATCAGCCGGTGATAAATCTTTTAACAGAAGTTTCTATGGAGATTAGTCACTATGTCTGAAAAGCAAGAATATCTATATCAAAAAATTGAGAAGAAGATTATTGCAGATACATCATGGTATAAATCTATTCCTAATTATATTGCAAGCAACCTTAGAAGAGAATTTCAATTGCGAGGCTATCAGCGCAATGCAATTCGCAATTTTATTAGTTTTTATGAAGATCCTTCTTTAAAAACAAGTCCTACCCATGTCTTGTTTCAGATGGCAACAGGAAGTGGAAAAACACTGTTAATGGCAGGTTTGATCTTGTATCTGTATAAACAAGGTTTTAGAAACTTTTTGTTCTTTGTCAACACTAATAACATCATTTATAAGACTAAAGATAACTTTTTAAATCAATTGTCATCAAAGTTTCTTTTTGCAGAAAATATACAAATTGATGGTAAGAAAGTTGATATTAATGAGGTGAATAACTTTCAAGATACCGATCCTGATGCGATAAATATTTGCTTTTCAACTATTCAAAAATTGCATGATGATTTGAATGTTGTAAAAGAAAATTGCATTACTTACGACGACTTTTGTGAAAGCCCTGTTATTTTGATTTCTGATGAAGCTCACCATTTAAATGCTGGCACAAAAAAAAGTGATGAATCAGACAGAGCTGATAACGCATCTTGGGAAAGCACTGTTGATAATATATTGTCATTTAATAACCAAAATATTTTATTAGAGTTTACAGCGACAGCAGGTTTGACCAATGAATCTGTAAGAAGTAAGTACATTAATAAGCTTATATATGATTATGAGTTAAAGCAGTTCTACATGGATGGATATTCAAAAGATATCAAGAGTTTGAGATCTGACTTGGATTTAGAAAATAGAATTATACAAGCAGTTGTGCTAAGTCAGTACAGGTTAAAATTATTTAGTAAGCACGGATTAAGCATTAAACCTGTTATTTTATTTAAATCTGCCAATTCAACAAAGAACAATGAAAAAAGTTACAAATTATTTCAGACAGTAATTTCAAATTTAACAGTGAAAAAACTAGAAATTGTTCTGAATTCTCAAAATGAAATCTTAAAAAAAATACGTGATTTTTTGACTAGTCAAGAAATTTCTCTTGAATCTTTAGTTCAAGAAATCAAGTTTGATTTTTCTGAAGAGCACTGTTTATTAGTTGATAATACAAATTTAAACGAAAAATCTCAATTGCTTTTAAATTCTTTAGAAGATGATTCAAATCGAATAAGAGCGATTTTTGAAATCAAAATACTTGATGAAGGCTGGGATGTCCTAAATTTATTTGACATAGTTCGTATGTACGATACTCGTCAGGCTGGTCACACTAAAAATGGAAAAAGAGAAATATCTAAAACTACGATATCAGAAGCTCAGTTAATCGGAAGAGGTGCAAGATATTGTCCTTTTAAGATAAATGAAGATGATGATCTGTATAAGAGAAAATATGATTCTGACGAAGACAATGAGTTAAGGCTTTGTGAAACTCTTTTATACCACTGCTTTGATGAAGAAAGGTATATTTCTGAATTAAAAGAAGCTTTAAGACATGAAGGTTTAGATCTTGATAAAGATGTGATTAGATGCTCTTACAAGCTAAAAGATGATTTCAAAAAGACAGACTTATTTAAGTCTGGTTTTGTTTACTTGAACGAGAGAATCAAAACAGAATCAAAGGATCTTTTAAGTCTTGATGATAGGTTACGTTCAAAAATTTACTCTTATACAGAGCAATCAGGAGCATCTGCTTTGGATGACTTATTTGGCAGTGACGAAAATAAATCATCTGTTTTTAATCCGAAAGGAATAAAAAAATCGATTAAAGAGCTAGCAAAAGAAAATTACTCTGTTGTGCATAAAGCTCTTAGACAATTTAGAGAATTTAATTTTGATAACCTAAAGAAACATTTCAAAGAGCTAAAGTCAATGTCTGATTTTATCTTTAAAGAAGAGTACTTAGGAAAAATTGAAATTCAAATTCATTATTTTGGTCAAGAACTATCTCAATCCACAATATTGAAAGCTTTGGTAAAGAACTTTGCTGAAATTGCTAAAAAGATTGGCTTCAATGAGTCAATCTATAAAGGTTCATTTAAGTTTAAACCAAAGAAATTTAAAAATGTATTTACTGACAAGACCATCTCTGTAGCTAAAGCTTCAGAAACAACTGGCGGTAAGGGAATTTCTCAGAAGAGCTCACAAAAATATTCATTAGATTTATCATCTGAGGATTGGTATGTCTATAACGACAATTACGGAACAGATGAAGAAAAAGCTCTAGTTTATCAATTTAAAATGTACCTAGAAAAGTTGAGAAAAGTCTACTCTAAGTTGTATCTCGTAAGAAACGAGCAGCAACTATCCATTTATTCTTTTGATGGTGGCAATAGGTTTGAACCTGATTTTGTGCTGTTTTTACAAAAAGGGGATGGTAAAGATTTTGAGCAAATGCAGATCTTTATCGAACCTAAAGGTGAAAACTTATTAGAACAAGACAAATGGAAGGAAGAATTCTTGTTAGCAATCAAAAAAAATACAAATGAAAATCCTTCGTTGTTATCTGAGAATTCTCATTACAAGATATGGGGCTTCCGTTTTACTAATTTCAATGGAAAAAAAGAAAATAGGTTCAATGAGTTCGATCAGGATATGAAAGAAATCCTAGCATGATAGGAAATAGAAAAGCCCTAATACCAACAAGTGTTAGGGCTTTTAACAATACTACTCTTCCACAAGCTCATAGCAAGGAACGTATTCTTTCTGAGATAAAAGCACACGACCTTGATCAATATAGCTTCTTAATAGACCATCCATGGATTTGATTATGTCTTTATCACCATGTAATTTGAATGGACCTTTTTGAGCCACTAGCTTGATGCCATTCTCTTTAACATTACCAGTAACAATTCCTGAGAAAGCAGAGCGTAAGTTGCAAGCTAACTTCCATGGTTCCTGATCACGTCTTAAATCGAGATTTGCCATGAACTCATGAGTAATTTGAGATGCAATCTGCAATTCAAGAGGAATATGTAAAGTCCAGTTAAAGCAATAAGAATCATGAGTAATGGTTCTATGATCCAGTACAGAGTCATTGTATTGCTTTACCTTTTGAGCTACAGCAATTGGATCATCGATTATAAGATCATAGTAACGTGTGATCTCTTTACCAAAGCATTCAATTAAGAAGTCCTGTAATTCATCAAAGTAGCCTTTTGATGATTTTGTACCAGTTAAGATCAAAGGTAAGAAGTTGTGTTTGTTCTCCTTACTTAATTTGATGCTCAAAATATAGAGTAATTCTTCAGCGGTACCTGGACCACCAGGGAAGATTATAAGCGTATGACCAAGACGGACAAAGGCCTCAAGTCTCTTTTCAATATCAGGCATGATCACAAGATCAGTTACCATGGCGTTAGGTGGTTCTGCTGCAATGATAGATGGCTCTGTAAGACCAATCATACGGCATTTTTCCTGTTCACACTGCTCTGAATAGCCCTGTAATGAGCCTTTCATAGGAGCTTCCATAACACCAGGTCCGCAACCTGTGCAGATATCAATCTTGCGTAAACCTAATTCAAGACCTACCTGATAGGCATAATCATATTCTTCTTGTGAGATTGAGTGACCACCCCAGCATACAGCGAGGTTTGGTTTCATCCCAGCCTTTAAGACACTGGCATTTCTTAAAATGATAAATATAAGATTAGTGATGTAATCAGACTCAGTCTTATATTTCTTTTTAAGACTATCGTTATAGAACTCTGAGAATAAGTGAATTTGTACAATATCACGTAAAACTGCATATAAGTGCTTGCGCAGTTTCTTGATGACCTGCCCTTCAACTAGAGATGATTTTGGTGGATTGATAAGCTCAAGTTTTAGACCTCGCTCATTTCTAATGATGTTGATTTCAAAAGATTTGAAGTTATCTAAAAGTTCTTTGGAGTTATCAGTGATATTGCCACTGTTTAAGACAGCAAGAGAGCAGTTTCTGTACAAATCATATAGCTCTCCCTGACTTGACAGTGATAGTGAATCAGCCTCATATTGGGTTAAAAGTGACATGGAGCCTACTGGCCAAACGTCTACAACGCTCATAAATGCTCCTTTTTATTGTTTTTGTAATGTGTATTGTGTTTGTGATTTATTTTTTTTATCAGTACTTTCTATCACTCTTTCATTATAGGTTATGAACTTTATATAACCTTTTAATTTTTAATGAAATTTAGGACAGATGTTCCAAATTTAAATTTTTGTGTCAAATGACAGTTTCATAGCTAAAGATAAAACTGTCATAAGTAGAGTTACTTACTGTCTGATTGTTCTTACAGATTCACTGCAGTTTAACTTAGCAGATGATCTGACAGGATTGATATCAATACCTCCACGACGGGTAAAGTAAGCTGATACTGTAAGTTTTGATGGCTTTAAGTAATACATTAAGTCTGAATAGATAAGCTCTACACACTGCTCATGGAATCCCTGATGGTTACGTAAAGTAACTAAGTAAGATAGCAGTCCTTTAAGATCAGGTTTCTTACCTTCATAATCGATTCTTACAACAGCATGATCTGGCTGTGAGGTTACAGGACAGAGTGATCTGAAAAGATTGGTGTAGTAAGTCTTTTTAATGGCCTTATCTTCTTTATCAAAAGTTAATAAAGAAGGGGAGTATTCATAACCTTTAAAAGATAAATCTTTACAGCAATCTAACTCTTCTAAACAAGTACCTTTTACGGCACGTGTAGAGAACTCCTCATTATCAAGTTCGAATAAACTTACCTTCACATTGCTCTCTAAAAGTACTGAAAGATCGTGCTCAAATACGCTTTCGACCTCTTTTAAATCTTTAAACTTGGTCATGGTAAATGACAGTTCATAGAGTTTTAATGATTTAGACTCAACAATGTATTTACTGTCAGCAGGTACTGTCATAATACCCATGCAAACTTTAGGCAGACCATTTAAGTTTAAATAGGTCATCTCATAAAGACGCCAAATGTCATAACCTACGAACTTTTGTAATCTTTCAATATGGCTACGACCTAGCTGTCTTTCTATCCTTTGCAGTCGTGATGGAGCGTACTCATTATCGTAGGTAGTATTTTTACCTAAAACTAGGTTGTTCATACCTGAAGATACCTCAGGAGCTTTGTTTTCATTGTTATCCATTATAAATCTCCGTATTTGCAACCTAAGATGCATAAAGCCGCAAGAGCAGCTGTTTCTGTTCTTAAAATTCTAGGACCTAAAGTTACACCCACAAAATTGTGTTCAGCAGCCTTTTGAATTTCATTATCATCAAGGCCGCCTTCAGGACCAATGAGTAATCTTATATCACCTGAAGGTTCAAGTTCTGTTAACTTTTTGTCAGCTTTTGGATCAAGGGTAAGGCTTAGTGCTTCAGGACTTCTTGCATACCATGATTCTATATTGACGATATTCTCAACTACAGGTACTACATTACGGCCACACTGCTCACAGGCTGAGATAGCAATCTTTTGCCATTGTTCAATTTTCTTTTGCTGACGCTTTTCATCTAGCTTGACACCACAGCGTGATGAATAAAGAGGAGTGATCTTGTAGATACCTAATTCAACAGCCTTTTGAATGGTAAATTCCATTCTCTCGCCACGGCTGATAACCTGACCTAACTCTACTCTTACAGGAGATTCAACATTACGTTCAATTACTTTTGTACATTTGTAATTAGCGCTTTTACCTACTTTTGTAAGTACAGCTTCATACTCATGACCGATACCGTCGAATACTACAAATTCATCGTTTTCTTTAAAACGAAGCACTCTTACAAGATGACCGTAACCGTCATCATCTAAGGTAAATTCATCAGTTAAATTTAAAGGGGCATTAAGCTGGCAAATTCTAACTGTTCTCATTATTTATCGTTTCCGTATTTACATTTTTGAGAAATATAAGGATTCTCGTTACCTTGAATTTCTTTAATTAAAAGGTTGCGCTTACACTCATTCTGATCTGGTTTGTATTTTTTATTCCAGCGGTTGAATAAGTTTACATGTTCAGCATCAAGTTCAATACCATACATCATGGACATGTACAGGTAAGCTCGAGCAATCACACCACGAGCGCGTTCAGGAGGAGTAACTCTCTGTCTTTTTCTGTCAATTAACATTTGGCATTGACCAAAAGGAGAGGTCTTTTTAATTGAATCAGAAAAGGCAAAATTCTGTCTTTCGTTGTTTACTTCACCAACTGAAGGATAAAGATTGTGCAGATCAGATTCGATTAAGTTAAAGTACTTATCGGTATTCTCGCAATTCTGTCTGCCTGGCTTTTTAAGCCAGCACTCTCTTGTTTTACCAAAATATGAAGCAGGTACGATGTGTTCAGCTTCAATCCTTTTTGCTCGCTTTGGATTTGAGTACTGAATGATGTATCCGCAGCTCTCAAGGTTAGGGTAGTACCATTTTTTAGTAATAGTAATGTCACAGCTACAGTAGACAGTTTTAGGCTCATCTAATTTAGATGTTATCCTGAATAAATAGCCTTTAGCTGAATTGAAGTTTAAATTCAGTCTTTGTGCCAAGGCGCTGTTAAAACAGGTAAGAGTCAACACTACAGCTGGTAGTGCAAGCGTTCTTAACAAGAGTGTTTTAAATTTCATGGTAACTCTCCTAATTGTGCTATTTTAACAAGATTTAAGCTCAAATTAGAGACATATATAAGTAATCTGTAAAGTCTAAAGCTTCCTTTAAATCAACCGCACAAAGCAATTCAATGCTATAGAAATCAATGACAAAGAATAAGTGGATGCAAAGAACATATTAAGTTAGGCCATGTTTCCTGTTAAAATGCTCTTGTTTACAAAATCATGAGGATAAAGGATCTTTTATGAAAATCGATTTAAGCAAGATGGCTACTTTTGGTGTAGCAGGTAACTTTACAGGCCACTTAGAGCAGGCAGGTGAAGCTGTAGACTTTACAAACGTAAAAACCAAAGAAGCTAAAGCTCCTAAAGCCGTATTCCCAACCTTTATTCCGAATTTAAAAGAAGGTGATGCTGCTGTTACCCCAAGATTTTTAGGTGTATTCCCATTTAACATCAACACCATTATCTTTCCTCATGGTGAGCAGAAATTACAGATTGAGCCTGAGTGCGCAATTGTTTGCAATATAACATGGAAAGAGGGCAAAGTAGTAGCTTTAGAACCTGTTGTCTTTGGAGCTTCAAATGATTGCTCAATCAGAAAAGAAGGCGCTAAAAAGATTAGTCAGAAAAAGAACTGGGGCAAAGCATCAAAAGGCTTTTCTGATAATGCTATTGCTATTGATTCATTCGATGAGAAAGGAATTTTAAACCGTTATCGTATTGCAAGTTTCTTAGTACGTGATGGTAAAGTAAATCCTTACGGTGAGGACAGTGCTGTTCGTGACTACAGCTACATCTACGGCACCTTAATTGACTGGTTAATTGAGAAATTCAACTCTCAGAAGGATGAAGGTCCTGCTGAGCCTATCTGTGAGTATTTAAAAGAATCAGGTTATCCTGAAAAAGTAATGGTATCTGTAGGTGCTACCCGTTATACCGAGTATGGAGAGAAGAACTTCTTACAGGATGGTGATCTAGCTGTTGTAGTTGTCTATCCTGAGGATAAATACTCAAAAGAAGACATCATCAAAGGTGTTGAGAACAACTCATTAAATGATGATGCTGTAAGCGTATTAGCTCAGAAAGTTGAGCTATAACCTCATAAGTCAAGCTTCATAAAAAAATGAAAGGCTCCGTACGGAGCCTTTCTTATTAAAACTTAATCAGGATTACTTAATAGCCTGTAACCTGTAATAAGTCATCAACCTTATTAGTCTGTTCCCAGCTGAAGCTTGGACGACCAAAGTGACCATAGGTTGCAGTCTTTAAGTAGATAGGTCTTAACAGATCTAACTGCTTGATTAAGCCGTAAGGGCGCAGGTCGAAAACCTGAGGAATTGCTCTTGCGATCTTCTCATCATCAATCTTTCCAGTACCAAAGGTATTAACTGATACTGAAACAGGCTGAGCAACACCAATAGCGTAAGATACCTGAACCTCAGCTTTCTTTGCTAAACCTGCTGCAACAATGTTCTTTGCTACATAACGAGCAGCGTAAGCTGCTGATCTGTCTACCTTTGAAGGATCCTTACCAGAGAAAGCACCACCACCGTGACGAGCGGCACCACCGTAAGTATCAACAATGATCTTTCTACCGGTAACACCAGCATCACCTACAGGACCACCGATAACGAAACGACCTGTTGGGTTAATAAAGATCTTGGTGTCTTTACGTAACAGGTTTGCAGGAATTACTTTCTTGATGATCTCTTCGTATACTGCTTCATGAACAGTTTCCTGAGTTACATCAGGATCATGCTGTGTTGATAAGACAATAGTATCAATATGATCAACTGAGCCGTCATCATTGTAAGCGACTGTAACCTGGCTCTTAGCATCAGGACGTAACCATGAGATTGAACCGTTACGACGTAAGGTAGCCTGTTTCTTTACAAGCTCATGAGCATAGGTAATAGCAGCAGGCATTAAGTGTTCAGTTTCGTTAGTTGCAAAGCCGAACATTAAGCCCTGATCGCCTGCGCCCTGATCTTCAGGTAAAGCTCTTGAAACACCCTGATTGATATCAGGTGACTGTTTTCCTAAACCATTTAAGAATGCGCAGTAATGACCATCAAAGCCAACCTCTGAATTGTCATAACCAATGTCACAGACAGTTTTACGTGCAATTGCTTCAAAGTCTACGTTTGCAGAAGTTGTAACTTCACCTGCAACTAAAATTAAACCTGTTTTTACTAAAGTTTCGCAAGCAACGTGTGCATCTTTATCCTGAGCTAAGATTGCATCTAAGATTGCATCTGACACTTGGTCACAGATTTTGTCTGGGTGTCCTTCTGATACGGACTCTGAGGTAAATAATCTTGACATAAAGTCTGTCCTCTAAAATTAAATTAACTGAGGATGATTATATACTTTAAAAAATAAATTAAAACTTCTAACAAATTAATAATTTTGCTTTTGCGTTTAATGTATTGAAATATAAAGAAATTAAAATTGAATTTTTTGGGATTAATTATAAATAAATATGTGGGATTAATATTATTGAAAAATAAATTACGAAAATCTCTGCAAAATTATTTAGTAAGATTTAGTTCGCTTTTTTAAACTTGAAAATAAAAACGTTATAAAACAAATAAATATTAGAAAAATATAGAATAACGTCACAGAATTAAACAATTGTAAACGTTTGCGGAGTGGTTTTGAGCTACAATTAAAACATAAAAAGTTTTCAAGTAATAGATAAAATCTGCAAAGGAGATACCATGCGCTTTTTTATTGACACAGCAAATGTAGAAGACATTCGCAAGGCTAATGACTTAGGTGTTATTTGTGGTGTAACCACCAATCCATCTTTAATTGCTAAAGAAGGCTTGGATTTCAAAGAGGTTATCAAGGAAATTACTTCAATTGTAGATGGTCCTATCTCAGGTGAAGTTAAGCCTACAACCTTAGACTTTGAAGGTATGATGAAAGAAGCTCGTGAGATTGCTGCTATCCATCCAAACATGGTTGTAAAGATCCCTATGACAGCTGAAGGCTTAAAGGCTTGTCATCAGTGTAAGAAAGAAGGCATTAAGACCAACATCACCTTGATCTTCTCTGCTAACCAGGCTTTATTAGCTGCACGTGCAGGTGCTACTTACGTTTCACCATTTATCGGTCGTTTAGACGATATTTCAGAAGACGGCTTAGACTTAATCCGTACTATTTCTGACATGTTCTCAATCAACAATATCGATGCACAGATCATCTGCGCTTCTGTACGTAACCCAATCCATGTATTACAGTGCGCTCTAGCAGGTGCTGATATTGCAACTGTTCCTTACAAGGTTATCGAAACTATGATCCACCATCCATTAACCGATCAGGGTATCGCTAAATTCCAGGCTGACTACAAGAAAGTGTTTGGTTAATTAAACAAAGTGTCGACCGCAAGGTCGACATTTTTTGTTGCCTTTTTTGTTGTTTTAAGTCTGCTTGTTGGGTAAAATTAAGCCCACAATGAATAATTTAGGCTTTTATTAATGAAGAAAAAGTTTGCGGCATGTTGTTTAGCTCTGATGGCTTTTATCCTCGGAGTTTGGATATCAGGTGTAGCGATTGTTTCTTCGTACTCGCAAACAGGTATGGAAGTGGCACTGCGACGGTGTAATAAACTTCTGTACAGTAAATTCCAGTCTGGAGTTTTTCTCTACAAAATTTCCCTAAGATATATACCCAAACAAATGGATCTGTTTTCACAGAGAGGTTTTGTAGAGATAAATTTTGCCGGAACAGATAAAGTTTATGATGTTCCTGTAAAAATCAATCATGGCTTTTTAACCATGGATGCTGATTTTGATTTCAATAAGGTCATCGAGCGTCTTTTTGTAAGAAAGATGATCTTAGATGAAAAAAGTACCGCAAAAGGTAGAATGCATGTGCGTCTGTTACCTTTTGCAATTAGCTTAGAAGCTGATGTAAAAGGTAAGTACACAAAATACGTAAAGGATATAGGTGTTCTAAAAGATATTCATGGCATGACACCAGATCTTGATGTGCACTTTTTATTCAGTCGCAATTTTTTACGACAGCTTCTGTTAGCTGTTGAATGCAGAAATCTGTATATCCCCGGCTTGAGCGCTGATAAGATTTTCTTTTTAAGCTCTTATACAGAAGGTGACAGATTTCAGATCCCTAAGAACGCAAGATTATATGCAAGTGGTCTTGTAATTGATGATGAGTTTTTAGGGCAGTTAAAAAGTTTTGATGTAGAACTTAAGGTTCCAAAAGTCCGCTCCACAGGAGACTTTGATATTGATGTAGTCTCCATTGCTGATACTAGATCAGGTGTTGGCATGGTGAAGGGAAAAATTAAGAATTTAAGTTCTTACCTGATGGCAAAGAAACTGAAATCCTGGACTGACGTGGTGTTGAATCCCAACTCTTTAAATAGCTTTACTAATAAAGACTATTTACAGGCAGCAGTTATTGACTCTTCGTTTAATGTCAATCAGGATACCGAAAGTGGCAAGTTAATTTACAGAGCCACTGCAAAGGGTGAGGTTTTAGCTCCAAAGTCTGAAGATGGTATATCTAAGAATTTGGCATCAGTTAAAGGAAAGTTTGATGTCAAGTTCGATCATATGAATGATTTTGGTCATGAGTTTGTCAAGAAAGTAGGTGGTCGAATGTTAGGAGAGAACAAGGATTCTCTGGTAACAGAAATTACCATCGACAAGGGCAAACTTATTTTTAATGGACAAGTTTTTTGATTTCTTATTTCTGAGGAGTTTTTATGGCAAATTACAGAGAATTAGCTAATGCTCTACGTGCATTAAGCATGGACGGTGTTCAGAAGGCTAAGTCAGGTCATCCTGGTGCACCTATGGGTATGGCTGATATGGCAGAGGCACTATGGAGAGGTTTCTTACACCACAATCCAAAGAACCCTAACTGGGCAAACCGCGATCGTTTCGTTCTATCAAACGGTCACGCTTCAATGCTTATCTATTCTCTGCTTCACTTAACTGGCTATGATTTATCAATTGACGATTTAAAAAATTTCCGTCAGTTAGGTTCAAAGACTCCAGGTCACCCAGAGCATGGTGAGGTTCCAGGTGTTGAGACTACCACAGGTCCTTTAGGCATGGGTTTAGCTAATGCTGTTGGTATGGCAATGGCTGAGCGTATGTTAGCTGGCGAATTCAACCGTGACGGTTTTGATATCGTTGACCACTACACCTATGTATTCATGGGCGATGGCTGCTTAATGGAGGGTATTTCTCATGAAGCATGCTCATTAGCAGGTACTTTAGGTTTAGGAAAACTGATTGCATTATATGATTCAAACGGTATTTCGATTGACGGTTCTGTAAAGGGCTGGTTCGCTGATGATACCAAGAAGCGTTTTGAAGGCTACGGCTGGCAGGTAATCGAAGTTAAGAATGGTAACGACGGTGAGCAGGTTCGTGCTGCTATCGAATTAGCTAAGGCTGATACTGATCGTCCATCAATCATTATTTGTCCTACCACCATCGGCTTTGGTTCTCCTAAGAAAGCAGGTACTGCAGCATCACACGGTGCTCCTTTAGGTGATGAAGAAATCGCTGCAACTAAGGCTGCTTTAGGTTGGAAGTATGGCCCATTCGAGATCCCTTCAGAGATCTACAAAGAGTGGGATGCTACCGAGAATGGCGCTAAGTTAGAAGGTGACTGGAATTCATTATTTGCTAAATACAAGGCTCAGTACCCTGAGTTAGCTTCAGAGTTCGAGCGTCGTATTTCAGGTAAGTTACCAGTCGATTTCAAGGCTAAGGCAAAGGCTTGGGTTGATTCATTACAGCATAATGAAGATCCTAAGGTTGCAACCCGTAAGGCAGGTCAGATTGCTCTTGACTTCTTCGGTTCATTACTACCAGAGTTAGTTGGCGGTTCAGCTGATTTAGCTCCATCAAACTTAACCATGAACAAAGAATCTAAGGAAATCTTACCAGGTCACTTAGATGGTAACTACATCCACTGGGGTGTTCGTGAGTTCGCAATGTGCGCTGCTATGAACGGTATGGTGTTACATGGTGGCTTCCGTCCTTATGGTGGCACCTTCTTAATCTTCTCAGACTACGCAAAGAACGCACTGCGTATGGCAGCTTTAATGAAGATCCCAACATTATTCGTATTCACTCACGATTCTATCGGTGTTGGTGAGGATGGTCCTACCCACGAGCCTATCGAGCAGATCGCTTCATTACGTGTTTTACCTAACTTCGATGAGTGGCGTCCATGTGATATGGTTGAGTCAGGTGCTGCATGGGCAAATATGATTGAGCGTCAGGATGGTCCTAGCGCAATCATCCTGTCTCGTCAGACCTTAGAGCAGATGCCACGTACTCAGGAGCAGGTTGATAACATCGCTAAGGGCGGTTACGTATTAAAGGATTGTGATGGCACTCCTGATGTAATCTTAATGGCAACAGGTTCTGAGGTTGCTTTAGCATTCCATGCAGCTGAAGAGTTAGCAAAGGAAGGCAAGAAGGCACGTGTTGTTTCAATGCCTAGCACCGACGTATTTGACCGTCAGTCTGAAGAGTACAAAGAGTCTGTTCTTCCAAAGACAGTTCGTGCTCGTGTTGCTGTTGAAGCTGCTATGTCAACAACCTGGTTCAAGTATGTTGGTTTAGATGGTACAACCGTATGCTTAGACCACTACGGCGCATCAGCTCCAGCTGCTCAGCTGTTCAAGAAGTATGGCTTCTCAGTTGAGAACGTAGTAGCTGCTGCTAAGAAAGTTATCAAGTAATAACCGATACTTTTTAAAGCTAATTAGTTTTAAGAGCTAAATAGTTTAATTAAGGCTGGTAACCATGATGAGTGGTCCAGCCTTTTTATTGCCCTAAATTTAACCTAAAAAGGCTTAAATTTTTGCACAGTTGAGGTTTACTTTTGACATAAGGCACAATCATAAAATGTACCTTAAAATCACATGTTGAAAATATGTTTCAAAATTACCAAAAATCGACGGTAAAAATTGAAAAGTTTTTAACATGTGATAAAATTACGAGTTGTTAAAAGCTTAGTTTAAGTCTAACAAAGACGATTTTATAAGAGGAAAACGAACTATGGCAATTTTAAAGATGGCCGACCTTGATTTAAAGGGCAAGCGTGTACTTATTCGTGCAGATCTTAACGTACCTTTAAAGGATGGCAAGGTTGCATCAGACAAGCGTATTATGGCTACATTACCTACAATTAAGTTAGCTCTTGAGAAGGGCGCTAAGGTAATGGTAATTTCTCACTTAGGCCGTCCAGAGGAAGGCGTTTATGCTGAGGAGTTCTCATTAAAGCCTGTTGCAGATTACATTGCAACCAAGCTTAATGGTGTAAAAGTTCGTTTAGAGAAAGATTACTTAAACGGCGTTGAAGTTAACGAAGGTGAACTTGTTGTTCTTGAGAACTGCCGTTTCAACAAGGGTGAGAAGAAGAACGCTGAAGACTTATCAAAGAAATACGCTGCATTATGCGACGTGTTCGTAATGGATGCTTTCGGTACTGCTCACCGTGCACAGGCTACAACTTACGGTGTAGCTCAGTTTGCTCCAGTAGCATGTGCAGGTCCTCTATTAGCTGCTGAGTTAGAAGCTTTAGGTAAGGCAATGGATAATCCTGCTCGTCCTATGGTTGCTATCGTTGGTGGTTCTAAGGTTTCAACCAAGTTACCTGTATTAAACAGCCTATTAAAGGTTTGCGATCAGTTAATCGTTGGTGGTGGTATTGCTAACACCTTCATTGCAGCTGCAGGTCACAAAGTTGGTAAGTCTCTATGCGAGAATGACTTAATCGATACAGCTAAAGAATTAGCTGCAAAGACTCAGATCCCAGAGTTCGTTGACGTAGTAGTTGGTAAAGAGTTCGATGAGAAGACTCCAGCTGTTACTAAGGACTTAAAGGATGTTGCTGACGACGATATGATCTTCGATTTAGGTCCTAAGTCAATGGCTAACATCAACGAAGTTATCAAGAACGCAAAGACCATCCTATGGAATGGCCCTGTTGGTGTATTCGAGTTCGATCAGTTCGCTGCTGGTACCAAGTCAATGGCTGATGCTATTGCTAACTCAGATGCTTTCTCTGTTGCAGGTGGTGGTGATACCATCAACTCAATTCAGAAGTTTGGTGTAACTGACAAGATTTCTTACATCTCTACTGGTGGTGGTGCTTTCCTTGAGTTCGTTGAGGGCAAGAAGTTACCAGCTGTTGAGATCCTTGAGAAGAGAGCTGCAGAATAATTGCTCATAAATGCCAGCCTTATGTTGCTGGCATTTAAATTTAGATTTTTTTAATTCATATTTTAATTTACAGGTAGATAATCTTATGACTAAGATTCTTGATATTGTAAAGCCAGGTGTTGTTACCGGTGAGAATTTACAGAAGTTATTCGCTTTTGCTCGTGAGAATGGTTTCGCATTCCCTTCAGTAAACTGCGTTGGTACTGATTCAATCAATGCTGTTATCGAAGCAGGTGCAAAGGCTAAGTCACCAGTTATGGTACAGTTCTCAAACGGTGGTGCATCATTCATCGCTGGTAAGGGCATCAAAGTTGACCGTCCACAGGGCGCTGCTATCTTAGGTGCTATTTCAGGCGCTTTACACGCACGTAACGTTGCTGAGTACTACGGTGTTCCTGTTGTTGTTCACACTGACCACTGCGCTAAAAAGTTACTTCCATGGATCGACGGTCTATTAGACGCTGGTGAGAAGTACTACGCAGAGCACGGTGAGCCATTGTTCTCATCACACATGATCGACTTATCAGAAGAGTCATTAAAGGATAACGTTGCTCTTTGCTGCAAGTACTTAGAGCGTATGTCAAAGATCGGCATGACTCTAGAGTTAGAGTTAGGCTGCACTGGTGGTGAGGAAGATGGTGTTGATAACTCAGATAAGGATGAGTCAGCATTATATACTCAGCCTGAAGACGTAGCATATGCATACGAGGAGTTATCAAAGATTTCTCCAAACTTCACAATCGCTGCTTCATTCGGTAACGTACATGGTGTTTACAAGCCAGGTAACGTTAAGTTAAAGCCTACCATCTTACGTGATTCTCAGAAGTACGTTCACGAGAAGTTCAACACTCCTACCGACAAGCCAATTAACTTAGTATTCCACGGTGGTTCAGGCTCAACCGAGCAGGAAATCCGTGAGTCAGTATCATACGGTGTTATCAAGATGAACATCGATACCGATACTCAGTGGGCAACTTGGGATGGTATCTTACAGTACTACAAGGCTAACGAGAACCGTTTACAGGCTCAGTTAGGCGACGGTACCGATCCAGATGTTCCTAACAAGAAGTTCTACGACCCACGTGTTTGGTTACGTAAGGGTCAGGAGTCTATGATCGCTCGTCTACAGGAAGCTTTTGACCGTTTAGGTTCAGCAGGTTCTTTAGATAAGAATTTCTAATTAACTCTTTCTAACTTATGTTAGATAAAGTTTAATAAAGCCCCGCAATGCGGGGCTTTTTTGTGACTGAACTGATTTTTATTTCAGCTAAGATAAAAAAAGCAGCCTTTTGTATAGGCTGCCTTTAAAAGACTTCAGGAAAAACTATTTGCTTTTGCTTCCTGAAAGAATTGATGAAATGTATGACAGAGAAGTATTGTAGCTTGACATCAGCGAGTCAAGATTACCGTACTTGGTACGCAAAGATGCTTCATACTTTTCCAGCTTCTCTTCATTATCACTGATCTTTTGCTCCCAATCATCGATCTCGCTTTCTACGTTCTCGATACGCTCTGATAAGATACCACCTGTCTGAGTATATTCTTTTACATAGTCTGATAACTGCTTGATTAAACCATCATCCTCATCTGTAAACAAGCTTACGACTGAGTTGAAGGAGTTATCAATTGACTTCTTGAAAGCATCAGAATCAAGAGACAGGGTACCATCCTTGTTGTACTCAAGACCGCAGTCAAAGATTGATTTACCGGTATTCTCTTTAGTAAATCTTACAACCATGGTCTGCAGAGTATTCTGAACTGACTTTAACTGAGAGTCACCAGCCAAGTCACCACCATCGTACTGATTCTCGCCATCAGAATAAGAGTTTCTCTTATACAGCTTATCCATTGATGACATCAAAGTATTGTATGCATTAACGAATTCCTGCATCTTATTCTTAGCAGCGTCTTCATCAGTTGAAACATCAACATTGTAGGTTGTAAAGTTACCGTTAGAGTCCTTAGTTAACTGATTTACAGTGATGTTTAAGCCTGATACCTGATTGTCATCAAACTTGTTGGTATGGCTTGTAATCTTATGACCATCAACTTCAATCCAGGCATCTTTACCTTCCTGATAAGACCACTTAGAGCCAGACGCTGATACCTTGTGTTCCATGCCTTTGTCATCAGTTTCGGTAGTAGTTTCTGCACTAGGATCGAAATTAAATACGTTTAATGAGTCATGATCAGCTGTATCTGTAGACTCTGTAGTGATCTTAAGATTAGAGGTATCTTTACCGGTTGAGCCTGAGGTGATTGATAAAGAATAACCGTCTTCAGTCTTAATTAAACCAACGTTTAAATCATAATCGTTCTGATTTAAGCGCTTACGAATTAATTCTAAGGTATCGCCTTCCTGAATATCCACAGAGAAGGTTCTCTCACGTGTCTGTTCAATACCATCATCATCTTTATAGGTCTCAGGACCTAAATCGATGGTGATTTTACCTGCTGAGAAGCTGTTCTTAAAACCGTCAGCAGTCTTGAACTGCTGAGTCACAGATTCAGCTTTGGCAAGCTGTGTTACAGCTAAATCAAAGTTAGTATTAGAGCAGTCAGATTCACCTGTTACGGTAAAACAGGTATTGTCTTTATTCTGTGTGGTAGTGATAGCATGAGTATTCATCGAATTCTTTTTGGTCAGCTTATCACAAGCATCCTTAAAGGTGCTCATAGCACTCTTTAAGGTATTAAGACCGTCTCTTTCGATCTCAGCTTCACCCTTACGTGTAGTAGTACGTTTCTCGTACTGCTGTCTCTTGGCAGATACTGACGCAGAAATAATGCTCTCAAAGTCTGTGCCTGAACCTACACCAGAACTAGTAATTGTTGATGATGACATTTTGAACCTCTAAATTAACCTACATTTATTATAGGCTAAACGCCCACCTCTATAACCATATAACGGCACAGGTGAGAGTAACTTTAATCTTTAGAGAGAAAACTTTGAATATTTAAGAATACATCTCTCACTTTAGATAGTGAGAGATGCAATTGATGTGCCAGTTATTGAATTAGTCTTCTAATAACTGCTTATGTAGCTCATTTAAAGCTTCAGTAGTATCGCCATCCTTTAAAAGGAAGCATAGATTGTGACGTGATGCACCGTAGCAGATCATTCTTACAGAGAACTTGTTGATTGCATCAAAAGCCTTGGTAATAACACCAGAATTCTCTGACATTCTGTTGCCGATAATGGCAATAAGTGGCAGACCAGTTTCAACCTTTACATGGCAGAACTGACGAAGCTCATTTAACATATTCTCGCTGATTTCAGCCTTACCAGAAGTGGTAGTACCAGCATCGATGGTAACTGCAATAGAAATCTCAGAGGTTGATACAAGATCAATTGAGTGATTGTATTTTGCAAATACAGAGAATACGTTTGCTAAGAAACCAGTAGCACCTACCATAACAGGAGATGATAAAACGATTAGGGTCTGGTTTTTACGTAAAGCTAAAGCTCTGAAGTTTGGCTCTGTCTTAGTTACAGGACGAACCCAGGTACCACCCTTTTCAGGCTCTTTAGAAGAACCAACAAAAATAGGGATCTCCTGTCTTACAGCAGGGATCATGGTTGATGGGTGTAAAACCTTAGCTCCGAAGTTTGCCATTTCAGCAGCTTCAATATAGGTTAACTCTGGAATTGGTTTTGCTGTTTTTACAACACGAGGATCGGTAGTAAATACACCTGCTACGTCAGTCCAGATTGAAATTGTTGCTACACCTAAAGCTTCACCTAATAAAGCTGCAGTGTAGTCTGAACCACCTCGACCTAAGGTTGTAGTCTCTCCTAAGGTGTTAGAACCGATAAAGCCCTGTGTAATGATGATGGTCTTGTCATTGATAAGAGGTAATAACTTATCATGAGCTAATACTTTGATTTCTTCACAAATAGGTTTTGCGCAGCTGAACTTAGAGTCTGTACGCATTACAGAACGAACATCAAACCACTGAGCATCGGTACCGTAGTGCTTAAATAAAGCTACGAACAGGTATGATGACATTAACTCTCCGTGAGATACAATGCTGTCAGTTAACTGATCGTTAGTACCTTTATTTGCTAAAAGTGTCTGCTCTTTGATCTCTTTTAAATGACCTTCGATGTAGTTACGAAGCTCATGCTGATTCTCTAAATGAATAATGATCTGCTCGTGGATATCACGCAGTTTTTCAATAATTTCGTTAATTTTTGAATCGCTGCATTTGCCTGATGCTAGTTCTACTAACAGATTTGTAACGCCTGAGCAGGCTGAGATCACTACAATACGTGAGTTCTTATTGCCGACAACTACCTTGTAGCTTGATGTCATTGCATCAAAGTTACCAACAGAAGTACCGCCGAATTTAGCTATATCTAAATTTTCCATTTTAATAAATACAAAATCCAAAAATTAAAAACGAAAGTTGAAACATAATGATATGAGTACAAAATACTTCTGGCAATTCTAATATACTTTTAGCCTAATTTGGTGCATAATTGTGCATTCTCTAAAAACAAATACCTTCAACAACCTAGAAAAGGTTGCGCATATAAGTATATGCAAAAGGTTCTGTAATCTCATAAACACATGCTGTAAATTTTGTTAGTTTGCCTTTTGGAAATTAATCGAAAACTATTTCTTAAAAAACTGTTTATAGAGACTTTTTAAAGAAGTTTTATTGAGCTTTATATAGCTTTTTGAAAAATAAATCTGGTAAGAAAAGTGTTAAATAAGAATTTATTTCTGTTAGGTGCCCGTCATTCAATTCCAATTTGTTTGGGGTACCTATCTGTTGGTACTGCTTATGCTGTAATGGCAAAACAGGTAGGTTATTCTGATTTTGAAACCATTTTTATGTCAATGATCTGCTATAGCGGTTCTGGTCAGTTCTTTGCTGTAACTTCAGCTAAAGACAGTGCCAGTTTAGTAGCTATCTGTATCGGCCTTATCATTTTAAACTTCAGATATTTCATTATGAGTACCTGTGTTTTTGCCCGTTTTGATAAATTGAGTAATGTAAGAAGAGCTTTCTTCTCACACTTTATTACCGATGAGCCTTTTGCAATCTTTACTACAGCTAAAAAAGAACTGATTAGTTCTTCATACTTTACAGGACTTTTCTTAGTCTCTTGGTGTGCCTGGGTATCAGGTGCTGTCATTGGTGCTTTTGCAACCAATTACTTACCAGTAAACTTAATTCAAGCAATGAACATTGCTTTATATGCATTGTTTATTGCAATTGTAGTACCTGCTGCTAAGCGCAATAACAAGCTTTTAGTAATTGTTATTTGTGCTGCAATCTTAAATATTGCTTTATCACAGGTAATGGACAGCTGCTGGGCAATTTTAAGTACCATTATCATCTGCTCTTTAATTGGTGCCATCTTTACTGATAATAAGCCAAAGTCAGATAGTAACAATAATGAAAAAGAGCTTGTAAAAGCTGAAGAGAAAGGAGCAAACTAATGGAGAGCAAGTATTATATTTCAATTGTACTTCTGTCATTTTTAATGACTTATCCTATAAGAAGTATTCCTGCTCTTTTTATTTCTAAGCTAGAGATTTCTCCTTACTGGCAGAGATTTTTAGATCTTGTGCCATATACAGCACTTACAGCTTTAGTATTCCCTGGAGTGTTCTACTGTATTGATAACAATCAGTACGCAGCTTACATCGGTACTGCTGTAGCTCTAGTAGCTGCCATTGCTAAGATGTCTTTATCTATTGTGGTTTTAGTTGCGGTAGCTGCATCTTATATTGCTATTGTAGCTGTCTAGTTGCCAAGAAATAATTAAAAAAAAAGGTCTGTTTTTTCAAAAGAAAACAGACCTTTTTTATTTTTGTTTCCAAGAATAAAAATATTGTGTTTATGTATTTGTATATTTAATGTTATATATAATTGTTTATTTGATGTATATTTAAAGTATGAAAATATGTTCGATATCTATTGGTTTACTTTAAAGGAGCTATTATGGAAACATTTATAGAATTAGCAAAGAGACTATTAGAAAAGTCTAAAAGAATAAAAGAAGGTTATGCCTCAGAGCAGGATTTACTGTCTGACAACACTCAATGTGTCCAAAGGAGTACACAAGGGAATTACAGTAAATACGCAATCCATGGTGCAGATGAATATTCAGTAAAGGATATTTCTGATTTTACTAATATTCCTGAATGGACCTTACGTCGTCTGATTAAAAGTGGCAAGTTAAAAGCAACTGTTGCAACTGACAGTAAGAATCCTGGTAAAGCCCGCTTTATCGTAGAAAAAGACAATTTAAAAGCTTTTTTAAATGACAATTTTGATCTTATTACCAATAAGAATGAAAAAGTGAGTGACTCTAAGATTAAAGCTGAATTTGCAAACTTAATTGAAGATTTTAATGATGTTATTGAGTATGGAAAACTTGAGATTAAAAGGGATGAGATTGATATGAAAGCAGACAGCAACGACAGCTTAAAAGTACAAAGAGATATCATTGAAAAGCAAATGATGATTAAAAGATTAGAAATTGAAAAGAAGTTCTATCAAAACTACGACTTTGACTGTTCTGATAAGAGTAAGCAGGAGAGTAGTGGGCTTTTAGGCAAAATTAGAAACTTTTTAAATCAAGAGTTATAAGTTCTTGAGAACAAAAGCTGTATTTACAGATAAGCTTTGGCCTTTGAGAGCAAAAGTGAAGGAGATTTGAAAAGTCTTCAAGAATGAAAAACCTCGTTATGAAACGAGGTTTCTTTAAATAACTGACTTAAGCTAAGTTTTAATCTTAGTCTAAAGCTGACTCATCTGATGATGAGCTACCGCCCATAAAGCTGTTATTGATGTCTTCATCATTGCCAACTGAGCAAAGACGGTGTAAATGACGAGGCTGAATAACCTGTAAGTATTTCTTGAAGATCTTTGCATTACGATCAGTGATTACATCATCAGAAGAAATCTGCTTTAAAAACTCTTTTTCTTCTGGAGTCTTTGGTTTGCGAGTGCCCTTGTAAAGCTCCATCATAGCAGTACCACACTGCTCTAAAAGATTTGATTCATTAATTGTGAAATCACCACTACGACGAATACCACGTGCAAAGTGTTGGAAATCATTAAAAGGCTTTTCTGACTCAAAGCTCATTTGTTAATCCTCAATATTTAGACAGTTCATGTCGTTTCAATAATCATTAGATTATATAATTTTTTTATTTTGTTGTGTAGATGCAAGCATGATAAATGTGCAGATAATTGAGCTTATAAGTGTTTTACCGCAATTTGAAGAGTTTTAGGATAAGACATTAGATAAAATCCGGCTCTAGAGTGTCTTAAATCTCCTACCACTCGTATAAACTGAAAAATCAAATCTGTGTCGCAAATCTTCTATTTTGTTGAAGATATGCTAATTTGTAACATATTGAAAATAAATAATAAAATTTTATTAAAAAAGCTTAACTGTTCAATAAATTGCTAATAAAATTGAGTGTTTAGAGCCCATTTGTTAGAATTACACACTAATAGACACATATTAGTTTAGTGAAAAAATATTATTACCCAGGGAAATTGGAGTTAAAAAAATGAGTAATACTGTTGGTGAAGAGGAAAAGATCCCTCGCAACTTTATAACCGACATTATTGATGAGGATCTTAAAGAAGGACGTACAGATCACGTAGCTACCAGATTTCCTCCAGAACCAAATGGCTATCTTCACATTGGTCATGCTAAATCAATTTGCTTAAACTTCGGTTTAGCTCGTGACTATAAGGGTACCTGCAACCTAAGATTCGATGATACAAATCCTGAAAAAGAGGATATGGAGTACATCAATTCAATTCAGAATGATGTTAAGTGGTTAGGCTTCAAGTGGACGAAAATTTGCCACTCATCAGATTATTTTGAAAGATTATACGGCTATGCTATTGAGCTTATTAACAAAGGTTTAGCTTATGTTGATGAGTTATCACCAGATGAAATTCGTGAGTACCGTGGTACTTTAACCAAGCCTGGTAAAGAAAGCCCTTACAGAAACAGAACTGTTGATGAAAACTTAGCTCTGTTTGAGAAGATGAAGAACGGTGAGTTCAAGGAAGGTCAGGCTTGTCTAAGAGCTAAGATCGACATGTCTTCTCCATTCATCTGTATGCGTGATCCTGTTATCTACCGTATCCGTTTTGCAGAGCACGCTATTACCAAGGATAAATGGTGCATTTATCCTATGTATGACTTTACCCACTGTATCTCTGATGCAATCGAAGGTATTACCCACTCAATCTGTACTCTTGAGTTCCAAGATAACAGAAGACTGTATGATTGGGTTTTAGAGCATATTTCTATTGAAGCAAAACCACATCAGTATGAGATGAGCCGTTTGAACTTAGAAGGATCAATTACTTCAAAGAGAAAGCTGAATCTTTTAGTTAAAGAAGGCATTGTTGATGGTTGGGATGATCCTAGACTTACCACCATTTCAGGTCTTCGCCGTCGTGGTTATACACCAGCTTCAATTAGAGAATTCTGCCGTCGCATCGGCGTTACCAAGCAGGATAACGTTGTCGAGATGAGCGCTTTAGAGTCATGTATTCGTGATGATCTAAACAAGAATGCTCCAAGAGCTATGGCTGTATTACATCCAATCAAGCTAATCATCGATAACTATGGTGAAGAAGGTGTAACTGACACTTCATATACAGTAAATAATCATCCTGAGAATGAGGCAATGGGTACAAGAACCATTACCATCAGTAAAGAAATTTACATCGATGAATCTGACTTTAGAGAAGAAGCTAACAAGCAGTACAAGCGTTTGAAACTAGGTCATGAAGTTCGTTTGAGAAACTCTTACATTGTAGAGGCTACATCTTGTGAGAAAGATGAAAACGGCAAGGTAACCGTAGTTCACTGCAATGCAGTTCCTAATTCTGTTGGCGCTAATGTTGAAGGTCACAAGCCAAAGGGGGTAATCCACTGGGTTGATGCTAACAACTGCTATCGTGGCATTGTGAACCTGTATGAGAACCTGTTTAATGTTCCAAATCCAGGTGCAGCAGAAGACTTCTTAGCTACTGTGAACAAAGATTCAAAGACTGTAATTGAAAATGCAGTTCTAGAAAAGAGCTTAGAGAGTGCAGTAGTAGGTCAGAGCTTCCAGTTTGAGCGTGAAGGTTATTACTGTGTAGACAGCAAGAATTCTAAGCCTAATAAGCCAGAGTTCAATATGACCGTGGCTTTAAGAGAAAATAAAAAAGTTTCAGTATAACGATAAGTGAAAGGAGTAGACATTATGTCAGATTATGAAAATGATGACGTACAAAAAAGTGATGAGAAGGTAGCTCCTCCACCAGGAAGTGATTATGAGGTAGCATTCACTTATCATTCTGATAATCAGCTAGAGAGATCATTTGATAAAGCTGATCACTGGGTAAAGAACGGTGTAAAACCAAATCAGATCTTCTTAGATGACAGATCAATGGGGGTAATCAATTTCCGTAAGGAAATGCGTGATCCTCTGTTAATTCAGGCTGGCGTTGAGAGACTGATTGATTTCCGTTGTTCGTTAACTCTGTCAGATACAGATGTTGATGCTGTGTTCTCTTCAGTATGCTATTACGAGCCAGGAGCAGAACCTACATATATTAATGCTTATGATCCTGAACTTTCTTCAATTAAGGAAGTCTTAAATATGGTAAGCAATAATTTATTTAGCTATCTGCAAAAGCCTCTCTTACAGCAGAATTTTGATTAAAATTTAATTTCCGCCTTTATAGGCGGAAGTTTTATTTTTGATCATTTAAGAGAGTATCTGAGAAATTGTTTCTCAGATGCTTTTTTTAGCTTGCAGAATACACATTAAGGAGATATTAGGTGTCAAGGAATAAAATTAAAAAGCTAGCTGCATTAGTAGCTATTGGTGCTATTCCTGCTTTGACCTTGTCAGGTTGTGTAACCATTCGAAATTACTGGCAAGAATATTTCGGCATGGATAAGAGTTCAAGAGAACCTACAGGTTATTACGAACATACTGATGCCGAAGTAACAAATAATCGCATTGTAGTTCCTCAGTCACTTGATAATCCTGGTATCAACCCAGAATTACAGATTCCTGTTATAAATAAAAAGTTATTAACAGGTCCTGTAGGAGAAGCTGTTGATGTAAGAGCTCCTACTGCTCCTTACAGATCAGATGTTGGTTGTCATACACAGTGGTCTTCAGGGGAGGCTATTGTTTGGTTTGAGAATGATGGTTCACACGGCATTAAGACCGAAGATGATGCTTGGATGTTATTAGCATCAGTTCTAAAGACTATGAATGTAGCTGTAGGTAAGATTGCTCAGGGACAGTACGTATTAACTACCATTGCTCGTGACTTTACAGAGTTTGGTAAGCCATATGATGACACTGATGCTGATTTAGGTCTAAAACGTTATAAGCAGATTTATCAGATCCGTGTTGGTAGAAATGCTCAAGGCGAGATTGGTATTGCAACTAAGCTTGTGGGCTCAATGACATCTCTATCATCAGGTACCAAGATGAAAGATGTTTTGGACATGATTGAGCAAGAGCGTTTTGCTATGGGCTTTTCAAACCAGATCATCCATGAGATCGACACTAAGAACCAACAGTCAGCATATGATCCTGATAACTTAATCGTATCTTTAGGTCAGGATAACAACAACCATGACGCAATCTTAGTTGAAGCTCCATTTGAAACCACCATGGAACTTCTAAATGGTATGTTACCAAGATGTGGTTGGAAGATTAACTCTCACTCGGTAGCTAAGGCTGAGTACGAGGTTGAAGTTCTAGACAGTGCTGATGACTTAATTAAGTTAGGAGCTAATATCCGTCTTGATATTAAACATGGCAAGTACAAGATCCGTTTAGGTATCCACGGTTCATCAACTGCTATTACCTTCTATGATGAAAAGGATGCTCCTTTACCATCTCAGGATGTTTCAAGACTGTATCCAGGCTTTGCTGACGTGCTTGTTGATGAGTTCAAGAGCTACTCAGGTGCTGCTTCTCATGAAGTTAAAGTAAATTAAGATTATTCAAAATTAGCTAAATATCGATAAGAAAACCTGTGAAGTTAAATTCCTCACAGGTTTTGTTTTTTCAGCTATTTCGATTTAGAGCTTACGACGGTCCCTTAAAAGTTAAAGCTAGGTTATGGCAATTAGAAGGTATATAGGTACTTTTTAGGAGTATGAGTCTTTATACTTAGACACAATCCTTATGCTTCTTAGCATCAACAGATTTCAATTTTCAGCAAGAAATATTCTTACATCAAATCTTATATATTTTGAGCATAAAAAAGCAGGCGCTGTGGCGCCTGCTAAATTAGGTTCAAAATGGAGATTAAATTATTATCTGTTCAAATCTGATTTACTCATTGTCAGTAGTCTCTGCCTCAGGATCACCTGCAATTGGTTTCTTACCAAACTTTAAGAGTAAGAATAAGCATACTAAGCCTGATACGACACCAACGATGTTAGAAACATCAATATCGATACCAAAGCCCATGTTTGGCTCATAAAGAATGTAGCTTACAGAGATTGCTGTAATGAAGGTTGCAGGAATTGAGGTTACCCAGTGTAACTTGTTCTTTCTGTATAAGTAAGCAGATGCAGACCATAACATAATTGCTGATAAGGTCTGATTAGACCAACCGAAATATCTCCAAATGATGTTGAAATCAACCTGAGATAGAACAATACCAATTACGAATACTGGAATTGCAATTAAAAGACGTTTAGCAGGTTTTACCTGAGGTAATTTAATAGCCTCAGCAATGGTAAGTCTTGCAGCACGGAAAGCAGTATCACCTGAGGTAATAGGCAGGATAATAACACCTAGAATAGCTAATACACCACCGAATGTACCCATTAGAGAAATACAGCTGGTGTAAACTACGTTGCCAGGACCACCTGCCTTAATATCAGCTAATAGAGCCTGAGCATCAGGGTAGAAGGTCATACCAACAGTTACCCATACTAAGCCGATGAAGCCTTCAGCTACCATTGCGCCGTAGAATACCATTCTGCCTTCTGACTCATTCTCTAAGCAACGTGCCATTAGAGGAGACTGAGTTGAATGGAAGCCTGACAGAGCACCACAAGCAATAGTAATGAATACTAGAGGCCAGATAGGTAAATTATTTGGATGTGGATTTGAACTGAAATCAGCCCATGAATAGAAGTTATCAGGCATATTGATTAGAAGACCTAATGTTACTCCTACAGCCATGATAATCAGTAAAGCACCAAAGATAGGGTAAATACGACCAATGATCTTATCAATAGGAATGATGGTTGCTAAGAAGTAGTAAGCAAAGATAATGGTAATCCAAACCCAGAAGTTTAATACACCGTCAAAGTGACCTGCACATAACTTAGTTAGCAGACCAGCTGGAGCTGTAGCGAACACAACACCTACTAAAAGCAGTAGTAAGGTTGCAAAGAATCGCATGAAGTTTCTTGCTTTAGTGCCTAAGGTATATCTTACAATCTCAGGAACATTAGCACCGCCATAACGAACAGACATCATGCCTGAGAAGTAGTCATGAACAGCACCTGCGAAAATGGTACCGAAAACAACCCACAGTAAAGCTGTAGGACCATAGAGTGCACCTAGAATAGGACCGAATACAGGACCTACACCTGCGATATTTAAAAGCTGGATTAACCACAGCTTCCACTTAGGCATTGCCACAAAGTCAACACCATCTTTTAAGGTATGAGCTGGGGTTGCTTTCTTGGGATTAGGTCCGAAGATCTTTTCTACAAAACGACCATAAACGTTGTATCCAATAATCAGTGCAATAGCTGCAAGGATAAACCATAGATATCTAGGCATATAGCCTCCTTATTTTTGTTTGTTATGTAGCTATCTTAATGGGGAATCGTTAATAAATATTTGATACAAACGTAAATTTAAAAAAAGTAGGCTCTTTTTAAAATGAAATTTTGAGAGCAGTCACAGACTTAACTATCTGTTTTGAAGATTAGTTTTGAGAAGAGCCTTTTAAAGATTTTTTTTGAGAAAAGTTGAATGTGAAAATAAAAAAAAATGCTTCGCGGTTGGGCGAAGCATAACCTAGGAAAAAATCATTACGAATTAAGCTTTAGCTTGAATTCATGAATGTATTTTATTCAGATTAATTCTATAAAAAAGTGCTTATGATCAATATTTTTGTTAATGAATAATAAATTATTCTAATTATTATGATATCGATCACACAAAGTTTTGCAGTGTATTAGACAAGTTTTTATTGATGTTTTTTTTCTGTAAATATGCACCTAATTTTGCTTTTGAAATTTAGCTTTTTTTTAAATCAGTTTTATTACTTCTAGGATACCATTGACAAATACCTGCTGTTTATTGCCTGTTTCGGTCAAATGTTAAAGAAAACATACATCTTTCCGTTATGAAAATATAAACAAAAGTAAAAGAACAAAAGATATACCTTATAACTCAAAAAATAACAGCTTTTGTTCAATAAGAATAATTCTGAGAGAGAAAGCCATGGCACTGTATCTAACCAATATTGCAGCTATGCATAATATGCGGAGTTTATCCAGCATAAATGCAGGGCTTGATACTGTCTATAAAAGACTCTCCTCAGGTAAAAGGATCAATTCAGCTAAAGATGATCCTGCAGGTCTTCAGATTGCTGACAGATTAACCTCTCAAATCAATGGCTATAAGCAAGGTAGCAGAAACTTAAGTGATGGTTTAGCTCTTGCTCAGACCATGGAAGGCGCCTTAGACGAAACTACCGATATGCTGCAAAAGATAAGAACCCTAGCTGTTCAGGCGGCTAATGGTACTTATGATGATGCATCCCGTGCAGCAATCAATTCTCAAGTACAGCAACTGTGTCAGGAAATTACCAGAATTGGTAAAAAGACCACTTTTGGCGGTACTGTCATCTTAGATGGCAATCAGGGCGGTTTCTATTCAAATGGTGGCATTCAGATACAAGCATCAGGTATGGCTAATGACACTATTACAATTCCTGGCTTTCAAAATGGTTTTACCATGTCAGGACTGTCATCATATACAGGTAATGACGGCAAAGGCTCAGTTGTAAAAGATGGTGATTCCTTAAGATTCTCTTTATCTACAGCTGAAAATGCTCAAGAAGTCTTAGGCTATATAGATGAGTACATCAAAGCTGTAAGCTCCTATAAAGGAACTTTAGGTGGTGTGCAAAACCGTTTTGAATCTGCAATCAGATTAAATGACACCATGAGAGAGAATTTGTCTGATGCTCGCTCAAGAATTCAGGATACAGATTATGCTGAGGAAGCTGCTAATCTTGCTGAACTTATGGTTCGTCAGCAGGTTTGTGCCTCGATTATGAAACAAATCAATAACAGTAAATCCATCATCCTAAGTCTGCTCGGTGGATAATAAAAAAACATTCTTAGTTAAGTGGTAGAATTATCCTACTTACTAAGGATTTAAAAATGCGTGGATTATTTGTTACAGGTACCGGTACTGATATTGGTAAGACCTATGTCAGTGCTGCAATTGCAAGAGAACTAACTAAAAAAAATCTAAAATTAGCTTATTACAAGGCTGCAGTCAGTGGTTCTGATTGTATTGAACATTCTGATGCAGGCTATGTTAGAGATCATGCCAACATCAAACAGAGTACAGAGTCTCTATTATCCTATCTTTATGAAAAACCTTTATCTCCACATCTGGCAGGTCGTGGTGAAAATCGTTTTGCCAAATTAGATAAAATTCTAGAAAAGTTCAATGCCTTAAGATATAACTATGATTATGTCCTGTCTGAAGGAGCAGGAGGCATCATCTGTCCTGTGGTTTGGGAAAAAGACTGCCATTTAATGTATCTTGATATCTTAAAGGCAATGAAATTACCTTGTGTAGTTGTAGCTGATGCAGGTCTTGGTACTATTAACCATACCGTGCTTACTATCAGCTATCTTAATGCTAATGATGTAAAAGTTCAGGGCGTAATTCTAAATAAGTTTGACAAGAACTCAATTATGCATCAGGACAATTTAAGTATGATTGAGCAGATCTCTAATGTAAAAGTCATAGCTACATTAGCTGATGGCAAACAGGATCTCGAACTTTTAGACAAGAATATGGAAGATTACTTTGATGAATTCTAAAGAACTGATTGATTTTGATTTAAAGCATATTTGGCATCCTGCTGCCCAAATGAAAGACTATGAGTCTTTTCCTCCTGTGCCAGTCGTAAAGGGAAAAGGTCCATATCTATATACAGCTGAAGGCAAAGAGATCTTAGATATCGTAGGTTCCTGGTGGTGTAATCTGTTAGGTCACTGCAATGAAGAAATCTCTGATGCTATTTCCAAGCAGGCTCATACTTTAGAACATGTAATCTTTGCAAACTTTACTCACCCATGGGCTGTAGAGTTAACTAAAGAGTTACTGACCATTGTTCCAAAAGGATTAACTCATTTTAATTATGCTGATAACGGCTCATCATCTGTAGAGATGGCTTTAAAGATTGCCTTCCAATATCAGCATCAGATAGGACAAAAAGGCAGAACCAAATTTGCCTGCCTCTCTGAAGGTTATCACGGAGAAACCATTGGAGCCTTATCTGTAGGCAGTATGGATTTATACAACTTAATGTATAAGCCTATGATGATGGATAACATTCATATTGAAGCTCCTGATATGTTCCGTCATGCTGATGATTATCCAGAAAAGTGTCTGAAAAGAGCTAAAGAGTGCTTTGATAAATATGGAGACAAGCTCTGTGCCTTAATTGTAGAGCCTTTGTTGCAAGGTGCAGGTGGCATGAGAATGTACCCAAAAGAGTACTTAAAGGCTTTATATGATTTGTGTAAAGAGCACGGAGTGCTCTTTATCGCAGATGAAATTGCAACTGGTTTTGGTAGAACCGGTAAGTGGTTTGCCTGTGATCATGCAGGTATTACACCTGACATTATGTGTCTGTCTAAGGCAATTACAGGCGGTTACATGCCAATGTCTGTAGTCTGTGTAACTGACAGTATCTACAATGCCTTTTTAGCCGATTACTCTGAAGGCAAAGCTTTCATGCATTCACATACTTATGCAGGTAACCCACTAGCATGTAGCTGTGCTTTAGCTGTTATCAAGATCTTAAAGCGCGATAACATCATTGAAAAAGCCAATGAATTAGGTCAGTGGCTTTCAAAAGAATTCGAACAGCGCTTTATGCAAATAGATAAAGTTGGTGGTGTAAGACATATAGGTCTTATCAATGCTCTAGAGCTTGTAAAAGACAGAAGTACCAAAGAGCCGTTTGATAGTTCTTTAAGACTAGGTTATAGAATTTACCAAAACGCCTTAAAGAAAGGATTACTTTTAAGACCAATAGGGGATATTCTTTACTTTAATCCTCCATTGAATATCAAAAAAGAGGAGCTTAAAAAGGCAATGGACATTGCTTATGAAGCTATAATCGAGGAATTGAGCAAAATTTAAGCAAAATTAAAAAAAAATTAACCTATCATTAACGTGCATTAAAAAGCCACTTTGAGAGAATTCCTTTGATTTTGTTTAAAATTACTACTTGCAAGAGTGCATTATTATCTATATAATGCATTCACTTTCTGATGAGGATGCTTAGCTCAGTTTGGTTAGAGCATCTGCCTTACAAGCAGAGGGTCATAGG